>Ga0335069_10009639_pt1 | contig 13732 bp, 9 predicted proteins | sample Lox_Sample_11_FD_206714 | JGI IMG/M metagenome (GOLD analysis project Ga0335069, IMG submission 206714) | Soil microbial communities from Loxahatchee National Wildlife Refuge, Florida, United States - Lox_Sample_1.1 | ecosystem: Environmental > Terrestrial > Soil > Wetlands | place: USA: Florida... | reverse complement strand
GCATCACCAACGTGAAGGAGGAGCTGAGCGTGCTCGAGAAGCACCAGATCCTGCTCGACGGATCGCAGGACCGCTACATGCTCCAGATCTTCCTGCGCGAGGCCAAGTCGATGTACGGGGACGACCGCGCCGGGCCGTTCTTCTACGAGATCATCCAGCGCTGCGGGGACGAGGGCTTCGGCTACGGCAACTTCCGCGCGCTCTTCGAGAGCATCGAGCGGGCGCAGCGGACGCCGCAGAACGGCGCTTGATCCGATGATCGACCGGCAGAGCGCGGGGATCCTCCCCGACAAGCCGCACACCGTCTGCCGCGCGGCGGACGGCAAGATGCTCTACGAGGAGATGTTCACGCGCGGCGGGTTCAGCGGCCCGTTCACGTACTTCTACCATCGCTTCCCGATCACCCCGCACCGCGAGGTCGCGGTGACCAAGCGCGGCTGGCCCGCTCCGGCGCCGGACAAGGACGCGCAGGCGCCGCTCCGCAGGCGCCTCTACCTCAGCGACAAGGTGCCCGCCGGGGGCATGATGGTCGACCGGCGCGTGCCGATCCTCTTCAACAAAGATCTGACCGTGCTGCTCGCGCGGCCGGACGCGAGCGACGACGTCTACTTCGCGAACGGCGACGGCGACGAGCTCTGGTTCGTGCACGAGGGGCAGGCGCGCCTCGAGTCGCCCTGCGGCTGGCTCGACGTCAAGGCCGGCGATTACGTGTGGGTCCCCAAGTCGATGGTGCACCGCTGGCACCTCGAGAAGCCGATGCGGCTGATGGGGTTCGAGGCGCACGGCGGCGTGTTCATTCCGAAGCCGTTCCGCAACCCCGTCGGGCAGCTGCGGATGGACGCGCCGTACACGCACCGCGACTTCGTGCACCCCAAGGGACCCATCGCGACGCCGGAGAAGGTGCAGGAAGGGCCGCGCGAGCTGCTCGTGAAGAAGAAGGGCATCTTCACGCGCTACGCGCTGGAGCACCCGGCGATGGACGTCGTGGGCTGGGACGGGTTCGTCTATCCGTTCGCCTTCGCCATCGAGAAGTACCAGCCGAAGACGGGGCTCGTGCACCTGCCGCCGACGATTCACTCGACCTTCGAGGGCCCGGGGTTCCTCGTGTGCTCCTTCGTCCCGCGCGTCACGGATACGCACCCGCAGGCGATCCCGTGCCCGTACCCGCACTCGAGCGTCGACTGCGACGAGATCATCCTCTACCTGCGCGGCAACTTCACGAGCCGGCGCGGCGTCGGTCCGGGGGCGATATCGCTGCACCCCGCGGGGGTCGCCCACGGCCCGCACCCCGGCGCGTACGAAGCGAGCGTCGGCACGACGCGCACCGACGAGCTGGCCGTCATGTGCGACACCTACGAGCCGCTCGTTCCGACGGCGCAAGCCGCGAACATCGAGGACACCGCGTACCACGACTCCTGGCGCACCCAGTGATCTCACCCGAACGCCCCAGGGGGACGTACCCCGGGGACGAGAGGTGAGCGCTCAGGGATCGAACGCCACCGACGTGCCTTCGTTCTCGCCAAGGTGCCTTCGTTCTCGCCGAGGTGCCTTCGTTCTCGCCGAGGTGTCTTCGTTCTCGCCGAGGTGTCTTCGTTCTCGCCGGCGTGCCTTCGCTCTCGGCGGCGTGCCTTCCTTCCGGCCGAACCGCCATCTTGCAGTCCGAAGGCTCGTCTTCCAGTCCGAAGCCTCGTCTTCTCGTCCTGGGCCTCACGGCGCGCGGCCAATCCACGGGGTCAGGGGAGCGATGCCAGGCCGAGCCACCGGTTCTCGGCGCTTGGCAGGAACCCGTGCGCTCGTGCGCTCACGACGGCGACCTGGTCCTCGTACCAGAGCGGGATCCAGTGCATGCGCAGCCGATCGAGGTCCTCCACCTGCGCGTAGATGCCGCGGCGCGCGGTGGGGTCCATCGTCGCGTCGCCTGCATCGAGCAGTGCATCCAGGTCCGCGTCGCGCACGCGGCCGCGGTTTCCGCCGGCCGGGGGCACGAAGGACGATTGCATGAAGTAGCGGAGCACGTTGGGCTCGCTCATCTCCGGGAGCTGGAGGATCGCCAGATCGAAGTCCCCGGCGTTGAGCCGCGCGATCATCGTGCCGAGCTCCAGGGGGATCACCTCGGCTTCGACGCCAAGGTCGCGCAGCTCCTGCGCGACGAACCTGGCGACGTCGCCGCGGAGGCGCTCGGTGGACGTCAGCACCGTCAGGCGCAACGGGTGGACGCTCGCGGTGCCGAGCAGGCGAGCCGCGCGCTCGGGGTCGTGCTCGAGCGGCGGCGCGTTGTGGTGGGCCCAGTTCGCCGGCGCGATCAGTCCGGACGCGGGCTGGGCGTGACCGTCGAAGAGCGTGCGGCAGATGAGGGCGCGGTCGATGGCGAGCGAGAGCCCCTGCCGCACGTCCGCCTCGTCGAGGCCGGCGCGCTCCTCGTTCACGACGGCGTACGTGAGATTCGCGCCTGGACGCGAGACGACGGCGAGCCCCGGGGCCGCCTCGAGCGCTGGCAGCAGGGTGGGCGACACGAGGTTCACGACGACGTCCGCGGCTCCCGACTGGAGGCGCAGGGCGCGCGCGTTCTCGTCGTGGACCGTCCGAAGCTCCACCGCATGGGCCGGGCGAGGGAGCACACCGCCGCTCGCCGGCGCGAGGAGCAGGTCGCCACGCGCGAAGCGGTCCACCGCGTAGGGCCCGAGGCCGTCGAGCGATCCATCGGGTGCCGGCGGCGACTCGGCCTGGTCGGCGCGCAGGATCGGGAGCTCCAGGTCCGTCAGCAGGGTCCCGTGGGGGCGCGAGAGGTGCACGACCACCACGTGTGCGCCTTCGGCGCGCGCGTCTGCAACGGTCTCCACCATGCGCGCATGCCGCGAGGCCACCTTGGGCGAGGCGAAGGCGTGCAGGGTGGCCACCACGTCGCCGGCCTCCAGCGGTTTCCCCGAGTGGAATCGAACGTCGTCGCGGAGCGTCACCTCCAGGGTGAGCTCGTCGCGCCACCGCCAGGAGCGGGCCGCGTACGGCCGTGGCTCGAGCGTGTCGGGGTCGAGCCGCGTCAGCCCCGCGTGCACCAGTCGCGTCGCCCGCAGCCCGACCGCATCCGTGGAATACCGGGGGTCGAGCGTCTCGGGGTCGCTCGAGACGAGCACCTCGATGGGCCTGTCGGCACCTCCGGGCGACGCCCGCCGGCAGCCGCCGAGCGCCGCCCCCAGCGCGAGCGCTAGGCAGACGACGCGGGCCGGTCTAAAGCGGTGCTCCATGAGGAGCGGCGTCGCACTGGGCCTGGTTGCGGCCCTGGTGTTGCTCGCGCCCGACGTTCGCCCCGATCCGCCGCCGCCCGCGCAAGCCCCCGCCTCGCCGACCGACCGCGCGCCCGAGCTCGACGCGGCCGTGCACGCCATCGCCTCCGACCGCGTGCTGGAGGGCGCGCAGGTGGGCATCGCCGTGCTCGACGTCGACACGGGGCGGCTTCTCGGGGCGGTCAACGAGCACCTCGCGCTCAATCCTGCGTCCAACGCGAAGCTATACACGGCAGCCGCCGCTCTCGCGACGCTCCACGGCGAGCACCGCTACGAGACGACGCTCACCGGGAAGCTCGACGCAAGCGCCATCGACGGCCCGCTGGCCATCCGCGGCTACGGCGACCCGTCGCTCACGACGGCTGACCTCTGGGACATGGTGCGGGACCTCGAGGGCTACGGCGTCAAGCGCATCGACGGCGACATCGTGGTCGACCAGCGCTTCTACGACGAGCAGACGACGCCCCCCGCGTTCGAGCAGCAGCCCGACGAGTGGTCCGGCTTCCGCGCGCCGGTGAGCGCCGTCGCGCTCGACGAGAACTGCGTCACCCTGACGGTGCGCCCCTCGTTGCCCGGCGCCGCCGCGCACGTGGAGTTCGATCCGCCGGGGTTCGTCGACGTCGACGGATCCATCAAGACGGCCGACGCCGGGGGGGCCGACACCGTGGAGCTCACGCTCGCCGGCAACGGCTCGCGCATGAGCGCCCACGTCAGCGGCTCGGTCGCCGCCGACGAGCGCGTCGTGCGCTTCACGCGCCGCGCCGAGGATCCGCGGCTCCTCGCCGGCTACGCCCTCGCCGCGATCCTGCGCAAGGAGGGCATCGAGGTGAAGGGCGAGGTGAAGCTCGGCACCGCCAAGGGGCACACGCTCGCCAAGCACCTGTCGGCGCCGCTGTCGCAGCTGCTCTACGCGCTCGGCAAGCAGAGCGACAACTTCTACGCCGAGATGGTCTTCAAGACGCTCGCGGGCGAGGGGCGCGCTCGTCCCGCGAAGAGCGCCGACGCCGCCGACGTCGTCACGAGCTTCCTCGGCCGCATCGGCGCGACCGACACGGGGCTCGTCATCAAGAACGGCTCCGGCCTGTTCGACGCGAATCGCGTCACCGCGTGGTCCACCGTGGAGCTCCTGCGCTGGGCCTGGCGCGACCCCGAGGTGCAGCCGGAGTACGTCGCGCAGCTCTCCACGGGCGGCGTCGACGGCACCCTGCACAAGCGCTTCCGCCAGGAGCTCACCCGCCGCCGCGTCCGCGCCAAGACGGGCACGCTCGACGACGTCATCTCCCTCTCCGGCTACCTGGAGCGCGATGCCGGCCACGGCCCCATCGCCTTCTCCGTCCTCTTCAACCACGTCGCAGGAAAACAAGACGGCGCGCGGCACGCGGCCGATCGGCTCGTGGAGCTGATCGCCCGCTGGGCCGCGCGCCGCTGAGAGAGCGCGCGCTGGCGACGGCGTCTACTGCGCGCGGATGATGCCCGTGTAGTCCGTGCCGTTCGCGCCGGTGAACGCGCCCATCTGGCCCTGGGTGAAGGTCACGTAGTACGTGGCTCCGCTCGTCAGGCCCGTGAAGGTCGCATCGACGATGCTGCCCGTCTCGGTGTTGTCCGTCGTCGAGCCTGCGGCGGTGCTCCCGTCCGTGGTCACGGCGACGACGGTGTCCGTCTGCAGGTCACCGCTCGACTGCACGCGGAGGCTGGTCTTGCCGCTGGGCATCGTCACCTTCACCCAGTCACCGACGCCGCTGCTGTGCGAGAGATCGCCGGCGGTGAGGACGAACGGGAACGACGTCGCCGCAATCGCGGTCCCGGTCGTTGCGTCGTCGGCCGTGGCCGCGGCCGTCGCCGCAACTGCCGTGGAGACGACGCCTCCGAGGGAGAAGGGCCCGAAGCCGCCGCTGTTGTCCCACGTGATGCCGTAGAGCGGCGTCGTCTGCGTCGACACGTAGGAGAAAGCGCCCGGCGTCCCCTGCTGGGCGAGCGCGCCCGTGAGCAAGTGAGCCCACATTCCGTCGCTCGGAAGCAGGAACAGGATGGGCGTCGTCGCCGAGCTCGTCGTCGAGATCGAGAAGTCGAGGATCGTCTGAGCGGCCGACGCCGGCGTGAACGAGTAGACGCTCGTGTCGTACGCGGCTGCGGCGCTGCCGTTGACCGACGTGCCGGTGAGCGCGGTCGGAGTCACCGCTGCAATGTTGAGCGCCTGCGGCGCCGGGAAGTCGACGTCGGCCGAGGCCACGCCGGCAGGGCCGCTCACGAGGTCGAAGTCCTGCATGCCGGCGGTCGCCGAGACGTCGATCTGAAACTCGACCTGCGCCTTGTAGTCGCTCACCGAGATGACCGACGCCGTCACGCCTTTGCCAGCGGTGAGCGCGATGTTCGTGAAGGCGCCCGTGTTCGGATCCGTCGTCGAATCGAGCGGGGTCGAGAGGTCAAGGACCTGGACCGTCGCGATGACGTTGCCGCCCTGCGCGACGTTGCCCTGGAAGCTCAGCTTCTGCGGCGAGAGCACGTTGAAGGCCTTCGCGTACGTCTCGGTGCCGCTCGAGTCGGTCACCTTGACGTCGCGCAGGCCCTGCGCCGCCTTGCCGTCCGTGGTGATGTCGACCACGAGCGAGGTCGGGCTCGCGACGATGACGTTCGTGACCTTGATGTTCGCGCCGAAGTCGGGCGTCGGCTTGCTCGCGGCCGACCAGTTCGTGCCGTAACCGCTGACCGTGACCTCCGTGTTGCGCGCGAGGAACGCGTGGTCCGGGATGACCGCGCTGATGCTGGGCGTGACGCCGCCGCCGTCGAGCCCGGGCGCGGGAGCTCCGGCCTCGCCGGGAGGACCAGGCGGACCGGCCTCACCGGGCTCGCCCTGAGGACCCTGCGAGCCAGAGCCGCCGCAGCCCGCAGCAACCGACCCGAACGCGAACAAGCCCAAGACCCCGAATGCGAGATAGCGCTTCATCTACACGGCCCTCCTCGGATGAGGCGGCTCATGTAGTACATTTCGGCACAAGAGCAAGCTGCTGAGGCTGAAAAGATGCCGTCAGCCTGGCCAACCGCGCCCGCGTTATTCGCGCATGTGCTTGCGGATCTTCCCCAGCGCCTGCTCCTGCAGCTGCCGGATCCGCTCGCGCGACAGGTTGTACTTGTCGCCGATCTCCTTGAGCGTCAGCTCGTCCTCGTCGTCGAGCCCGAAGCGCCACCGGATGATGCGCGACTCGATGGGCGTCAGCGTCGTGAGGAGCCGCCGCACCTCCTGGTTCCACTTCTGGTTCGCCAGGGAGTCGTACGGCGACAGCGCGACCTCGTCCTGCAGGAAGTCGATGAACTTTCGCCCGTCCTCGTCGCCCACCGGGCGATCGAGCGAGAACGGCGTCTCGGCCCACGAGCCCTTCACCTTGTCGAGCTTCTCCTGGGGGATCCCGGTCTCGCGCTCGAGCTCCGGCAGCGTCGGCTCGCGCCCCGTGCGCGCGAGCACCGCCTGCGTCGCGCGCTGGATGCGGTTGTGCGTGTCGAGCATGTGCACCGGGATGCGCACGGCGCGTCCCTTGTCCGCGAGCGCGCGGCTGATCGCGTGACGGATCCACCACGACGCGTACGTCGAGAAGCGATAGCCGCGCGTGTGGTCGAAGCGCTCGACCGCCTTCATCAGGCCGATGTTGCCTTCCTGGATCAGGTCGATGAGCGGCAGCCGCCCGCGGTTGTACCGGCGCGCGATGCTCACCACGAGGCGCAGGTTCGCCTTCACGAACTTGTTCTTCACGACCCGCGAAGACGCCGACGCCTCGGTGATGCGCTCGATGCACTTGCGGTACTGCGCCGTCGGCGCGAGGTGCGGCTCGGCGGGCTTCGCTTCGTGCTGCTGCTCCGTCTCTTCCGACGACTCGGCGGCCTCCGCGTCGAGCACGCGATCGCGCTCGTCGTCGTCCGGCTCCTCGCCGAGCTTGCGCACGACCTCCTCGGCGTTGGCGATCCAGAGCCGATCGCTGTCGGCGAGGCGGATGGCCTTCGCGAGCGACGCGCACCAGTCGCGATAGCGCTTCTCCTGCGGGCGCGTGAGCTTGCCGCGCTGCTTGCGCGCCGTCTTGAGGAGCTTCCGGAGCTCGGCGATCTGCGGAAGGTCGAGAGCCTCCTCGCCCACGGGCAGATCCTTCTCGAGCGACTGCAGCGCGTACTCCGCCGCCGGCGTGTACGCGAAGATCGCGCTCCAGTGCTCGACCTCGGCGTTCTCCACGCCGATCGCCGTCTCGAGCTCCTCCTCCGGTCCCATGACCGGATGGGTCGCCATCTCGCGGAAGTAGCGGGCGAGCATCGAGTCGCCGCCGCCCTCCTCGATCTCCTTGTCGCTCGGCTGCCGCTTGGCGGGAGGCGACGAGTCTCCGTCGCCCGACGCCGCCTCGGACTGCGGCGGCTCGATCTCGAACTCCTCCTCCACCAGCTCCAGTTCGGCCGAAGGATTGGACGGCCCGATGGCCGGCGCGTCGGCCTCGAAGTCGTCGTCGATCGACGCGGGCGGCTGCTCCAACGGGGGCGAGGACTTCGCGGCCGCTGCGCTGCTCTTGCTCTTGCTCATCGACGTGGCTCCCTCGCTCTGTTGCGGGTGGACACGGGACTTTCGGGCACTGCGGGACAGCGAAGCAGAGCTCGCCGGGGGCTGCGGGGCAGAGCTCTTCCTGCCTTTCCGCGTTGCACCTTCCGTACCCTCGGGCGTGAGCGCAGACTTCCGCGACGCCGCCAGCGGGGCCAGCCGCGTGCGGTTGCGACTTCGAAACGCGCTCAACTTCGCCTTCGGCATTCGTCCTTGGTTTGCCCGGTGCTGCGGAGCTCCTTCAACTGTGCGATGGTCGCGGCCGTCCGAACCCGTCACGCGCGGCCTTCCTACGTTCGATGATAAGCGCCTCTCCCTCGTTCGGCTCGGGTGTCGTCCGGTGGTACGCCGCGAGGCTGCCCAAGGTGTTACGGCGCCCGGGGCGGCTCCTCGGCTTTCTCACGGCGTGTGGGATGCACGCGGTCGGCCACGCTTGCGTCGCGCTTTTTGCCGGGGGAATCGCGGTCGCCATGGCGCGCATGTGGGAGGTGGGGGACGGGCGATCCACCCTCTTGGGGAGCGATCGATCGCTCGGCGACGACGCGTTTTCTCTGGCAGCGCTTGGGCTTGCGGTGCTCGCGGTGAAAGCCGCTGCAGGTGTGTACGCATCCTACGTGCAGGCTCTCGTCGCGGGAGAGGCGGGAAGCGAGCTCCGCCTCGAGCTCCTCGACGCGCTGCTCGCTGTTAACCACTTGCGCCGCCCACGACACGGCGATCAGGGGGCGGACCCCTCCGGCACGCCGGCGCGGGACGTCATGGCGCTCACGGAGCGTGTGCAAGAGGTGGAGGTCGGGCTGAAGCAAGGGCTGCTCGGAGGGGTGAGGGCGATCGCGCAGCTGGTCCCGCTGGCGGTGGTGCTCGTCGTGCTCGCGCCGCGGCTCGCGGCGGTGGCGGCGGCGGTGCTCGCGGTGTTCGGCGTCGCGCTCGGGCGGCTGCGCGCCGGCTACCAGCGGGCGACGCGACGCGAGGCGCGCGAGCGCGAACGCCTGCTCGAGGCGGCCGACGAGTCGGTGCGGCATGCGGACCTCTGGGTGAGCTACGGCGCGCAGGCGAAGGCGCGCGGACGCGTCGGTGCGCTCGGCGGCGCGCTCGCGAGGGGCGCGGCGCGGCTGGAGGCGCGGGCGGCGGGGATGAGCGGTGCCAACGAAGTGCTCGGCGCGGCGGCGCTGCTCCTCGCGATCGCGGCGTCGCGCGCGGGTTGGCTGGGCGCGCTCGCGAGCGGGGACCGGCTGCTGGCGTTCGCCGTCGCCTTCTTCCTCGCGTATCGCCCGCTGCGCGAGCTCACGGATTCTCGGCTCGCCCTCGCGCGCGCCGACGGGGCTTTCGGGGAGCTGAGAGGCGTCACCGAGGACGCGAAGCGGGAGCATCCGGCGGGCGGCAGCGAGGAGCCGCGAGACTGGGCGCCGGGAGCGCTCGAGATCCGCGGCCTCCGTTTGCAGCGAGGGACGAGCGCGCCGCTTTCCCTGCGCGCGGAGCCGGGATCCGTCGTCGCCATCGCCGGCCCGACGGGCGCGGGCAAGACCACGCTGCTGCGGACGCTGCTCGGGCTGGAGTCGCCTGCGGCTGGCGACGTGCTCTACGCAGGTGAGCTGCTCGGCGACGCACCCGCAGGGCCGGCCGCGCGGCCCTTCGCGTGGGTGCCACAGGAAGCGCCGCTTCTCGCGGACACGCTGCACGGGAACGTGCAGCTCGGGGCGCGCGACGCCGATCCGGGCGAGGCGCTCGCGCCGCTCGGCGCCGAGCACCTCGTGGGCGAGCTGCAGAACGCGCGACTGGGCGCGGGGGGCCGACCCGTGTCGGGCGGCGAGCGTCAGTGGATATCGCTGGCGCGTGCGATCGCGACGCGCCAGCCCGTGCTGCTGCTCGACGAGCCGACGAGCGGTCTCGACGCGCAGTCGCAGCGGCGCGTGCTCGAGGCGATCGCGCGCCTGCGCGGCCGGCGTACGGTGCTCATCGTGACCCATCGGCCGGAGCCGCTCGGAATCGCAGACGTGGTCGTGCGGCTGGAGGCGGCGTGAGGCGCGCCGCGCTGCTCGTGGTGCTCGTCGGATGCGGCGGCGCCGTGCAGCGCGGCCCTCAGCCTCCGCCGGTGGCCGAGATCCCCGTGGCGCCTGCGGCGCGGCGTGCTCCCGTGTCGGGCCCCGTCGCGCCGGGGAAGCCGTCGCCGCCGGGTGCGGTGCAGCCTCCGCCAGCCGCCTCGATCGACGGGTGTCCCGCCGACATGGCGGCCGTCGCGTCCTTCTGCATCGACCGCTACGAGGCGCCCAACGAGAAGGGGGAGCTCCCGTTCGCGCTGCAGACCGCCTACGACGGCGAGGCCTGGTGCAAGACGCGCGGCAAGCGGCTCTGCACCGAGGACGAATGGGTCCGCGCCTGCGCCGGCCCGCAGGGGCACCTCTATCCGTACGGCGACGCCTTCCGGCCGGACGTCTGCAACGACGACAAGGGCTGGAAGGAAGTCTCGTGGAAGAAGCTGTCCAAGTGGCCCCAGGACGCGGCGCTCGAGGAGGCCACGCATCTCTATCAGGCCGACATGAGCGGTGCGCGTGCCGAGTGCGTGTCCGCCGAGGGCGTCTTCGATCTCACCGGCAACGTGGCCGAGTGGGTGCGTCGCGCCGGGCCGCCCCCGCATCCGGGTTACGACCACGTGCTCAAGGGTTGTTACTGGGCCGGCTGCTACCACAACCCGCATCCCAACTGCACTTTCCACAACGGGGCGCACCCGGGGACCTTCCGCACCTACGAGGCGGGCTTCCGCTGCTGCAAGCCCCGAGATACCTTCGCGCCGTGAGCGTGCGGGTCGGTCTCGCGGTGGTGCTCGTGGGGTTCGCCGGATGCGGCGCGCCGCAAGCGGTGCCTGCGCAGTCGCCACCCGTCGGGGCTGACACGTCGCAAGCGCCTTCGCCGCCCCCGGCTGCGGAGCTGCCGCCCACCCCGCAGCCGGACGTCGACCTGCGCGAGCCGGGAGCGGCCATCGTGCACGGCTCGACGCGGGTGGCCTTCGACGGAATCGCCGAGGGGCTCGCGTGGCCGGCGCTCGACAAGGCGATGGGGCCGCGCAAGGCGGGCGACGTGCTCACCGTCCAGGTGGCTCGCTCCCTGCCGACGATCGAGCTGCTACGTGCGGCGTGGACGCTGCGGCAGGCAGACCTGCGCGTACAGTCGCAGGACGCGACGGGGGATACACACGTCGTCGTCCTCGGCGCGCGAAGGGATGGCGGTCCGCCCGCGGCGGGGTGTCACCTGGCGGTGTTCCTCGGGCCGGACGGGTCGCTGCGTGTCGCGTCGCCGGGCGGCCCGGTGTCGCTCTCGGGGGACGACCCCGCGGCGAGCCTGGCCCGGTCGCTCGAGGAGGCGCGCCGCACCTGCGCCGTTCGCTACGTCGCGTTCGGCGCCGAGTCGGACGCCTCGCCCTGGGGCCCGGTGTTCGACGTGATCCGTGCCGTCGACAAGGCCAAGTCGGCCGGCGACGCGCGCTACGTGCTCGGCCAGGCGATGCACGTCGTTTCCAAGTGATGCGACAGTGCAACATGGGCGCTTGCTCCGCCCGCAGAGCGGGCTCCGCTCGCGCAGCCGAGGTTCTCACTTTGCCGTCGGGGGGAGCGCGGACGCTCCCCCCAAACCCCCCACCCAATCGCGCGGTTCACCCAGAGCGCCGAGTGAATCAATCGTGTGGGTGGGGGACCGGGGGAGCGACCGCGCTCCCCCGGAGAGCATCGGCTGCCAAGTGTCTGCGCGAGCGGAGCGCGAACGCGCGGAGCGAGCGCCCATGTTGAACGGTCGTACCTAAAAACACAAAAGCGGCACGATGGGGCCGGGCTCGACGCGCACGTCCTGCGCGCGCAGGGCGTCGCCGTCGAGGACGTAGCTCGCGTTCTGCTCTTCGAAGTGCACGCGCAGGGTGCGCGCCATGGCATCGACCGCGGTGTGCCCCGCGCTGCGCATCGGCCGCCCCGAGAGCACGCGCGGCACCTGCGTCGCGAGCCCACGCGGCGAACGGGTGCTCGCGACGACGTGGAAGCGGTCGAACGACTCGCCCGCGCGATACGTCGCTCGCACTCCGAGCCCCACGTCGCGCACGACGCTCGCCAGCACGAGGCTCCACGCGCGCGACGGCTGCTCGTCCCCGTCGACCTCCAGGCCGCACGCGACGGGCGCGAGCACCCGGCGCGCCAGCGGCGCCCCCACCAGCGAGCCGAAGAAGACCCGGCCCGCGAGCCTCGCGGCCGGACCGACGCCCTGGCGCGGTCCCGCGTCGTACTCGTCGAAGAAGTGCGCCACGAGGCCGGCGCCGAAGATGAATCCGACCCGGTCTCCCCCGGCGTCGTCGCGCACGTGGAGGCTGGGCACGTCGCGCGCGCGTGCCGTCCCCTCGCACACGGCGCGCAGGAGGCGCTCGCCCCACGAGGCCGAGGTCGAGGCGCCCGCGAGGTTGCGCGCGACCGTGCTCACCGTGCCGCCCGGCGCGAAGGCCACGCGCGGAAGCCGCCCGCCGCACGCCCGCGCGAGGGCCGACACGCCTCCCATGTGCGACCCGTCGCCGCCCGCGAGCACCACCGCGTCGGTCCCCCGGTCGGCGATCTCGCGCGCCACGCGGTCCAGCTCCTCGAGGCTGCGCGTCTCGTGCACCCGCGCGCCGCCTTGCTCGGCGGCGGCCACGAGTCGCGCGCGCAGCGATCGCGGGCTGTCCTCGCCGAGCCTGCGGGCCTTGCAGTTGACGACGAGGTCGACGGTCACCGGTAGCTTGTGCCATTAACACGTCCGATGGTCGGCCGCGCTTTCATCGTGTCGATCCTGCTCGCGGGATGCGCGTCCTCGCCGGCAATGAGGGCCGCCGAGAGCGGAGATCGCGCCGCGCTGGGCAACGTGCTCGCCGCGCGCGAGAAGCGCGGGGACGTCTCGAACGACGAGGCGGCGTCGCTCGCGCACACCGTGGCGGACCGTGACCTGCGCGCGGGCGGAACGACGCCGGAGCAGACGCTCGCGCTCGTGCGGGACGCGCGGCCGTGCGCGCGCGAGCTCGACTCGGCGCTGGCGGTTCGCATGCGCGTGCACGACGAGGCGGGCGCGCTGGCCGCATTGGCGCGCATCGACGGCCAGGGGCTCGGCCTGGGCGACGCACGCGATTACGCGGGCGACCCCGACGGCGCATGGCGCGCGGTCGGCGCGCGGGGCCTCGCGCGGAGCGACGATCGCGACGCGAGGCTGCGCGCCCTCGTCGATCCCGATCCGCGCGTGCGCCGGCAGGCGGCGGTGGCAGCGCGAGACGACGCCGACCCGAATGACCTCGGGGTTCTGGCGGAGGCCGCGCGCGTCGACCCTGATCCGATGGTGCGCAGCGAGGCGGTGCGCGCCATCGCGGTGCTCGAGCCGCTGCCCCAGGGCGAGGTGGCCGACGTCCTGCGCGACCTCTGGGCGGACGCCGACGACGGCCTGCGTGAGGACATCGCGATTGCCTGGGCGAGCCCGCGCGTGTGGGACTCGGGCGGCAGCGAGGCGCTCCGCGTGCTCGCCGCGAGCGGGCATGGCCCGGGGGTGATCGAGGGCGCGGCGGCGGTGCTGCGCACCGAGAACCTCGGCGGCGAGGTCGTCATCGCCGCCATCGCACAAATGGAGCGCGCCATCGCGGAGGGCCCCCGGCCCCGCCGCCTGCAGGCCATCGCCGAGGCGCCCCTCGGCCGCCCGGAGCTGCGCACGGCGCTCGGCGCGGCGGCCGAAGGCGACGATCTCGAGGTTCGCGTCGCGGCGCTCGCGCGGCTCGCGCAGGCGAAGCAACCGGACGCCATCGCAAAGCTCGAGGCGTTGGCGAGCCCGGGCTCACCGGTCGCCGTTCGCGCCCGTTTCGCCCTCGCCGAGCTGGGCGACCGACGCATCCAGGCGT
>Ga0335069_10009638_pt1 | contig 13733 bp, 13 predicted proteins | sample Lox_Sample_11_FD_206714 | JGI IMG/M metagenome (GOLD analysis project Ga0335069, IMG submission 206714) | Soil microbial communities from Loxahatchee National Wildlife Refuge, Florida, United States - Lox_Sample_1.1 | ecosystem: Environmental > Terrestrial > Soil > Wetlands | place: USA... | reverse complement strand
ACCGGCTTGGCGAACACGGGTACGGTGCACGCGAGCGCGGCAAGGAGAGCCAGATTGCGAACCAAAGAATTGCCTTTCATGTGTGTCTTTCCTTTCGACGGATCGTGTCAACCGGAACGTGTCCAGTCAGGAGAGAGTTGACACACAGGCAGGCGAAGAGTAGCCTCTCGATGCAGACACCTCTTCTTCCTGGTCCAAGAGCCGGAAAGACTGCGTGTCACTGGCCCCGCGGCTGCCACCGCGGGGTTTTTTCTGAAACTCTATCCATCCCGAACAGCCAGAACTCGGCTGCACCCGTATAGACGAAAACCACTAGCCGAATGTTTCGTGGGGGCCCCCGATTTTTTTGAGGGACTTTTTACATACTTGCAACCCCTTGCCCAACAGAGCCACAATCCGGGACTTTGCCGTGTGCACCTTTTCCCGGCTTCATCTATACTCTTGCAGGGTCCGGAACCTCTGGATGCGACTTCTAGTCCTCACGGATATCCATGCGAATTTGACCGCTCTGGAAGCCTCTCTCCGCGCCGCGGAGGGAAGCTGGGACCGCGTAGTGTGCCTTGGTGACGTGGTTGGTTATGGTCCGGATCCCAATGAAGTTACCTCCCTGATCCGGGAACTCGGCGCCGTCACCATCCGCGGTAATCACGACAAAGCCGTCGCCGAACTGATGGCCACGGACGACTTCAATCCGGTCGCGAAAGCCGCGGTCAATTGGACTCGCTCGCAACTCTCCAATGAAAATCTGGCGTGGCTCGCCGCCCTGCCGCAAGGACCATTGGAAGCCGAAGGCGTGGTACTGGTGCACGGCGCATTTCAGGATGAAGACGAATACGTGTTTACGCCGGCGCAGGCACTGGAAGGCTTGCTGGATTCCAACACCCAGGTCACCTTTTTCGGCCACACACACCATCAAGGCGGCTTTTCCTACCAGAATTCCGAGTTGGAAGTGTTGGCTTTGCATCCGCGCAACAATGAAACACATTCCGCTTTGCGCCTGGAAGGCACGAAACGCTATCTGTTAAATCCAGGCTCGATCGGCCAGCCGCGCGACACAGATCCCCGGGCAAGTTTCGCCATTGCCGATCTGGAGCATCAGTTGATCGAATTCTGGCGTGTTCCTTATGACATTCTCAGTGTCCAGCAGCGCATGCGCGAGGCGCGGTTGCCGGAACCACTGATCTTGCGGCTGCAAGTTGGCCGATAAAGAATCTCCCTGGTACGGAATGCTACCGGAGGTAAGCAACGCCGCATGCTGCAGAACCAGACCACTCCGGAAAAAGAAAAACCCTCTATCCTCACCATTGTGATTGGCGTGGTCGTGGTGGCCGCCATCGGGATCAGCTTGTGGGCGCTCTTCAAAACGCCGGAAAATGTCCCCTCGCCCAACGTGCAAATCAGGATTCCCACAGCGATGACTCCGGCAGAGCAAGCCTACATTCAGTCCCTTCGCATCGAAAACGTTGCGTTGAGCCGCGCAGAGAACTTCCTTCATCAGGAAGTCACGATTCTGAATGCGGATGTGATCAATGACGGCCAGCGATCTCTGCAGAAGCTGATGATCACAGTCGAATTTACCGACGACATGCACCAGGTTGTGTTGCGCGAGACGCGTGGCGTTCTGGGGAATCCTCCCACGGTCCTCGGCCCGGGGCAAAACCGGAGCTTTCAAATCTCCTTCGACCAGGTTCCTACCAGTTGGAACATGCAGACCCCTCAAGCGAAAGTGAGTTTTTTACAGTTCACCTCGCCAAAATAGACTTAAACGTAACGGAAAAGTTATATTACACTCTCGATATGGACCTGGCCGAGGATCTGCGCTCCAGCCTGCAGGAAATCCTAGTTCGGGGCGCCGTGGAGCTTCACGAGAATGGCAGCCGGCTTACGCCTGCCTGGCCGCTTTCCTGGGAAGTGCGCGGCACACCGGGAAAGCCACTGCTGCATTTGTGGTCAGAGAACTGCAACGTCACGCGTCGCGTCCTAGCTATCACCCACCACGCCGAAGACCGCCTGGCGCTCGCCGTGGAGCGCCTCGGCCGCGTGAAACCCGAGCGCATGGAAATTGTCAGCCTGCTCTACGAACGGGGTGCAAAGGAAATTTCCCGCGAGGAATTCTGCGAGCGGCTACGGCGGATTTTTGCAGAACAATTCCCCGACGAAAGCATCGAGAAAATCTCGATTGCGGCGGACCTCGAGCATTCGCTTTCAGGAGTCTACACCCGCGGTATCTTGCGCCGAGGCTCTGCCTCGATCGCGTTCCTCGCGGTGTCTGCAACGGAATCGCAGGATGCGCTCGAAAGCAGCCTTAGCTATGGACTGCTCTGACTGGAGCGTTCGCGCCAATCCGTACGGCGCACTTCTCTCGCAACCCTGCGCCTGATCTTGCCCAAGGGAAAATCACAAGTGCTGGCGAACCGCCTGCGTGCGCTGGATGGGCGCGTGGCCCTGCAAGTTTTCGAACTCGACCCTTTGCGCGAGGTTCTTGAGCCGGTAGATCCGTGCGCCAGCGGCAACGTTACTTCATGGCTCGTGCCGCGGCGCGAGGCGCAGCTTCTCCTCGACCGCGCCGGCGCCGCGATCGCTCCCATTGTGGCGATGGCTCCGGACTTCATCCGGCCGCTCGCTTCGCCGCACACACAGGAAGTAATCCTGCGATTTCTCGGCCTGGCGTTTGCCCGCTGGCACGAGGGCACGATCTATTTTGGCACTGACTCGGTGTGGCAGGAATTGCGGCCGGAAAATGAACGGGCCCTCAAGCAGCTCATTGCCAATCTGCAGAATTTCCGGAATCCCCTCGCCGGCAATTTGCGGCACCCGCTTTATCGCGCTCAGGCGGAGCACTGGATGCAAACGCTGGTCTGTGAAGATGTCAGCCGCATTGATATCGCGTTGGATCCTGAGCACGTCTATGAACAGGTGTTTGCCCAAGTGGCGGGGCAACACGGCGTGCTGGATCTTTTGTGCGTCACGCGCACGCGCCGCCTGGCCATTGTGGAATTAAAGGCCACGGAAAATCTCGATCTCCCGCTACAGGCTGCCGATTACTGGTCGCGCATCCGGTGGCATCAGCAACGGGGAGACTTTGTGCGCTATGGTTATTTCCCAGGGATCGAGCTTCAGCCGGCTCCGCCACTGGTCTTTCTGGCGGCGCCCGCGCTGCGCTTTCACCCAACCACCGACATCTTGCAGCGCTATCTTTCCCACGACATCGAAATCATCCGCGTGGGACTCGCGGAAAGTTGGCGGCGTGGGCTGCGTGTGATGTTCCGCCAATAAGCTCCCGCGATTTTCCTCATAACTTTTTCTGCCCTTGCCTTCGTCCTGCATCAAGGTAGAATCGAAGTCCTTTTAGTTCGGGGACTCGACCGTGAACTTCACCATTCAGATTCGGCAGGCCGATAACGCAACGCTTGTGGACGTATCCGGGCGGCTCACTTCCTTCGAAGGGCAAGCATTTCGTGAGGCGATCCAACGACTGCTGCAGCAAGGCCATCGCAACGTTGTGTTGAACCTGACCAGCCTCGATTATCTCGACAGCTCCGGTGTCGGCGAACTTGCCCGCAATTATCTGGCGGTAGTCAAAAAGGGTGGCGCCATGAAGGTGGTCGGACTTGCGCCGAAGGTCGAAGAGATCCTGAAGATCACGCAGCTCTATCAGGTTTTTCCGGAATTTCCCGATGAGGCCTCAGCGCTGGAAAGTTTTCCCGAGGCGCACCGTAGCACCAACGCCTGACACATATCGTAGAGTTCGGAAAAAATCGGCTGAAAATTAGGAGAGGAGCTTGACTCCACGTGAGTGGCTCTCAAGCTCCCCGGGGTGTGTCCTCGAAGTGGTTGTTACCTATATAGATGCATGCCAGCGAAAAAGGTTTCCTCGAAGTTGCCGGCAAATCGATTTTTCCCGGGAATATCGTAAGTTTTAATAAAACAGATACTTACGCCAACGTTCGTCGCGATGGCCAATCAGCCGCATCAATTGCCGCGACGTGTGCAGGGTAAACGGACGCGGCTTGCGGGCCAGCTTCAGCCCGGCCTCTTCCGGCGTGCGGTCTCCCTTGTGGTTGTTGCAGCGATAGCAGCAGGCCACCAGGTTTTCCCAGCTGGAGCGGCCGCCACGGGAGCGGGGCAGGACGTGGTCGAGCGTCAGCTCCGAACTCGGGAAGACTTTGCCGCAGAATTGGCATGTGTTCCGGTCACGGAGCAGGATATTTTTCCGTGAAAGCGCCCGGCTTTGCTGCGGAATATGCCGGTATGCCAGCAGGCGGATCACCGAGGGAACTTTGTGGGAGTGCGCGGAGGAATGTACTTCCGAGTTGTGCACTTCTTCCGCCTGTGCGACGCCCTTTAGAAGCAACACCATAGCCCGGCGCACGGCCGTCACATTGATTGGCTCGTACGTGGCATTCAGCACGAGCACGGGTTCCTGCATCAGGGAAGCACGGCGGGGAGCGAGGCTGTGGACATGGCGGGCGCCAGCATTCCCCGAAGCATTAGGCACAAGCACGCCCCCCGCTTCGGGGCTAAATCGCCCCGGGGCATCGACCGCCTCTGGTCGTCTAGCGCTCATCGCGCGCCCTTCAGGCTAAACACTTTCTGTGACGCGGATGGCTTGCCGCACGGCCCGGGCAATGGTCAACCCCACAACCGATTTGGCGCCTGCATCGCGTAACGCACGGGAACATGCGTCCAGCGTTGCTCCAGACGTCATAACATCATCTAGCAGCAAGATTCGAAAATTGTCAACCCGCCCGCCTTCGCGAATGACAAAAGCGCCACGTACGGCCTCCCAACGTTCATCGAAATGTAACAACTGTCTTTCGGGCCGCGGGCGTTCGCGTTTGAGCAAAACGGGGCGGTAAGGCAAGCCGAGCCTGCGTGCCAGTGGCTTCCCGAACAAATCCACCTGATTGAAGCCGCGTTCCTTCTGCCGGGTGCGGTGCAAGGGAACCGGTACGATCAGATCCGGCGCGAATTTTTCCGGCAATCCGCCGGCAATCTCCCGCAGCCGTTTCGCGAACCACAAACCCAGCGGTTCGATTTCCTCATACTTCAGCAGGACAATCGCTTTCGCCAGGTTTCCTTCGTAGGCGCCAAAGCTGCGTGCCGCGCCAAATGCGAAACCCCGTTCCCGGCATTCCCGGCAAACCGCGCTCGCCTCTTCCTCGGCTGCTTCGATGCTCCAGGGCTGTCCGCAGCGTTTGCAAACTTCCCCTGGAAGTCGCGGAAAAGAATTGAGACACGTCTCGCAGACCGGCGAGCGGTCGGCGCGCGTCAGCAGCGTTCCGCAAAGCCGGCAACCGGAAGGGAAGAGAACCGACGCGAGCGCTCCGCCGAGACCAGCAGCCCAGCGCGAAACGGCGGCACGCGGATTCGATCGAGGCATGGCTTCGCCCCCCGGGCGGTCCGCGTATATTATATTCTAGTTAACTAATTAGCAGGTAAAAGAATGCCGGCGTTCTAGAGGAGACCCTGTTCCTTCTTTTCCTGGCAGTTGATGCAGTGTTTGGCCCACGGTACCGCCTCCAGGCGCTTTTGCTGCATCTCTTCCTGGCAGTTCGCGCAGATTCCGTACTCGTTGTTGCGGATGCGCTTCAACGCTTCGTCGATCAAATTCAGAATCGCGCGGTCCGTATTGGTCTGGCCAAACAGGAATTCCTTCGTGTAGGAGTTCGCCGCTTTGTCAGCGAGATCCACCGTGGGATCGTCATCGGCCTGCCGGCCTTCCTCTTCCGTGCGCGTGATGGTCCTCACGAGCTCGTCGCGGCGTGCCAGCAGCCGCTTCTTGTAGTAATCAAGGCGCTTCTTGTCCATCAAACCCTTCTCCAGACAGCTTTCTTGGGCCATCTAAAAACTCCGTAGTGTAGACTGCGTTTGCCGCAGTGTCAAGGTAACGTGGATGAACGAACAACCGATTTGGTTGCACATCACAAATTCTTGCCGGTAATTGATGCGAAAGACTTCGCTGTTTTTCTTCCCGTAGCGTGGTTTATAGGTGGCTTGATTTTCTTTCGGGAATCTCCGTTCAACCCGTCCCAATACTATCCCGCGGAAGGTTTTCTCTGAGGCTCTTGCTCTTCTGGAACCAGATGTCGCCAATGTTTACACATCACATCCCCCATTCTCCGCGCGTGTTAACTTGCCGAAAGGACAATGTGGATAGAGGGTGTGTAGCCTCCCACCGTTCACCGCGCAACTATCCCGACCTTCAGGAGGAACTCATGTTCAAGCAATCATTGCTGGCCATGGGTGTACTGTTTGCGGTCACCAGCCTTTGCCTGGCACAGCAAGCCACCCAGACCAAACCCGAAGTAAAAAAGGAACCTATCAAGCAAACCAGTGCGGCATCCGGGAAAGAAATGTTCACGCAATATTGTGCGTCTTGCCACGGAGCCGATGGCAAGGGCAACGGCCCGGCTGCGTCGGCCATGAAAACGTCGCCCACTGATCTCACGCAGCTTGCCAAAACCCACGACGGTAAATATCCCGCCAGCATGGTTGCCGCAACTTTGAAGTTCGGCAGCGGCCCGGGCGCGCATGGATCGGCGGACATGCCCGTATGGGGTCCCTTGTTCCAATCGCTGGACAAGTATCATGACGCCGTCGTCCAGCAGCGGATCAGCAACTTGGTCAATTACATCCAAACGCTCCAGGCGAAATAATCGCCGCCCCGACGCACACAATTTACTTGGCTCCAAAATCAAAAGGGTCCGAACCGCGGGGTTCGGACCCTTCGATTTTGTGCGATGGTGCGCGAGGCCCCGGGACAGTTGGCTCGGAGGAAGTCCAATCGCGGCCCCGCGCGCTCCTTTCCCACAAAAACTAATCGAATTGCCGCCGCGCTTCGTCGGCGTCTTCCGCCAGATCGCGAAGGAATTCGACGAAGCCGTCGGATTTCCCGCTCTTCGACGTGTGGCCGATGAACAGACCGCTATCAATCAGCCCCTGCAGCGCGTTCTTGGCCGCGTTCTTCGTCTCGGTCGGGCGAATGATGGAGATTTTGCCGAGCTTCCGGTTCAGGAAGAACGTCGGCTCCGGCATGATCAAGTTGGTTTGAAATTGATCCGCAACTCCAGGCAGAGGATTGCTCTGGCTGGGATTGTTCGGATCGAGGCCCGCATTCAGGTCGGGGAAGGTCACCGTCGCACCGGTTGAACCTGGAAAGCCGGTGTCCATGTCCGTGATTTGCGTGGCATTCCCGGCCTTGTCCTGCCAGGTCTGGAAGTGCATGGTCTCCGTGGGGCCAATGCTCAGCAGCACACGCAGCACTTCCGGGTCCGACACTCGCTGTGCAAGCGCAGGGTAAAGGCTGCTGCCGCCCTGCTCGATGGTGCCGAAATGAAAGCCCGCCGTGAACGCAATCGCTTGCGTGTGGATGCCGACGCCGCTGTCTTGGCCGGGATCGGCAATCAGGTCGGCATTCGTTCGGGGAATCGCGGTGTGCTGTCCCACGGCCAGGGATGGAATGGCATTCTCGAACGTATCGCCCAAATCCGGATTCAAACGGTCGCTGCGATATCGCTGCCACCAGGTCGTGTCGACCGTCAGTTGCGTCAAATTTGTCAGGCGGCCGATGTTGGGCACGCCGGTAACCCGGCTGGGTGCAAGGCTCGCATACTTGTGAAGGTTTACAACGTCAGCGCCCTTGGATGCGAGGTAGTTTTTCAACCAGACTTCGTGACCGAATTCGTCGTCGGTGTTGTCTGCGATGTATTGCGGCATGTCGCTGTCGAGGATCAGCAAGCCGCCAATGTAGAATGGCGCCAAACCGGTCACTACGGGTTTACCATTCTGGTCTGTCAGATCGATGGGGGAGAGCCCTTGCGTGCCTGTGGCCACGGAAGGGCCGCCAAGTTCGGCGTACTGCCGCCACAAGTCCGCTTCGATCGTCTCCAACGCTTGTAAGAAGCGCAGGATCGCGATATCGCCCTTGTTTGGCTTTCCGCCGCCGTCATCGAATTCGTCGCTGGCAAACGCGGGAATCGCTTTTCCGAAAGCGCTCGCTCCCACGCTCGCCGCCCCTGCCATCACCGTTCCCTTGGTCAGAAAAGCTCGGCGGCTTGCATTGCGTGTGAACATATTGTCGTTCTTTTTCATTACCTGGACTCCTTTTGAATTTGCACTTCGAGATTTCTCCGCCGCGCGAACGAAGAGTTGTTTCTGCGAACTAGATGAAAGATGGCTCAGGTGGAAGTTCCTTTCCGCCGGAACGCCGAAATCTCTTGCGCCCTCCACGCGGCGAAGAAATGGGTCCGCGGCCAGTCGCGGACCCTTGGACCAGTTATTGGACAGTGAGTGAGACGTTGGCTGTGTGGGTGATCGAACCGGAAGTCCCGGTGATCATCATCGTCGTGGTGCCGCGCGGAGTTCCATTGGCGCTGTTACTGCCGTAGCCGCCGCAACCCGTAGCGGTCAGCACCGTTGCGGAAAGCACAGCGATTCCCAGGGCGTACCCCAGCCACCGCCACCACGCGAACTGCTGCAACTTTCTGCGCCGGCGGGATTCCACAACCACCATGCCGAGCAGCCCGATGCCCCCCATTGGCAATAAGGCGCCCATTCCGGTCATCACGCCATAGCGGCCGCCCGGGTTATAAGGATTGGAATTCGTGGCAAGCGATACCGTCAAGCTGTCGGTTGTGCCACCAACAGGATTCAGCGTCGTTTTCGAGAATTGGCAATTGGTCCCCGCTGGCTCGCCGGAACACGCAAAGTTGGTGATGGGCGAACTGAACCCGTTCACGGCCGATGCCGTAATCATGATGGTAGCGGTCTGGCCCGCCGTTATTGTGACGCTGGATTGCGAAGCGATCAGCGAAAAGTCCGCGGTTCCGTTGCCTCCTGCGCCGGTGTTCGGCGTAATTGCCGCAAACAGGCCGTGCTGTTCGTTGTTGAGCCCCGCCGTGATGTACAGCGTACCCAGGGTGCCAGTCTGTCCCGTTTGATCGAAGAGCAGTTCCCACAACGACGCGTTGGTGATCACGTTTCCATTAGAATCCTTCAACTGGCCCAGAAACGTTCCGGCATTCCTGTCAAACGCATTGATGGTCCCGTCGCCAAAATTTCCGACCAGCAACGCGTTCTGAAACTGTCCGAAACTCGCCGGGGCAATCGCAACACCCCACGGAGCGTTCAGCGTTCCCTGCGAAGCGATGCGGTTCTGGAAGTTGCCCTGGAAATCGAACAGGCTGGCGTAGCCCGCACCCGCGGCATGAACCGGATCGTGTTTGAGAGCATCTTGCTGCGCGTATGTCACCACCACCTGGTTTGCACCAATCACATGAATGCCGAATGGTGCAAAACCGGCAGGCAGGGTGGGATCCCTGAACGTGCCCTGCAGTGCGATCGGCGCGAAACTGCTGTCATAGGCTTCCACTGCGCCCGAATTGAAGTTCGCCACCAGCAGCACCTGGTTTCCGCCGGTCTCCGTCACCAGCGCCGCGCCCTTGTAAACCGCGCCGGCTGCCGAGTTGTCTACTTTGCGGACCGCGCTCGGCAGGTTTGAATACCAGCCGGAAATCGTCCCGTCTTCGGTGACGAAAATAAACGTGCTGCTGATGCCGTTCACATTGAATCCGCCGTTCGCATTGGGGACAACGCTGGTCGGCGTCGACGTTGTGCCTCCCGCCGGGGGTGGCACCGTGAAGGTCCCCTGCAAAGCTCCGGTATTGTCATACAACGTGGCCTTGCCGCTGTTGTTATCTGCAATCCAGAAGGGATTGCCGGGGATGACCGCGATGCCCCACGGATTGATGAGATTCCCATCCGTGTGCGGTGCCATCCCTTGCGTATCGGAAGTGAGATTGGTCTGTGTATAGCTGTTCGACTGGGCCCAAAGTCCTTGTACGTGTACTAGCGCGCTCGAGAGCAACAATCCGAGCGCCGCCATTTTGATTCTTCGCATAGCGTTAATTGCTCCTTAATTCATTGGAAGTTTTGCCTCTGGGCGAGGCAGGAGTCGCATCCTTTGCGAGAACCCCTGCCTTGTACTGCTCACGCCAGTGGACATAGGGTGGGACGCAGGTTTCGGCTGAAGGCCCGGTTAAGCCACACACAAGTGTTTATAAAGGCGGAACTTATAGTAGACAGGCGACTTCCGTCGATTTCTTGCATCTAAACCAAGCAATAAGTTCGGCCCGTTTCGTGCGCCATTTCATGTGGGGGTGCCCGAGTTTCGCGAAAGGGGTTCCGCGCCGATGAGCGACAAGATTGTCTCTGCTCCCGTGCTTCGTTTCGGGGCTTTTGAAGTGGATGTAACTTCCCGCGAACTCCGCAAACACGGCGTCCGCATTTCGCTGGAAGGCAAACCGTTTGAGATTCTGTTGACGTTGCTCGAAAACCCAGGGCAGGTCATCACCCGCAAGACGCTGCGGCAAAAACTCTGGCCGGACAGCTACGTTCGCTACGAGCAAAGCCTGAATACTGCCATGAACAAGCTGCGCGGTTCGCTCGGCGATTCTTCCGTCAGCCCGCGTTACGTCGAGACGCTTCCGCGCCTTGGTTATCGCTTCATCGCGCCCGTAGAAAAACTTCACAAGGCGCGGGAAGCACGAAACAAAGTTATGCTCGCCGTTCTGCCCCTCGATAATCTCAGCGGCGATCCGGAACAAACCTATTTCGTCGACGGCCTGTTTGAAGAACTGCTTTCCGAGTTGGGGCAGCTCAACCCCAAACGCCTCGGCGTGATTGCCCGTACTTCTTCGATGATCTACCGCAACACCTCCAAAACTGTGAATCAGATCGCCGCCGAATTGCACGTGGACTACATCATGGAAGGCAGCGTCCGCCTGGATAAAAAGAAAAAGCGCGTGCGCGTCACGGTTCAGTTGATTCAGACCAGCGATCAGACGCATGCGTGGACCGCAAGTTACGATCACGATCTGCACGAGATCCTTACCCTGCAGCAGGAAGTCGCGCGACAAATCGGCCAGGCGCTCGCCCTGGAACTCTTGCCGTCCTCTTCCTCAAGATCCGTGGCCGCAAATATCGAAGCTCAGGAAGCGTATCTGCAAGGCCGCCATTTCTGCGGCCAGCGCAGCGAAGACACATTGAAGCGCGCTCTGTCTTTCTTTGAACGCGCGCTGATCCTGGATCCGAATTTTGCGAAAGCATGCTCGGGCATCGCTGATTGCTGCACGCTGCTCATTTGGTTCGGCGCTATGTGGCCGCGCGAAGCGGGCAGCCGCGCCGCCACGGCGGCAGTCCGCGCATTGGAACTTGATCCCGGCCTCGGCGAAGCGCACGCTTCCATGGGACTTGTGAAGTTCTGGCATACCTGGGACTGGAAGGGCGCGGACGAAATGTTCCGGCGCTCCATCGAACTCAATCCGAGTTACGCCATGGCTCGCCAGTGGTATGCCTCTTTCCTCAACGCCATGGGCCGCCACGGCGAAGCTCGCGAACAGTTGTTGCGTGCGCGCGAAATTGACCCGCACGCCCTGATCATCCAGATGAACATGGCCGACTCGCCTTTCTTCGAGCGCGATTACGGGCGCGCCGTGCAATACCTCGAGGGCTTGCTGCGCAACGTTCCACAGTTCTTTCCCGCTTTGTTCAATCTCGGGCGCTCCTACGTCCAGATGGGAAAGCATCAGGAGGCGATCGCCGCATTTGAAAAGGCGATTCAGCTCTCCGGAAATCGCGAAGGCAAACCTGCTTTGGCACACGCCTATGCGCTGGCGGGAAGAACCGAGGAGGCCCGCAAGATTCTCGAGGAGATCAAAAACGATCCCTCCGGACGTTATATCGCTTCGCCCATGATCGCCCGCGTTCATCTTGGCCTCGGAGAGACGGACGAAGCAATGCAATGGCTGGAAAAAGGCTACGAAGAGCGTTCCAACTGGATGAGTTTCCTGATGGTTGATCCCGTCTGGGATCCCTTGCGCAAGGACCCGCGCTTCCGCGCGCTGCTGGAAAAGAAAGTGGGCCTCACCCCGCCTTTGGAGCGCCTGGTCAAGGCAGCGGGTTAACCCGCACTCACGGAGTTCGCAGCCAAATTTTGCCGGATGGCGGCGAGGCCTTTTCTCGATAACTACGTCTAAACAAATCAATGTACTGGGGTGTGGTTCGGCGCTGGGATTCCTCTAGGTATTTCCGTCCACCTGTTCCGTGCCTCGGGCGATTGTATGCCTGGATTTGAAGCAAAGGAGACTTGCCATGAAAAAACTCTTCGGATTGCTTGCCGCGATTTTCCTTCTCAATTTGAGTCCGGGACTAACTGCTGCTCGCAACAATCTGGCGCAGCCGGCGAATCCTTCTGCGAGTGATGACAACACGCCGCCGAGTTACGACATGAAAGGACAAGCACTGGTCGATCTACAGGACCTGCACAAGAAAATGGTGGCGCTCGCGCAAGCCATTCCTGCCGACAAATACACCTGGCGTCCGGAAGCGGGCACGCGCTCAATCAGCGAAGTTTTCCTCCACATCACTGCTGCCAATCACAACATCCCCGCAATGATGACCGGAGTTACAGCGGACGAGACGTTCAAGGCCAAGGGCTTCGAGTCCTCCACCACGGACAAAGCGAAAATCATCGAGGAGTTGGACAAGTCCTTCGCCTACGCCGAAGCGTCCGTGCAGGCCATGACCAACGCCGATTTTGCCCGCCCCGAAAAGAAACTCGGCCCCGATGCCAACTCCGGCGACGTCATCTACATTCTGGTCACTCATAATCACGAGCATTTGGGCCAATCCATCGCCTACGCCCGGATGAACGGCATCACCCCTCCTTGGACTGCGGAAGCTGAAAAGAAGGCTAAGGAAGCCAAAAATAGCGGCGCTCAGAAATAGGTTTGAGCCCCGCGTAACCTCCTGGATTTCAGATCAGGACTCGCGGAAAACGCGAAAAAGCTAATGTTTTGGCGCGTCCCCAGCACCTTCCACAGGGGTGTGGAAACTCGAGAAAATACTTTTGACTGGGGCTTGACATATTCCGATGTTGTTGTAAGATTACAAATGGTTCGGCGCTCCCTAAAAGTGCCGCACCGTGCAGGGGATTCACAGTCGGGTCTGAAGTACTCCAAGGAACAGATCCTATAGTGAGGCGCCTTACGAGCACAGGGTAGCATTTTGTCGAGCTTCGCGTGGAACCGCTAATGACTGGCGGTTGTGCCCGGCGCTCGACGCCGGGTTTCGTATTTTATGGGTACTTTTTAGCAGCAGTGGGCGCTAGAAAAGCCCAGGTCCTCCGCAAGGAGGACGCTCCGATGCGAATCGGGGCCCCTGATGGAATCAGGGCACAAGGTTCTTTGACAACAGTAAGGCTGGCAAATTCACGCCGAGAACTCGGATGCGATTACGGTCGTCCCGGGGATTGAGGGTGTGGATTACATACAAGTTCTGCTCGAGTATGTTGAGCAGTGCTGTGGATTTACAAGGCGAGCTCAGTCAAGCACCTGAGGATCTGTTGCATCGATAGTCCCGGAGCCGGGCAACCGGACCACGGAATAATGGGGCGGCAGGAAACAGGGCGGACGAGCCAGTGGAAAGCTGCGGTATAGCCACCGCAGTGAGCAATCAAATGCACCCTGGCAAACGACGTATTGAGTGAGTTTTATGATTAAGCTACTAAGGGCGTACGGTGGATGCCTTGGCGCTAGAAGGCGAAGAAGGACGTGGCAAGCTGCGATAAGCCTCGGGGAGCCGCAAGCAGGCTTTGATCCGGGGATGTCCGAATGGGGAAACCCGGCGGGATGAACTCCCGCTACAGCCGGCTGAATACATAGGCCGGTATG
>Ga0335069_10009637_pt1 | contig 13734 bp, 10 predicted proteins | sample Lox_Sample_11_FD_206714 | JGI IMG/M metagenome (GOLD analysis project Ga0335069, IMG submission 206714) | Soil microbial communities from Loxahatchee National Wildlife Refuge, Florida, United States - Lox_Sample_1.1 | ecosystem: Environmental > Terrestrial > Soil > Wetlands | place: USA... | reverse complement strand
CTCCTGCTGCGTTGCGCCAGCGCATTGCCCCTACGCAGTACCAGCACGGGGACCGCGGCAAGATGCTTTGGGGAGAAGTGCATGATCCCACTTCCTACAACATGGGAGGAGTCGCGGGGCACGCGGGCCTGTTCTCAACCGCTGATGACCTGGCCATCTTCGCCCAGATGTTGCTTGCCGGCGGTGCGTATAACGGCGTGCAAGTTCTGAGCCCACTTACGGTCGAGAAGATGACCACGCCTGCCACGCCTCCCGACAAGATGGCGTTGCGGGGCCTCGGCTGGGACATCGACTCGCCCTTTGCCTCGAACCGCGGCGAGCTGTTTGGCGTGGGTTCTTTTGGGCACACGGGCTTCACGGGAACATCGCTTTGGATTGACCCGGTGACCGGGACCTACGTGATCATCCTGACCAATCGCGTGCATCCGGACGGCAAAGGTGACGTGGTGCCGCTGCGCACCGCCATCGCCACACTGGTTGCCGCGGCGCTGGGCCCGGCGTCCGCTGAACAAGTGCTGGCGAGCCGGCGCTCCCTGACGGGCTACTACGAACTGATGAAAGGCTACCGTGCCCAGGGCCTAAGGAACGGGAAGGTGAAGACCGGCATCGACGTGCTGGAGGCGGAGAACTTCGCGCCGTTGGAAGGGAAACGCGTTGGCTTGATCACGAATCACTCCGGCCTCACCAGCGACGGGCGGCGAACGATCGACGTGCTGGCGCATGCTCCCGGCGTGAAGCTGGTGGCGCTGTTCGGTCCCGAGCACGGCCTGGCGGGTTCGGCCGCCGAAGGTGCTCCGGTCGGATCCGGTCGCGATGCGGCCACGGGGATTCCGATTTACAGTCTCTATGGTGCTGTGGAGCGGCCCACGGATGAAATGCTGAAGGGAATCGATGCTCTGGTCTTCGACATCCAGGATGTCGGCGCGCGCTTCTACACTTACATCACCACACTTGGATACACTTTGGAGGCGGCGGGCAAGAAGGGCATCGAGTACTTTGTTCTTGACCGGCCGAATCCGATCAATGGACGCGAAGTGCAGGGGCCCGTGCTTGAGCCCGGCCTCACTTCTTTCATCGGCTACTTCGCCATGCCCGTTCGTCACGGGATGACGGTGGGCGAGCTCGCTGAAATGTACAATCGCGAGCTGGGAATCAACGCCAGGCTGCACGTGGTGAAGATGCGCGACTGGCAGCGGACTGACTGGTTTGATGAAACGGGGCAGGCGTGGATAGATCCTTCACCCAACCTCCGGAATCTGACGGAAGAGATCCTCTACCCGGGCGTGTGCCTGGTGGAAGGCGCGAATATCAGCTTGGGGCGCGGGACGGATACGCCGTTCGAATTGGTGGGAGCTCCGTGGATCAAGAGCAGGGAACTGGCGGCTTACTTGAATGGCCGGGAGATTCAGGGGGTGCGCTTCCTACCTAGCGACTTCCGTCCGCTCGACAGCAACTTCCGCGGCCAGTTGTGCCACGGAGTCCAGCTTGTGCTCATCGACCGCCAGGCCCTGGAGCCCACCGAGTTGGGCGTGGAGCTTCTCGCAGCGCTCTGGAAGCTCTACCCGCAAGAGGTCAATCTGGATGGTTCTCTGCGTTTGGTGGGAAGCCACAAAGTGATCGATTCCATTCGTGCCGGGGAAGACCCGCAGCGCATTTGGTACGATTGGCAGGAAAGACTGGAAGAATTCAAGAAGGTCCGGGCGCGCTATCTGCTATATCCTTAGTGGCGGTAAGACCTGCGGGAGCCGTGCTAGTGTCCTAATTCCGGGTGTAGCGCCGGGCTTCAGCCCGGCAAATGCCGCCCTGAAGGGCGGCGCTACTTCAAATCAGGACACTACCGGTAGCCGCTTTGCACTTGCCGCAGGCGGGCAGCCCAGGGACCTGCCGCAAGTTTACCAACTCGGCTATTGTGTGGTTTCCCGGCAGGGAGTAGTATCTTGCGCGTTGAGTTATCCGTCGGCCAATTTGTAGGCTACTTCATTTGCTACCGGACACGCCCTGGGAGGAATTATGATATCCAAATCGCGCCTGCTTCCAGCCGTCAGCGGGGCTCTGTTGGCGCTGCTCCTAACCGGAGGCGGCAGCCCGCTTCGGCTGGGTGCGAAGGACAAGCTACCCACTGTCAGTTCGGATGATCCCACGCTACGGCTTTTCAGCCTGCTCGATTCGAAAATGGGCGGGAAGCTCGATGACTTTTGCTTGCTGGCCGATACGTTCGCTGACCCGCAGAATCCGACCCAGACCCAGCAGCACGTGTTGCGCATCGAGTACGATAAGACTCACGCCTTCGGGAAACTGCGCATCTACGTGCGGACCATTGACCAGCTCACGCCCGAGCAGCTCAAGACCTACAACACCAAAGAGATTTACGACTTCGCTGAAACCGATAGCGAGAAGTTCACAAAGACCGACCCCGGTTCCTTTGGACGGCCCGGCGACGTCTATTTCCAGCCGACCACGCCCGGCGGACCGTTGGGAACCGCAACCGTTACCGATGAGGTCCAGTCGCGCTACGAGCGTTACGTGACGCAGTTCATCCTGCCGGCTCTCGAAAAGAAGGCGGCCGGCGCGGCGGGGTCGTAACCGCTTCTTTTGCGGCTTCGCGTGTTGCTGGAAGAAATCGCATCTCACTGCCCTGAGCGCTTTCTGCGTAACGGGTACTCCCCGCAAGACTCTCCATGCCATCCTGATTGCGCACCAGCCTAGCGCGCAGCTATACCCTGAAAATGCACTGCTCGGAGCGTGACAGGAGTCCGTGGCTGTGTGTCCCATCACCGTCTTCTCGGCTGAGCACGGTAGGGCGCCCAGGTGGTGCGTTCTTGGTTAGCGGGTGAGCGGACTACTGAGGAAGCTTGCGGCGCTCTCTCGAAGCACACGGCTTCCCCGTTGTTCCCGCGGAGGCGGGAACCGGAAACTGGCCCCCCGCGTGAGCGGGAGCGACGCACGGCAGAGGCGCAGAGGCGCGGAGAAGGGCGCTGGACCTCCCCCGACAGCGAGTGAGGTTTTCATGGCGCTTGGTGTGCTGGGCGGGACTCAGGATGAAACTGCGGCGGATCTTCTTCCACAGCCTCTGACGTTGGGCGTTACGGTGGAACGTAGGCTACCTCTCTTGCCTTCTACACGGTCTTAGCACCCGGCAAAAGCATGTTAAGTCCGTTATTTTTCAATAACATCGTTGGATAACGAAAACTTAAGTGCTTTTTTTTCATCAACATCGTTGGACTTGTCAAAATGTCGTTTTTAAGTGGTTTGTTATCATACACATCGTTGGACTATCCTGCATTTTCATCGGGTGTGCATTTTCCACAGCGGTTGCTAACTCGTGTTATTTCAGTTAGATACGTTTTTGAGTGCGTTACCTCTAAGATAGCTAACTGCCTTTGTTTTCTATAACATCGTTGGAAGAAGGGTCCTCGCGCGAGGCTTCCTGCTGGCCTCTGAGAGGGTTTAACCACGCTCGATCTCGCTGTCGTCTCCACCTAATTTCCTCGGCGTCGCCTCATGTGAACGGCCAATCTGCACCGCAAATACTTCATATAACGCTTATCATAAAGGAGCGCAAATGTCAATGGGATGCGCGAGTGGCGCAGTGGTGTCGTTTGGCGCGGCTGCCGATTCCTACCCACGTCCTTCCCGTGTAGGAACCCCATTGGCCTTTGAAACGGAGCCCCCGCCTCCGTGGCGGTGACGGACGCACCGGCGAAGCGTGAAGGAGCAGACCCATGGGGCACTCGCCTTCGCGGGGCGACAGCGTTTCATATCGTTCGTTCGGAGGCCCCTGGAGCGCTCAGACCAACCGTGAATGTGCTAACCTCTTATTCTTGGATATTTCCCCATGCAGAGAAACCTCGACGCCCTTTCGCAGCAAAAGTTCGATCTAGCGATCATCGGTGGGGGCATTAACGGTGCGGCAACCGCGCGCGATGCGGCTCTGCGGGGGCTGAAGGTGGCTCTGGTCGAGGCGCGGGACTTCGCAAGCGGCACGTCCAGCCGTTCCTCGAAGTTGATCCATGGCGGTTTGCGCTATCTCGAACGGTTTGACTTCAGGCTTGTTCACGAGTCTCGCACGGAGCGCCGTACGTTGCTTCGACTGGCGCCCCATCTCGCGTGCCCGCTGCCGTTTGTTCTACCCATCTATCGTGGCGATCCCTATTTTCCGCTCAAGATTCGCGCCGGGCTGACGATTTACGATCGGCTCGGGAGTCTCGGTCCTGCGGATCGCCATCGCATGTTGAGCCGTGGGGAAGCGCTGAAACTGATTCCCGCCCTCCGACCGGAAGAACTTCGCGCCGCTGCGCTTTACTACGATTCCGAAACCGACGACGCGCGCTTAACCCTCGAGATGCTTCTGGCCGCGGCCGAGCATGGCGCTGTCGTGGCCAATTACGCCGGCGTACGCTTTTTCCAGGTTGCCGCGTCAGGGGAGGTTGTTGCTGCGGAGGTTGAGGACGGATTCACTGGCCGCCGGGTGGAGCTGGCGGCGCGTTATTGGGTGAATGCCACCGGACCGTGGGTTGATCAAGTGCGTGCCTTCCTGCCCGGTTTCGACGGCGTCAAGACCGTTCGTCTCACCAAGGGCACGCATCTGGTTCTTCCGGCGGTCGACAAGACTCACGCGCTCTTCGCGGCGATTCCGGCCGACGGCCGGATCTTCCTGATGTTGCCTTGGCATGGTTACTCGCTGCTCGGGACCACGGACACGGATTACACGGGCGATCCTGCCGCCGTCCGGCCCGATGGTGCCGACACCGAATACTTGTTGGCGGCGGTCAATCGCGTGTTGCGCCGTGCGTTGGAGCCCAAGGATGTTGTGGGCAGTTTCGCCGGGCTACGAGCGCTCGCCATTGAGCCCGGCCGCAGCGCTTCAGCCAACACCCGTGAGTATCGGTTCCACTCGGAGCCCGGAATTGCGAATTTCCTTTCGATATGTGGTGGGAAGCTGACAACGGCTCGCGCTTTGGGCGAAAAGCTCGCGGGCCTGGTCGCAGCGCGTCTTGGTGTAACGCTCAAATCGGAGCGGCTGAGCCGAACCACTCCGCTGCCCGGGGGCGGCACTGGGAGCTTTGAGGAATTCGTCGCCCAGGCCGCTGAGGATGGTGTGGAGAAATTCGGTGTTCCTGCGCCTACGATTGAACGGCTGGTTCGCACGTACGGCAGCCGCTGGGAGCGCGTGCTGGGACTCGTGTGCGAGGATCCGGCACTGGCGGAGACGCTGCCGGGCAATCCGGCCCTCCTTGCTGCCGAGGTCCGGTTCGCAGCGCGCGAGGAAATGGCCGCCAATGTGGAGGACTTTCTGGTGCGGCGCTCGGGCCTCAACTGGCTCGCGGCATGCTCTCTGGCCGGCGCTGCTCCTGCGGTGGCCGGAATCCTCGCGGAGGAACTGGGGTGGAGCCGCGAGCGCTGCGCAGCTTCACTCGCTGAGTTGGGGCACTCAGGATAACGGCGCCGATCGAGTCCTCGTAACTCGCAGTCTGTGCCCCGCCCGTCCGTTCCCGATCTGACATGGTTGCCCTCTCTCCCATCCTAAAGCGCGTTCTTGCTCGCCGGCCTCTGCCGTTGGCTTGGCCGCCGCTCAAGATTGGCCATCGCGGGGCCGCCGGCGAGGCCCCGGAGAATACGCTGGTCTCGTTTGAGTTGGCTTGGCGCCAGGGAGCGGACGGAATCGAATTCGACGTTCAACTGTCTTCGGACGGCGTGCCGGTGGTCATTCACGACGTCCGTCTTGGACGCACCACCTCCGGCAACGGCCTCGTTTCGGAACACCGAGCAAGAGTGCTGCGCCGGCTCGACGCGGGGTCCTGGTTCAACCGCCGCTTTCCCGCGCGCGCCCGTGAACGTTACGTGGGCGTGCGGATCCCCACGCTCGCCGAGGTTCTCCACTGGGCTCGCTGGCGAAAGTGCCGGGCGTTCATCGAGATCAAAGATCCTGTGCCCGGTGTGGAAAGCAAGGTGCTAAAAGAGATTGAGAACGCTGGCGCATGGCATCTGGCCCGAGTGATTTCCTTTGATCTGCGGGCCCTGGCGCGGCTGCGTCATCTCAGCTCTCGGGCCTGCCTGGGATTGGACATTTCCCGGCGCCGGCTGGCCATCCGCCACGCCCAGCGGCTGGCTGCCGATGCCGTCCTGCCGCACTGGACTATCGCCTCGCGGAGATTCATCCGCAGCGCGCACCAAGCGTCGCTGCAAGTGATTCCCTGGACCATCAATTACCCTCTCCACATGCGCCGGAAGATTCTGGACGGAGTAGACGGGATCATTACTAATTATCCCGCCCGGCTGACAGCCGTTCTGGATCGGATCGGACGTGCGAGGCAGGAAGGGAGAGAAAGGGTGAGGGAGGAGAGGTAAGGGCTATAAAGGCTAAAGGGTAGAGGGTAAAGGATAAAGGGCAGCCGGGCTCCCTTACTGTTCGCAGGATCGGCAAGGTTTGCAGTTGACCGTTCAGCATGGAAAACTCCAGACGCTTCGTTGATTCTTGTCCTTCATCCTTTACCCCTTACCCTTTACCCTTAGCCTTACCCTTTACTCTTCACCCTTTATCGTCCACCCTTTCCCCTTCACACTTTATCCTTTCCCCTTTATCCTTTACCATTGATCTCTTACCCTTTAACATTTCGCCTTATGGCTAAGGCTTCTCGCAAAATAGCCCGGAAATATGTGATTATTGGCCGCGTGCAAGGTGTCGGCTTTCGTTATTGCGCGGAGCGCTGGGCCAGCCAGTTAGGCGTCACCGGTTACGTCAAGAATCTTTGGGACGAAAGCGTCGAGGTATACGCGATCGGTGACGCGGCGGCGCTTGAGGAATTCAAGCGCCGGCTCGCGGAAGGGCCGCGCAGCGCCTGTGTCACCAGCGTGCAGGAGTCGGACGAAGCCGTCGACAACAGTTACAACAGATTTGAGATCCAGGATATGTGGTAAACGACGATTAAGGGAGGATGTGTGATCGACCTGAAGAAACTTATCCGCGAGATTCCTGATTATCCGAAACCGGGGATTCTCTTTTACGACATCACGACATTGTTGAAAGACCCCGTTGGACTGCACTGGGTGGTTGACGTGCTTGCCAATGAATTCCTGGACCAGAAGATTGACCAGGTTATTGGCATTGAGGCTCGAGGTTTCATCTTCGCGCCCATGGTGGCCTATCGATTGAACGCAGGCTTCGTGCCGGCCCGCAAGCCGAACAAGCTGCCTGCTGACCGCGCCAAGGTTACTTACGACTTGGAGTATGGGACCGACGCTGTCGAAATCCACCGCGACGCCATCCAGCCGGGCCAGGAAGTGGTGATCATCGACGACCTGCTGGCTACCGGGGGGACCGCTGCAGCCACGGCGCGTTTGGTCGAGTCGTTGGGCGGCCACGTGGCGGGCATGGGGTTTGTGATCGAGCTCGAAGAATTGAAAGGCAGGGAGAAGTTGCGCCAGTACGGTATTCACTCGGTGCTGAAGTATTGAAAGCATGTTGAGCGGTGTAAAATATCGGTGGAGAATTGCCGGCGTGTCGGTTTTCGCAAAGGCTTCGGTTTTGCGCTCAGGCATCCAGAAATGTGTTGAGGATCGCCGCATGTGGCGGATTGTTGGCCAGGGGCTCGTGTTCCTTCTCGCGCTCGCGCTTCTTCCCCATGTTGGGTGGAGTATTGAAAGGATCGATTTCAAGCCCGGTTTCAATTTCTTCTCTCCCCCCGAAGATGTGCAGTTAGGGAAGGAAGGCGCGGCCGAGGTCGAGAAGCAGGTGCATTTGCTGGACGACCCCGAGGCGGTGCAATACCTTACACGATTGGGGAAGACACTGGTTGGCTTCGCTCCCAACAACAAGGCGGAGTACGTCTGGCAATTCAAGGTGGTGAATAGCCCGGAGATCAACGCCTTTGCTCTGCCCGGCGGCTACATCTATGTGAATCGTGGCGCCATGGAGGCGGCCGAGAACGAAGCGCAACTGGCGGGTGTGGTGGCCCACGAATGCGGGCACGTCGTGATGCGCCACGGCACGCACATGGCGTCTCAGCAATTGCTGTTGCAGGCGCCGCTGGCGTTTGCCACGGGCATTCTCGGCCAGAGCGGCAGTTTGCTGAGCCAAGTTGCCGAACTGGGATTGGGGCTGGGTGTGAACTCGCTTCTGCTGAAATACTCGCGAAGCGCCGAAGCTCAGGCTGACGAAGTGGGCACCTACGTTCTTTACCAAGCCGGTTACGATCCCCACGCGATGGCCCAGTTCTTTGAGATTATCCAAAAGAAGTACCCGCAGCGTACGCTCCAGTTCTTTTCGAACCACCCCAATCCTGAGAACCGCATCCGGGACGTGGACGCGGAAATTGCTCAGCTTGGACCGACCCGCGCGGAGAAGAGCGACAGCGTCGAGTTTCAGGCCATCAAGAAGCGGCTGGCGCAAATGGCTCCTCCGCCCAAAGCCCCGGTTGTCGCGAAAGTTGGTTCTTCCTCGCCGCCGCCCGCACCTTCCCCGCGGTTTGTGCGTTTCGATGGCAAGGTGTTTACGCTGCGCTATCCCGATAATTGGCAGGTGCAGCAGAGCGAGGATGGTGTGACGTTCTTTCCGCCCGGAGGCATGGTGACCGGAGGTGACGGGAGCGCGGCACAGGCATACGGCGCCGCGGTCAGCCGCTCGCGGCCCGCGGCGGAGAACTGGGGACTGGTGGACGCCACGCAGCAATTGCTCGACGCCATGCGGCAATCTAATCCGCAAATGCGCGTGGTGCAGCAGACGGGAATGAAGCTCCAGGGCAGGTCGGCGGTGAGCGTCCTGTTGCGTAATGTTTCCCCCCTGCCGGGTCAGAGCGAAACGGACCACCTGGTGACGGTGCGCCAGGGCGATTACTTGCTGGCGCTGATCTTCGTGGCGCCTGAGAAAGTCTTTGAGAGTTATACGCCCACCTTCAACCAGATGCTTCAGAGCTTGGAAACAGCGAATTGAAGGTTGCCGGCTAAGTCCGGCGTCAGAAGGCATTTCAGAGAGAGATTTCTTGTGCCACTCGGATGAAACGGGAAAACTCGCCAAAGCAGGCAAGGCCGGCGGGCGCTGCGGTGTGACACGGGCTTGCAACGCGAATTCAGGAGACGACAACTGTGAGCAGAAGAATGGAGAGCCGCGGAATCCGCACGCCTGGCATCCGGGTGTTCATCGTTTTCGCTTGGGTGGCGGCGGCGATGATGGCCTTTGCCGTGGGCGCCGTTGCTCAAGTGCCCAATCAGAATCCTACGAATCCTTCCTTCGGGCTGCCCCGCATTCATTCTCGTCCCGAGCAGAAGCCGCAAGAGGAGAATCTCGCCCCCGGCCGGGTTACCGTTCTCCTCTGGTTTGATACCGAGGACTACATCCTGCCGCAGAGCGACGACGCCGCGAAACGCCTGGCATTGTTTCTGACTCAGCAGGGGATTACCGCGACTTTCAAGGTGGTGGGTGAGAAGGCGAGGGTGCTTCAGCAGCGCAACCGGCAGGACGTCATCGGAGCGTTGGCGCGCCACGAGATTGGCTATCATTCCAATACTCACAGCCAGCACCCCACCGTGGCGGAATATGAATCCACGCTTGATTGGGCGTCCGGTGTGGAAGAATTCAATCGGCGCGAACGCACCGGCTTCGATGACGTAGCCCACATCATGGGCAAAACCCCAACCGCTTATGGGCAGCCGGGCAGTTCCTGGGCGCCCCAGGCTTTCCCCGCGCTGCAGAAGTGGGGCGTGCGAGTTTACCTTGACGAAGGCCGGCAGGTGGGATTAAAGGGCCGCCCCTTCTGGTACGGCGGCCTCTTGAACATCTTTAACACGCAGGAAGGCGAACAGCTACGAGGCAACGAGGACTGGTCGAACCTGGACGCGGCGAAGGCCAAGTTTCAGGAGTTCTACTTTCGCATGACCTCGCGCAAGGAAGGCGGAGTGATCAGTATCCCCTTCCATCCGTGCGAATTCGTTCACCAGAAATTCTGGGATGCGGTCAACTTCGCGGAAGGCGCGAACCCTCCGCGTGACGCCTGGCAACTCCCGCCCGTGAAAACTCCGGAAGAAAGTGAGCGGGCCTTCAAGTACTTTGAGGACCTGGTCGTCTTTATGAAATCCTTTCCGCGCGTGGATTTCGTGACGGCTTCCCAAGCCGCGGACCTGTTCCGAGACCAGGCGCAGAAGCACGTTTTCTCGCGGCAAGAGATTGCTGACATCGCAGGGCAGGTGGTGCCGGAGGTTACGTTTCAGACGGGCCAGCGTTTCAATCTGAGTGCGAGCGAGGTTTTCTATCTCCTTAACAAGTTCGTCGCGAACCTTGTCCGGCGGCAGGGCGCTGAACCGCTGATTCTGGACGGAACGCCTTACGGCCCGGCCTCCGGCTCCGCGCCGCTGGCGGCGAAGTTGGAGGTTCCCCCGGTGCAGGTGGCGCGCACCGTGTTGGACGTCCAGGATACACTCGACAAGACCGGCCAGATTCCGACGAGCGTCTGGATGGGCAGCCAATCGATCCCGCCCGAAAGTTATCTGGTGGGGCTGGCACAACTGGTGCACGTGCTGACGGACAAGGGCGAGATGCCCGACAGCATCAGTTTCGCACCGGCGCGCCTGGCGGCTGCGGATTATGTGGCCGACGACTCCCCGGAGATCTGGGGCTGGATTATCTTCCCGCGCGGCTTCCGTGCGCCCAAGTTGATGGGCCTTGCCAAATTGCAGGCCTGGACGCTGAAGCCTGCGCGCCGGTAAGAGAGACGCGCCGTCGGGCGCTCTGCTTGGTGAAGGAAGCCCGTGTGGCCATACGCGTCTTGATAGCTTCCAGCGTGGCCTTGTGTTAACATTTTCCCCGCGTTAGGGTTATTCATACGCAAGTCCCAAACCCCCCATTGGAGCGGGTTGCCAGGGGGACCAATGCCACGAACTGAAAGGACGGTTTTATTATGTCAGGCCATTCTAAATGGGCAACCATCAAGCACAAGAAAGGGGCGGCGGACGCGCGCCGCGGCAAGATCTTCACGAAGCTGATTAAGGAAATCACCGTGGCGGCTCGCATCAGCGGTGGCGATGCCGACTCGAATCCCCGCCTGCGTACGGCGGTTCTTGCTGCCAAAGCTGAGAACATGCCCGCGGACAACATCAAGCGCGCCATCCAAAAAGGGACGGGCGAACTGCCCGGGTCAACGATTGAAGAGGCCGTGTACGAAGCCTACGGGCCGGGTGGGGTGGCGATGATTGTTGACGTCACCACGGACAACAAGAACCGCACGACGTCTGAAATCCGCCACATGTTCGGCAAGCACGGCGGAGCCTTTGGCGCTTCCGTCGCCTGGCTGTTTCACAAAAAGGGCTACGTGGTTGTGGAAAAGGACAAGGCCAGTGAGGAGAAACTTCTGGAGCTTGTTACGGATGCCGGTGCAGATGATATGAACGACGACGGCAGCAACTGGGAAATCATCTCCCCGCCCGAGAGCTTTCAGAAGGTCGTGGATGGCCTGAAGGCCGCTTCCATTGTTCCCGCCGTTGCCGAAGTCACTATGGTGCCGCAGAATTACGTGAAGCTGACGGGCAAGCAGGCTGACCAGATGCTGCGCTTGATGGAGGAATTGGAAGACCACGAGGACGTTTCGCACGTCTACGCCAATTTCGACATCGACGAAGCGGAACTGCGGACTCTCACGCAGGACAAGTAGAGAACGGGGTGAAGAACGTTGGCAGTCGCTCGGAGCTTCACATGCCAGGGCCTTTCGTTTCGCTCAGGATGGCAGGACGCGGTTTCTTCCACAGTTAGTTGAGCCAGACAAATGCCGCTGGCTCCGTGGATGGCTCTCCTCGTTTTCGTGGAAACCTAAGAACTATGACCGAAGGGGGCAAAACAAGGCTCGCGCCGGGCGGCGCGCCTTACCGATTACGGATGTTGTGCGGGGCGGCCACGATCCTGGCGCTCACTGCCGCGGCGGGGAGCAGCGCGCAAGCCCAGGAGGCTCAGCCGGCCGCCCGCCTGAGTTTCACAAAAGTGCTGAAAGGCAGTGTCCCCGAGTACGTGTCCTTGACCGTCGATGCCGACGGCCAGGCGACCTACGACGGCCGGCAACTCGCGGATGCTCCCAGCCCTCGTACGTTGCGCATCTCTGCCGGTACGACCACACGATTGTTTTCGCTCGCGGAGTCGCTGGGCTACTTCCGATCCCTCAACCTTGAGAGCCGGCACAAGGTTGCCGATCTCGGCCGCAAAACGTTGACCTATGAGGCCAACGGCGCGACTGGCCGCGTCGAGTACAACTACACCGAAAATCGCACGGCCCAAGAGCTCACCGAACAATTCGAGAAGATCGCGAATGTTGAGGAGCACATCAGCCAGCTTGAATACGCAACGAAGTATGACCCTCTGAGCCTGCCTGGGCAATTGCGCCAGATCCAGGTTGAACTCAACGAACACGCGCTGCTTGAGACCGCCCTGTTGGTTCCCACGCTCGAAAAGATCGCGAGCAATTCCCGCTTCCTGCACCTGGCGCAGTCCCGCGCCCAAGATATCCTCGACCGTGTCCGCGAAGAGCACTAGTCTGCTGTTCCAGCGGATGATTTACAGCCGGCGGCGACGCACACCCCCTAGCCCGCTCCTCAGGAAGTAAGGACGTTTCACACAGAGTCCGCGGAGTTTCTCACTGATGGAATCGTCAGCACGCTCACGCGCAGAGTGCACAGAGAACATCTTGGACTTCTCCGTGGTCTCCGTGTATTTTCTCCGTGAACTCTGTGTGAAACTCTTGACCTCCTTCATCGACCCGGGAGCTTCATGAATGTCCCCGGCTGGGGGGGGCCCTCCCGTTGTCACCGGGGGCGACAGAGACATATGCGTCTGACCCTCGAATTCACTGGCGTCGCAGCGGCAGCGACATTCTGCCCACCGTCAACGGAGAAACTTTTGGGTTATGGCGCACGTCTAGATGAGTGTACGATTAGGAGGACGGAGCCGGGCAGTGGACGGCCGGGAGGTGCCCCATGAAACGGCGCAAGCAGTTCTTCCTAATGACCTTGGCCGCAGGGACAATCGCCCTCGTTTCGGCCAACCTCATTTGGGCACAAAGTGCATCTCACGCCCGCATCGTTCGTCTCAGCTTTGTAGAAGGCAACGTCACCCTCCAGCGCCCGGATGTTTCCCAGTGGGCCGAGGCTCCCGCGAACACCCCTTTACAGGAAGGCTTCAAGCTCTCCACCGGCGACAGCAGTTTCGCCGAAGTGGAATTTGAAAATGGCGGGACGGTTCGCCTGGGCCAGATGAGTCTGCTGGACCTCTCGGAGCTGGAGCTTACCGCCGGCGGCGGCAAGGTCAATCACCTGCAACTCGAACAGGGCTATGCCACCTTCCATGCGCGTATGGAGAGTGGCGAGGATTCCTTTGAAGTCTCGACGCCCATGGTCATTGCCGCTCCGCGCGGTTCCGCGATGTTTCGCGTGGACATTGACCAGGATGCGGAGCGTATTGAGGTCTTCCGTGGCGCCCTCGAGGTTACGGGCAATCCGGGCTCCTGGACGCTTGAGAAGAACGCGGTGTTGGAATTGCATCCTGGAGCCGACGAGCCCGCCACCGTATCGCAGGGCATTACCAAGGATGATTGGGACAAGTGGGTGGATGATCGGGAAAGCCTCCTTGCCAGCGTGGAATCCGGTCCTCCCCCGAACGATGAAGCTGCCAACCCGCCGCGCGTCCTTTGCGGATGGAGCGATCTTGGCCAGTACGGCACTTGGTCTTATGTGCCGGGTTGGGGTTACGGTTGGATTCCTTCG
>Ga0335069_10009635_pt1 | contig 13734 bp, 11 predicted proteins | sample Lox_Sample_11_FD_206714 | JGI IMG/M metagenome (GOLD analysis project Ga0335069, IMG submission 206714) | Soil microbial communities from Loxahatchee National Wildlife Refuge, Florida, United States - Lox_Sample_1.1 | ecosystem: Environmental > Terrestrial > Soil > Wetlands | place: USA... | reverse complement strand
CTTCGCCGACTACAAGGCGGGCAAGCTCGACATCCACGCATACCTGACGGCGATGCTCACGCCGCTCGCGAAATATTCGCGCGCGCAGCTCGCCGAGTGGCACGAGCAGTTCATGCATGAAGTGATCCGGCCCGCGATGCTGCCCGCCGCGCTCGAGCTGGTGCGCCAGCATCTCGACGCGGGTGACGTGTGCTGCATCGTCACCGCGACCAACGAATTCATCACGCGGCCGATCGCGACCGCGTTCGGCGTGGACACGCTGATCGCGTGCCAGGTCGAGACGACCGACGGCCACCCGGATTCGCCGTACACCGGCCGGCCGACCGGCACCCCGAGCTACCGCGAAGGCAAGATCGTGCGCACCGAAGCGTGGCTCGCGTCGCTCGGCAAGCACTGGGAGGATTTCCCGCGCAGTTATTTCTACAGCGACTCGCACAACGACATCCCGCTGCTTGATAAAGTCACCGACCCGATTGCAACCAATCCCGACGATACGCTGCGCGCCTATGCCAGCGACCGCGGCTGGCGCATCCTCGATCTCTTCTGAACGTCGTGATCAAAAAATTCATCCGCAAGCTGCTCGGCCAGGAAACTGCCCCGCAACCTCACACCGAAGCCTCCGGCGCCCCGACTGACGCTCCCGCAGGGGAGGCTCGGGCCACCGCACCCCGCACGAAGGGCGCGCGTGGCGCCGCCGCGAAAAAAGCACGCAATCACGAGCCGACCGTCGTGCCCGCGAACGTGCACCGCATCGATCCCGCGCTGATTTCGAGGAACGCCGTGCGCGTGACCGAAACGCTGCAGCAGGCCGGCTATCGCGCGTTCATCGTCGGCGGCGCCGTGCGCGACCTGCTGCTCGGGATCGCGCCGAAGGACTTCGACGTCGCGACCGACGCGACACCGACCGAGGTGCAGCGCCTGTTCCGCCGCGCGCGCCTGATCGGCCGCCGCTTCCAGATCGTTCACGTGCAGTTCGGCCAGGAGCTGATCGAGGTGTCGACGTTCCGCGCGCTCGTCGACGCCCCGAAGGACGCGCCCGCGGAGAATCCGCAAGGCGCAGACGCCCAGGGCGCGATGCCCGCGCGGCGCCTGAAGCGCGACGAGCTCGATCGCCGCACCCATGCGGTCGATGCGAGCGGCCGCGTGCTGCGCGACAACGTGTGGGGCGAACAGCACGAGGACGCCGCACGCCGCGACTTCACGATCAACGCGATGTACTACGACCCGGCCACGCAGACGGTGCTCGACTATCACGACGGGATGGCCGACATGCGCGCACGCCTGTTGCGGATGATCGGCGACCCCGCCACCCGCTTCCGCGAAGACCCGGTGCGGATGCTGCGCGTCGTGCGCTTCGCGGCGAAGCTCGGTTTCGAGATCGAGCAGCACACCCGCGAGCCGATCCAGGATCTGGCCGACCTGATCAACAACGTGCCCGCCGCGCGCCTGTTCGACGAAATGCTGAAGCTGCTGCTGTCGGGCCATGCGCTCGCATGCCTGAAGCAGCTGCGCAAGGAAGGCCTGCATCACGGCCTGCTGCCGCTGCTCGACGTCGTGCTGGAACAGCCGCAGGGCGAGAAATTCATCACGCTCGCACTGAACAACACCGACGCGCGCGTGCGCGCCGGCAAGCCGGTGTCGCCGGGCTTCCTGTTCGCGACGCTGCTGTGGCACGACATGCGCCAGCGGTTCGAGCAATACTCGGCCGACGGCGAATTCCCGGTGCCCGCGCTGCATCGCGCGATGGATGACGTGCTCGACATGCAGACCGAGAAGCTCGCGATCCACAAGCGCTACTCGGCCGACATGCGCGAGATCTGGGGGCTGCAGCTGCGCCTCGAGAAGCGCTCGGGCCGCAGTGCGCTGCGCCTGCTGGAACACCAGCGATTCAGGGCGGGGTATGATTTCCTCCTGTTGCGCTGCGAATCCGGCGAGCTGGACGCGGACGTCGCGCAGTGGTGGACGGATTTCATCGACGGCGACGCGGCCGCGCGCGAGGCGCTGCTCAACCAGGGCGGCAGCAAGGACAAGTCGCCCCGCAAGCGCCGCCGCCGCGGCGGCGCGCGCAATCGCAGCTCTGCCGACGGCGCGGTGGACGCGACGGGCGGCCCGTCCGGCGCGGAAGACTGACGCGCGGGCGAACGACGCAGGAAGTGATGCCATGACGGTTGCTTATCTCGGGCTGGGGGCGAATCTCGGCGATGCGCGCCAGACCTTGAAGGACGCGGTGGTGTGCCTCGCACAGCAGCGCACCATCTCGGTACTCGGCAAGTCGAGCCTGTACCGCACGGCGCCGGTCGATGCGGACGGCGACGACTACTACAACTGCGTCGTCAAGGTCGACACGACGCTCGCCGCGCGCGAGCTGCTCGCCCTCTGCCAGCAGATCGAGCATCACTTCGGGCGCGAGCGCCCGTACCGCAATGCGCCCCGCACGCTCGACCTCGACATCCTGCTGTTCGGCAGCAATTCGATCGAAGAGCCCGACCTGATCGTGCCGCATCCGCGCCTGACCGACCGCGCATTCGCGCTCGTGCCGCTCGTCGAGATCGACCCGGCGCTCGACATTCCGGCGCGCGGTCGCGCCGACGCGTTTCTCGCCGCGGTCGCGAGCCAGCGCATCGAGAAGGTGCAGAGCTGCCAGTGCCTGCTGCAGAAGGTGTTCGCCGACACCGCGCCAGCCGACAAAACCCGTTGCCGATGAACCAGACACCCTTGACCGTCACCGCGCCGGATCTGCGCGCGCCGTACCGTTATCTCGTGATCGAAGGCCCGATCGGCGCCGGCAAGACCACGCTCGCCAGGCTGCTCGCCGAGCGCTGGTCGATGCAGCCGCTGCTCGAGCGACCACAGGACAACCCGTTTCTCGAACGCTTCTATCGCGACAGCGCGCGCTATGCGCTGCCCACCCAACTGTCGTTCGCGCTGCAGCGCGCGCAGCAGACGCGCGAGCTGATCGGTGCGCTGGAGACGGGCAAACCGGTCGTCGCCGACTTCATGCCGCAGAAGACCGGGATCTTCGCCCGGCTGAACCTGCCGGACGACGAGTGGCAGCTGTATCGCACGCTTGCCGCGCATGTCGACGCGCCCGGCTCGCCCGCACCCGATCTCGTCGTGTATCTCCAGGCGAGCCCCGAAGTGCTGTTCGCGCGAATCCAGAAGCGCAGCCTGCCGATGGAGCAGCAGATCGGCGACGCGTACCTGCGCGCGCTTTGCGACGCGTACAACGAATTCTTCTATCACTACGACCGCACGCCGGTGCTGACGGTCGCCGCGGAACACCTGAATCCGCAGGAATCTCCCGAAGACCTCGCGCTGCTCGTCGAACACATCGAGACGATGCGCGGCCGCAAGGAATTCTTCGCCAAGGGCGAGACGGTGCGCTGAGCACCCCGCCCATGTCCTCACACATCGAACCGGATTTCTCATGACCTATCTCCAGGAATCGAGTCGGCCTGCCGTGACGGTGCCCAAGCTGCAGACGATGCGCGACAGCGGCGAGAAAATCGCGATGCTGACCTGCTACGACGCGAGCTTCGCTTCGCTGCTCGACCGCGCAGGCGTCGACGCGCTGTTGATCGGCGATTCGCTCGGCAACGTGCTGCAAGGCCAGACGACCACCCTGCCCGTCACGCTCGACGACATCGCGTATCACACCGCCTGCGTCGCACGCGCGCAGCCGCGCGCGCTGATCGTCGCGGACCTGCCGTTCGGCACGTATGGCACCCCGGCCGACGCGTTCGCCAGCTCCGTCAAGCTGATGCGCGCGGGCGCGCAGATGGTCAAGCTCGAAGGCGGCGAATGGCTCGCCGACACGGTGCGCTTCCTCGTCGAGCGCTCGGTGCCCGTGTGCGCGCACGTCGGCCTGACGCCGCAGTCGGTGCACGCGTTCGGCGGCTTCAAGGTGCAGGGCAAGACCGAAGCGGGCGCCGCGCAACTGTTGCGCGACGCGCGCGCGATCGAAGCGGCCGGCGCACAGCTCGTCGTGCTCGAAGCCGTGCCGACGCTCGTCGCGTCCGAGGTCACGCAGATGCTGCAGATCCCGACGATCGGCATCGGCGCGGGTTCCGATTGCTCGGGCCAGGTGCTGGTGCTGCACGACATGCTCGGGATCTTCCCCGGCAAGCGGCCCCGCTTCGTCAAGGACTTCATGCACGGCCAGCCGAGCGTCCAGGCGGCCGTCGAGGCCTATGTGCGCGCGGTCAAGGACGGCTCTTTCCCCGGCCCGGAACACGCGTTCTGATCCGGCGCGCGCGGCCGCACGCCGTGCTCGCGCGATGAAAAAAGCGCGGCGCCCCGGCAACGGGCGCCGCGCTTTTTTCATGGCCGGACGCGCTCAGTGCGGCGCGCGCCCGAGCACCGCGTCGAGACGGCCGCGCAACGCGTTCGTCAGCACCAGCGCCTGCGCGCACGAAAGCGCGTCGCGCGTCACGACGCGCTCTTGCGCGCCGAAGGCCGGATCGTCGAGCAGCACGCCGCGCATCACGCCCGGCAGCACGCCGCACGACAGCGGCGGCGTCACCCACCGGCCGTCGAGCTTGACGAACACGTTCGAACGGCCGCCCTCCGTCAGTTCGCCGCGCTCGTTGAAGAACAGCATGTCGAAGCAGCCAAGCGCCTCGGCCGCCTGCCACGCGCGATCGTAGTCGGCGCGGCGGGTGGTCTTGTGCAGCAGCAGCGCATCGCCGGAATGCGTCGGCGCAAAGCCGTGCTCCGGCGCGAGCAGCACGCCGACCGGCCCCGCCGGCAGCGGCGTGAGCGGCACGGCGACGATATCGAGCGTGCCGTCCTTCGCGAGCGCGAGCTTCATCCGGTACGGACCGTCGCCGTCGAGCGCCGCGCAACGCGCGGCGACCTGCGCACGGCTAGCCGCCGGATCGAAATCGAACCCGAACGTGTCGGCGCTGCGCTGCAGGCGTGCGAGATGGCGGTCGAAATGACGGATGCCGCCCGCGCGCGACGCGCAGGTGGTTTCGAACAGCTGGAAGCCGGGGTCGGCCCCGGTCAGGAAACGCGCCTTCAATTCGCACTCCGCATATTCGTCGGCGGCGACGCTGTCGAGCACGATCCCCGCGCCAACGCCCATCGTGCCCGTGCGGCGCACGTTCGTGCCGGCCATGCCTTCGCCGGCAATTCGTTCACCAGCCGCGCCTGCGCCCCGCGTACCTGCAGCGGTAGCACTTTCAACGGCCGAGCCTTCGCCGGCCGCGTCCAGCGTCAGCGTGCGGATCGCCACCGACAGGCAGAAATCGCCGCACGCGGCCGCCGTCCCGCGCAGCACGTCTCCCGATGCCCCAAGGGCACTGCCTGCTGAACGGGAGTCTTCCTTCGGCGCATCAAGCCAGCCGATCGTGCCGGTGTAAAGGCCGCGCGGCGTGGTCTCGATCGCATCGATCAGCTGCATCGTCTTGTGTTTCGGCGCGCCCGTGATCGAACCGCACGGGAACAGCGCGCGCAGTATCCCGGCGAACGTCGTTCCATCCCGCCATCCGGCCTCGACGGTCGACGTCATCTGCCAGACCGACGCATACGGCTCGACCGAGAACAGCGCGGGCACCTTGACGGTTCCGGTGCGCGCGATCCGCGACAGATCGTTGCGCAGCAGATCGACGATCATCACGTTCTCGGCGCGATTCTTCGCATCGCCGGCGAGGAACGCTCCCGCCTCCGCATCGCGCACCGGGTCGTCCGAACGCGGCGCGGTGCCCTTCATCGGCCGCGCGCGCAGCACGTCGCCATGCTTCTCGACGAACAGCTCCGGCGAGCACGACACGACCCATCGGCCGCCGGGCAGCGCGATCAGTGCGCCGTAACGCACCGGCTGACGCGCGCGCAGGCGCCGGTACAGCGCGAGCGGCGTGCCGAACGTGTCGAAATAGAGCCGGTAGGTGTAGTTGATCTGATACGAATCGCCGGCGCGCAACGCGTCGTGCACCGCCGCGATCGCCGCGTCGAACGCGCCGCGCGTCACGCTCTTGCGCACCTGCGACACGCCCGCGACCGACGGCGCCGGTGCACCGCCGTCACACCGCGCGAGCCACGCATCGACCTCGTCGCGCGACAGCCGCTCGCAGCGAGCGAACAGCAAAAAGCGCAGCGGGGCATCGCCCGGCTGCGCTTTTTGCAGGTTGCGTCCGAATTCGTAATCGCCGACGACGACCGCATGCAGGCCGTCACGCAGATCCTGCGCGAGCGCCGCATCGACCGCGTCGAGTTGCGCGGGATCGGTGCACACCCGCTCCCGCACGAACCCGCTGTACAAGCGGCTCGACCGCGCGGACGCGGTCGAGTCGCAATCGTCCAAGAGCGCGAATGGTACGCTCTCGCTGCCTTCAGTCATGCTCGACCACTCACTCGAAGAAGCTCTTCACGCGGTCGAACCAGCTCTTGCTCTGCGGGCTGTGGCGCCCGCCGCCTTCCGACAGCGACTTCTCGAACTGCTTGAGCAGATCGCGCTGGTGCTCGGTGAGCTTCACGGGCGTCTCGACCTGGACATGCACGTACAGATCGCCCGCGATGCTCGCGCGCAGCCCCTTGATGCCCTTGCCGCGCAGACGGAACGTCTTGCCCGACTGCGTGCCTTCAGGCACCGGGAAGGTCGCGCGGCCCGCGAGCGTCGGCACCTCGATCTCGCCGCCGATCGCCGCCGTCGTGAACGGAATCGGCATCTGGCAATGCAGATCGTCGCCGTCGCGCTCGAACACCGAATGCGGCTTGATGTGGATCTCGACGTAGAGGTCGCCCGACGGCCCGCCGTTGATGCCCGGCTCTCCGTTGCCGGCCGAGCGGATCCGCATGCCGTCGTCGATCCCCGCAGGAATCTTCACTTCGAGCGTCTTGGTTTCCTTCACCTTGCCCGAGCCGTGGCAGTGCGCGCACGGCTCCGGGATGTGGGTGCCGCTGCCGTGACACTTCGGGCAGGTCTGCTGAATGCTGAAAAAGCCCTGCGACATACGCACCGTGCCCTGGCCGTGGCAGGTCGGGCAGGTCTCGGGCTTGGTGCCCGGCTTCGCGCCGGAGCCGTGGCAGATCTCGCACGACACCCAGCTCGGCACGCGGATCTGCGTGTCGTAGCCGTGAGCGGCCTGCTCGAGCGTAATCTCCATGCTGTAGCGCAGGTCGGCGCCGCGATACACCTGCGGGCCCGCGCGGCCGCCACGGCCGCCGGCCGCCTGGCCGAAGATGTCGCCGAAAATGTCGCCGAACGCATCGGCAAACCCGCCGAAGCCCTGTGCGCCAGCACCGCCCATGTTCGGATCAACGCCCGCATGGCCGTACTGGTCGTACGCGGCCCGCTTCTGCGTGTCCGACAGCATTTCGTAGGCTTCCTTCACCTCCTTGAAATGCTCTTCCGCATCCTTGTTGTCCGGGTTGCGGTCAGGGTGATACTTCATCGCAAGCTTGCGATATGCCTTTTTGATTTCGTCGTCGCTCGCATTCTTCGCGACGCCCAGAACCTCGTAGTAATCCCGTTTCGCCATATCGATTCATACCGTCCGCGCATCATGCACGCGGCGGCTCCTTTCGCTTGCAGTAAAGTCTCGCGACTCGTCTGGCGCTGCGACGCCCGTCCGCCGACGCGCATGCAGCACCCGCCAAAAAATAAATGTGCCCGGAGGGCCGCGAGGCCCGCCAGGCGTAGGATCGATCCGGCCATCCGGAAGGAATGACGGACCGTGTCAGCCGCGCCGCGCGCGTGTCGCGCGGTGCGGTTGCGACCCGGCTCAGTCCTTCTTCACTTCCTTGAACTCGGCGTCGACGACGTCGTCGGCAGCCTGCTGCGCGCCGCCGGCATGCGCCGCGCCTTCCGCTGCACCCGCCGCGCCGGCCGCACCTGCCGCACCTGCCTGCGCCTGCATGTCGGCGTACATCTTCTCGCCGAGCTTCTGCGACGCCGTGCTGACTTCCTCGACCTTCGCGTCGATCGCGGCCTTGTCGGCCGAGGTGTCCTTCAGGACGTCCTCGAGCGACTTCAGCGCGGCCTCGATCTTCTCCTTCTCGCCCGCGTCCAGCTTGTCGCCGTACTCGGCGAGCGCCTTCTTCGTGCTGTGGACGAGCGCGTCGCCCTGGTTGCGCGAATCGGCCAGCTCACGCAGCTTGTGGTCTTCCGCCGCGTTCGCTTCCGCGTCCTTGATCATCTGGTCGATCTCGGCTTCGGACAGGCCCGAGTTTGCCTTGATCGTGATCTTGTTTTCCTTGCCGGTCGCCTTGTCCTTCGCGCCGACGTGCAGGATGCCGTTCGCGTCGATGTCGAAGGTCACTTCGATCTGCGGCACGCCGCGCGGTGCCGGCGGGATGCCTTCGAGGTTGAATTCGCCCAGCAGCTTGTTGCCCGCCGCCATTTCGCGTTCGCCCTGGAACACCTTGATCGTCACGGCGCCCTGGTTGTCGTCCGCCGTCGAATACACCTGCGCGTGCTTCGTCGGGATCGTCGTGTTCTTGTTGATCATCTTCGTCATCACGCCGCCGAGCGTCTCGATGCCGAGCGACAGCGGGGTCACGTCGAGCAGCAGCACGTCCTTGCGGTCGCCCGACAGCACCTGGCCCTGGATTGCCGCGCCGACGGCGACGGCTTCGTCCGGGTTCACGTCACGGCGCGGGTCCTTGCCGAAGAACTCCTTCACCTTCTCCTGCACCTTCGGCATGCGGGTCTGGCCGCCGACCAGGATCACGTCGTCGATGTCCGACACCTTGACGCCAGCATCCTTGATCGCGATACGGCACGGCTCGATCGTGCGCTCGACCAGATCCTCGACCAGCGCTTCCAGCTTCGCGCGGGTGATCTTCAGGTTCAAGTGCTTCGGGCCCGACGCGTCCGCCGTGATGTACGGCAGGTTGATTTCGGTCTGCTGGCTCGACGACAGCTCGATCTTCGCCTTTTCAGCGGCTTCCTTCAGGCGCTGCAGCGCGAGCACGTCCTTCGACAGGTCGACGCCCTGCTCCTTCTTGAACTCGCCGATGATGTAATCGATGATGCGCTGGTCGAAGTCCTCGCCGCCGAGGAACGTGTCGCCGTTGGTCGACAGCACTTCGAACTGCATTTCGCCGTCGACGTCCGCGATCTCGATGATCGACACGTCGAACGTGCCGCCGCCGAGGTCATACACCGCGATCTTGCGGTCGCCCTTCTCAGCCTTGTCGAGGCCGAACGCGAGCGCGGCCGCGGTCGGCTCGTTGATGATCCGCTTGACTTCGAGGCCCGCGATGCGGCCCGCGTCCTTGGTCGCCTGGCGCTGGCTGTCGTTGAAGTACGCCGGCACCGTGATCACGGCTTCCGTGACCGGCTCGCCGAGGTAGTCTTCGGCCGTCTTCTTCATCTTGCGCAGCACTTCCGCCGACACTTGCGGCGGCGCCAGCTTGTCGCCATGCGCCTCGACCCATGCGTCGCCGTTGTCCGCCTTGATGATCGAGTACGGCATCAGGCCGATGTCCTTCTGCACTTCCTTCTCTTCGAAGCGGCGGCCGATCAGGCGCTTGACCGCGAAGAGCGTGTTTTTCGGGTTGGTCACCGATTGACGCTTCGCCGGCGCGCCGACGAGCACCTCGTTGTCGTCCATGTAGGCGATGATCGACGGCGTGGTGCGCGCGCCTTCCGAGTTCTCGATGACCTTGACCTGGTTGCCTTCCATGATGGCGACGCACGAGTTCGTGGTGCCGAGGTCAATACCGATGATCTTTCCCATTTTTCCTAATCTCCAGAAATCCCTGATTGCTGCGCGAAAACCGGCTTTTGGCATCCGTTTCGCGCGCCGAATTCAACTCTGATCCCGAAATAAGTCCGGCTGCACCGTTTTCAAGACCCGACAAGCAATGCGGCCATTAAATTTTTTCAATCGCCGCCCGCTGCCGGCACGACCGCCCGGCGCCGCCCGAGGCGATGCCGGCCGGTCGCCGGGCCAGCGCCTGATGCACCGGCGGCAAGCGCCGCCATGCCGAACGATCCCCCCATGCCCGAACGGCACTTCCCGCGGGACGGGGGACTTCCTTCGGCGCGCCGGACACGGCCGGATCGGCGCCCGTGGCGGCCAGCGGCCGGCTTACTTCGGCTGGGCGACCGTGACGAGCGCCGGACGCAGCACGCGGTCGGCGATCGTGTAGCCCTTTTGCAGTACCGCGACGACTGTGTTCGGCTCCTGATCGGCCGGCACCATCGAGATCGCCTGATGCAGATGCGGATCGAACTTCTCGCCGACCGGGTTGAGCGCGTTCACGCGGCCTTTCTCGAGCGCGCTGTGCAGCTGGCGCAGCGTCAGCTCGACGCCCTCGCGAACCTTCGCCAGATCGCCGGACGCGTCGCCGACGGCCGCTTCCAGGCTGTCCAGCACCGGCAGCAGATGCTCGGCGAAGCTCTCGATCGCGAACTTGTGCGCCTTCGCGACGTCGTCCTGCGCACGGCGGCGCACGTTCTCGGTCTCGGCCTTCGCCCGCAGGAAGCTCTCCTGCAGCTCGGCGACCCTGGCTTGAGCCTCGGCGAGCGCAGCGGCGGCGGCATCGACCGCCGGAGCGGCGTTCTGCGCGTCCTGCGTGTCGCGGCCAGTCTCGTCAGCCGATTGGGTAGCCGGGTTCTCTTGCGTGTTTTCCATGTCGCTGAAAATCGATTTAGAAGTTAAAGGCAAATCGGCAACCGTCGGACGAATGCCCGCCGGTACCGCACATTGTCGGTGCAGATAAGGGCGAAAAGTGTGACTTCAAGAGGGTTTTTCCGCGCATTCGCCCGCATCGCGAAACAACCGCACGATCCGCCGGCCCGTCGCGCGCAGCCGACAGGCCACCCGAAACGCCCTGTAACAACCCTTACGGGACCGCCACTAGCCCGCCTCCGAGGGCTGAACTACACTGCACACAGGCATCGGCGAATCCCGTTTACCCTCATCCGGCCGATGCCCGACATCCACCTGGCGCTGTTTTCACCCGTCTTCTCGAGGGGAGTACCGTGAAACTGACCTTTGCCATATCGGTGGTCGCGCTGGTACTCATCGCGGGCACCACCGCCATCTGCCTTTCCGGGGCGGTCACCGACCGCACGACCGAATACGGAAGCGTGCAGGCGACGTTCGACCAACTGTTCAGTCCCCACCAGAAAATTTGTCGATGATGCGGCGATCGCGCTTCGTGGGCCGGCCGTGCAGCTCGGCCGCCGGCTCGCGGAACGCGCGCCGGCGGTCCTGCTCGGCGAGCCGCTTCGCCCGCCCCGCTTCCGTCTCGGCGTAGAGCGTCTGCGCGACGCTCGCCGGGCCGCGCACGTCGCACACGCCCAGCACGGCAATGTGCCAGACGACGCCTTCGATCGCAATCTCGACCTGGTCGCCGACCCGCACTTCCTTGGCCGGCTTGACCGGCGCGCCGCCGATCCGCACCCGGCCCTTGTCGACCGCGTCGGCCGCGAGCGAGCGCGTCTTGAAGAACCGTGCGGCCCAAAGCCACTTGTCGATGCGCAGCCGTGCGCCCGGCTCGGTGGAAATCTTGTAGTTCATCGTGTCAGAATACCGTCTCGGACTGCGCCGCCTTGACCGGCCAGCCCTGCAAATTCTCCGCGGCGATCTCGCCGAGCGCGCCGATCCACGCTTGCGCGCCGTTCAGGCACGGAATGCGGTGGAACACCTGGCCGCCGCCCGCGAGGAACGCATCGCGCACTTCCATGCCGATCTCCTCGATCGTCTCGAGGCAGTCGGCGGTGAATCCGGGGCAGAATACGTCCGCGCGCCGCACGCCGGCCGCGCCCAGTTCGCGCAGCGTCGGCTCGGTGTAAGGCTGCAGCCACTCCGCCTTGCCGAAACGCGACTGGAACGTGACGCGGCATTCGATCGTCGACAGCCCGAGCGCGGCCATCAGCAGCGCGGCCGTCTGCTGGCACTGCTCGTGATATGGATCGCCGAGGTCGAGCGTGCGCCTCGGCACGCCGTGAAAGCTCAGCACCAGCTTGTCGCCCGCCGCGAAATCCGGCCGGCCGTGCGCTGCCCAGTGTTGGCGCACCTGCTCGGCAAGCGCGTGGACATAGGCGGGATGATCGGCGTAGTGGCGGACGGTGCGGATTTCCGGCTGGTTGCGCATCCGCGCGAGCGCCGCGAACGCGGCGTCGAATGCGGTCGCTGTGGTCGATGCCGAGTATTGCGGATACATCGGCATCAGCAGCACCCGCTCCACGCCGGCACGCTTGAGCTGGGCGAGCACCTGCGCGATGCCGGGGCTGCCGTAGCGCATCGCGTAGTCGACCAGCACCTGGTAGCCGTTCGACGCGAGCAGGTGCCGCACGCCTTCGACCTGACGCTCGGTGTGGATGCGCAGCGGCGAGCCCTCCGGCGTCCAGACGGCGGCGTATTTCTTCGCGGACGCGCGACCGCGCAACGGCAGGATCACCGCACGCAGCAGGATTTGCCAAAGCGCCCGCGGAATCTCGACGACCCGGGGATCGGACAGGAATTCGGCAAGATAGCGCCTGACCGCGCGCGGCGTCGGCGCATCGGGCGTGCCGAGGTTGATCAGCAGCACCGCGATGCGATGGGCGGCCGCGACATTCGAAGGCGGCTCAAGATCGAAGCGCATAGGCAAGACGTGTCGGACACGAAACCGGACGGCTCTCAATTATAGCGGGCCGCCCTGTGCTCCGGGACCGGCCGTTCGGCCGATTGCGGCGCGCGCCGCGCGGCGGCACGATGGCGGGGTCGGCGCAGGTTATTGCTGGCTGAGCGCGAGCGACAGCAGGCGCGCGGTGATGTCGACGATCGGGATCACGCGGTTGTACGCCATCCGGGTCGGGCCGATCACGCCGAGCGTGCCGACGATCTTGCCGTTGACCTCGTAGGGCGCGGTGACGACGCTCATTTCCTCGATCGGCACGAGCGTCGATTCGCCGCCGATGAAAATCTGCACGCCCTGGGCGTGGCTCGACACGTCGAGCAATTGCAGGAGGCTGGTCTTTTGGTCGAACACGTCGAACAGCTTGCGCAGCCGCGCCATGTCGGACGACAGGTCCGCCACCTCGAGCAGGTTGCGCTCGCCGGAAATCAGCACGGTGTCCTCGGTGGCCGGCTCCTCGGTGCTTGCGGTCACGGCCGCGTGCATCAGCGCGGTCATGTCGCCGCGCAGCTCGTCGATTTCCTCGCGCAGGCGGCGGCGCACCTCGTCGAACGACAGGCCGGCGAAATGCGCGTTGATGTAGTTGGACGCCTCGGTCAGCTGCGAGGGGGTGTAGTCGCGCCGGGTCGCGATCATCCGGTTCTGCACATCGCCCTCGGGGGTGACGATGATGAGCAGGATGCGCTTGTCCGACAGGCGCATGAACTCGATCTGCTTGAACACGTGGCTGCGGCGCGGCGTCTGCACGACGCCCGCGAACTGCGACAGGTTCGACAGCACGCTCGCCGCGGCCGCGACGACCTTCTGCTGCGGCTCGCCCGCCTGCAGCGTGCTCTGCACCTTGCGGACGACCGCGTCGGCGTCGATCGGCGCCTCGACGGTCAGCATCGTGTCGACGAACAGCCGATAGCCGCGCGGCGTCGGCACGCGGCCGGCCGACGTATGCGGGCTCGACACGAGGCCGAGCTCCTCCAGGTCGGACATCACGTTGCGAATCGTCGCCGGGCTCAGCTCCAGCCCGGAGTAACGCGACAACGTGCGGGATCCGACGGGCTGACCGTCGGCGATATACCGTTCGATCAGGGTTTTCAGAAGGGTTCGTGCGCGCGGGTCTAGCATGGAGGAAAATTTTAGCGCAACCGCGCGATCACCGCGAGG
>Ga0335069_10009634_pt1 | contig 13736 bp, 13 predicted proteins | sample Lox_Sample_11_FD_206714 | JGI IMG/M metagenome (GOLD analysis project Ga0335069, IMG submission 206714) | Soil microbial communities from Loxahatchee National Wildlife Refuge, Florida, United States - Lox_Sample_1.1 | ecosystem: Environmental > Terrestrial > Soil > Wetlands | place: USA... | reverse complement strand
GAGGAGGGTGGCGGCGACTGTTCCTGTTCAACCTGTAGGCGGCGAGCCCGACAGGGTCCGGCCAACCCCGTACCGCGGGACTTCCTGATGGAGGGAGGCGGCCAATGAGCGCACCGCAGGCCACGATGCGCGAAGACTTCGAAAGTCGCGATGTCGACTTCATCCGCGACTTCCTGCCGATCTTGTGGCTGGCCGCGAGCTTCTGGTACCGCGCCGAGGTGCGTGGGCCGGCGAAGATCCCGATGGGCCAGTGCTTCTGGTGGGGAATCACTCGGGGGGAAACATGACACCCGATACCACGGTCTTCGTCCTCGCCTTCAGCGCGTACTTCGGCGCGGAGCGGCCCTTCTACCAACTCGCCCACGACCTCGTGTTGCGCATGCCACCACTGTGGTGGCTGCCGAGATCGCCGCACCTCGGGAGCCGGTGTGGGACCATCTAGCCGGGCGAGGTTGGTCATTCCCCGCGTCGCTGAGCAGCGGGGTGCTGACAGCGATCAGACGTCGTCCCACCCAAGAACGACTCGCGCGCGTGACACGGGTACGGGTTGGTACTCTGGCCCTATTCGCAGGCGCTGGCGCACGGCGTCCGAGTCCAGACCGAGGACTTCACAGATGCGCTCGAAGGAGTACAACCAGTCTGCGTCGGCGGCGAGGAACCACTGCTTCGTCTCGTGGAAGAGCCGTCGTCCGCGGTTGGTCGTGGCGAAGCGATACGTCTCGACGCAATTGAGCGCGTTGTGAAGGACGGCAGCCATGAGCCGTTGCTCAGGTACCTCTTTGCGCCGCAATCCAAGGGATTGCGATGGCAGTTCCGCGCCGACCTGCGTCATGACCAGAGACTCCTCCGCTGGATGCCGATGCACCTGCATCGCCCCTGTCTCTTAGAGGAGGAGCCGCAGCGCCGGTAAGCCCGTATTACTACGCGCGAGATTCTACGCGCGTAGTAATACGCGGGGCGGTAAGACGTCCACGGCGCGCCCCCTTCATTTCGTCCGACTCTGCCACTTGATTCTCCATCCCCCGTGCGGGCGGATGACCGCGGCACGACACGGCTCGTCGCATGCAGCCAGAGAAGCGCCGTGCGACCTCGCTGTATTGACCGCCCGCGTTCACGGCAACTAAGTCTGATGTCCGTAGACATGAAGCACGGGAAGGCTACTGCGAGGCGACCGACGGGTGCGCGGCGCGCGACGCGCCGCAAGGTGATCGCGCGCGAGGGTGCGAACGACACGACCGCGTGCCCAATTGTCGGCATCGGCGCGTCGGCAGGCGGGCTCGAGGCCTTCAAGGCGTTCTTCGGTGCCCTCCCCGCCGACAGCGGCATGGCCTTCGTGCTGATTCAGCACCTCGACCCGACACGCGGTAGCCTCACCGCGGAGTTGGTGAGCACCTACACGCGGATGCGGGTGGACCAGGCAGAGGACGGAATGCGAGTCGAGCCAAACCGCGTCTATGTCATCCCGCCGAACACGTATCTGAGCATCCGCAAGCGGACGCTGCGGCTCACTGCGCCGACCGCACCGCGGAGCTTGCGCATGGCCGTCGACTATTTTCTGCATTCGTTGGCCGAGGACCGGCATGCCAGGGCAGTCGGGATCATCCTGTCCGGAACGGGGACCGACGGCACCCTGGGCTTGAAGGAAATCAAGGCGGCCGGGGGCATGACGATGGTCCAGGACCCGCAGACCGCGCAGCACGACGGCATGCCCCGCAGTGCGATTGCCAGCGGGTGTGCCGACTATGTGCTGCGGGCCGAACAGATGGCGGAAACCCTGCTGGCCTACGTCCAGCATGCGTCCCGCATCGCCACTGACATGGACGCGCGACCGGAGCAGGCGCCCGATCCCCTCACGACCGCGCTGGCGTTGCTCCAGGAGCGCACCAAGCTCGACTTCAGCGGCTACAGGACGGGCACGCTCCGCCGGCGCATCCAGCGCCGCATGAGCCTGCGCCACCTCGACCGAATGGCCGCCTACGTCGAGCTGCTGCGCAGCGACCCGGCGGAAGTGACCGCGCTCTTCAAGGACCTGCTGATCAACGTGACCAGCTTTTTCCGCGATCCCGCCGCGTGGGAGGCCCTCCAGAAGCACGTGATCCGCCCATTGGTCGCCGAGAAGGACGCGGCCGCTCCGCTGCGCGTTTGGGTTCCTGCCTGCGCCAGTGGCGAGGAGGCGTACTCGATCGCGATGGTACTGATCGAAGAGATTCAGGCGTCCGAGAAGGCCTGTCGCCCGCAGGTGTTCGCGTCGGACGTGGATGCCGAGGCCCTGGAGACGGCTCGGGCCGGTATCTATCCAGAGGGGAGCGCCGCTCATCTGCGACCGGAGCGGTTGTCCCGATTCTTCATCAAGGGCGATCACACCTATCGAGTCAACAAGGAGCTGCGCGACGCGGTGGTCTTTGCGCAACAGAGTGTGGTCGGCGACCCGCCGTTCTCCAAGCTCGACCTGATCAGTTGCCGCAATCTTCTCATCTATCTCGAGCCGGCGGTGCAGGAGAGGATCATCACCCTGTTGCACTTCGCGCTGGTCGAGGGCGGCTATCTGTTCCTGGGGAGCGCCGAGGGTATCGGGCCGCAGGAGGAGCTGTTCGAGGCGGTGTCCGCAAAGTGGCGGATCTATCGCCGGATCGGGCCGACACCGCGCGACAAGCTGCGGTTTCCCGTCGTTGCCGCGCCGGTCCCACCCGCCGTGCGCCAGCGGAGCCCAGGTCAGCCGACCCCGGGCCGCCTGGCAGTGCTGGCACAACACCTCCTGCTGGAACGCTACGCACCGGCGTGCGTGATCATCAACCGCGCCGGTGAGATCCTCTACTTCCACGGGCGGACCGATGACTACCTCGCGCAGCCGACCGGCCTGCCGACGCGGGACCTCATCGCGCAGGCGCGCGACGGGCTCCGCCCCAAGCTGCGCGGAGCCATTCAGGCAGCCGTCCGGGGGAATCAGCGCGTGATCCTTGCGGGGGTCCAGATGCGCCGTGGCCGCGCGTTCCCGCGCGTCAAGCTAACGGTCGAGCCGCTCACGACCACCACACCGGAGGTCGAGGGCTTGTGGCTGGTCTCCCTCGAAGACGAGCCCGAGACCACGGCCGCTGCACGGGCCCCCGCGAGCAGCGCTGTCGCAGCGGAAGCCGCCGACGCGCCGCTCGTGCACCAACTCGAGTACGAGCTGCAGACGACCAAGGAGGATCTGCAGCAGACCATCGAGGATCTCAGGGCCGCGAACGAAGAGTTGATGTCGGTCAACGAGGAGCTCCAGTCCAGCAACGAAGAGCTGGAGACCTCGAAGGAAGAGCTCCAATCGCTCAACGAGGAGCTCACGACCGCCAACTCGCAACTCGAGGGCAAGATCGGAGAGCTCGAAGCGGCCAACAACGACCTCGACAACCTGCTGGCCAGCACCAACATCGCGACGCTCTTTCTGGATTCGCAGTTCCGCATCCGGCGCTTCACTCCGGCCGCCACCCGGCTGTTCAGTCTGATTCCATCGGACATCGGCCGTCCGATCGGCGACGTCGCGCAGCAGTTCACCGATCCCGCCCTCCTGGCCGACGCCGCGGTGGCTCTCCGGCAGGCGGCGTCGCCCAAGCGAGAAGTGCAAGGCCGTGACGGTCGGTGGTACGTGCGGCAGGTCCTCCCCTACCGCACGCGCGACAATTGCACCGAGGGAGTCGTGATCACGCTGTCGGATGTCGCGGCGGAGGCCCTCCAGGAAGCGCGGCTCTACGCCGAGTCCATCGTCGACACGGTGCGCGAACCGCTGCTGGTGCTCGACGGAGACTTGCGGGTGCGTTCGGCAAGCCGGTCCTTCTACACCACCTTCCACGTCTCCCCGGAGGAAACGGTCGGACGGCTGCTGTACGAGCTGGGCGACCGCCAGTGGGATCTGCCGAAGTTGCGAACGCTGCTTGGCGACGTGCTGCCCGACAGGCACATGCTGAACGACTTCGAGGTGGAGCTCAATTTTGCGTCGATTGGTCCGCGGACCATGCAGCTCAATGCACGGGCCATCGACCGCGGTGGCGAGCATCCGGCTCTCATCCTCCTCGCCATCGAGGACATCACCGAGCGCAAACAGGCACAAGAAGCCCTGCACGAGAGCGAAGCTCGCAAGTACGGCGAGGAGCAGGTCCGGCAGCGGCAAGCCGAGCTGGCGCACGCGCTGCGCATCAGCACCGTCGGCGAACTCGCCAGCGGGTTGGCCCACGAGCTCAACCAGCCGCTGTCGGCAATTGCGAATGGGGTCGAAGCCTGTGCGCGGTATGTGCGATCGGGCAAGGCCGACCGCGACAAGCTCCTGGCACTGCTGGACGACGCGTCGGCCGAGGCCCTGCGCGCCGGCAGCATCGTGGAACATCTCCGCGGCTTCATCGAGAAGGGACAGCCGCAGTTCGAACAGGCGGATCTGCGCGAGATCGCTCGCAACGTCCCGCGTCTGTTGGGTCGCGAGATCCAGCAGGAGCGCATCACGCTGCGGCTCGACTTGCCTCGGCGCCCCATTGCCATCTATGCGGACCGCATCCAGATCGAGCAAATCATCGTGAACTTGATGCAGAACGCCATCGACGCCCTCCGGGAGACAGCCAGTGATCGCCGCGCGATCGAGCTCCGGGTGTGGGCGGCGAAGGGCATGGCGGAAGTGAGCGTGCGCAACAGCGGAGCCAGCGTCTCCGCTGCAGCCGCAGAGCGCATGTTCGAGCCGTTCTTCACCACCAAGTCACACGGTCTGGGGATGGGTCTGGCGATCAGCCGCTCGATCACCGAGGCCCATGAGGGCCGGATCTGGGTCGAGAGCCCCGGCGAGGGCGGTTCCGGTACGACGGTGCGTTTCACGCTGCCCATGCTTCCACCGAAACCGGCGCGACGGCCGAGGCGCTCCGCATGACCGTGGGGGCGACTGTCTTTGTGGTGGACGACAACGTCGGCGTCCGCACGTCGGTACGCGCGCTGTTGGAGTCGGCGGGCCTCGCGGTCGAGACGTATGCCTCGGGGAACGAGTTCCTCGCCGCGTACGATCCGCAGCGCGCGGGCTGCCTCGTGCTCGACGTCCGCCTGCGACGCGCCAGCGGCCTCGACTTGCAGGACGAGCTCCGCCGGCGCAAGGCGCTGCTCCCCATCATCGTTCTGACCGGTCACGGGAATGTCCCGACCTCGGTGCGGGCGCTGAAGGCGGGCGCGGTCGACTTCCTGCAGAAACCGGTGCCCCCCACCGTGCTCTTGGAGCGCATCCGCGCGGCGCTCGAGAGCGATCGCCAGGCCCGAAATGTGACCTCCGAACGCACGCCCGTGACCGAGCGCCTCGCGGGCCTCACGCCCCGCGAGCGCGAGGTCCTGGAGTTGCTGGTCGCGGGCCAGACGTCCAAGGAGATCGCGGCGGCTTTGCAGGTGAGTGTCCGTACCGTCGAAGGGCACCGCCGCAGGGTGTTCTCGAAGATGCACGTCTCCTCGGCCGCCCAGCTCGTTGGCACCGTGCTGAGCGTGCGGGACACGACGCCGCGCGCGTAGGGACCGCCACACGCCAGTCACCCGGCGTGTGCGAACGTAAGACTACGCACGTACAGCCACGCGCGTAGTACCCCGAGCTTACGGCGTCGCCGTGCCTCCTGTACATACACGGCAGGTCGAACCTCCATGGGCCCGCTCAGCCGCATGGGGATGACTCACATCGCAACTCCAATTGAAGGAGGCTTCTCATGTTACACTACGCAGTGGTATTCTTCGTCATCGCCCTCATCGCGTCGTTGCTTGGGTTCGGTGGCATCGCTGGTTTGTCGGCACAGTTCGGCTGGGTCTGCGCCGTCCTGGCGGTGATCTTTCTCGCCGTCGCATTGATGAGCCGCGGTGCCCGACGCCCCCTCCCCGTACGGACGCGCTTGTGACGAAGCTACGCGACTATCCGCCTCCCAGTTCAACCGGCGCTGGTGATGTACTTATCGAGCTGCCCGGAGCCCAGAATGCATCAGGCGAGCCGCTGGACGGATGGGGGACATAGAAGCGTCCACGGTGGCCGTGATCACCGAGGCCCTCGGTATTCCAGTATGTCAGTCGTTCGACGAACCGAGCCAGGAGTGCAGGGCATAGTCGCCGGGTGTGGGTGCGTTTAAGAGGGCGATCTTCGTTGTCTTCAGGGCGCGCCACCTGCTACCCAGACGGACGAAGGGGTTCGCCGTGAAGACGAGCGCAGAGAAGATCAGTCCCGAGGAGTACATACTGGCCGCGCTCTCGCCGGAAGAGCGGTTGGAGGCCGCCTTTCGCATTGCCCGCGAGGCGTTCCGGGGAACGACGCTGAAGCTCGCCGACGTCGAGGCAGCAGTGAGCAAGGTGCGGAGGAAGCATTACGCGGCGCGCGGCAAGAAAACCGCGCGCGGTCGTTGACGCCGGGGTGGTTGTCTCCGCGTTTGCCTTCGGAGGTGTTCCGCAGCGAGCGCTGCACGCCGTGCTCCGTTCAGCAGAGCTTTGTCTTTCTCCTGGGCTGCTCGCGGAGTATCGCGCGGTTCCACAAGCACTGTTTGCATCGAGGAAGCTCAGCGCGGAGCAGTTCCGGAGTCTCGTCACCGGTATCGCTGCATTGGTCGCGGAGGCGCGGCTGGTCGTTCCAGTTCACACCGTGCGGCTCTGCCGTAATCCAAAGGACGACATGGTCCTCGAATGCTGCCGCGCGGCGCGCGCCCAGTACCTCATCACTGGGGATCGCGATCTGCTCGAGCTCGCATCGGCAGTCTTGCAGAAACCTGGAATGCGGCGTCTCCTCATCCTACCACCACGAGCATATGTTGACGCGTGTCCTCGGTCTCAACCGCGAAGGCGCTGAACGTACGAGCAGACTCGCGGGCTCAGGCGCCAAGGCGGTGGCGCTGCCGATAGATCTCGGCGGTCTTCGGATGAGCGATTCGCGCTGCGACACTTGCGTACGCCATCGCGTTCAACGGCGTCGGCGAGAACGACCCCGGCGACCCTCACTCGTGTGACGACGTTATCGACCGGGTGCGTGCCCGCCACGTTCGCGCAAGGCCGCATTGGATCAGGACCGCCAGCACGCCGTTCAAGAGCAGCGCCCACTGAATCCCCAGCCCGCTCACCGAAAGGCCGGTTGCCATGTCGCCAACCGAGCGGCCGCCGCGCATTGCGAGCATGTACAGGCTCGCGGTTTGTCCACGTAGGCGCGGCCCCGCTGTGCGCTGCAACAGCGTGTTCGCGGAGGCGTTACTGATGGTCATTGCACCGCCCGCGAGCGCGAGCAGGCAGGCGAGGGCGATCAACGACGGGTTGAGTGCCGTCGCGGCGACGGTCAGCCCATACAGCACGGCGAACACGGAGCAGAGGCGGCGTCGACTTTTCCGGCCCTCGACGGCGAGAAGGCCCGTTGCGCCGACGATACCGCCGACACCGAAAGCCGCCAGCACTGCACCGAAATCGCTGACGTCCGCATGAAAAACATTCTTCACCAGCACTGGGCAGAATGTGATCAGTGGACCGCACAGTGCACTGCTGACCAGCACCGTCAGCAACGCACCGCGAAGGTCGGGCTCGCGCACGATTTCACGCGTGCCGGCAAACAGGTTCCGGCGGTCGCCGATGACGATAGGACTCTCGCGTGAGCCTCGCGGAAGAATCCACAACGCGACGAGTATGAAGGGGAGGTACGACAGGGCGCTCAACGCGAAACAGCTCAGCGCCCCGGCTTGCAGCATGAGCACGCCTCCGATTGCGGGACCGAGGATACGCGAGAGGTTCAACTGCGTCGAATTGAGCGCAATCCCCGCGCCAATCTGCTCGTATTCGACGATCGACGGGACGATGGACTGGAACGACGGCATCGAGAGGGCGTCGGTCACGCCGACCACGAATGACAGCGACACGATCATCCACGGCCGCACCGTCCCCTCCACCAGCAGCACGATGATGAGGGTCGGACACAGCATCTGAATCGACTGGAACAGCAGGATGACCCTCCGGCGGTCTGCGCGGTCGGCCAAGACACCGCCGAGCAGGGTGAGCGCCCAGACCGGGGCATTCATGGCGAAGGCGTCGAGGCCGACGAGAAACGGTGAGGCACCGAGACTCAGCAGGAGCCACGGCTCGGCGACCTGCTGCGCCCACGTCCCGATGCTCGACAGCAAGCTCGCCACCCAGAAGGTGCCAAAGCGACGCGTGCGGAGCAGCAGCAGCGACTCGTGCAAGGTTGCGGTCGCTCCCTTATCCGCCGACATGTCGGTCGCACTATAGCGGGAGCTGGCGCATCAGGGTGCTTGTACCTCTGCAGACCCGCTTCCGATTCGTGAGACTCAGGAGCGAACCGGCACGCGTGAACGTTCACAAGACGGCAAGGAGGACGTTGGTGCGTTTTGTGCGAGACCATGGTGTCTCCTCCGAAGGAGCTGTAGACCGTGCGATGACAGGTGTGCCATCAGACAAATGGATTCCCGACGTCCTCCCGAGCGACAGCACCGTCGATGTGGCGGTGCGCACGTTGCGCAACCGGCTCGACGCGGTTCTGCACTACCTTGTGCTGGCGGCCGAGAAGGAAGATTCGGACACCGAGCACGTGCACCAGCTGCGCGTCTGGAGCCGCCGGGCGATGGCCGCGCTAGATCTCTACCAAGACTCGATGCCGCGCCGCCGCCGGAAGTGGATTAGGAAGCAACTCAAACGGATCCGGCGCGCGGCGAGCGATGCCCGCGATTGCGACGTCCTCATCCAACGGCTGAAGGGAAGGCGATCCAGTCTGGGGAGAAAGCGCTGGCTGGAGTCGCTCGCCGCCGAGCGGGGCGAGGCACAGCAGGCGATCATCGCCATCTGCAATAGCCTCGGACGCGACGATCGGTTCGCGCAGCGGATCGATGCTCTGCTCGATCGCGTCAGCGCGGGAGGCGAGGAACAGTCTGGACAAGCTCTCGCATGCTTTGCGGACTGGGCCCGTGAGCGCCTGCCCGTTGCGGTCGGACAGTTCTTCTCGGCAGTCCCTCCCGACCCGACCGACGAGGCGGCGCTGCATCAATTCCGTATCCGTGGCAAAGAGCTCCGTTACGCCATGGAGCTTCTGGCCGGCGCGTTTCCCGAGCAATTCCGGACAACGCTCTATCCGACCATCGAAGCGCTGCAAGACCGCCTGGGCGAGATCAACGACTTGGCGACGGCGAAGACCCGGCTGCAGAAGAAGATCGCGAGGGCAGACGGCGCGGCGGATGTGGCTGCTTGGCGACGGTTGCTCACGCACGAGCGAGCGCAGCTCGACCAGGCGCGACGGAGGTTCTGGGAATGGTGCACACCGACGATGCTGCACGAGCTGCGCCAGGACTTCGCGACTGTGCTCGGCGATTCGCACGCGTTCTCCTCCAGCGAGGAATCCGGCCCCGCGATCGAGCGGGGCGCCCAGCCTACACCCGCCAACTGTCGCCCCGCCGGGCCTCAGTGACGGGCACTTTTCGGAAACAGGGTGTGGACATGGACGGCGCCAATCCGTTTCGCTGGATTGACGTCCTCTGGCTGAGACCCTCGGTCGAGTTCGGCGCGATCGCCACGGAGCTTTCCGACCATGTCCCGCCGATCGTGCGCTATCTCATGCGCGGCCTCGGGAGCGACGAGGCCATCACCGAGCTGGTCAGCTACCTGCTGTTCGTACCGCCGTTCACACAGCGGCTAATCGACATCGGTCGGCGAGATGCGTTGGACGCAAAGGCGGGAATTCAGCACTTTCTGAATACGCCCATTCAGGGAAAGCATCCGGCGCGCGCCCGTGCATAACGAGCGGTCAGCGAGCGTCCCCAATCGCCTCGCACAGAAGTGGTGCGTCCGGACAGCCGACCAAGCAACGGAACGGATACCGTTCGCGTGCCTTCTCACCTCTGGGAACTCCGACAAGCCATTACGCTAGCTACGCCGCATCACGGAGAAAACGGTGAAAGGGCACGTTCGTTGCTCGAGGGCTTGTAGGGGTCTGCCGACGGAGGGGTTATCCGCAGTGAGGTTGATCGACGACATCAATCGACTCTTCGATGAACTTGTGCACGTCCCCTGGTCACGGTCCCCGAGGAGCTCACCGCGGAAGCGGGTGGGACACGAGACCGAACTTGTTTTCGAGATCCCGGTGGCCGGGGGCGAACTCGGAGATCTCTCGATATCGCTGCAGGGTCACACGCTCGTGGTTCGAGCACGCCGCCGGTATGCCGCGTCGAGTCTCGCCACAGCACCGGCGGCCGATGCGGAGCTTGAGCAATCGTTCGTGGTGCCCGAAGGCAGCGAAGTGAGCGCGGTCGAAGCGCGAGTCCAGGACAGGCTCCTGCATGTCTGCGTGTGTCTTCGCACCGCGAGGTGATGCATGACGACCGAAGGCCTCCCCCTCTCATCGCCATCCGACGGAAACCCTGCGGAGGCCATGGAGTTGCAGCCCAGCAGTGCCGTCCGCGAACTCGACTACGGGGCGCTGTGCTTCCCGATCCCTCCGTTCCCCGACGGCTTCACTACCACAGCGGACGTGACTCCCAGTAGCGATTGGAGCGGTCAGGGGCGCGCCGTAGCCGCCCTCGAACTCGGCATGCGTATTCGTCACGCCGGATACAACATTTACGTGACCGGACTGACGGGAACGCATCGCGCTGAAGATCTCGCCGAGCTGCTGCAGCAGTTCACGGTCGGCCAGCCCACTCCCGGTGATCGCGTGCTCGTGCAAAACTTCCGCAACCCCGATCGCCCGCGCGCCCTCTACCTCCCCGCCGGGTCGGGCCGCCGCCTGCACGACGAGCTTCGCCAACTCGTCGACGAGCTGCGACAGCTCCTGCCAAAGACCTTCCGCGGAGAGACGTTCGAAGAGGAAAAGGAACGGCTGTCGGAGCGCTTCAGCGGCCAGGGCGAAGCGATCAACCGTCGTCTCGCGGAGCACGCGCAACAGGGCGGGTTCGCGCTGCAGCCGGCACCGAGCGGCGAGGTGGTCTTCATCCCGCTCAAGGATGGCCGGCCAATGACTGAGGAGGAGGGCTCGCAGCTCACCGAGGAGGAGCGCGCCGATCTGCGCCGCCGTCAGCGCGAGCTTGGCCGCGAAGTGAAGGCCGTCATGCGCGAGCAGCAGACGCTGATGCGCCAGCTCGGCCGCGAGGTCAAGCAGGCGGAACGGCGGGTCGCCGATGAGACCATCACCCCCCTGATCAATGAACTGGTCGAGCGGTATACATCCGATGACGTTCGCGTCTGGCTCGGCGATCTGAAGGTGCACATGCTCGACCACCTGAGCGCGTTTCAGGAACAGCCCCCAACGCCTCAGGTGCCGCCCTTTATGTTCTTCTCCGGTGCGGGAGAGGAGGACGCGCTGCTGAACTACAGCGTCAACGTCCTCGTCGATATGAGCGGCGCGCAGGGTCCACCGATCATCGTCGAGCCGTGGCCGACCTACAAGAACCTGTTCGGCGCCGTCGAACGCATGGTGGACCGCCACGGACGGCTCATCACCAACTTCACCCGCGTGATCGCCGGTTCGCTGCTGCGTGCGCACGGGGGTTGCCTCATCATCAACTTGATGGATGCGCTCGCCGAGCCCTTCGTATGGCGGGCGCTCAAGGAGTGTCTCAAGACCGGTCACCTCGAGATCGAGGCGTACGATCCGTTCGCGCTGTTCGCCACGGCCGTGCTCAAACCCGAGCCTATGCAGATCGATACCCGCGTCGTCCTCACCGGTCCGCCCGAGGCATTTCAGATCCTCTATCTCTACGATGAAGACTTCCGGGAGATCTTCAAAGTGCGAGCCGACTTCGGTGAAGAGGCCGACGGGGATTCGGCGCGGGACAACGTCGTCGCCCAGGTGACACGCATCGCGCAGCGGGAGGGCTTGCCGCCGTTCCGAGCCGACGCTGTGGCCCGCCTGCTCGAGGAGGCGGCACGCCGGCTCGGAGACAGGCGCAAGGTTCCGAGCCAGTGGAGCGAGCTGGCCGATACCATGCGCGAGGCGGCGTTCTGGGCTCGCAAGGAGCAGCACGACGCGGTCGATGCGTGCGATTTGCAACAGGCCATCGAACAGCGCACTTACCGCTCGGACCGGATCGAAGCGAAGATCCGCGAGCTGATCCGCGACGGCACGCTGCTCGTCGACGTCGATGGCAGCCAGGTCGGCCAAGTCAATGGGTTGGCGGTGCTCAACGTCGGCGGATACGAGTTTGGACGCCCATCGCGCATCACCGCCGTCGTCTCGATGGGAGCACAGGGTGTCATCGCGGTGGATCGCGAGGCCAAGCTGAGCGGCAAGACGTACGACAAGGCCGTATTCATCATCAGCGCGTATCTCCGCCACCAGTATGCCCAGGATTTTCCGCTCAGCCTGGCGGCGAGCGTGTCCTTCGAACAGTCGTATTCCGGCGTGGAGGGCGACAGCGCATCGGCGGCGGAGTTGTTCGCACTCGTCTCGGCGTTGTCCTGCGTCCCATTGCGGCAGGAGCTGGCCGTCACCGGCAGCGTCGATCAGTTCGGCGTGGTCCAGCCGATCGGTGGCGTGAACGAGAAGATCGAAGGGTTCTTCCGCGTCTGTCGCACTGTCGGCCTCACCGGTCGACAGGGTGTCATCATCCCGGCCCGCAACGTCGACAACCTCGTGCTGGGACACGAGGTGTTGGAGGCGGTGCGAGGTGGACAGTTCCACATCTTTCCGATCCGCACGCTGGACGAGGGCATCGAGGTGCTCACCGGGGCCAAAGCCGGTGCGGTGAATGAGCCGGGAACCGTTCACCATTGCGCCGCGCATCGCCTGCGGATGCTCGCCGAAGGGCTGCGCCGCTTTGCCCACGACGGCGTCAACGGCGACGCGGCACGGCACGACGGCGCATGAGGAGCGCAGCTTCGCGTGGCATGAGGAGCGCAGCGTCGCCTGTGAGAGGTCAGGCGGCGCCGAGGTGACGCGAGATCGGAGGGGACTCGCCCACGACCAATGCCCTGGAGCGAGGACAACTATCCACCCGCGATGCGCGGCCTGCAGCCACTGGTACGGGGCAAGGCGATCGAGATCGCCAACGCGCTGCTCGACGAAGGACACGACGAGGGATTCACGATTCGTGTCGCCATCGCTCGCGCCAAGCAATGGGCGCGCCGCCGCGGGCTCGATCCCGAGGCGAGCTGATCCGCCGTGCGAAAGCAGGCCCCGGCTGGCGCTGTTCAGAGAGACTTGCTCAGCTGAGGCCGCGCACCGTGATGACGGGATTGTGCGCCCGCGACGTGTCTGCTTCTAGCGCGAAATCAGTGTGGACCCGCGGCCGCAGATAGCGGTCATCCCTTGGTCTTTCCCACGGCTGGGAAGAGCCGGCCGGCAAACCTGGGATATTGGCTCCATATCGGCGCGGGTCGTTCTTGGCCACACTTTTGGAACGTCAGGCTGGCAGCGATGCCCTATGCTGCCGCTCCTGACTCTGGCCTATAGGCTGCTCGTTACCGACCGCGCGAAGTTCGCGGCGCTCATCGTCGGACTGACGTTCTCGGTCTTTCTGATGGTGCAGATGACCTCGATGTTCGCCGGGATCTTGCAACGCGCCTCCGCGACCGTCCTCAATACCGGGGCGCCGCTCTGGGTGATGGATCCGGCCGTAACGACGGTCGCCAACAGCATCCCCATGCCGGATTACGTCCTGGATGCTGTCCGGAGCCTGGACGGCGTGCAGTATGCCGTCCCACTCTATTCCGGTGCGGCGCTCGCGAGGCTCCATGACGGGGTCTATCAGTCCGTGAGCGTGATCGGGTTGGACGATACGACGCTATTCGGCCGG
>Ga0335069_10009633_pt1 | contig 13736 bp, 11 predicted proteins | sample Lox_Sample_11_FD_206714 | JGI IMG/M metagenome (GOLD analysis project Ga0335069, IMG submission 206714) | Soil microbial communities from Loxahatchee National Wildlife Refuge, Florida, United States - Lox_Sample_1.1 | ecosystem: Environmental > Terrestrial > Soil > Wetlands | place: USA... | reverse complement strand
ACGATCGGGTATGCACTACGTGAGAAAGTCCGCACCGCGCTCAACGACTTGCCACATAAGCACCGCCACGGTGCTTATGTGCACAAACTCCGGCCCGAAGCCGAATCTTTTCACGTTAGGCCGGGCCGACGGGCCTCCCGGCACCCGGGTTGGGGGTGGCCGAGTCGGGGTGGGGGGTGTCGGTGGCCGCGGGTCGGTGGCCGCGGGTCGGGGGCTGCGGGATGAGGGGGCTGCGGGTCGGGGGCTGCGGGTTGAGGGGGCCGCGGGACCCTGGTTCAGGGAGCGGCCCGCCGTGCCCGGCAAGCGCGGGCCGGTCAGGCGGACAGCAGGTACTGTTGCCAGGCCGCCGGAATCGACGGACTCGCGACCTGGATGAACACGTGCGGGCTCGGCGTGCGGGGCTGCTTGAGCAGGCGCATGCCGACCTGCCGTGGCAGAGCGTTGCCCTTGCGGCGGTTGCAGGGAGCGCAGGAGGCGACGATGTTGTCCCAGCTCGAGCCACCGCCCTTGGACCGAGGCACGACGTGGTCGACGGTGAGGTTGGAGCGGGAGCCGCAGTACTGGCAGGTCCAGTCGTCGCGGGCGAACACGGCGCGGCGGGTGATCTTGCGCCGGTGGGTGTCGCGCGGGATGCGGACGTAGCTGACGAGGCGAATCACGACCGGCCGGGCCATCGTGGTCGAGGCGGAATGTAGCTCGCGCTCGGCGCGCTCGATCATCTCCGCCTTGTCCTTGAGGAGGAGCACGACGGCCCGGCGAACCGTGCAGACGTTGATCGGCTCGTACGTCGCGTTCAAGACGAGCACCCGGCCGCTCTCACGCCCGCGTCGCTGGTGCTCGGGAAGCGACGCGGACCCCAGTGGCGCTGGTACTGAGGAGGCCATGGCTGGGCGCGAGTGTAGCGGGCCGTGCCCGCGGATCCCCTTGATCAGGCGGCCGGGAAGGATCCCAGCACGCGCAGGACCTCGACGTGTTCGCGCAGCGCTTCGAGCGCCTCGGCAACGTGTGGCTCGGCATCGCGGCCCTCGAGATCGGCGAAGAACATGTAGCGCCCGAGCCCCTGTTTGCGCGGGCGCGACTCGATCCGCGTGAGGTTGACGTCGCGGCTGGCGAACTCCGACAGGCAGCGTACGAGCCACCCGGGCGCATCGGCGCCGAGACCCCAGAAGACGATCGCGGTCTTCCACGGCCCCCGCGGCGGTTCGGGGTCACCGGGCGTCCCGGGAGCGGCGCCGACCGGGCCGATCCAGACGAAGCGGGTCTCGTTGTCGGCGACGTCGTCGATGCCTGAACGCAGCACGACGCAGCCGTACAGCTTTGCCGCCAGGCGGTTGCCCAGCGCCGCCCAGGGGCCGTTATGGTCGGCGACGATTCGCACGGCCTCGGCGGTCGAGTCGCCCGAGAGCACCTGGGCCTGCGGCAGGCGCGTCCGGATGAAGCGCGCGCACTGTGCATTGGCCTGAGGGTGCGAGACGACGGCCTCGATCTCGGACAGCTCAAGCTCCGCCCGCGCGATCAGGCAGTTGCGGATCGGGTGGACCACCTCGCCGAGGATCGCGACGTCCTCGGTCTCGATTGCCAACGCGTCGAGGGTGGCGTTGACGGAGCCGCCGAGCGAGTTCTCGATCGGGACGAGCGCGCGCTCGACGATGCCTTCGTGGACGGCCATGACCGTCTCGTAGATCGTCGGCAGCGGGACGAGCTCGAGCCCGGCCCGATCGGCGCCACCCGTCGCTTCGATCAGCGCCTCTTCGCTGAACGTCCCTCGAGGTCCGAGATATCCGACGACCACAGGCGTGACGACGTCCGGGGAGGGGCCGCTATGTGCCGGTCGGCTGGGCTCCGCCACCCTCGAGCGCCAATCTGATCGCCTCGTCCTCTTCGGGGGAGAGCTCGAGTTCGCCGCGGCCCTCGTAGACCTGCTTGGCGTACAGACGCGCCGAGTCACGGTGGTGGATCGAGGACAGGACGACGCCGGACCGGGTCGCGTCGAGCAGCGCGATCGACGTGGACTGCCGGCCCGACATCTCGCCGTAGGCGTCGTAGCGGACGAGAGCACGGTAGGCGACGGCCTGGTCGATCCGGCGCTCGGCAAGGTGCATGCGCGCGTCGAGCCGATCGGCGGCGTCCTGCACGTATTCGGTCAGCGCCGCGAACTGCGCCTGCAGCGAGGCGGCATGGGCGACGAGATCCTCGCTCCGGTCGCCGAGCACGGCGCGCTGATCGGCCCGCAGACGGCGGACCTTGACCGCGAGCACGATCGCGGTGATGAGCGCGACCACTGCGACCGCACCAGCCGCGATCGCAACGATCCCCGCCGTGCTGGTCAGGTCGTGCACCCGGCTAAGAATAGGCAGATCGCTGCGCGGCGGGGGGTCGTCGGAGCGCGTACGCGGTGCGGGAGTGCGCGGGGGGGCGTGCGCGGTGCGGGAGTGCGCGGTGCGCGAATGCGCGAGGGCCGCTTACTGGAACGTGACCGGAAACGTCAGGGTGTTGTTCGACGCGTTCTTCTCGCCCGGGACCGGCTGGATCGTCGCGGTGACGGTGTCGTTCCCGGCCGGCGGCGAGGAGGTCAGCGTCACCTTGCAGGTCGTGCTCTCCCCGGGGGTCGTCTGTGGGACGACGGTCTGGCCGCTGATCTTCGTCGAGCTGACGCTGACCTTGCACACGACGTTGTTCTCGGTGTTCTGGCCGCCGTTGGTGAAGCTGAGGGTGAACTGCGGTGGCGGGCTGCGCGGGATGGTGTTGGTCGAGCCCGTCTGCAGGGTCGTGCCGCCGACGCTGACCGAATCGAGCGAGTGGCCGTGCGTTCCGGGCTTGATCGTGCCGCCGCTTGAGGACGGCAGTGAGGAGCCGAGCTTCGCCGCGATGCCGGTGGGGCTCAACCAGGCGATGTCGGGCAGGAATTGGCTGCCGTCGAGCTGGACACCGTTGGGGGCACCGACGGCCAGGCCGGCGTTGTGCAGGGCATTGACGACCTGGTGGGTGGCGTACTCCTTGTAGATCAGATCGGAGGAGTAGAACCGCGCCATGTCCGTCGCGATCTCGTTGATCGCGTCCTTGTTCGTCGTCTTTCCGAGGGCGCGCTGGATGCTCGCGGCGATGTCGGCGACGCCGTCATGGCGCATTGCCATCGTCAGCACGAACTGCTGCTGCGCGGTCTTCATCTCGTCGGGCACGTCGAGTCCCTTCGCGCGGCTGAGCTGCATGTTCGCCGTCACCGCCGACTCGGTGAGCGAGGTCTGGAGCGCCTGCGGGTTGCTCGTCGCGCCCGGCGCGGTGAGCGCCCGGAAGACGGCGTTGCCGACGCTTGACACCGACTCCTGATTGAGGTTGGAGATGTTGTTCGCGTAGTCCTTGAGCGAGGTGTTGCGCGCGCTCACCTGGCAGCTGTGCACCCCGACGACGATCAGAACGAGGACGACGATGATCGCGACCACCGCGACGACGCGGCGGACCAAGATCGACTGCTGATCGCTCGGCGGGCGTCCGCCGGTCCCTGACGGGCGGCGGCGACGCGGGGCTGTTCGCGGCTCTGCGAGAGGCTCATCAGCCTCGTCGAAGAACGACAAGCTTTCTCGCTCCTTGCGGGAATCGGAAAAGGTCAGTATGAACGGCGGGGCGGCGGTATTTACAAACTCGCAAGGGTACGTGCAAGCTACCCGCGGAAGGGACCTGATGCGCGCCGTTGAAAAGCGGCGTCGTGAACCCGAGTCAGCTGCCCACCGTTCGGCGAGCCGCGACCGCTGTCACGACGGCCGGCGCACCCCCGTTGACCGGGGGTGCGACGGCCGCGGGAGCCGCCCCCGCCCCCGCCCCACCGCGCACCGTCGAGGTGCCGCTCGTGCTCGGGCGATACCGCCTCCAGCGCCGTCTCGGCGCCGGCGCCTTCGGCACCGTCTGGATGGCGCGCGACGAGCGTCTCGAGCGAGAGGTGGCGGTCAAGATCGTGCCGCGGGAGCGCATCGTTCCCGGGCGCTTCGAGCGGGAGGCGCGCACGGCGGCGCGGCTGTCGCATCCGGGCATCGTGACCCTGTACGAGGCTGCGACCGATGACGACGGCGCGTACCTCGTCTCCGAGCTCGTGCGCGGCCCGACGCTCGCACGGGTGCTCGCGCAGGGCCGCCTGTCGGACCGTGACATCCTGGCGATCGCGATCGCACTCACCGATGCCCTCGCATACGCGCACGCCCAGAGCGTCGTGCACCGCGACGTCAAGCCGTCGAACATCCTGATCCCGGCACGACCGAGCAGCCCGGCGGCGCCGGCGAAGCTGACCGACTTCGGTGTCGCCCGGGTGATCGGCGGCGACTCGCTGACGCTGACCGGCGACGTCGTCGGGACGGCGGCGTACATGGCCCCCGAGCAGGCGGAGGGGCGCGAGGTCACCGCGCTCGCGGATGTGTACGCGCTCGCGCTCGTGGTCTACGAAGCGCTGACCGGGGTCAACCCCGTGCGCACGACGACGCCGGCGACGCGCGCGCGCCGCCTCGGCGCACACCTGCCGCCGCTGCGACGTCAGCGCCGCGAGCTCCCGCGCGAGCTCGGCGCCGCGATCGATCAGGCGCTGCGGCCCCGGGCGCGGGAGCGCGGCACGATCGACGACCTCCGCGCAGGACTCGAGCTCTCGATCGCGCGTGTCGGTGACACGCCGGGCGTCGTCGTGCCCCGGTGGCCCCGCTCGGCGACCGCGCATGCGCAACGCTCGAACGGCGGTCCCCGGCAGGACGAACCGGCCCCGCACGACGCGGCCCCGCACGACGCGGCCCCGTGCGACGCGCCCCCACAGGATGCGCCGCCGCACAGCCAAGTGGCACCGGCGCCGGTCCCATGGCCAAGGCGCGCCCTCGCGGCCAGTGCCGCCGCGGTGTTCGCCGGCTGGCTGGCCGCACACCTGCTTGCGCCGGTGGTGCTCGCGCCGGCGGCCGTCGGCATGATCGCATGGCTTCTCGTCCTGCTGCTGCCGCGGATCGGCTGGATCAGCCTGTCGATCGCCCTCGCAACTACCGCCGCCGTACAGGGAAACTCCGCCGGCGCCGTGGTCGTGCTGCTCGGCGCGTTCGTGCCGGTTGTGTTGATGCCGCGCAGCGCGACCGCATGGCCGCTGCCGGCCGGCGCGCCGGCGCTCGGCATGATCGGGCTCGCGGGCGCCTGGCCGGCCGTGGCCGGCCGCGCCACCACCAAGCCGTGGCGTCGCGCGGCCCTCGGCTTCGCGGGATACGTGTGGCTCGTGCTTGCGAGCCCACTAGCAAACACCGACCTCTACACCCGCAGAGCGCCCGGGACCCCCGATGCGCACGTGTGGACCAGCTCGCTGGGGGTCGCACTCCACGACGTGCTTGTGCCGATCGTCACTTCCGGGGTCCTCGCCGGCGCGCTCGTCTGGGCGCTCGCCGCGCTCGTGCTGCCCTGGCTGATCAGGGGCCGGTCGCTGCCGCTCGACCTCGTGCTGAGCGCCGTCTGGGCCGCCACGACGGTGTCCGCAACCGAGACGGTGATCGCGCTCGTACATCCCGGCACCGGCGTCAACAGCCCGCCGACGGCGATCGCGGGCGCGGTCGTCGCCGGGCTCGTGGCGCTCGGTCCGACCCTGCTCCACGCATGGCATGTGCGCCAACAGTGGGGGAATCCTCACGCCGAACTTCCGTAGCATGGGACAGGCGTCAGCGCCCGCCCATGAGCGTTCTCAGAAGTATCGAAAGCAAGATCGCGACCCTCGTCGAAGGGACCTTCAGCCGTGCCTTCCGATCCGAGGTGCGCCCAGTCGAGATCGCCCGCAGGCTCGCGCGGGAGATGGAGGAGCACAAGTCCTTCTCGGTTTCCCGCACGATCGTCCCCAACGAGTACCGCGTCTATCTGTCTCCGCGTGATCGCGAGCGATTTGCCTCCTACGAGGAGGCGCTTGCGACCGAGCTCGCCGGGTATCTGCTCGAGCACGCCCGCCGGGAGCGGCTGGCGCTGCTGTCGCGCCCGGTGATCGAGTTCGAGACCGATGACCGGCTCGGACTCGGGGAGTTCGGCATCCAGACGCGCGTCGTCCAGCCGGAACACGAACGCCAACAGCCGGCGCGTCACGATGAGTCGGGCCGCACGATGATCTACAGCACCGCCGGACGGGTCGCCGAGCCCCTCGAGGAGCGCGCGCGCACCCGCGTCGAGAGCGCCCTGCTCCTCCTCGACGGCAAGCGCATGGTCGTCGGCCCGGCCGGCGTGACGCTCGGACGCAGCCGCCAGTGCGACGTCGTGCTCGACGACCCGAACGTGTCGCGCCAACACGCCGAAATCCGTCCACGTGGCGGCTCCTGGGTCCTGTCGGATCTCGGCTCCACCAACGGTTCCTGCCTGAACGGTAGGCGGATCGACGGTCCCGAGGTCATCAAACCGGGGGACGAGATCGAGCTCGGCACCTCGGTGATCCGCTTCGAACTGGAGTAGGCGCGGTGCTCGAGCCCGTCTCGGTAGGACTCAAGTTCGGCTTCCTCGCGGTCCTGTATCTGTTCCTCCTGTGGGTCGCCCGGAGCGCGCTGAAGGATCTCCGGCGGGGAGGCGGCGCAGCCGCCCCCCAGTCCCAGCACGCTCCGGACAACGCGACCGGCATGTACTCCGCCGGTAACGGTCTGAGCGGGGTCGATGACGGGTTCGAGCCGCGCCTGCTGGTCGAGCGCGCGGCCGGACACGAGTCGGGCATTGCCTATGACTTGATGGGGGGCGCTACCCTCGGCCGCGGAGATGTCGAGATTCAGCTCGATGACCCGTTTGCGTCCTCCCGTCACGCACGGATAACGCGGCAGGGGCACGTGGTCGTGATCGAAGATCTCGGCTCCACCAACGGCACCTATCTGAACGAGGAGCCGCTCACCGGACCCCAGCCACTGCACCCGGGAGACCGGATCCGGATCGGGGATTCCGAGTTCTCCTACCTGCAATGACCCACCGCTCCTGCTGACCCGACCATGCTCCGCGCCGCCGAAACGATTCAGAGGACCGACACGGGCCGACAACGCCGCGGAAACGAGGATTCCTCGCTGGCGCATCCGCCGGTGTTCGTCGTCGCGGATGGGATGGGGGGCGCGCAGGCGGGCGAGGTCGCCTCGCAGATCGCGGTCGAGGCGTTTGCCCAGGGGCTGCCGGATGACGGCACGCCCGAGGAGCGTCTCGCCGTGCGCGTGCAGGAGGCAAACAAGCGCATCTACGAGGTGTCCCGGTCCGAACACGAGCGCGCCGGGATGGGGACGACGCTCACCGCGGCACTGCTCGACGACGCCCACGTCGCGATCGCCCACGTCGGCGACAGCCGCGCATATCTGTTCCGCGACGGCACGCTTCAGCGCCTGACGAAGGACCACTCGCTCGTCGGCGAGCTCGTCCGACAGGGCAAGCTCACCGAGGAACAGGCCGAGGAGCATCCGCAGCGTTCGATCATCACCCGTGCGCTGGGACCGGAGCCGACCGTCGACGTCGACACGTGGACGTACGCCGTGCGCGCCGATGACGTGCTCCTGCTGTGCAGCGACGGTCTCACGTCGATGGTGTCCGAAGAGCGGATCGCCGAGATTCTCGGGACCGGGGATCCCCTGGACCACAAAGCGGACCGGTTGATCGTCGACGCCAACGAGGCGGGTGGCCGCGACAACATCACGGTCGTTCTGTTCCGCCTCGAGGACGTCGGCGGAGATGCACCCGTCGACGCGCCGACGATGGTCGCCGAGCCCGGCAGCACGGCTGCACGGGACGCCGATACAGCGGTCCCGCCCGTCGCGCCGGCCCCCGACCTGTCCGCCGAGGACTCGACCGAGCGATCGCGATCCGCGGTCCGTGTGCCGCTCGCGCGCACCCAGGGCCGGCCCGCCGCCGCGGCGGCCAACGGCCGGCCACGGGAACGGCGGTACATCAAGCCGCTCGCGGCGCTGCTCGCGACGCTGATCGTGCTCGTGCTGATCGGCGCCGCCGGATACCTCGCGACCCGCGAGCTGTACTTCATCGGCACCGACAACCAGGGGATCGTCACGATCTACCGCGGCCTCCCGTACGACCTCCCCGGCGGCCTGCACCTGTACGAGACGTTCTACGTCTCCGGTGTCCCGGCGTCCGCGCTCCCCGCGGATCGCCGCAGCACGCTGCTCAACCACCGCCTGCGCTCCCAGTCGGACGCGGAGAAGCTGATGCGGTCCGTGGAACTGGGGCAGCTCACCCAATGAGAGCACGGAACCGTGAGCTGATCGCGCTGATCCCGGCGTCGCTGCTGCTGACGGCAGGCTTCGCCGGCGTCTTCATCCAGCGCTCGAGCAAGATCCCGAACCTGACGCTGACCTACGGTGCGATCTTCCTGGCGCTGTGCGTCGCGGGCCACATCTTCGTGCGGATCACGCTCCCACACGCCGACCCGTACATGTTCCCGCTCGTCGCCGTGCTGGCGAGCTTCGGGATCGTGATGATCTACCGGATCTCGACGACCGACGCGCGCCAGCAGGCGCAGTGGTTCGTGCTCGGGCTCGTGCTGTTTGCGGCGACGATCGTCGTATTCCGCGACTACCGCAAGCTCGAGCACTACCGCTACCTGATCGTGTTCGGCTCGCTCGTGCTGCTGGTCCTCCCGCGCCTGCCCGGCATCGGCTACCAGGCCAACGGCGCGTACCTGGGCGTGCGAATCCCTGGCCTGTTCGTGTTCCAGCCCGCGGAGTTCGCGAAGATCGGCCTCGTCATCTTCCTGGCGAGCTACCTGCGCGACACCCGCCAGGTGATGGTGATGGGCGCGCGCAGATTCCTTGGGATCACGATCCCGCCGATCAAGCACTTCGGACCGGTGCTCGTCATCTGGGGGATCGCGATGGTGATCATGTTCCTCCTGCACGACATCGGCTCGTCGCTGATGTTCTACGGGAGCCTGCTGGCGATGCTGTACGTGGCGACCGGGCGGCTGTCGTTCGTCGTGGTGGGGCTATTCGCGTTCGCGATCGGCGCCTGGTATGCCGGCACGCACATCCCGCACATCCACGACCGCGTCGAGGCCTGGCTTCATCCATTCGACCCGCACCTGTACGCCAAGATCGGCGGAAGCTACCAGCAGGCGAACGCGCAGTTCGCACAAGCCGCCGGCGGCATGTTCGGTCAGGGCTTCGGCGAGGCGACGCTGACGATCCCGGGATTCAAGACCCCGCATTACCTGTTGCCCGCGCCGCAGACCGACATGATCTATGCGGTCATCACCAACGAGCTCGGGCTGTTCGGCGCGTGCGCGGTGCTGCTCACGTACCTGCTGTTCGTCGCGCGCGGCTTCAAGACGGCGCTGCTCGCACGCGACTCGTTCTCGACGCTGCTCGCGGTCGGGCTCAGCTCAGTGTTCGCGCTCCAGGTGTTCGTGATCGTCGGCGGCGTCACGCGCGTGATCCCGCTCACCGGCGTGACGCTCCCGTTCATCTCCTACGGCGGCTCCTCGATCGTCGCCAACTTCGTGCTGCTCGCGCTGCTGCTGCTGATCTCCGACCGCGCGCGGAGGGACCTGCGGTGAGCGCTCCGATCGTTCGCCTGTTCGGCGTGATCGTCGTGCTGTTCGCGCTGCTGATTGCCTGGACCTCGCGCTGGACCGTGTTCGAGGCCGGCTCGCTGAACACGAACCCGCTCAACAAGCTCGCGCTGATCTCCGATCTGAAGATCAAGCGGGGGCGGATCGTCGCCGACGACGGCACCGTGCTCGCGCGCTCGGTGCCGGCGGGCGGTGGCACGTGGGCGCGCTCCTACCCGACCTCGAATCTGTTCGCACAGCCCGTCGGGTACCTGATCGCCGCCGAGGGCCGCGCGGCCGGGCTCGAGCGCTCCCGCGGCCCCGCCCTGCGCGGCCTTCAGACGGGGCTGAACTCGATCTTCGGGCAGCTGAGCCCGCATCGGGTCGGCGACGACGTCTATACGACGCTCGACCCGAAGGCTCAGCGTGTCGCGCTGGACCAGCTCGGCGGGCAGGCGGGATCGGTCGTCGCGCTCGACCCGCGCACCGGCGCGGTCAAGGTGATGGTCGCGCTCCCTGGCTACGACAACAATCACCCCGACGCGCCGTGCCAGCAGGCCGGGTGCAAGATCAACCGTTCGGTCTACGCGTTCTACCCCCCCGGATCGACGTTCAAGGTGGTGACCGCCACCGCCGCGATCGACAGCGGCGAATACACGCCGAACTCCACGGTCGACGGCAAGTCGCCGATCACGGTCTCGGGCGTCCCGCTCGCAAACGACAACAACCAGCCGTTTGGGCAGATCGATCTGACGGCCGCGCTCACGTACTCCGTGAACACGGTGTGGGCGCAGGTCGCCGAGCACGTGGGGCGCGGCACGATGACCAAGTACATGAAGCGTTTCGGCTTCTTCGCGAAGCCGCCACTCGATTACCCACCCGGGGAGATGACCGCGAGCCGCCCGTACTCGCCGACGGGCCGGCCGTACGTCCCCGCCAGTCCGAACGAGGACATCGGCCGGATCGGGATCGGCCAGGGTGGCCTGGCGGTCACGCCGCTGCAGATGGCGATGGTCGCCTCGGCGGTCGCCAACGGCGGCACGCTGATGGCGCCGCGGCTGACGGACCGGGTCGTTAACCAGGATGGACAAACGGTGGAGACGATCAAGCCGACCGTGTACAGCCAGGTGATGAAGCCCTCGACAGCGCAGGCCCTGACGCAGATGATGCAGCGCGTGGTCGACGAGGGCACCGGGACGGCTGCGCAACTCGGCGGGATCTCCGTCGCAGGGAAGACGGGGACCGCGCAGGTCGGCGTCGTCGGGTCCAACCTCACGCAGCCGTGGTTCATCGGGTTCGCGCCGGTCGAGCACCCCAAGGTCGCCGTCGCCGTGACGGTCGAGCGCTCCCAGGGCGGGTTCGGTGGCACGGTCGCCGCGCCGATCGCCAGAGCGGTGATCCAGACGCTGCTCGCGGAGGGCCAATGATCGTGAGGGGGCGCTGATCGATGGCTGACACGACCGCCGGGACGGTGATCGACGGCCGCTACAAGGTGCTGTCGCGACTCGGCGCCGGCGGTATGGCCGACGTGTATCTCGCCGAGGACCAGCAACTCGGCCGCAAGGTCGCGCTCAAGCTCCTGCACCGGAGGTTCGCCGAGGATCCCGCGTTCGTCGAGCGCTTCCGCCGTGAGGCGCAGGCTGCCGCCGGGCTCCAGCACCCGAACGTCGTCAGCGTCTACGACCGCGGTACGTACGACGAAACGTACTACATCGCGATGGAGTACCTGCCGGGGCGCACGCTCAAGCAACTCATCCGCCAGGACGCCCCGCTCGATCCCGTCCGCGCGATCGACCTCACGATCCAGATCCTGAAAGCGGCCCGGTTCGCCCATCGACGGGGCGTGATCCACCGCGATCTCAAGCCCCACAACGTGATCGTCGACGACACCGACCACGCGAAGGTCACCGACTTCGGGATCGCCCGCGCGGGCGCATCGGACATGACCGAGACCGGGTCGATCATGGGCACCGCCCAGTACCTCTCACCCGAGCAGGCACAAGGCCACGCGGTCAGCGCCGGCTCGGACCTCTATTCGGTCGGCGTCATCCTGTACGAGCTCGTCACCGGCCGGGTGCCGTTCGACGCGGAAGCGGCGGTCACGATCGCGATCAAGCATGTCTCCGAGGCACCCGTCGCGCCGCGCGCGATCAACCCGAACATCCCGCCGGAACTCGAGCAGGTGATCCTATGGGCCCTCAACAAGAATCCAGCTGACCGCCCGCAGGATGCCGAGCAGCTGATCGAGGCACTCGAGCAGGTCAAGCAGGTGATCCTGGCCGGCACCGGGGGGCAGCGCACCGCGAGCTTCGCGGCGGTCGCCGCCGCGGCCGCGTACGAGAGCGCACAGTCCGGGACGGTGCCGCCGACCGCGATCTCCGACACCTCCGCGCCGGTTTCGGCCTACTACTACGGCGACGGCACCGGCGAGATCACCCAGCAGCCCGAGGAGGGCCGGCGCCGCTGGTGGCCGTGGGTCCTGGCCGGGGTCCTCGTGCTGCTCCTGCTCGGCGGCGGGGCGGCGGCGTACTTCCTCAGCCGGCCGCAGAAGGTCGCCGTCCCGACGGTCGTGCTCGAGCAGGTCAGCGTGGCGCAGACGAACATCCAGAACGCCGGCCTCGTCCCGAGCCTGATTTCCCGTGCCGACTCGCACCGGGCCGGGACCGTGATCGCGCAGAACCCGCTCGGCGGGCAGAAGGTCGACAAGAACTCGACGGTGACGCTGACGGTCTCTCAGGGCCCGGGCAACACGACCGTCCCGTCCGTGATCGGGCTCTCGCTGAAAGCGGCCAAGCAGGAACTCAAGCAGTCTGGCCTACAGATCGCGCGTACCCAGTCGGAGACGTCGGACTCCGTCCCCTCGGGAGAGGCGACACGCACCGACCCGCAGGCGGGGCAATCGCTGCCCGTCGGTTCCGCAGTGACGCTGTTCTTGTCGTCCGGCAAACCGAACGTCACCGTGCCCGACGTGACGAATGAGACAGAGAGCACCGCGACGGCGAACCTCTCGTCCGCCGGGTTCAGGGTCGCGACGAGCACGCAGACCTCGACGACCGTCACGCCGGGGACGGTCATCAGCCAGAACCCGGCCGGCGGGTCGAGCGTGGCGTCGGGCTCGACCGTGACGATCGTCGTCGCGCAGGCGCCGCCGAAGGTGAACGTCCCCAACGTTGTCGGCAAGAAGGCCAGTGCGGCGACAAGCACGTTGACCGGCGCCGGCTTCACGGTGTCCCAACAGAGCCAGGACGTCACGAACCCCGCGCAGGGCGGGATCGTGATCAGCCAGAACCCGAGCGCGGGCTCCAGCCAGACGAAGGGCAGTGGCGTCACGATCGTCGTCGGCCACTACAAGGCGCCGACGACCACGACAACGACCACCACGTCCTCGCCGACGTCGACCACGAGCACGACGACGACGAAATGAGCTCTCTGTGTGTTGCCGTCCTCGGGGGCGGACGCTCCTCCGAGCACGACGTCTCGCTGGCGTCAGCCGCGTCCGTGGCCGAGGGCCTCGAGCGCGCCGGCCACGACGTCCGGCGCATCGAGATCGGGCGCGACGGTGTCTGGCGCGAGCGTGGCGAGGACGTCCTGCTCTCACCCGGCCGCGGCTTGGACGGCATCGACGTCGTGTTCCCGGTGCTCCATGGGCCGTTCGGGGAGGACGGCACCGTGCAGGGCCTGCTCGAGTGCCTGGACGTCCCCTACGTCGGCGCCGGTGTCCTTGCGTCCGCGCTGTGCATGGACAAGGTGGTGTTCAAGGAGCTGATGGCGCGGGCCGGACTTCCGCAGGTCCCCTACGGAGCGTTGCGGATCGACGAGTACCGGTCCGACCCGGCGCGGGCGCTCGCGGAGCTGACGGCGCTGGGGCTGCCGGTGTTCGTCAAGCCGGCACGGCTCGGATCCTCGGTCGGGATCGCTCGGGTGCGGTCCGCGGAGGAGCTTCCGGCCGCGCTCGAGTCGGCGTTCGCCCATGACCCGCTCGTGATCGTCGAGGCCGCGGCGAGCGGACTCGAGGTCGAATGCTCGGTGCTCGGCAACAGCGAGCCGGTCGCCTCGCAGCCGGGCGAGATCCTGCTCGCGGCCGGCGAGGCCGGCTGGTACGACTATGAGGCGAAGTACACGCCCGGCGGGATGGAGCTGATCGTCCCCGCGCGGATCTCCGAGCGGGCGCGCGAGCGCGTGCGCGACCTGGCGGTGGAGACGTTTCTCGCATCCGGATGCTGCGGACTCGCGC
>Ga0335069_10009632_pt1 | contig 13736 bp, 15 predicted proteins | sample Lox_Sample_11_FD_206714 | JGI IMG/M metagenome (GOLD analysis project Ga0335069, IMG submission 206714) | Soil microbial communities from Loxahatchee National Wildlife Refuge, Florida, United States - Lox_Sample_1.1 | ecosystem: Environmental > Terrestrial > Soil > Wetlands | place: USA... | reverse complement strand
GCGCTGACGGGAGTCGTGCTCTACAGCTTCGCCGTGCCGCTGCTGTGGCAGGCGCCGTCGGCGATGCAATGGAGCTGGATGGTGCTGCTGGGCGTGATCGCCGCGGCGGGCCACATGCTGCTGATCACGGCGCATCGCATGGCGACGGCGGCGCAGCTTGCCCCCTACGGCTATGCCGAAATCGTCTCGGCGATCTTCTTCGGGCTGATCGTGTTCGGCGACTGGCCGGCGCCGATCGTCTGGCTCGGCATCCTGGTCATCGTCGCCAGCGGGGTCGTGGTCACGTGGTCCAATGCGAAACTGGACGCCGAGGGTGGTTGAGGGGTCAGAGCAGCGAAGCGACCGCCAGGGCAGCCGCCAGCACGAGCAGGGTCACCACCGAGCCACCAAAGACGTTGCGTCGAACCGAATTCTCCCGCAGCACGTCATAGTAAGTTTCATAGTTGGGCATGGCAGTCTCTCCTTCTGCGGTTGACATGGACGGAGCGGCCGGGGAGTTCAATAGAGTTAACGGGGATTGAAGCCGAGGATTGGGCGCTTTGTGGGGAACGTCACAATCCCGCAATCACGCGGGGTATTTGGCTAAAATTGTCGGCAAATTTCCGCACCTTCCGGTGTGTCTCGGGCGGGGATTTCCTTTCCGCTACAAGGGTTAAGCGGCAGCATCATTGGCCCTTTGCTGGCCTATCATTGAGTCGTAACAGAGGGAGTTCCGGGTGAGCGGCTATCGAACCGTGCGGCACGAGGCCCAGTGCGTCGTGGATGCCAAGGACAAGCTGGGCGAAGGGTCGTTCTGGTCGCCGGAGGATGCGGCGGTCTACTGGCTGGATATCGCCCCGCCCTCCCGCCTCCACCGCTTCACCCCCGAAACGGGCCGGCACGAGAGCTGGCCGATGCCGGAGCTGATCTCCGCCATGGCGCGGCGGAAGGACGGGTCGCTGCTGATCGCATCCCAGGGCGGATTGAGCACCTTCGACCCGAAGCGGCCGGACGCGGGACTGAAACGGGTGGCGGCGCCGGAGGCCGACCGGCCGGCCAATCGCAGCAATGACGGCGCACCGGACGCCGCCGGACGGTTCTGGATGGGGACCATGCAGAACAACCTGGCGCCGGACGGCGGGGAGATCCCGATCAAGGGCAGCACCGGCGTGCTCTGGCGCATCGCGCCAGACCTCAAGGCGACAGCGGTGGAGACCGGCATCGGCATCACCAACGGCATCGCCTGGAGCCCGAACAACCGCACGCTCTATGTCGCCGACACACTGATCGAGACCATCTTCGCCTACGACTTCGATCTCTCGAGCGGCGTGGTATCCGGCAAGCGGGTCTTCAGCGAGGTGAAGGATCTCGGCTATGCCGACGGCGCCTGCATCGACGCCGAGGGCTGCCTCTGGAGCGCACGCTGGGAAGGCAGCTGCGTGGTGCGCTTGACCCCATCGGGCAAGGTCGATTGCGTGGTCCCCATCCCGGCGACCCGCGTCACCTCCGTCGCCTTCGGCGGCGACGATCTCGGCACGCTCTATGTCACCAGCTCGCGGGCGAACGTGACGGCGGAGGTGCTCGCCAAATATCCGCAGCAGGGCGGGTTGTTCGCACTGCGACCGGGGGTGAAGGGATTGCCGCGGCCGATGTTCGGCGGGTGACGCTAGAAGAACGTCCGGATCGCGCCGGTCACGTTATAGGCGTCGTCCACCAGGTAAATGAGCTGCCAGCGGTCGAAGGTGGTGCAGGGGTGGGAGACGCCGAAGGCGACGCGGTCGCCGACCTGCAGCGGCGACTTCGCCGGGCATTTCAGGTAGCCGTGCTGGTCGTTGAGCTTCATGACTTCATAGCCGTCCGGCAGCGGCTGGACCGCCGTTGATCCCTTCGCGGAGAAAGCGATCGGGATCGGCAGGCCGGAATCGAAGCCGACGTCGCGCTTGCCGATGGTCACGAGCGCGAGGCCCGGCTCCGGCGTCGATTGCACCAAGGCCCAGACTTCCAGCGCATGGCGCGGGCCGTTCGCCACCAGGTCATCCGAGGCGATCGCGCGGGCGGCGATGTCGTGGAACCGGCTTTCATACATGCCGGAATCGTGGGTGAGATAGCAGCCGCTGCGGAGCACGATGCGGATCGGCTTCTGGAAATCGCCGTTGCGCCAGGCTTCGGTCACCAGATCGAACTCTGCGGAACCGCCGGCGGTGACGATGATCTCGCCTTCCGCGAACCAGCCCTGGTCGATGCCGCGGCGCGCGATGGCGCCGAGGAAGTCGAGGAACAGCCGCACCTGCGAGGCGCGATCGTCCGGCGTCGCCGCGTCGATGATGCCCTCGAAGCCTTCGACGCCGCGCAAGGCGAGAAGCGGACCTGCAGAGCGGATCGCCGCGGCCACGGCCTCCGCCTGCTCGAGGGTGCGGCAGCCGGTCCGGCCGCCGGCGATGCCGCCTTCCAGCAACACCTGCAACGGGCGCCCCGCTCCGGCCGCCTTGGCGGCGGCGGCCAGGAACTCGACGCCGGCGACGGAATCGACCAGGCAGTAGAAGTCGAAATTGGGATCGCGCTTCAACTCGGCGAGCACGTAGCCGGCACCCTTGGCATCGATCAGCTGGTTTGCCATCACCACGCGATTGACGCCGTAGGCCCGCGCGATGCGGAGCTGGTTGGCGTTGGCGACCGTGATGCCCCAGGCGCCGTCCGCCAATTGCCGCTGGAAGAGATGCGGGCTCATGGTGGTCTTGCCGTGGGGGCAGAGATCGACGCTCTGCTCCTTGCGGAAGCGGTCCATCCACCGGCTGTTGTGGTCGATGGCCGAGGTCCGCAGCACCGCCACCGGGAACGGCAAGTCGCCCTTCAGCAGGTTCCAGCCCTGCTTCCCGATCTGGCCCAGCGGCAGAGCGGCCGCTCCCGGCGGAAATCCCTTGAACATGTCGCCGATCGGGGCGGCGTCGAGTGCCGCCAAAGCGGGGGGAAGGGTGCGGTCCATCGGAATCCATCCGTCGCGAGGAATCGGCTGGGAGTGTCTTGGCCGGTCATGCCGGAGTCAAGGATACCCCGCCCTTCCCGCCATGCACCGTTTCGGCTAGGCTCGCCTTGCGACCATCATGCAGGAGGGGACCTTGGGCTGGATTGCTTGGATCATCTTCGGCCTCATCGCCGGATTGATTGCGAAGCTTCTGATGCCGGGCCGCGATCCGGGCGGATTCATCGTCACGATCATCATCGGGATCCTGGGCGCCGTCGTCGGTGGCTATATCGGCAGCGCCCTCAACTTGGGCGCGGTAACCGGCTTCAACCTGGTCAGCTTCGCGCTCGCCGTGCTGGGCTCCATAATCCTTCTCTTTATCTATCGCCTCATTAAGGCGCGCTAGGCTAGCGCTCGCCGCCGAACTGATAGGCGGCGACGTTGTCGCCGAGATAGGCGTTGGCGGCCTCGCGCTGCTTCGCCGCCGCCTCGTCATAGAGGAACGGCAGAAAGACATAGCGCTTGCCGCGGGTCACCGGCAGCGCCTGGTGCAGCAGGCCGCAGGAGAACACCACCGCGCCGCCGGTCGGCGGCTTGTAGCTGGTGCGGCCGAATTCCGGGAACATCAGCTCGCCGCCTTCGTATTCCTCGGCGTTGAGGTTGAGGGTCACGGCGAAGCGGCGATGCGCCGTCCCCTTGGTGGTGTTGTCGCGATGCGCCTGGAAATAGCCGCCGACCTCGGCGTCGTAGCAGGCGACGATGTAGCGCTCCATCCGCGTCACCTTGAACTGGAACGCCTTCTCGATCTCGGGGACGATGCGGCGCTTGATGCGCTGGCGGAGGAAGTCGCGCAGCGCCTCATCCTCGATGGTCCAGTCGGAGCGGCGCTTGTGCTTGTGGTCGACCACGAGCACGGTCTTGCCGCCATGCTCGCGCATGAAGCCGGATTCGCGTCCCCCGCCCTGCTGATAGCCCTCGATCAAGCGCCGGCAGAGGGCGGGCTCGAACACATTCGGAAGATAGAGCACCGGCGCCTGGCGGTTGCCGAGCTGCGGCGCGCCCAGGGGCGGCAACCGCTTCAAGAGATCGAGCGTGGTCCTCGCGTGCTCGGCCGGATCGGCGGGCCGCGTCATCGCGATCACCCGGAGGTCGAGGCCGAGGATGTAGGTCACGGGCTCGAAGCCGGCGAGATCACCGTCGCCTTGCGTCAGCGCACCGAATTGCCGGCTGATGGCGCCATCGGCGTCCCAGAACACGTCCATGCCGGAGCGGCGCTCGGCGAACGGGCCTTGCGTCTGCTTGGTCCCGATCACGACGCCGAAAAAATAGTTGTCGAGATTGGCGAAGATTGGAGCCTCCGCGAGGAAGCCCTGAAGCTGCTCCGCCGCATGCGGCCGATCGGCAGGCCCCATGAAGCTCAGGACGATGTAGCGCCCCGCCGCCGAGGCGAAGTCGAAGTCCGGATTGACGTTGCTCGGCGCCCGGAACCAGGGCGCCGGGTCGCCCGGCATCAGGACGCTGCGGGATTCCGCCACGGGGTCAGCCTCGCATCTCGAAACGCACTCAATTCTCCAGGTTTTGCTTGAGGAAGGCCAGGGTCACCTTGAGCGCCTGCTCATGGGACGCCGGGTCGTAGGCGGCGCGCTCGTCGCAGGAGAAGCCGTGGCCGGCAGGATAGGTATAGATCTTCACGTCGGGGCGCGCGGCCTTGATCTTCTCCACGTCGCTCATGGGAATGCCCTGATCCTTCTCGCCGAACTGCAGGATGGTCGGCACCTTCGGCTTCTCGTCCTTGTGCGCGGCGATCATGCCGCCGTAATAGCCGACGGCGCAGGCGAGGCCGGAGAGCCGGGTCGCCGCCAGGAAGGCGAGCGAGCCGCCCCAGCAATAGCCGATGACGCAGACCTTGCCAGTGGTTTCCCGCGGGGGCCTGAGCGCATCGATCGCCGCCTGCACGTCCTTCAGCGAGTCCTCGAGCTTGATCGCGGCGCGGAGCTTGACGCCCTCGTCCATCGCCGCCTTGTCATAGCCGAGATCGACCTTGGTCTTGGCGCGATCGAACATCGCCGGCGCCACCGCCACATAGCCGCGATCGGCGAAGCGGTCGCAGACATTGCGGATGTGATGGTTGACCCCGAAGATCTCCTGGATCACCACCAGCCCGCCCTTGGGCTTTCCGCTCGGATCGGCGCGATAGGCATCGAGCAGGAATCCGTCGCTGGCTTTCAATCCGATCGACTGGCCCATGGGGTCCTCCTGGGAATGGCGTCGATCCGATCTAGCCCGCGGGGCGATAGATTTCCAGTGTGATCGCCTCGGCGAGACGGCCGAGATCGGGCCCGAGAGCGCGGAGTTTCACGATCGGCGGCACGTGGCGCCGGATGAAATCGGCCCGGTTCCGTAAAGCGGGCGGCGCTGTGCGTCCGGTCACAGACAGGGCTTCCAGCGCGATCAGGCCCAGGACGGCGAGGCAGCCATCGAGGGCCCGGGCGGCCGTCGTCTCCTTCTGCCAGGCGAGCGCGGTCGCGACGCCGACATCGTTCTGGCCGAAGCCGCCGCTCTCCGCACCGGGCAGGAAGCTCCGTTGCGCCGCGTGGCGTGCGCGCTCGCCCAAGCCCACGGCGACCATCGGCAGCGGGATGAATTCGCGCGGATCGTCGGGACTGTCGCGGAGGTAATCCGGCAGCAGCGAGACCTTGCCGTCCAGCAGCTTCGCCGACTGCCGCTCCGCGAGGGTGCAGAGATCGGCCCAGCTCGCGGCGAGATCGTCCAGCGCCGGCGTCGCCATGCCGTTGTGATAGCCGCCGTTGGAAAGCACCCGGCCGTTCGGGAAGCGTGCATCGTCGCTGCCGCCCGAACCCGGCGGGAGATAGACCGGGTTGTCGGTGACCGAGCCGAGCGACACGGTCGCCGCCTGCGCCGCGGCATCGCGGGCGCGGATCGCACGGCCGAGGATGCGCGGCACGATGCGGAAGCTGACCGGCGCCTGGTAGGGACGGCGCTCGGGCGTGCCGCCGGCGATGAGGCCGCGGATCGCCTCCAGCGCCTCGTTCTCGGAGGGATCGTTCCACAGCACCTGGAGCGCCGCGTCATAGGCTTCGAGCGGCGCCTTGAAGGCTTCCGCGGAGAGCGCAAAGATCTCCTTGGCGATGGTGACGCGGCGACGCGCGGCCAGCGCCGAATCCGCCACCAGCGCCGCCGCGCAGGGGCTGCCGTTGATGAGAGCGAGATGCTCCTTCTCCTCCAGCCCGACCTGCTCGCCGAGCGCGGCGAAGAGATGCCCGAGCGCCAGGATCTCACCGGCGCCGCTGTTGCCCATCGCCGGCACCTCGGGCAGCGAGCCCGTGGACAGCATGCCGGCCACCGCTTCGGCGAGCTTCGGCCGCACGGCGGCATGACCCTCGATGAAGTTCGCAAGGCGCGCCAGCACGAAGCCGCGGGTGACGCGCTTCGGAAACGATTCGCCGAAGGTCGCTGCCGTTCCGTGATTGGGCACGGCGGCGTGGGCCCTGCGCTCCTCTGGCTTCAGGCGCTGGCTGGCCCGGGCGCCGTAGCCAGAGGTGACGCCGTAGACGTTGACCGTGCTGTCGGTGTCGATCAGGCGTTCGAACGCCGCGCGGGCGGCGGCGATGCGCTGCAGCGCCTCGGGCGCGAAGGCGACGGCCTCGCCCTGCCAGGCGACCGCTTCGAAGGCCTGCAGCGTGATGTCGCCGCGCCGGTGAAGGGTGATCATGTCCGAGGTACGGCGTCGTGGATGGTTTCTACTTCTCGGTGCCTGGATCCGTGGCCACGTAGACGATCCAGAAGGCGAAGGCGAAGACCAGCACCGCCGTCGGATAGATCACCAGGCTGGAGTACAGTGTCCCGGTCAATCCGCTCACGCCGGAGAGGCCGGTATTGGCGATGCCGTAGAGCGTCCCCGCCCCCGCCCCAATGCCGACCAGGACCGCAATCACATAGCGTAAACCTTTCATGCGCCGGTCCTCTCTTGGAGCCTCTGCCGGTTGCGAGTCGCTATGATACGGCCAGTGGAACGGGCCGGACAAGGCGGCTGTGCGACCGAATCCATCGCCATCAATACCTTTCCACCTTGAACCCGTCCGCCTGGAGCTTCGCGGGGACGCTGTCGGGGCCGACCAGGTGGCCGGCGCCGACGGCGACGAAGGCGGTGCCGGAGCCCTGCATCATGGTCTCGATGGTCTTCACCCAGGCGGTGTTGCGCTTCACGATGAAGCCCTCGTAGAAGCCCGGCGCCTCCTTGCGCATGTCGGCGAAGCCGATCTTCTCGATGGCTTTCGCATCGCCCTTGCGCCAAGCGGTCTCCAGGGCGTCGATCTGCTGGCTGCCGCGATCGAGCTCCTTCACCGTCGAGACCAGCATGTCCGCCGCGAAATCCTCCGGCAGACCGGAGATGAAGCCGAGCTGCTCGCTGGCGGTCTCGAAGGTCTTGATCGGCTTGCCGTCGGCCTCGGCCTCGTGCTGCAGCGTCACGTCGGCGCCCTGCCCCGGGTCGTAGCCGAGGTTCATGATCTGGGCCTGGCTCAGCGCCATGGTCGCGAGCCACGGGCGCATGTTGGCGAGGCGGTCGGCGGAGAGGCGATAGCGCTGCGCGACGGCGACGAGCTGCTTGTAGTCGGCGGGCTTCAGCTTCTCGGCCAAAGGGTGCTGACGGTCATAGCCGAAGTTGAGGACGTAAGTCTGGATCACCGCCGGATCGTCGACATTGGCCTCCATCCAATATTCGCCGCTGGACTTCAACGCCGCTTCGATCTTCGCCGAGCGCCAGTCCGTCTCCGGCTTCATCACATGGATGGTGCCGAGCAGGTAGACCGTGCTGTCGGCGTCCCGCACCACCCACATCGCCGGATCGCTGTGCGCCGCATGCGCTTCAATACCGAGCGGCGCAAGGCCGAGCAGAGCGGCAAGAAGAGCGCGAAACCGCATGGGTCAGCCGTTCTTGTGCATGGCCGCGGCGGCGTCGACCGACAGGCGGCGGATCTCGGGGCGGATCGCCGCCTTCTGCTTCGAGCGGAAGCTGAGGCGGAAGGCCCGCGGCGTCTGCTTGAACTGGGCGCGGAAGGCGCGGCTGAAGACCGCGGGATAGGAGAAGCCGCAGGCGACCGCCACCTCCTTGATGCTGAACTCCTCGTAGAAGAGGATGTTGCGCGCCGCCTGCAGGCGGATCCTGAGATAGAGCCGCATCGGCGTCTCGCCGAAGCTGCGGCGGCATTCGCGGACCACCGTGCGGCTGGAGACGCCGAGCTTGGCCGCGATCTCGTTGAGATCGAGCGGGAAGTCGAGGTTGCTCTCCATCACCGCGACGATCCGGTCGGAGAGCGCCTTCTTCGGCCCCGCCGCATCGCCGAGGCGCTGCCCCGCATGGGCCGGCCGCGGCGTATGGACGAGCGCATCGGCGACCTCGTTGGCAAGCGCCGGCCCATAGATGCGCCCGATCAGGTCGAGCATCATGTCGAGCGTGGCGATGCCGCCGGCACAGGCGAGACGCTTGCCGTCGATGAGATAGAGCTGGTTCCTGGTCTCGATCTCCGGGAAGCGCTCGTGGAAGGTCGATGTCGCCTCCCAGTGCAGCACGGTCTCGCGCTCGCCGATCAGACCGGCCTGGGCGAGGGCGAACGTCCCGGTGTCGACCGCGCCGACGGTGCCGCCAAAACGCGCGGCGGCGCGGAGCTGATTGAGCAGCTTTGCAGAGTTGCGCTGGGTCGGCAGGTTGCCTTCGAACAGCAGCGTGTACGTCGCGCGCGGCGCGGTTGCGAAGTCGCAATCCGCCGGCATCCACATACCGCTGCTGGCGCGGACCGGCTGCCCGTCCTCCGAGACGATGCGCCAGCGGACGAGCTCGCGGCCGCTGTTCTGATTGACGATGCGCAGGGCCTCGGTGGTGAGGATCAGCGCGTTGATCGGAAACTCCGGCTGCAGGATCAGATTGAACGAGGGCAGATCGTCCTCCGGCCCCGCCTCAATCGCCGTTGGTTTCGCCGCCTTGGCCGCCATATCCGCCGCTCCCTGTCCCCGAAGCCATGGCCGTTCCGGCCTTGTCCCCCATCGTCAAGTATTGGTCACTTAAAATCAATATGCGCGAGGGGGTCGGGAACAGTATGGCGTCGTGATGGCGCGCGCCTGAAAGCCCGAAGAGCGAAAGGCCGCGCCGCGTTTCGAATGACCACAACCCGGCCGGACGCGCCGCGGAACCCCGAGTTCCGTGCAGGAGAACGTGCGCCCTAAGCTCGGGGAAGAACACGCGACAGGACAGAGGAGAGCGGGAGATGACCAACTTGCGGGGACTGATAGGGCGATTGACCGTGGGTGCAGGGCTGGTGGCGGCGGGGCTCGGCTTCGCGGCCAGCATCGCGTCGGCGGACGACGACGTGCGGCTGCGCCTCAACTGGATGTATTACGGCTCCCATGCCGGCTTCGCCTTCGGCAAGGACAAGGGCTACTACAAGGACCAGGGCATCAACCTCGACATCCGCTCCGGCAACGGCTCGGGCTCGGCGCATCGCCTGGTGGCGAACGGCGACAGCATGTTCGACTACGGCTCCTGCGCCTCGATGCTCAACCTCGCCGCCCAGGGCGCGCCGCTGATCTCGGTCGCGGTGATCGACGCCATGGGCACCGACGCGATCCTGGTGCGCCCCGACGCCGGCGTGAAGACCATCAAGGACCTCAAAGGCAAGAAGCTGTTGACCACCGCCAATGCCGGCGTCAACACCTTCTTCCCGCTGGCGCTGAAGAACGCCGGCCTTTCTGAGAGCGACGTCACCATCACCAACGTGCCGGAAGGCGCCCTCGTCTCCTCCTACCTGCAGGGCGCCGGCGGTTCGGTCGGCATGCTCGGCGGCATCGACGACAAGCCGGCGGAGATCGAGGCCAATGGCGGCCAGCCGCCGATCGCCTTCCCCTACTCCGACTACGGCGTCAACCAGGTCGGCTATTGCATCGCCACCCAGAAGGACACGGTGAAGAACCATCCCGACCTGGTGAAGCGTTTCGTCGCCGCCACGATCAAGGCCTACAAGGACACCGAGGCCAACCCGCAGGCGGCGGTCGACTCCATGGCCGACATCGTCGGCGGCGACATGGCCGACGACAAGGGCAAGGCCCAGGCGATGGCGGTGCTGAAGGTCACGCTGAGCGTGCTCTACTCCAAGGCCAACACGGGCAAGGTGCTCGGTCTCCACGTCGCCGGCGACTGGGACGACATGCTGGCGCTGATGAAGCAGTACAACGGCCTGAAGACCGACCAGCCGGCGAGCGCGTTCTACACCAACGACTTCCTGCCGAAGTAATCCTCTCGTTGCAGCCTGCCCCGGAGGACGTGCGCCTCCGGGGCTTTTTGTTGGGATGACGCGTTGGGTGATACACTCTCATCCGTCATGCCCGCACCAAGTGCGGGGATGACGACCGAGAATGCGGAACCGTCGATGCAGGCTTTGCACCACTGATGACCACGGCCGTCCAGCTCTCCAACGTCTCCAAGACCTTCGGCTCGGGGCCGGATGCCGTGCATGCGTTCGGGCCGGTCGATCTCACGATCGAGGGTGGCGAGTTCGTGTCTCTGCTGGGGCCGTCGGGCTGCGGCAAGTCGACGTTGATGCTGATGATCGCCGGGCTGCTCGGCGCATCCGAGGGCGAGATCCGGGTCAACGGCGAGCGGGTGGTGAAGCCGCGGACCGACATCGGCATCATGTTCCAGGACAACACTCTGGTGCCCTGGCGTCCTGTCGAGGGTAATATCGCGCTGCAGCTCGAATTGCGCGGCCTCGAACCGGCGCGGCACAAAGCGCGGATCGACGAGCTCCTCAAATCGGTGCGCCTCGAAGGCTTCGCCCATCGCATGCCCTACGAGCTCTCCGGCGGCATGCAGCAGCGCGCCGCCTTCTGCCAGGCGCTGGTGCATGACCCGCAGACGGTGCTGCTGGACGAGCCCCTGGGCAAGCTCGACGCCATGACCCGGGAGAGCATCCGCACCGATCTCCAGGCGCTCTGGATGCAGAAGCGGCCGACCGTGGTCTTCGTCACCCATTCGATCGAGGAGGCGGTGCAGCTTTCGAGCCGGGTCTGCGTGGTGACGCCGCGGCCGGGCCGCATCGACCGGGTGATCGAGATCGACCTGCCGTGGCCGCGCGATCTCGACGTCAAGCGCTCGCCGAAGTTCGCCGGCTACGTCGCCGATATCCAGGGGATCTTCCATGGCTTCGGCATCCTCTAGCCCTGCTCGGGCGCAACAGGCCCCCGCGCGCTACGGCCCGCGCTGGTTCGACACGCTGGCGCGGTGGGCGGCGAAATCCTGGATGATGCTGGCGTTCTTCGTCTGCTTCTTCCTGTTCTGGGAAGTGTCGATCGACCTCTTCCACATCCCGCCCTACATCCTCAACAAGCCGAGCGAGATCGTGATGGCGAGCCGGTCGGATTTCCACCGGCTGCTCTCCTACACCGGCATCACCGCCGCGGAGGCGGTGATCGGCTATGTCGTGGCGATCACCGTCGCGGTGCCGCTCGGCCTCGCCATCGCCTTCTCGAGCATCCTGCGACGCACGATCTATCCTTTCTTCGTCAGCCTGGAGATGACGCCGAAGATCGCCTTTGCGCCGATCTTCATCTCCTGGCTCGGCTTCGGCCTGCTGCCCAAGGTGATCATCGTCTTCCTGGTCTGCTTCTTCCCGATCGTGCTGAACGCGATCCTCGCCTTCAGCTCCCTGGGCGATGAATTGGAGCGATTCTGCCGCTCGACCGGCGCCGGCTGGGCGCGGGTGTTCTGGAAGGTTCGGCTGCCGGCGGCGATGCCGCAATGCTTCGTCGGCTTCAAATACGCCGCACTCAACGCCACGGTCGGCGCCACCATCGCGGAATTCATCGGCTCCGACCAGGGGCTCGGCTTCTACATCCAGATCACCACCGGCAACATGCGGCCCGATCTCGCCTTCGCCGGCATCTTCCTGCTGACCTTCCTCGGGCTCTTGATGTTCGGCGCGGTCACCCTGGCGGAGCGGCTGCTGATCCCCTGGCATATCTCGGTGCGGCGGCACGCGTGAGAGGAATCTCGCAATTGCAGCTGTCCAGCGCCGGCATGACCCAGGTCCTGCATCCAACCCCCGCCCCAACCCTCCCCCAAGCTTGGGGGCGGGGGACGGAGAGATCTCCCACCTTCTTCAAGAGCAGGGCTATTCGATGACCAAGCACACTCCCTCTTCCCTGCGCGCGTTTGCCGTGGGAGCGCTCGCCAAGGCGGGAATGCCCGAGGAGCCGGCGCTGGCCACGGCCCAGGGATTGGTGGAAGCGGATCTCTATGGGCACACCACCCATGGGCTCGCCTTGCTGGCGGACTATGTCGAGGAGATCGAGAACGGCACCATGGCGGTGAAGGGCCGGCCCCAGGTGATCGCGGACCACGGCGCCGCGGCCTGCTGGGATGCGCTCCGGCTGCCCGGCCTCTGGACGACGGCGCTGGCGGTGGACGACGCCGTGGCGCGGGCGGATCGGCTCGGCCTCGGCGCCGTCGCATTGCGGCGCAGCCATCACATCGCCTGCCTCGCCGCCTTCCTCGAAGAGCCGGCGCGGAAAGGATATCTCATCCTGGTGCTGTCCTCGGATCCGGGGGAGTCCAAGGTGGCGCCCCATGGCGGCGTCACGCCGGTGCTGATGCCGGATCCGATCGCGGCCGGAATTCCGCGACGGCCAGATCCGATCCTGATCGACGTCTCGACCTCCATCACCACCATGGGCATGGTCGGGCGTTCCCGCACCGAGGGGCGCCGGCTCGGCGGGAAGTGGCTGCAGGATGCGCAGGGCAACCCCACGGATGACCCCAACGCGCTGCAAGCCGGCGGCACATTGCTGCCGGTGGGCGGGATCGATCATGGCCATAAGGGCTTCGGCCTCGGCCTGCTGGTGGAGGCGTTGACCCAGGGCCTCGGCGGCTACGGCCGCGCCGACAAGCCGACCGACTGGGGGGCGGCGGTCACCGTGCTGGCGATCGCGCCGTCACGCTTTGCCGGCGAGGACGCGTTCCTGCGGCAGATGGATTTCACCGCCGATCTCTGCCTCGCCGCGAAACCGCGCGATGCCAAATCGCCGGTCCGCCTGCCGGGCCAGCTGGCGGTCGCGAAAAAGCGCCGGGCGGAACGCGACGGCGTCGCGCTCCATCCCGGCATCGGTGAGAAGCTGGCCGCGTTGGCTTCGCGGCTTGGTGTCAAGCCGCTCTAGGCAACTCCCGCGCGGCCGACCCGCCATCACACCCGGATCAGGGCGTGTTGTGCTCGCGCATCCGCATCCGCAGCATCTGCGCGGTCTGCAGCTGGGATTGCAGATCCGGCAGGGCCTTTTGCGCGAGCGCAGCAACCTGCGCATTGCCGCCCTGAGCTGCCTGCTGGTAGTCGGCGATCAGCTGCTGATCGCGGGCGATGGTCATGTCCAGGTACGCTTGATCGAAGCTGGTGCCCGACAGGCCTGAGAGCGAGCTGTTGCCGGCCTGCGCACTGGCCGGAACCTGCACTTGCATCGCGTTCGCCAGCGACGTTTCCGCGTTCACCGTCTCGGTACGGCTGGCGACGATCGACTGACCGAGTTGCTTCACCGCCGGGCTGCTGCCCTTTTGTGCCGCCAGTTGTCCGGCCTGCACGTCGGCCATGTTGTTGCTGATTGCATTCTGGAGAAAATCCGAATCATTGCCGGCTGCCGCGGCCATACCGACCGAAGCGAGCAGCGTCACGGCCGGAAGGACCGCGCGCAGGATGAGCACTTTGACAGGGGATTGCATGATGATGACCTCCGATCT
>Ga0335069_10009630_pt1 | contig 13739 bp, 11 predicted proteins | sample Lox_Sample_11_FD_206714 | JGI IMG/M metagenome (GOLD analysis project Ga0335069, IMG submission 206714) | Soil microbial communities from Loxahatchee National Wildlife Refuge, Florida, United States - Lox_Sample_1.1 | ecosystem: Environmental > Terrestrial > Soil > Wetlands | place: USA... | reverse complement strand
CTGCATGTTGCGCGCGCCGATCTGGATCATGTCGGCGTACTTCTCCACCAGCTCCAGCGACTCGTTGTCGATCGCCTCAGTGACGATCATCAGCCCGAAGCGGTCGCGGATCTCGGCCAGGATCTTCAGCCCGTCTTCGGCGAGACCCTGAAACGTGTAGGGGGAAGTACGCGGCTTGTAGGCGCCGCCGCGGAAGAAGCGCGCTCCAGCTGCGGCCACGCACTCGGCGGTGGCAAACGCCTGATTGCGGCTCTCGATGGCGCAAGGGCCGGCCATGATCGCCACTTCCCTGCCGCCCACGGTCGCGTCGGAGTTGGGGAAGCGAACGACGGTCGTATCTTCCTTCAGCTCGCGGCTGACCAGCTTATACGGCTTGCTGACTCGTATGACCTCCTGCACTCCTTCCATTTCGTCGAAGGAGCCGGGATCGATCTCCATCTCGTTGCCGGTGATGCCGATGGCGGTGCGCTGCGCTCCCGGCATGGAGTGCGCGCGGAAGCCCAGACTCTCGACTCGTTCGCAGACGGTGCGCACCTGCTCCTCGCTGGCGTGCGCCTTCATGACTATCAGCATGGGAAGACCCCTTGTAGTCAGTTAGTGTACCGTTCTGCCCGATGCGCGGCAATCAGCAGGTAAATAGAAGCTGCGGCGGCACAGCCGCCGGAGTCCTGCTAGCACTCGTGGAGCACGAGGTGCGCCTGCAAGGCGTGGTGGCTCACAGTGATTCGCAGGCGCAGATCGCGGCATTCCTGCTTGGCCTGCAAGAACGCCTGATGGTCCTGTCCAATCAGCATCAATAGGCGAGAGCACTCGTGGAAAAGCATGCTGGTAAGCGTAGAGGTCCGGTCTTCCAGGTCGCGGCGGATTTCGCAATAAGTCAGACGAGCGGACATTTGGGCTCCTCTCGTAGCTCAAGAGGAGCCAGCCGGTCTGGGCGGTTTAGACGGCTCTTGGAGGAGCAGTTTGAACTGCCCCTGCCATCATTGTACTCGCCGGCGCCGCACACGCTGGCGGAGTGTGGTAGAAAGATCGGCATGATGCCCGCCGCTGCTGCCGCTGCCGACGACCGTCCCACCGTAATTGCCATCTCCGCCCTGGGCTGCATCCTCCAGGACATCCTGCACGAAGGCCTGGGCCACGGCGGAGTGGCATGGCTGAGCGGCGCGCACTACATCACCATTAGCACCGTCGCCATGCAAAGCGAAATCGACACGCGATGGATCTCTGCGGCCGGCACGTTGGTCAACCTGATCGCGGCGCTGGTGCTCTGGTTGCTGCTCCGGCGTGCGCAGCGCTACTCGCCGCCAACGCGGTATTTCCTCATCATTGCGCTGGCCGGGAATCTTTTCACCGGTACGGGGTACTTCTTCTTCTCCGGAGTATCGAACTTCGGCGACTGGGCCGCAGTGATCCACGGCCTGCATCCGTACTGGGCGTGGCGCGTCGGGCTGATCGTCGTGGGCGTGATCTCCTACTGGCTTTCCATGCTGCTGGTGGCGCACGAGCTGCGGTCCTTTCACCGCGCGGGAGAAAGCTGGCGGCGCATTCGCGGCCTCAGCTGGACCCCCTACTTCACCGATGGGGCGCTTGCGTTCGTGGCCGGACTGCTGAATCCTGCCGGGATCTTCTATGTCATCGCCTCGGCGCTGCCTTCGACGCTGGGCGCCAACGCTGGATTGCTGAGCCTGCCCGGCGTGATGCGCTGGAAAGACATTACGAGCAACGAACCCGTTGCGCCGATCGCGCGGAGCAAGGGCTGGATCGTCGCCGGAGCGATTGCGAGCGTGCTGTTTATTGTTGTCTTAGGGCGCGGGATCACCTTTAAGGCCTGAGGGTGAGTAAGGACACGACCTTGGTGTCTGCGTGAGAACTACCAGCTCGCGGTCGCGCCGTAAGCGCTCCTTTTCATGATTGTCATCCCGAGCGCAGTCGAGGGACCTGCTTTTCGCGCGCGGCAGATTAATCGCTCGGGCAAACAGCAGGTCCTTCCACTCGCCCGCCGCGGCGGACTCGGTCGGGATGACAAAGGAAAGACTCGCGGCTCTACATCATCCCCAGCAGCGTATTCACTGTCGCCCAGTTCCGCGCGGTGCAGACGGTCGCGAGCTTCGAATCGAAATACGTACTGGTGAGCTTGCTGCGGCCCATGCCGTTCGGCGTGTGCAGGTAGATGTGCCGGCCTATGACGCGAAACTCATCCGGCGCCGAACGATTCGGATCAAGACCTTTCACGGCTGCTGCCGTGGGCTCGTCGGCAAGAAAATACACATGCAGCCATTTCGCATCCAGACCCTGCCTCAGGAAGGGATTCTCGCGCACAACCTGCGCCATCTCCTCGCGGTTGCGAACGATGACCGGCACGGCAAAGCCGAAGCGCTGTTCGATTTTCTTGGCCAGCAGCGCCGGCAGCTTCGCGCAGTGATCGGCCGACGCCGTGAACACCACGTTTCCGCTCTGGATGTAAGTGCGCACGCCGGAGCACTTCGCATCGGCAAATATCGCAGCGAGGTCCTTCATCGGCAGCACGTGCTTGCCCCCGACATTGATCCCGCGCAGCAGCGCAACGTAGGTCTGGGATTGCGCCATGTGGATTAGCCCGCGACTCTCTTCGGTTCGCGGGCCAGCTCTATTTGCTGCGGAAGCTCCCAGCCCTCGCCGAAACCCAGCACCCGAAATTCGCTTTCTGGCAAGGATTTAAGCCGCCGGGCCTCATCCAGCGATTGAAGTGGCTCGTCCATGCCGTCATCCGCCAGGGGAAAGGTCCCGAAGTGGCTGGCGATGCTGACTCGCGCGCCCAGCCGCAAATGCGCCTCGACCGCCTGTGCGGGCGTCATGTGCACCTCGCCCATGAACCACTCGGGGCGATAAGCGCCGATGGGAAGCATCGCAAGGTCGATGCGCGGAAACGCCTGCGCCACCTGCGCGAAGTGCGGCCCCGCGCCCGTATCGCCCGCGAAGTAGATACAGGTTTCCTCGGTACGGAGGACGTAGCCGCACCACAACCGCCGGTCGCGATCGAGGAAGCCGCGGCCGGAGAAGTGCTGCGCCGGCACGGCGGTGATCCAGAGATCGTGCCGCGCGGTGGCCTCCTGCCACCAGTCCAGTTCGACCACCCGGCCGACGCCGTGCCTCTCCAGCAGCGCCGCGTTCTTCAGCCCGGCATAGATCGTCGGGCCGAAGCGCATTTGCAGCCGCCGCAGCGTGGGCATGTCCATGTGGTCGTAGTGATCGTGGCTGAGCAGCACCAGATCGATGGGCGGCAGATCGTCGAAGCGGATGCCCGGCGGCCGGAAACGGCGCGGGCCGGCCCAACTCAGCGGACTGGCGCGCTCCGACCAGATCGGGTCGGTAAGAATATTGATTCCGTTCAGTTGCAGAAGAAAAGTTGTGTGATTGATGAAGGTCACACGAAGCTGCTCCGAGCTTCGTGGCGGTGGCGCGCCGGGCCGGATGTCGCTCGGCTTATACCAGCGGCCCGGCTGGCGAGAGAACATCCAGCGCAACACGGCAAGGAAGCCGTTACGCCGCGGAACCAGGTTGCGGAACCGCCTGCCGTCAAAATGAGAGGGGAGCGTCTCCATTTTGCCCGTGCCTAGGTTTGATGTAGCCAACGAACTGTATCAGATGTGCCGGCCGAACAAAAGATACGCAATTGGGCTCGACAATGTGCAGGTCGCGCGACAGTGAATAGCACGGAAGCGTCGGAGGGGGCGATTAGGGGACGCGAAAGCAGAGAGGGTGAACATCTGCGAACATCCCTGACATCGTAGACCGGGAACCTCCATGGCACTTGCCGCTACGTCAGGCCTGTACCAGTGAATAGCCCAGCGCGGAAGCGCTGGGTAAACGCGCTCCTTTGGAAACGAAGAGCCCCTTCAGGGGCGACACTCCTCTGCTCACCTGGGGAGCGCCCCGGCAGGGGCTGTCGGTCCAAGAGGGCCGCAGATCCCAGCGCTTCCGCGCTGGGCTATTCACTTTCCCGTCTGCACGACTCTGAACATTCATCTCCACCAAATCGACGCTTGGGCGTTTCCCCATTTGCCAGCCGTTGCCAAACCCGTCACAATCGAAATAGCACCTGCAAAAGTCGGCAGCTTTCGGATCGCGCAGGGTTGTGATCGAACGACATGGCATTAGTCCAAAGCTCCCGTGCCGCCCGGCAATTCTGGACCGCCCCCAACCAGCTCACACTGCTGCGCCTGCTTTTTATACCCTTCGTCATCATCTCAGTCTTTGATGGCGACTGGCCGTGGGCGCTTGGGCTGCTGATCGCCGCCGCCGTGAGTGATGCGCTCGACGGATTGCTGGCACGCACGCTGCATCAGCAGACGCTGCTCGGCCAGTACCTCGACCCGATTGCCGACAAGATGCTGCTCAGCTCGCTGTTCCTGGTGCTCTCGTTCGTCAAGAAAATTCCCTGGAAGTACACCGTGGTGGTGTTCACCCGCGACATCGGCATCGTCGCCACCGCCGTGGTGCTGTACGCTGCCGTCGGATTTCGCGACTTCCGCCCCAGCATCTTCGGCAAGATCAACACCGCCTGCCAGATCGCCACGGTGTGGTTCGTCGTCCTGGCGCAGGTGTTGGAGGCAAACTGGCTCAACCTTGTGGTGAAGCTGCTGCTCTACGCCACATTCACCTTCACCACCATCTCCGCCGTGCATTACGCTCTGCTGACCGGACATCGATTGAGGACGGCGCAGACAAAAGCAGTGGTTAGTGGATAGTGGCTAGTGGATAGAGATTGCGTCGCGATCCGCATCCCGGAAGACTCTGAAGGTCGGTCAGCTGTGTAAACTGCTCTCTATCCACTAGCCACTATCCACTAGCCACTATCCACTTTTTCGACGTGACTACCCCCCGCACCCACCGCTGGCAAGTGATCTTCGCTTTCGCGCTCGTCTACGTCTTCTGGGGATCGACGTACCTGGCCATCGGCATCGCCGACGAAGAGCACCTGCCTCCGGCGGTCATGTGCGCTATCCGCTTCTTCATTGCCGGTCCGCTGATGCTGGCCGCGTGCGCCGCATTCGGCCGCAGAATCCGAATCACACTCGACGAAGCGCTTCGCCTGGCCACCATCGGCTGCCTGCTGCTGGTGGGCGGTAACTTCGGGCTCGCCTGGGCGGAGCAGTGGGTGCCCACCGGCTTTGCCGCGCTCATCATCGCCGTCACGCCCATCTGGTTTCTGCTGCTGGAGACCTTCGTCTTCCGCGGCGACCGGCTATCATCCCGGGGCCTGGTTGGCGTGGCGCTGGGTATCGCCGGCATCGCGGTGCTGTTCTGGCCCAAGTTCGAATACCGCGCCGCACTGGGCATCATGCCGCTGGTGGGCGCGTGCACGCTGCTGGTCTCCTCGTTCAGTTGGTCGCTGGGGTCGGTCGTCTCGCGCAAGTGGCAGATGAAGGTCGATCCGTTCAGCGCCACAGGATGGGAGATGCTGTTCGCTGCCATGGGCAATGCCGTCGTCGCCCTGGGCAGCGGCGAGTATCACCACATTGTCATCACCGGACGTGCCATGACGGCGGTGGCGTACCTGGTCGTCTTCGGATCATGGGTGGGATACACCGCCTACATCTGGCTGCTGAAGCACGTGCCGACGCCGAAGGTCGCGACGTACGCCTACGTCAATCCGCTGGTCGCCGTCTTCCTGGGCTGGGCTCTGCACAACGAGCGCCTGGACGTGTTCACCGTGGCGGGAGCGGCGGTGATTGTGGTGGGCGTGGCGCTGGTGACGACCGCCAAGATTCACGACGCAGGCAGCGCTGCCGCGACATTGCCGGAAGTCGAATCGGAGGCGTGAGCGGCTTCGTGTTTTCACCACGGAAACACGGAATACACTGAATTTATTTAGACAATTTCTCCTCCTCACCTCTATTCGTTGTCACGAAATTTCCGCAGCTTCGGAAAGCCCGTGTTTCTGACCCCTGACCCCTGTTCCCCGACCTCTGCATCACTTCTGCCGCCTTTCCTTCCCGCTGCCGGTCTTCGTCCACGTCTTGCCGCCGTCGGTGGAATATTCCGACCACCACTCCACCGCGTCGTTGCCGTGAAACAGGTTCGTGCTGCGGAACTGCACGGTCTTGCCTTTGACCTCGTCGCTGCTGGAATACACCCAGCGCCCGCCGTCGTCGCTGATGTCGAGCGCGGTGCTGCGCGGCTTCTCCTGTCCCAGCGAGACGCCATAGAAATAAAACTTGTTCGTCTTAGGCGCGAAGCTGTAGATCGACAGATCGCGCAGGGGCGTGCCGCCGAAGTCGATGTCCTGATCGCAGATCACGAAGATGTGATCGGGCGACCAATCGCAGCGGGTGACGGCGCTGGCCTTGTTGGCCCGGCTGAATTCGGAATCGACGAACTGTCCCTGGCTCGTCCACTTGCCGCCGACCCAGCGGCCGATGACATCGTTGGGCGACATCTTGTCGGCTGCAAACAGACTGAGCGAACAACACAACACGACAACAACGCGAGTCACGACGCGCATGTAAGCCCCTCCGGCGCACAAGCTGCGCGGTGAGTATAAGCAGCCTTCAGCCGAAAGCAAACTACTTTGAGATGAAGCGTGGTTTCTGCGGGCCAGGTAACGAAGAGCGGAATGATCATCATGGCCAGAGCGACAAGAATGTGCACTGTCATCCAAACGGGGCGCGAACAACAAAATTGTCATCACGAGGAGGCCTGAACCGGGGTCCCCAACCAGTGCCTCTTTTGCGCTGGTTGGGGTGGCTGAGGCCGACGAGGGATCTGCTTGCCTCGCGGCGAAAGCAGATCCCTCGCTTCGCTCGTGATGACAATTTTCGGATTCGCGGTGGCGTTGGCTCTGAACTGCCCCGCCCTGACTCGGTGCCCCAGGTTCGCCCATCTTTTGGGCTAACCTGGGTGCGGATGGCGCTCCTCCCCCGCGTCCTCCCACTCCAGAAACGCGCGAAAGGCCGCGCCGCGGTGGCTGTAGCTTGCCTTCTCCTCGGCACTAAGTTCCGCGAAAGTCTTGCCGATCTCGGGAAAGTAAAACAGCGGATCGTAGCCGAAGCCGTTCGTGCCTCGCGCCGTGCGCAGAATGCGACCCTCGGCCCTGCCGTGAAACGTACCCAGCGTGTGCCCGTTGCGCGCGGCGGCAATCACGCAGACGAAGCGTCCGGTACGAAACTCGTCAGGCACGTCATGTAGCTCGCGCAGCAGGCGCGCGTTGTTGAGTTCGTCGTCAGAGTTGCCGGAGTCTTCCGGCGCGCCGTGCTCGTCGGCGGCATAGCGGGCGGAGCGCACGCCAGGCGCGCCGCCCAGCGCGTCGACCTCGAGGCCGGAGTCGTCAGCGATCACCAGCTCGCCCTCGGCGTGCTTGCTGTAGTACTCGGCTTTCTTCCGGGCGTTGGCCTCGAAGGTGGCGCCGTCCTCGACGACAGTCGGCAGCGACGCGAAGTCCGGCAGGGTCTCGATCTGGACGTTATGCGCCGCAGCGGCCCCGATCAGGTCGCGAATCTTGCCCGGGTTGGAGGTGGCAACCAGTACACGCTTCATGAATTGGTCTTCTCAGTTGAATCAGCGGGCGGACAACGTATTCCCTAGCCGCAAAGCGGCGGGATGATTTTAGGCGGGGGCGGAAGCCCCCGCAAACCAGAGCACCAGTTTGAGCCGCGGCAGCGGCGGCACGGCCCGCGCGGAGTGCCGCCGCTCCTCGGCTCAGGTTCAATCCCAACTCGTGCGGGGGCTTACGCCCCCGCCTAACGTCATCCCGCCGCTTCGCGGCTGGTTCCTGGCCGATCGTACGATGCAATCTCTTTTTCGCGCTTTCGTGATGACGCGAACAATAACGCAACCACCAGCAGGGCCGCCAGCGTGATGGCATCGCCGAGCCACCGATCCGGCGTGCGGGTGAAGCTCACATCCACCTCACTTGTGCCCGCCGGCAGCGCGATTACCATTCGCCCAGTGGGATCGTCCGACTGCGCGTCAACCCGCTTGCCGTTGACCTCAACGCGCCACGCCGGATAGTTCATCAGCCGCAGCTCAAGCTCAACCGGCTGCGGCGACTCCACGCTGAGCTGCTTGCGATACCCCGTGCTATGCAGATGCGTGACCCGCGCCTTTGTCGCAGGAGCGCCGTCCGCCGTACGCAAGCGGTACTCGGGAAAGTCCGGCTTGATCTCGTAGTTGTCGCCCCCAGCAGGCGTGTACTCATCCGTCCCCATGTAGCCGTAACCTGTGCCATAGAGATTAGAAATCATGAACGGCGTCTCGCCGGGATCGCACACCGGTTGAAATGCGCGATTGCACCCGGCGATCAGCGCGAGCAACGCCAGCGCGTACAGCCACGACTTACCGCGAAACGTCGGCAGCGCCGTCACCACAAACACCGCGTAGCTGACGCCGATGACCAGCAGCCACCGCCAGGGAAATTGCAGGAAGCGCAAGTCCGGCATGCGATACGCTATTGCCGCGACGGGCAACATGAACAGGAAAGCCACCGCCGCCATGATCGTCAGCGCCCACCACAGCCGCAGATTACGCTTGCGCCAGCGCTGCGCCCCCAACATGGCAAGGCACGTCGCGGCAACCTCGGCAACCGCCAGCCACGACAGCGCACGCAGGAAGCGATCGTGCTCAGGCTCGCCGGTGCGTGCGAAGAGAAAGTTCTCGATCGGCCGCACGCCTTCGGCGAGCAGCTGGCTGGTGGTGATCCAGCTTTTCTCCCACAACGTGGGGACGATATAGAACGCGGCCAGCGCCAGCCCCAGCGCGATCGCAGCCACGCCATACAGAAACACACGGCTGTTGCGCCGCAGGATGGTCACGATCGTCAGCAGCCCAACAGTCAAATACGTGGCGATGATCGCCGCCGGAACATTGGTCAGCCACACTCCCGCCACCGTCAGCGCCAGCGGCACCAGCATCTGCCGCGCGGGACGGTCGCGCACGATCCACAACACCAGCAACGGGAAGAACAACGCGGCCAGCAGTTCCCCAAAAGCGCCGCGCGCGTAAATCGTCGCCAGCATGTACGGGTTCACCGCGTATGCGATGGCAATCAACCCCGCCGTCGGCTGCTCGAACCACTCGCGCGCCGCGGTGAACATCGACCAGCCCGCCAGCACCACGGCGCAGATATCGAACGCCGCCGGCACAAACAGCCACGGAATGAAGCTGCCCAGCGCGCCGCCCAAAATCCACGACAGCGGCGGATAAAACAGGAAGCGCGGCTCGCCACTGCCGAAGTTGGCATTCACCGCCCAGCGGGGATAGATCACCCAATGACGCCACTGCTGCGCCACCTCCAGCCAGCTGTTCATGTGGAAGACCAGATCGTGCCCGCAGGCGACACCCCGAACCGAAAATGGGGCGACAACGGCCACGCCGGCAAACACCAGCGCCCAGAAGGTCGCTTTTCTGCCTGGAAATGAGGAGGAGTGCATTCGCTTTTATGTTAGCTGGTGTGGGTAGTTGGTAGTGGATAGTGGAGACAAGCCGGGTCTTCTATCCACTACCCACAACGCACTATCCACTGTCTCTTTCCATATCCAATTCCTCAACCTTTGTTAGGTCCGTCATAGTCCTTTAATCTCCGGTTCACCCGCGGTTCACCTGCACCGGCTATCAAGGGAGAACCCTCAGAAGCCATCTCTGAGTGGAAGAGGTGAGGAGAAATATGCGACAGTTTCTGGCAACAACTTTGATGGCGGCCATGACCTTCGGGCCGCTGGTGAACGCCAACGCCGCAACCCCTGCCAAGTCCATTGCGGGTCAACAATCGACTCCCATCCAACATCTGGTGATCATCTTCCAGGAGAACGTTTCCTTCGACCATTACTTCGGGACGTACCCCTTCGCCCGGAATGGGCCGTTGGACGGACCCAAGTTCTTTCCGTCGCCCTTCACGCCGACGGTGAACGGCTTCAACCCGGCGCTGCTGACCAACAACCCGAACTTGAATCCCGCCAACGGTAACGGTGCGACAAACCCGTTTCGTCTGGACCGCACCCAGGCGTGGACCGCGGACCAGGATCACGGCTACGCCGCCGAACAGGCGGCTTTCGACGGCGGCCTGATGGACCTGTTCCCGCTAAACGTGGGAACGCCCGGACCTCCGCCCAACTGGGGACCTCCGATCGTGCGCACCAAGGGCTTGAACATGGGCTACTATGACGGCAACACCGTCACCGCGCTGTGGAATTATGCCCAGTACTACGCGATGAACGACAACTCCTACGGGACGACCTTTGGTCCGTCCACGCCCGGCGCGCTCAACGTGGCCAGTGGCCAGACCAACGGCGTCATCCAGAACGTCAACTCCGACTATGCTATCGTTCCCGACGGCAATGGCGGATACACCCTGATCGATGACACCGATCCGGTGGGCGACGTCTGCTCCGGCAGCTCGCAGGTGCAGATGGGCGGGCAGAACATCGGCGATCTGCTGACCGCCGCGGGCGTGACCTGGGGCTTCTTCGAAGGCGGCTTCGACCTGACCATCACCAACCCGAACGGAACCACCGGCTGCCACCGTTCGCACGCGTCGGTCTACATCGGCAATGCGAAGGCCGACTACATTCCCCATCACGAGCCGTTCCAGTACTACGCCTCCACGGCAAACCTGCAGCACACGCGCCCCACGTCGCTTGCCATGATCGGACATAACGGCGATGCCGCCAACCACCAATACGACATTCACGACTTTTTCGATGCCGTGAATGCCGGCAATTTCCCGGCGGTCAGCTATCTCAAGGCGCCGGGCTATCAGGATGGCCACGCCGGCTACTCCACGCCGCTCGATGAGCAGAACTTCGTCGTGCAAGTAATCAACTTCCTGCAGACGCGTCCGGAATGGACGAGCACCGCAGTGATCATTAACTGGGACGACTCTGATGGCTGGTACGATCATCAGCTCGGCCAAATCGTCAATCAGTCGCAGACCTCGCAGGACATGCTGAACGGAGCGGGCTTCTGCGGCCACGCCACCCCCATGCTGGCTGGTATCGACGGCCCGCACGCCCAGGGACGCTGCGGCTACGGCCCACGCATTCCCATGATGGTGATCTCGCCTTATGCCCGGCCGAACTTTATCGATCACACCCTGACCGATCAGAGCTCGATCGTGCGCTTCATCGAAGACAACTGGCTCGGCGGGCAGCGCATTCCCGGCTCGTACGATGCCATCGCCGGACCGCTGAACAGCATGTTTGTTTTCGGCGAACCCTCAAACCTGCGCCTGACCCTTGATCCCAAGACGGGAGAGGTGAAGAGCCACGACTAGCTCCGTCAGACGAAGAGCAAACCGAGCGGGCCTGCGGGCCCGCTTTTTTTGTAAGGCAACATCGCGGTTTGCTGAGACTGCAATCTGGAAGGGCAATGAGTACGGGCACAACTTCCAGTCGCGCCGAATGCGAGCTTCCGAGCCGACTTCAGTCGGTGACACTGAGCGCTACCGGCACCTGACGATCTTCACCATTCGCCCTTTGGTCAGCGTGAATGGCGGTGGCTGCAGTCTCTTGTCGGAGGGGATGACCTCGAGGTGCATCGTATCCCCGCTGATGCTGCCCTTGTAGGTCGCGGGAAGATCGGGCGAGGCATTGTCCTTCTGGATCGGACCACCCCGTTCGGGAGTGTACGTGCCCGGTACGCTGAAGTTGCCGGCCGCGTCCGGCTGGATCGTTTGCTGGATGGCGCCGTGCGCGCACTCAAACTGGAGCGTTGCGCCCTGTTCCGTCATGCGCAGCAATATTCCCCTGCCGCCCCAGGCGGTGGCGTTGTCGTTCTCCTGCGCTCCGGCGGAAGCGGTGATCACAAGCAGCGCGCTCACGATGAGGAGAATTGGATGCAGTTTCATTCTCACCTCGCGTTACAGGACAATCATAGTCGCGTCCGGACAGTCGCGTTCCGCGCCAGCCGCAACGCGGCGGGATGAATTTAGGCGGGGGCGGTAGCCCCCGTTCGGTTGGCAAGAACCATCCGAGCCGCGGCAGCGGCGACACTCTCGCTCTCCCGCAGCTTGCGAATTCTTTTGACGCGCGCACCCATTTTCGGCTACAGTAACCCATCTCATGTATCGTTTCTGCCTCAACACCCGCACGATGACAACAACAGGCACAGATGTGTCGACAGGCACATCGGCCACATCATCGGACGGGAGGCGGACCGGCAATAGTTCTTAAGTAAGTTCAAGGACCGAGCAATCCAGACCCACCGTCCGAAAGGGCGGTGGGTTTTTCGTTTTGGATGCAGCACGAATTCCGGGTGCCCCAGAGCCTGCCCTGAGCTTGTCGAAGGGTCTGGCGGTTTCCAGACCTGGGTCCGCGCAGTTTCGATACTCGGATAAGGAGAGTTGGTTATGAACGCAGTGCACATCGGTGGGATCTCCGGCGAGTTCGAAAGAGAATCGCACGCCTCGGCTTCCCTCGTCCCAGGTCTCGAAAAGCGGCGAGACCCTTCGGCAAGCTCAGGGCAGGCTCTGGGGCACCCGGAGTTGGGGCACCCGACCCGCATCGCCATCGTTGGCTTCGGTACCGTCGGCAGCGCCGTCGCCCGCCTTCTTTCAGCCCGGCGTGACGATCACGGCCTGCGGATCGCGCACGTCTGCAACCGCGACGTTGCTCGCAAGCGCGTCAACTGGATCTCTGACGCTGTGGTTTGGAGCGAGAACATTCATGATGCGCTCGCCTCCGATGCCGACATCATCGTCGAGCTGATGGGCGGCCTCGATCCGGCGCGCGAACTTGTTGCCGGCGCGCTGCGCGCGGGCAAGTCGGTCGTCACGGCCAACAAGCAGCTCATGGCGCATCACGGCCCCGAGCTGCTGCGGCTGGCGCGCGAGCACGGCCAGTATCTCGGCTTCGGCGCCTGTGTCGCCGGCGGCGTCCCTGTGCTCTCGGCGCTGCAGGACGGCCTAGCTGGCGACCGGCTGGTCAGTCTCCACGGAATCCTCAACGGCACCTGCAACTACATCCTCAGCCGCATCGAGCAAGCAGGCGCGACCTTCGTCGACGCCCTGCGCGAGGCGCAGCAAGCCGGATTCGCGGAAGCCGATCCCACCGACGACGTTGACGGCCTCGACGCCGCTGCGAAGCTGGTGATCCTCGCGCGCGTCGGCCTGAAGATCGAGGTCCGAGCCAACAACGTGCTCTGCCGCTCGATCCGCGACGTCGCGGCCATCGATTTCGAGCACGCCCACGATCTCGGCTGCACCATTCGGCAAATCTCCATCGCGAAGCTCGACGGCGGCCGCGCGTACCTGGCGGTGCAGCCCGCGCTGGTGCCGAACGATTCGCCCTTCGCCAAGATCAGCGGCAGCCAGAACCTGGTCGTCAGCACCGGCGAGTTCGGTGGCGAGACCGCGTTCAGCGGGCACGGAGCGGGCGGCGATCCCACGGCCGTCGCGGTCGTCTCCGATCTGATTCAGGCCGCGGCGCATCGCCGCAACGAAAGCTGTGGCGCCAATGACTTCGCCGCCGCCGCATGCGAGCTCACGCGCGACTTGCTCGCCCCGCGCTATCTACGGTTCGTCGTCAAGGACCGGCCGGGGATCATCGCGCGCATCTCAGCGCGGCTGGCCAAGTGCGACATGAACATCGATTGCGTCTTCCAGAAGCCGGGGCACGCGAAATCCGCGCTGCCGTTCGTCATCACGCTGGAGCCCTGCGCGCAAACCCAGATCGATGCGGCAATGGCAGAGATCAACCAGTTCGATTTCCTGGTAGAGAAGCCGCTGTGCATGCCGATGCTGGGAATTCACCACGGAAGCACGGAATACA
>Ga0335069_10009629_pt1 | contig 13740 bp, 8 predicted proteins | sample Lox_Sample_11_FD_206714 | JGI IMG/M metagenome (GOLD analysis project Ga0335069, IMG submission 206714) | Soil microbial communities from Loxahatchee National Wildlife Refuge, Florida, United States - Lox_Sample_1.1 | ecosystem: Environmental > Terrestrial > Soil > Wetlands | place: USA: Florida... | reverse complement strand
GGACATCCGGTCAGGCTGAAATCTACTCCCGTCCGGCTGGAGAGATTGATTCAACGGCAGCCTGGGAGTCTCTTATACACCCGGAGGATCGAGCCCGAGTGCGTTCCGCGGTCGAAGTTGCTCTCCGTACCGGCGGCGGATTCCGCGAAAGGTTCAGGGTCGAAGGAAAAGACGGCAAGACACTATGGATTCTGGGGTATGGCAAAGCAATCTGCGAACTCGACAACCCAATCAAACTCGTTGGTGTGAATCTCGAGGTTACTGACTGGGTCGAAGCTCTGATTGCCAGCGAAGCTCGATTTACCGCGACGTTCGAACAGGCGGCAGTCGGAATCGCACATGTCGGCTTAGATGGCACCTGGCTGAATGTTAACCAGCGTTGCCTGGAAATCGTGGGCTACCCGTGGGAAGAACTAAGAGAGCTGACATTCGCTGATATTACACATCCCGACGACCTGGAAACTGATTTGGCCCTTGTGAGGGAACTACTTAACGGACAGCGGACCACTTACTCGATGGAGAAGCGGTATTTCACCAAAGACCGACGGCAGGTCTGGGTGAACCTGACTGTCTCCCTGGTGACAACGAAATCTGGAGACCCTGACTATTTCATCTCAGTCATCGAGGACATTTCGCCTCGCAAGCGGATCGAAGTGGAGCGCGATCAACTCATTGCCGAGTTGGAGGAGCGCGTACGGCAGCGCACGGCCGACCTGGAACGGCTCTCACTGACTGATCCGCTGACCGGTATTGCGAACCGGCGCTGCTTCGATCAATGCCTGCAGTCGGAATGGGATCGGGCGGTGAGAACACGGCAACCGGTCTCTCTCGTTTTGATTGACGTTGATTTGTTCAAGGATCTGAACGACAGGGCCGGACACGCGGCGGCAGATGAAGCCCTGAAGGTGGTAGCCAGTTGCCTGAAGCAGGTGGCGCAGCGATCAACGGACGTCGCCGCCCGGTATGGGGGAGACGAATTCGTCCTGGTTCTTCCTGATACAGATTCCAATGGCGCACTCAGGATTGCAGACCGGCTCCAGAAAATAGTTGAAGATCTGAGGATTAGTCACCCGGGTTCCCCGAAGTCCGGAGTGCTCACGTTGAGCCAGGGAGTGGCGACGGCTTTCCCCAACCGGAAAGGCAGCTTTGCGGGGTTGTTGCTCGAGGCCGACCGGGCACTCTATGGCGCGAAACACATGGGGCGGGCACGCATCGAGTACGCGGAGCGGGGACGCCGATAGGCACTGAACGCAACAAGGGCTGGCTATTGTGCGCTGGGATTTCAGCAATTAACGCGGTGACGCGGAGCAAAGACTTCAGATGCGAGCGCCCTGGGGTCACTATGTGTCTTATACTGGCTGCGCTTGATTGCGGAGGTTTCCATGCCTGACAGATCAAATGCACCGGCCCCGGGTGCAGAGCAACCACTGTCCAGCGCCGTTCCTCCCGCCGTTGAGGACAGTCTTTACCGGGAATTGCGGAGAATTGCCGCAGCCAAGATGCGCTACGAGCGCGGCAATCACACGTTGCAGCCAACGGCGCTGGTCCACGAGGCATATATGCGCCTGGTCGATGAACGCTCGCTGGTGTGGCGCGATCGCTCGCGAATCCTGGCGCTGGCCGCGCACATCATGCGCAATATACTGGTCGATCATGCACGCGCCCACAGGGCTGACAAGCGAGGAGCGGGCGCTGTGCAGGTCACCCTCGATGAAGGGCTGGCCGTCAGTGATGGGAGCCTGGCCGACGTTCTCGCCATCGATGAGGGGCTGAAGCGGTTGGCGGAGTTCGATCCAAGACAAGCAAAGGTGCTGGAACTGCACTTCTTCGCAGGCCTCACCTTCGAAGAGATCGCCGAACAACTAGGCGTTTCCAGCCGCACCATCAAGAGTGACTGGAACATGGCCCGGGCGTGGCTACACCGACAATTGGCTGCGAGGGACGGACGGCCTAAATCGAGCCGCGATCAATAGAGGCAGCAGAAGTTCGACAATTTCGCGAGTGGTTATGTGCTTTTGCGCGCGGATTGATGCTCTCCATCCGGCTTCCCGCAGGGGCGCAAGAGTCTGCATGATAACTCGTTGCATGCTCGGAGACGTCGAGAGAAGAGCGTTTTTGTAGAAAGACAGTAAGTCAGCGCGGCTTTCGCGGCGTAGCAAGTCAGCAAGTCAATCCGAAAATCGAGTTCTGACGCAGACACAAGTCCACGAGCGCGTTGCCGCTCGGGTTACCTCTCCGCACAATTCTGTCATCCGTCCAGGCGCCACCAGCTTACGCCGTCGCAGCTTCTGGAATTGCGACGGCATCGACACACCGGTCGATTCGCTCACCTCGCAATGCCTTCCGCCGGCGCCTTCTCCGCTGCGCCGCAAAGAGCATCTTCAGACGATCGCAAAGTTCGGGTGCAAAAGCTGCGGGTTCAACACGTCGCTGCAAGACGATCGGTCCAGCCAGAAATTCTGTTTCACCAAATCGTCTCGCCTTGCGCCTTCCTGGATGAAAGGCTTCGAGCCTGACCCCAAAAGGAGAAACCCCAATGCTGAACAGAATCCGCAAATTCGCCGCAACCCTCGCCGGGGAAGGCGCGAAGAACTTGTCCACCACCCTAACAGCAGTCGCCCTTCTTGCCGCGCCGCTGGCCGGCATTGCCCAAAACACTCCCCACAAGCTTCAGCCCAACGAGCATGCGCTGAACCTGCCCGGTGCGACCACATTCGACGCTCCACCGGCCGGTTTCGATGTTCTCACGGCCTCCGACGAGGAACTCGCGTATCACGGCTTCCCGCCGCGGCCTAACCAGAACACCGAGCCCAAGGCATATGCCACGTGGTCGAAAGCAATGCAGCACTCGTTGAAGCGCATCGTTCCGAAACTGGAACAGACTGCTATCTTCCACGGCCCAGCGAAGCAGGCCAAGGCCGCGAATGCTGCCTCCCTGGAGAACGAAGTGTCGCTGGCCAACCAGCCAAGCAATACCTCCTACTCCTACAACTGGAGCGGCTATGTCGACTTCAGCGGCGCGACCAGCTACGGAGCGAAGTCCTACTACTTCCTGGTGAACGACTTCACCGTGCCCGTGGCCGAGCAGGCGTTCGGTGCCTGCACCAACGGCTGGGACTGGGGTTCGGCGTGGAACGGCATCGACGGCTGGGGATCGCCTGACGTGCTGCAGGCCGGCATCGAGTTCGACGCGTACTGCGCGCTGGGCGGAGCTGTCAGGTCGACCTACTACTCCGCGTGGTACGAGTGGTACCCCTACAGCGAAGTCCGCATCGGCGGCTTCCCCATCGCTCCCGGAGACGACATCTTCGTGGAAGTGTGGCACACCTCTGCTACCCAGGGTTACGCCTACCTGGTGAACTACAACAACAACCAGTCTGTGGAAGTCGGCTTCACTGCTCCGTCCGGAACGACGCTGGTCGGAAACTCGGCTGAGTGGGTTGTGGAACGTCCCAGCGTGGGTGGCAGCCTGACCAATCTCACCAACTACATCATGGATCCGTTCTGGGATGCCTATGCCTACACGGCAAACTACGCCGCGTTCTATGACATCGCCGGCGCGACTCCGGTGGACATGCTGGACAACAACGGAAAGGTCATTTCGTATCCGGAATACGAAGGCATCTACACCTTCGTGATGCACGATACGGGTTCAGCCTGGTAATTCGCACCTCTGCTAACCTGACCCAAACCAGAGACAGAAAAATGGCGACGGCTAACCGGCTGTCGCCATTCTGTTTTAGGAAACGGCAATCGCTCATCTCAATGGGTTTGAAACCGTGTTGAGCCGCGCGTGAAACTCAATCACAACTGACGCTTCCTCATCCAGGATGCAGGCTTGGCGAAGTCGAAATCAGTCAACTCCGGGAACACGAGATTCCCATCTCATGTCCTCCGTAACGACAAAAATAAAACGTCGCCATTTTCTTGTGGAGCAGAGGGAGGGATGGGTGAGATCATCGTCGAACTGGTAAACGGACGGGCCGCTGAATCAAATCACAAAGATCCACCCTATGCGCAAGTTCACGCAAATCATCCAGGACCTCAAAAACTACTACGGCGAACCCGAGATCCCATCGGCAAAGGGACCCTTCGAACTGGTTCTATGGGAAAACGCGGTGTATCTCCTTCCTGACGCACGGCGCCTGGAAGTGTTCCAGGCATTGCGCGATCAGGTCGGCCTGACGGCAAGCGCCCTTGACGCCGCCCCTGACGCGGTTCTGTTACCGATCGCGATCCGGGGAGGCATGCGGCCCGAAATGCGCGTTTTTCGTTGGCGCCAGATTGCACAGATCACCTTGAACCGGTTCGGGGGAACGCTCGATTCGATCCTCGAACGGCCCTATGCGGAAGCCAAAAAAGCTCTAAAGCTGTTTCCTGCCATCGGCGATCCCGGCGCCGAGAGAATTCTGCTGCTTTGCGGCGTCGCCGCCGGCCTCCCCCTCGAATCCAATGGCCTGCGTGTGTTAAGCCGCATCGGCTGGGGGCACATGCAGCGGAACTACGGCGGGACCTATCGATCGGTACAGGACGAACTGAAACGGGAACTCCCCGTACATGTTGAACGGCTCAGGGAGGCCCACCTGCTTCTTCGCACGCACGGAAAGACACTGTGCAAGGACAGGATGCCTCTCTGCCACAAGTGTCCGGTTTCGGCGAGCTGCCGCTATGCGAAATCCACGTCTGCTTCTCTGGCCAAGCCGGTTCGATAAACATTCAGTTCCGTGGCCCCGGGACAGCTACTCGGGAATCGCGACAGCGACAAAAACAATGACGTCGCGAATGTCCGCCCCACGAACCAGGACCTGTCCGTGGGGACCCCGAAAGGTGGGGCACCATCGTCATTGCCCGCCCCTACTCCTCCGCGGGAACGAGCTTGCGCTGCAGTGCCTCCAGCGTCTGTCCCTTGGTTTCGGGATACGTAAACATCACCACTAGGAACTGCACGAAGGTCATGGCGGAGAAGAACACGAAGGGCGTGGCTTGGCTCACGGAGTGAACCACAACCGGGAAGACGAACTGGATGAGCGTGTTCATAAACCAGTGGCTGGCGCTGCCCACGCCCTGGCCCTTGGACCGCACGGATGTCGGGAACACTTCGCCGATATACACCCAGATGACCGACCCCTGTGAAACCGAGAAGAACGCGATATAGGTGACGAGTAAGCCGAGCAGCGACCGCGAGTGGGGATTGGTATTAAACAGATACGCGACCCCGCCCAGGCAGGCGGCGGTGCCGGCCGCTCCAATCAGCAGAAGCGTCTTGCGGCCCAGCTTGTCGATCAGCGACATGCCGATCACACAGAAGATCAGGTTGGTGGCCCCGATGGCGATGGCCTGCTGGTCGGCGGAGATCTGGCTGAACCCCGCAGATCCGAAGATGTCGTTAATGTAATAGAGAATCGCGTTGATGCCGGCCAATTGGTTGAAGGCGCCGATGGAGATCGCCAGGAACAGGGGATAGCGATACTTCCACTTGAATACGCGCTCGTGAGCGGTGGCGTGTTCCTGCTGCAGTGCGACGCGAATGTCGGCGAGTTCCGCCTCGGGATCGGGGTCGCCCATCAACTTCAGCACGGCGAGGGCTTCGTCGATGCGGTCTTTCGAGGCCGACCACCGCGGGCTGCGGGGGATGCCGAACAACATGATCAGAAACAAAATCGCGGGAGCAGCCGCAACGCCCACCTGCCAGCGCCACTCCGTCGCGCCCAGGTGCAGAGTGCGGATGATGTAGTTGGAAACGTAGGCGAGCATGATGCCGAACACCACGTTGAACTGGAATGTAGCAACGAGGCGGCCGCGCCACTTGGCCGGCGCGAGCTCGGCGATGTACACGGGACCAAGCACCGAAGAAGCGCCAATGCCCAGTCCGCCGATCAAACGGAAGACGAGAAACGACGGCCAGTTCCATGCCAGGCCGCAGCCGAGGGCCGAAACCACGTACAGAAGGGCAGTGATGCGGAGGGTTTCGCGGCTGCCCAGCCGCTGGCCAATCTGACCCGCGCCAAGCGCGCCGATGACCGTTCCGACCAGGCCGATCGCGACGGTGAATCCCTCGTCCTGCGGAGTCAGATGATAGAGATTCACCAGCGCTCTGATGGCGCCGGCAATCACTACAGTGTCAAAGCCGAAAAGCAGGCCACCCAGCGCACCCGTGAGGGTGGCTTTCATCAGGTTCACATTCGGTCGCATCGTGTACGGTTCCTCGGGATGGAAGGCAACCCCGAACTGACACGGGACACGCACGACGCTCGCCCTGAACCGCAAGCTTCAAGGAAAGCGAGTGCTGCTCGCGCCAGTCCTGAATCGCGCGTAACCACCCATCGTACAGACTGCGGCGGCAAACGGGGAAGCGGCACCCAGTTTTCGAGTTCGTGGTTGTCGATTCTTGAGCAGTTTCCAGTTCACAGTTCGTTGTTCTCAGCGGATCGCCAGTCGGCGAGAAATACACACTGTGAACTACGGACTTTGAACTATGCACTATGCACGGTTTCGCCGGGCCGCACCGCAATCACGCGGCACGGATGCTTTCCGGCAGCGCTCCACACCAGGGGCATGCGGGTATCGATGAATACGCAATCGCCCGCATCGAGCACTTCCTGCAAACCGCCGGCAGCCAACTGCAGGCGTCCTTCGATGACGTAGATCAGACCCATGGTTTCCCGGCTGTACAGGCCGGAAAGCGCCTCCGAGGCGGCGGTGGGAACTTCGATCATCTCCGCCTGTAGTCCCGATGCGCTTCGCGGAGGGCTTAAAGGAATGGATTGCACCGGTTCCGGTCCACGCGCTGCACTTTGCAGGTGCGCCCTGCGCGTGATGGAGAGCATGTGATGATCCGGCTCGGAGAAGAAATGGCTCAGACCCACCCCATACACCCGGCAAATGGTCGCCAGCGTTGGCAGCGTAGGAATCATCCGGTCGGTTTCGAGTTTGGAAAGCAACGCCGTGGAGAGACCCGTTTCCGCTGCCAGGCGCGATAGGGTCAACCGTTTCTGGGTGCGCAGAGCGCGAAGTTTCGTGCCAATGCAATAGGGTTCGAGAGACCACTGGGCATAACTGTGTGTGTTTGACATTTTCGTGACCTTTGCACCGAGAGTGTCACGAAGTTGCCTTTCGATTTCTGAAAGATTCTGGAAGCTTTCCCGATCTCGACCACGCGTTGCCATCCGTTACAATTTCCGGCGAGGCGATGCAAGGGACAGCGATGGTCCCCTGGGCGTTCCTGCAACACAAGATTCGCGACCTGCATCGAAGCAGACATTGCCGGTAGTTGATCATCCACTGGGTTGGTGTGCCCGCATTCCGCTACGAAAGGCGTTCATCGCCATGATTCGATCTGATTACAGGTCCCCTGCGCGTGCCCTGCGTCTCTGCGTGCTGTTCATATTTGCCGCCCGATTGGCCGCCCCGTGCGCAGCGCAAAGCAAGCCGGGCGCCGATGCCGGCGCGGACGTGCTGGTTTTAAGCAACGGCGATACGCTGCACGGGAAATTCGTCAGCGCGATTGACGGCAAGGTAACCTTCCACAGCGACCCGCTGGGCGACCTCTCCATCCCCTGGGAAAAAATCAAGGATCTGCGCACCGGCCAGAAGTTCGCGATCATCGACAAAAGCGTCAAGCTGAAGGGCAAACATGAGCCCAAGCAGGTCCCGATTGGAACTCTTGACGTGGCCGATGCGGCGGTCACAGTTCACCGCGAAGCGGCGCCTCCGACGGCTCCCATTCCGGTGAAGAATGCGCCCTATGTCGTGGACGAGCCAACGCTGAACAAGCAGATTTTTCATGAGCCTGGTTTCTTTTCCGCATGGAACGGCGCGGCCACGGCGGGCGCGACGCTGGTGAAAGCCACCCAGAACCAGTACACATTTTCGGGAGGCCTGGGGCTGGTTCGCGTTGTGCCTACGGTGCCGTGGCTCAACCCCCGGAACCGTACATCGGCTAACTTCAGCGGGTCGTACGGCAAAATCACCGAGCCGGCGTACATCTCAGCGGGGGTCCGGGTGCCTGAGGTCGACACCAAGACGGCGATCTATCACATCGACGGCGAACGCGACGCGTACTTCTCGCCGCGAGTTTACGTGCTCGCGATGACGATGTTCGATCACAACTTCGCCCAGAATCTGCAGTTGCAGCAGATCTACGGCGGCGGGTTGGGCTGGACCTTCCTGAAAACAGAGAAACAGGAGGCGGACCTGAAGGGAACCATTCAGTACGAGAAGCAGCATTTCATAACTGCCGCGACCGACAGCCAGGATCTGATCGGATCGACATTTGCGCTTTCCTACATCGCGCAGGCAAAATTGTTCACCTTCACCCAGGAACTCGGCTACATTCCCGCTTACAACAATTTGCATGCCTATTCTGTCGCCGAAACCAACGTGCTGACGTTTCCTACCTATAAGAATCTTGGGTTCAGCGTAGGCACCCTCGATTCCTATCTCAACAATCCCCCGTCTGCGCTTCCGCCCACGAAGCGGAATTCGTTCCAGTTCACGATGGGTCTCTCTTATGCGATCAAATCAAAATACTGAGTGCCGGAAATGTTTCACGCTATGAGAAGGCCTTTCAATCGCTCACGCGTGCCTGATATTACCTGGTAACTCCGTTCGAATCCTATGGTAATGTTACGCGTCTCTCCCATTGAATTCGCATAGCTTCTCGGGGATAATACGTCGATAATTCACGGGCCCTTTCTTGCGCTTGCACTAGGTTTGTTGCTCTTCTTCCCTGGGGTCAAAAAACAGCCGGCGTCCGCCCCGCTGAGTTGCGTTGGTTCATCGCACCAGGGTGCACCGCATCACTTCGGCGGCGCCACACCGACGAAAGAGAAGGGTGGCCCGCATGAAACTCTCGATTGCAGGACAAAAAGAGAACCGGGAACCGGAATACTCGTTTGGCAATTTCAAGTTATGGCCTGATGGCACTCTGTTCCGCGACCAGACGCAAATCCATTTGCCTCCCAAGGAATTGGCCGCCCTTCGATTCCTGCTGAGGCACGCCGGCCAGGTGGTCAATCCCGCACAGTTAAAAGAGGCCCTCTGGGGAGACGTGCACGTCACCTCCGACAGTGTCCCCCGCTGTCTGTCATCGCTGCGAAACCTGCTCGAACCAGAGCCATGCATCCAGACCATCTATAAACGCGGCTATCGATTGACAGGCGCGGTGCGGCATCTAGGCTCCGAGAGGCGAACTTCAGTACGCCTGGCTATCATGCCCTTCAGCCCGGGACACAACATTCCGGAACATCTTGGCGCGGCTGTGGCTGATGAAATCACCAGCCGGCTTACAGAGGCTGCTCCGCCGGGAGTCGCGCTTCTGGCGCGCGATTCTGTTTTCACGCTCGCGCGCCGCGGACTAACCGCGGTGCAAGTGGGCGAAGCCCTCCAGGCCGACCTGGTGCTCGCCGGGACGCTTCTCGCCATGCCCACCCAATACCGGCTCCGGGTGGAGGTGATACGCGTGGAAGACCAGACCCAGATCTGGGTTGAGGACGCGCTGGCGGCCCACGGCCGGTTGCCCGATTTGGAAGCGCGCATTGTGCAGCGGATCCTGGTCCGGATGGGCGGCGAAATTCACGCGATTTCGGATACCCCGGATCGCGAAGCACCCCGGCCCGATGCCTATGAGCATTTTCTCCGCGGGCACCAGGAGTGGCAGACCCACGAGCGCCATCGAATGCAGGACGCCACACAACACCTGATCCTCGCAACGGAACTGGACCCAAAGCTCATTTCCGCGCACATCGACCTGGCCCACGTGTGCCTTATCCAGGAGTTGTATGGATACACAGCTCCGGAGGAAGCGGCAAAGCAGATTCGCCATATCTGGGACTCGATCCCGGACGCCGCGCGGGAAGCGCCTGCTCTTTTGCCGCTTGCGGGCTGGGTGAAGTTCCATGTGGACCGCGACCTTGCAGGAGCGCTCGAATTGTTCTCCGCCTCCGCGCAGCTTCCTCACGACGCCTCGACCACGTTTGTTCGGACTATGTTTGCACTCAGCCGTCATCGATTCGATGAGGCGCTGGAGTGGCTGCAATCGGCGCTGCTTCTGGATCCCTACGCGCCATGGGTGCATGTCATGCGCGCCTGGACATTGCACCTGGCCGGCCGCTACGCCAAGAGCGTTGAAGCGATCGAGAAAGCCCTGGCCATATTCCCCGATCACGACGGCTCGCAGGCCTTTGGTGCGTTGATCCTCGCATTCAATGGCCATGCCGAGCATGCGGCAAGACTCGCGGGGGAACTGGTTCGCCGCACTCCGTACTTCGATATCGCCAGCGCCATGCACGCTTACGCGCTGGCCTGCAATGGTCAACGAGACGAGGCCCAGGAGGTGCTGGAGCGGCTGCAATGGCTGGGCCGGGAACGTTTCGTGCTCCGGACCTTCACGGCCGCAGCCTTCGCAGCGCTGGGCGCGACGGACGAGGCGGTCGGCGAACTGCAGGCCGCGGACGCTACGCGCTGTCCCTGGTTCTTCCAGGCGCTTGCCGATCCCCGGCTTGAGGTCCTTCGAGGACACCCCGATTTCGAGAAGATGAGGATGTCCCTCGGAATGCTGGAGTCTTCGGTTGACGAGAACCTGGAATACCAGGCGTGGCAGACCCCGGGAGCCGCGTGAGAAACGGACTCTCAAGCACCCTGATAATGGCCGGATGCAGCGAGTAAACCGATAAAGCTAGCCAGCCGCCCCTCCGTGCTTGTACAGTGGCTGGAGTCTGCATTTGCGACTGAATTGCGTTCGATCCGATGCGCGGCGGACAGGTGCTGTTTTCTCGGCGGAGCGCATGATCCATTCGCGTTTGGCAGATTTGGTTGCTGCCGGAGAGGCAAGCAGCCCGGAGGATCCTCGCGATGCCGTTTCGCCGTCTTCTTTTTGCAGTGCCTTTTGCTGTCTTAGCGGGTTCGGGCCTGGTTCCGGCCCAACAGCCCGCGTGGCTGGATACACACCTCTCCGCGCGCGATCGCGCCCACGCGCTGGTGAGCCAGATGACACTCGAGGAGAAGGCTGGCCAGCTTGAAGACTGGGCCACCGCGATTCCGCGCCTGGGAATTCCCGATTATCAGACCTGGAACGAGGCGCTGCACGGGGTGGCGCGCGCCGGATACGCGACCGTGTTCCCGCAGGCCATCGGCATGGCCGCTACCTGGGATCGGTCCGTCGTGCACAGCATGGGCGACGTGATTTCCGACGAAGCGCGCTCCAAGTACAACCAGGCGCAGCGCGAGGGCAATCATCGCATCTTTTATGGGCTCACTTTCTGGTCGCCCAACATCAACATCTTCCGCGACCCGCGCTGGGGACGCGGACAGGAGACTTACGGCGAAGACCCGTTCCTGACCGGGCAGTTGGGGATCGCGTTCATCAACGGAGTTCAGGGCAACGATCCCGATCATCTGCGGGCTGTGGCCACCAGCAAGCACTTCGCCGTACACAGCGGTCCCGAAAAGTTGCGCCACGGATTCAACGTCGACCCTTCCGTGCGTGACCTCGAAGAAACGTATCTGCCTGCCTTCCGCGCAACGGTTACGGATGGCCACGTGCAATCGGTGATGTGCGCTTACAACTCCATCGACGAGTTCCCCGCCTGCACCAACAAGATGCTGCTCAAGGAACATCTGCGCGATGGGTGGGGATTCAAGGGTTTCGTGGTCTCCGACTGCGGCGCCATCGTCGACGTGAACCAGGGGCATAAAAAGACGCCGGATGTGACGCATTCCTCTGCAATGGCCCTCGAAGCGGGAACCGATCTCTCGTGCAGCATCTGGACTCCGGGCTTTAATACGCTGGCCGATGCCGTTCACCAGGGCCTCGTCTCCGAAGACCTGGTGACCCAGGCCGCCGAACGGCTCTACACCGCGCGCTTCCAGCTTGGCCTGTTCGACCCGCAAGGCTCCAATCCGCTCGACAGTATTCCCTTTTCCGACACCGCCTCCGACATGCACCGCGCCATATCGCGCCAGGCCTCGGAAGAGAGCATTGTCCTGCTGAAAAACAATGGCGTGCTGCCGCTCAACAGCGCACCCGGCAAGATCGCAGTTGTGGGCCCGACCGCCGACCAGTTGACGTCGATCCTCGGCAACTACGTGGGCACTCCGTTCCACCCTTTGACTCCGCTCGAAGGCATCGAAACGGAATTCCCCTCGTCGCCAATCCTCTATGCGCAGGGTTCCACTCTGGCGGAGGGCGTCGGCGTGCCGGTGCCGCGCACAGCATTCGGGTTGAACAAGGGGCTCAAGACGGAGTTCTTTGCCACCCCGGACTGGACCGGCCGCCCCGTGGCGGCGGAGACCCAGCCGGCCATCCAGACCGATTGGGAGAATGCCAGGCCCGCACCCGAGGTCGACACGATCAACTATTCGGTGCGTTGGAGCGGAACGATCGCGGTGCCCGCGCCCGGCCACTACGTCTTCTCGCTCGAATCAGGCGACAGCTTCCCGTACTCGCCCACCGAGACCTATCGCTTCCTTCTCGACGGGAAACTGCTGTCGGAGGGCAGTCTTCGCGCGGGGACAGACATGTCGGCGATGGGCAACTTCAAGCCCGCTCCCGGCGCGTCGCCCACCGCACCGCCCATCATGCACTTCCCCAAGGTTCCGGAAATCCAGGTCGACTTTTCTGACACGAAGGAACATGCGATCCAGGTTGAATACTCGCATTCCGGCGACCGCGCCGGCGGCGGCCTGACCCTGAAATGGCAGGCGCCGGCAGAGGTGCAAGTGGATGAAGCCGTGGCGCGTGCCAGGGAAGCCGATGTCGTGGTGGCGTTCGTGGGCCTGTCGCCGCAACTCGAGGGCGAAGAGATGCCCATCAAGATCCCGGGATTCGAAGGCGGTGACCGCACCAGCCTCGACCTGCCCGCGCCGCAGGAAAAGCTTTTGGAAGCCGTGGCCGCAACAGGCAAACCCCTAATCGTGGTTCTGCAGAGCGGCAGCGCCGTGGCTCTCAACTGGGCAAACCAGCATGCCGCCGCCATTCTGGAAGCATGGTACCCGGGAGTCGACGGTGGGCATGCAATTGCAAGGACGATTGCGGGCAAGAACAATCCCGGCGGACGCCTTCCCGTCACCTTCTACTCGTCGTTGAAAGGGCTGCCCGAGTTCACCGACTACTCGATGCGCGGACGCACGTATCGCTACTACGAAGGCCAGCCGCTGTGGGGCTTCGGATATGGGCTGAGCTACACCACCTTCAAATACGGACCGGTGAAGCTTTCAGCGGAAACGCTCAAAGCCGGCGACCCCATCACCGCCACCGTCACCGTGACGAACACCGGCAAAATGGCCGGCGACGAAGTGGTAGAGGCGTATCTGAAGACGCCGCAACAGGGCGGCCCGACACACTCGCTGGTCGGCTTCGAGCGCATCACGCTCGAGCCCGGCGCCAGCAAGGACGTGACCCTGAAGATCGACCCGCGGTCGCTCTCCAGCGTGGACGACCAGGGCAATCGCTCCATCCTCGCGGGCAAATACACCCTGAGCGTAGGCGGCGCGCAGCCGCAGGAAACCAAAGCGAAGTCTGAAGCCGGTTTTACCGTGACCGGAACGGCGCCGCTGCCCAGGTAGACTTGCATGGGGCAGACCCGCTGCTCTGCCCCACATCTCCATCGCGTGTTTCTCCTCTATCGTGGTTTGGGCGGAGTGATCAACGTCACACGAATCGCCTACTCGCATAACCAATAATCTGTAATGAAAATCCATGGACGTTCCTGCGCATCAGGTGATATTCGTCCATACATCCCT
>Ga0335069_10009628_pt1 | contig 13742 bp, 12 predicted proteins | sample Lox_Sample_11_FD_206714 | JGI IMG/M metagenome (GOLD analysis project Ga0335069, IMG submission 206714) | Soil microbial communities from Loxahatchee National Wildlife Refuge, Florida, United States - Lox_Sample_1.1 | ecosystem: Environmental > Terrestrial > Soil > Wetlands | place: USA... | reverse complement strand
TGCGTAGTTTCCAGAGCCGAAAAGCGGCTTTGGTCAAATCGACGCCGAACTTGAATAAACGCGCGTGAGATGCCCCCGCCTCACGCGGGAAGTAAGTGAAGGGTACTTCGAAGACGCTATACCCTTGGGCGTAGATTTTGACCAGGATCTCTTCGAGAACCTCGAAGTTACGCCCCTCCAGTTCTAGCCCCTGTAGAGCCTCGCGGCGATACAGCCGAAAGCCGCTCGACATATCGCGCACTGGCATCGATAGCACCCGTCGCATCGCGATGTTGAGGACTTGGCTCAGAAAACGTCGGGAGAATTCCGCGTAGGCGGTGCCGCCGCGCGTGTAGCGCGACGCGATGACCACGTCCGCCTGGGTGCGTGCGCGCCAAAGCTTGGCGACGAAGTCCGGCTCGTGCGAGAGGTCGGCGTCGAGCGTCAGCACGTAATCCCCGGTTGCTTCGGCAAAGCCGGTCTCAAGTGCACCGGCGTAACCTTTACGACGCTCGCGAACCACGCGGGCTCCCAGCGAAGTCGCCGTCTCCTGCGTGCCGTCGGTCGAGCCACCATCAATAACGAGAATCTCGAAGCTGAGTCGCTCGCGGCGCATCAGCGCTGACATCCGCGGAATCAGCTCGACGAGATTATCGCGCTCATTTAGTACGGGCAGGATGATTGAGAGATCCATATCGCTCGGAAAAGGATTTATTCGTAAACTGCACATAAGGGAATCCTGCTTGTTGCGATGTGAGCTTGCTCCGCCGGAGCGCGGGCCGTAGGCTGCTCAAGGAAAACGCTGCGGAAGCGGGGGGTGGTAAGTGATGGTGGTGCGTGGTGCCCTTCAAAAAATAGTCACAGCCTCGATGGCGCTGGTGCTGGTTTCTGCGGGAATCGCTTTCGCGGCGAAGGCCAAGCAGGCTCCGCCGCCCCATCGACTCCGGAGCCCCAAGCACGAGGTCACCGGCACCGTTCCGGTGAATCAGATCAAAGTCGCAGGCGGATTGCCCGCGCCCTTCGCGGTGCAGGGCAGCGCAGCGCAGCTCGTAGCGCTGCGCAGCGGAACCGTTCTCTACGCCTTCAATGAGCACGTGAAGACGCAGCCGGCCAGCTTGGCGAAAATGATGACCTTCTATCTGGCGCTCGATGCGCTGCATCAGGGGCGCATCACGCTCGATACCCAGATGCCAGTCAGCGAGGCGGCGTGGCGTCTATCGCTGAACGACACGGTTTCACGGATGTTCCTGCAGGTCGGGCAGAAGGTTGCCGTTAAAGATCTCCTCTACGGTTTGATGGTGTCGTCGGGTAACGATGCGGCCGTCGTTCTTTCGGAGTACCTGGGCGGAAGTTCCGATTCCTTCGCCGAGATGATGAACAAAAAGGCTGCCGAGCTCGGGATGAACGAGACGCACTTTACCAATCCCGATGGGTTGCCAACGCCTGATGAATTCACGACTGCCGCCGACATGGTGAAGCTGGGCAGAGCGCTGCTCGAAAACTTTCCCGACGCGACGACCTACACCTCGGCCAAACAGTTCACCTTCCACACGACTGGACCGCAGAATAAGCCCGTCACAATCGAGCAGCGGAATTTCAACACGCTGCTCTTCTATGATTCGCGCGTAAACGGTATCAAGACCGGCCACGTCGATGAGGCCGGGTACCACCTCGTCGCGTCAGCGCATGCGGACGGCCTCGATCTCATCTCGGCGGTGTTCGGGACGTCGAGTATGGAGAGTCGTCGGGTCGAGACCGACAAGCTCTTGGAGTGGGCGTTTCAAACCTTCGTGACGGTTAATGAGGACTGGCACAAAGCCGCGCCCACCAAGCTGCGCGTCTATCAGGGCGATCTCGATGAGGTTCCGATCGCGCCCGAAAGCGGATCAGCCTATTTCACCGTCCTGCGCGGACAAGAAGGCAAGGTTAAGCTGACCGCGAACATCCCCAACACTCCGCTCATCGCACCGATTCCGGCAGGTACTGCGGTTGGGCAGATCAGCGTGATGCTGGGGGATAAGCCGCTTTCCTCGGTACCCCTCGTCACGCAGAAGGAAGTTAAGCTCGGCGGCCTGATGCATCGGACGTTGGATAAGCTGCGGCTGAAGCTCTAATTCGGCGTCCGAAGAGAAAAGGGAAAGGGCCTCGTCATACTGCGACGAGGCCCTTTTTGCTTCTCAAGAGAGTCTAGTTGGTGTGTTCGGCGATGAACTTGCCGATGCCGTCGATCGCCTGCTGGCCCTCGGGCAAGAAGCTCGCGAAGAGCTGCCACACGTGGATCATCTCTGGCCAAACTTCGAGCTTGGTCGAAACACCGGCCGCCTTGGCGCGATCGTTGAGGCGGATCGCATCGTCGAGCAGCGTCTCCGCATCGCCGACCTGGATCAGCAGCGGCGGCAGACCCTTGAGGTCCGCGTAGAGCGGAGCTGCTAGCGGCGACTTCGCGTTTTGGCCCTGCAGGTAAGCAGCGGCCATCCCGAGCAGCCCTGCCTTCTGCACCACTGGATCGGCGGCTGAGCGGGTCGTCATCGATTCCCCAAGCCCTTCCATGTCGACCCACGGCGAGAGTAGGGCCGCTGCTGCGGGAGTCGGCAGCTTGTTGTCTTTGATTGCAACCAGCGTAGCCGCGGTCAGACCACCGCCTGCCGAATCTCCCGCAACCGCGATCTTCGAAGGCTTGATGCCTTGTGCGAGCAACCACTTGTAACCTGCTACAGCATCATCGACAGCAGCGGGAAAGGCATGCTCGGGCGCGAGGCGATAGTTGAGCCCCAGCACCGTGGCGCCGGAGGCGCGCGAGATACGAGCCATCAGATCGCGATGGGTATTTACGGAGCCGATCACATAGCCACCACCATGCAGATACAGCACGACGCGATCTGCAGCCGCGTTGGGCGCGCAGACCCATTCGGCATCAACGCCGCCTGCACTGACTTTCTCGGTTTTGATATCGTCGGCGGGCTTCACCGCCAATTCTTCGAAAATGCTGCGCATCGCCTGTGGGGTACTCACCGGACGCGCCACCAAAGCCTTCATTGCCTCAATCGCAGTCTGCAGTTGCGGACTCGCCATCGCAAAATCTCCCTGAGCGTGTAATCGGCGGATGCGTACGCATTTGGCCGTAACGGCACACTAGCTCAAGACGTTAATAGCCAGCAAATAGAGCTGATGGCTCCAGATCGGAATCGTCGCAAGCTTGGCTAAGCAAGATCGACAGAGGATGATAATCAAATCGGTCAAATCGCCAATGGCTGAGACGGCCCAAGATACAGTGATCGTGACCGGGGCCTTCGGGTACTACGGCCGATACATTACCCGACGTCTGATCGAAAGCGGTGCTACTGTTAGAACGCTGACTAATCATCCGAGTCCGAGCTACTTGTTCGCGAAGCCGGTGAGGTGATGCCGCTTGATTTCCGCGATCAAAAGGGACTGGTTGAGAGCTTGCGCGGCGCCACGACCCTGATCAGCACCTACTGGATTCGTTTTGCGCATCGCGGGGTCACTCATGAGGGAGCAGTCGAGAATATCAAGACCTTGATCGCGGCGGCGCGGCAGGCCGGAGTGCGGCGCTTCGTTCAGATCAGCATCACAGGTGCATCCGCTTCGTCGTCGCTGCCATACTTCCGCGGCAAGGGCATTATCGAAGATACGTTGCGAGCATCGAGGCTCTCTTACGCGATCATCCGGCCGACCGTGATTTTTGGTCCAGAGGATATTCTCATCAACAATATCGCCTGGAGCCTCAGCACTTTCCCGCTCTTCATGATTCCGGGCGACGGCGAGTATCGGATGCAGCCGGTGTTTGTTGAGGATTTGGCCGAACTGGTGGTGAACGCATCACGCGAGTCGAGCAATGTTGAACTCGATGCGGTCGGCCCGGAAATCTTTACCTTCAATGACTTGGTCGATTGTATCGGCAGCGCACTGCACCTGAATCCGCGCAATCTGCATGTTCCGGGAATCGTCGCCCTGGCAGCAGCGTCAGTTATCGGATGGTTGAAAGGCGATGTGATGCTGACGGCTGACGAGATTCGCGGACTCTCCGCGAGTCTTCTCGTCTCTGCTCAGCCACCGAGAGCGAAAACGCGACTGAGCGATTGGCTTCAGCAGAACGCGGCAACCGTAGGTGCCTCGTATTTTTCGGAACTGGCCCGCCGTACCTAATCAATCGTTGCGCAGCAGACCGGCGAGGCCGGCGAAGAGTAACGGTGTGATGGTCCATCCCGCCAGAATATGCAGCCACAGGTACCATCGCAGCATCGGCGCGAGTAGTCGATCGAAGGTCGCTGTTTGCGCGTCGCTCTTTCCCGGGCGCATCGGCGTATGGCGTGGATTAGGCCGCCAGTAAGTACCCTGATGGAGATCGACCACCGGCAGAAAATTTTCGAGCGAATAGACGAAGCTGTTGAAAGGCGGGTAGTGTGGCGGAGGTTCCCCGGTCTTAACAAAGACGTCGTAGGCTTCGGCTTCAGTCGGTGTGATTAACCGCGCGCGATAGCCCGAGCGGAACAGCACGCCGCCCAAGGCAACGAAAAGCAGAATCCACCAGAGGGCGCGCAGCGGTCGGTAGCCGTATCCGATCGTCACGTCGAGCGCGGCGCGCCACAGTCGATCCGTGAAGCCCAGATTTTCCAGTCTGCGGAGCGCATCCTGATGAGCGACCTCGACGTTGATTGCACCCTCTGGACGGCCCGCCGCGCGAAGCACGTCGGCAAGCTGTCGATAGGGTTGCGGCTGCTTTTGCATCACCAGGGGTTGCAATCGCAACCATTCAAGGCGGCTCTCGCTATCGCCGGGACCGCCGCTGAATTCGCTATAGACGAAGCCGTCGAGTGATAGATTACCCGCCGCCGGCCAGCTCTTGCGATCGTCCCATAGCGCCATCGCTCGAGCATCTTCGAGGTCGAGTTGGGTCTTCGGCGTCCCCTCGATATCGACCCAGTAGAGCGTTCCGCCGATCGTCGCGCGCTCGGCATTGAGTCCGTTGTCGTTTTTGCCAGTGAAATGCGCGTGATTGAAACTCAGCGAACGGCCGATCCGGGCGAGCCGAAAATCGACCACTCCGCTCGTTTCAAAATCCTCGTGAAAGAGGGCGTCGCCCTTAACGGTCGCATCGACGACCGATAAAGGCTCATCGCCGATGAAATTGCCGCCGTTGGCTTCGAGATTTCCGCCAATCTCGGCCCTATAGAAGCTCGCATCGGCGTAGCGTCCGTAGCGCAGGACGACGTCACCGGTTGAGACCGACTGGTCGCCGACAATCGCTCCGGTCCAACTCGCGCGCACATCCAGGCTCTGGTAGTGGCTGTAGCGCAAGTCGATACCGTCACTGATCGCACAGAGCACGAGCATCAGGGGGGTATTGATCGTCAGATACGACAGGTCGAGTTTCCCGGTAATACGCGCCGCCTTTACCGCGAGGCCGCTGGGATGGACGAGCTTTGCCGCCTCCGGATTCGACAAGAGCCACTCGATCATTGCCGAACGGATCGTGCGCTCGGGACCCCATGTTGCGGCTTTAGCGGGATCGTTGATAGGAGCGTTCGGATCGGTACTGGTCGAGGCCCACGCGATATCGCGGGTCGGGGCAACCTGGAGCATCCGCAACTCGGCCGCGCTGAGTGCGCCAAACTCGACGTGCGCCATCCGTTCGAGCGCTGCGACAGACGCTGTCTGCTGATTACTCGCGGCACCGCATCGAACGCTCGCAACGATAAAAAAGACGGCGAGCGCTATCGCCATTGCGGTGGGATAGCGCTCGCGCGTTCCGGCTTTCATCTTTGCGGGGAGAGAGGGGGAGTCGTGGCCTAGCGGAAGGCGGGGGCGACCTCTTCCGAGAAGAGCTTCATGTTTGCGCCGATATCTTCCTGCTTGCAGGCCCAGCTGATGAGCACCGTGCCCGCACCCGCATCGACGTATTCTTTCAGCCGTTTGCGGCAGTCTTCGGGGTTACCATATAGCGTGTAGCGGCCGGCGATCTTCGAAAAATCCTGCGAATAAGTGCCGCCCAGGGCCTTGGCGGCTTGCTGTAGCGCCATCTCGCGATCTGGATAGATCGAAGTGAAGATGAAGAGCCCCGGCTTGAAGGTGCTCATGTCACGGCCGGCTTCCTTGCCGAAACGCATGATCTTCTCGACGCTCTCGTGCAGCATCTCGGGCGTATACATGTAAGGAATCCAGCCTTGGGCATACTTTGCAGCCCGCATCATCGCTGGCTCTTTGCGACCTGCAACCCAAATTGGCGGATGGGGTTTCTGCACCGGCCGCGGTTCGATCGTAACGTCGGTGAACTTCGTGTATTTGCCGTCGAAGGAGACCTTACGCTCCGTCCAGAGCTTGGTGATGACTTCCAGTGCTTCGTTCGAGCGCGACGCGCGCTGCTTCACCGGCACCCCGCAGGCTTCGAACTCCTTGGGAAACTCACCGCCGATTCCGATACCCATGTTGTAACGGCCATCGGAGGCCACATCGAGCACCGATGCGAGCTTCGCCAACACCATCGGAGTGTAGAGCGGCAGCAGGATAATCGTGCTCATCAGCTTGATCTTTTTGGTCGCTCCGGCGGCGACGGAGAGTGCGATCAATGAATTGCTGACCGGCCCGTGAAACATCATATGCTCGCCCGAGCAGAGATAATCGAAGCCGATACTCTCGGCTTGTTGGGCAAACTCCGGAATCCCCTTGGATGAGGGTATTGCGACGCCAAATTCCACAGCCAACGTGGTAATCCTCCTAACCAAATCGGTTGATGACCTTTCGGCGATGTAGCATACCCCATAAAAAGTCGCGAATAGCTCCTGTCCCGTGTGTCAGGTCAGCCGAGCCGTTGCCAAACACGATGAGTCGGGGTTTAATCGCGCGAAGATCTTGGGGAACGTTCGGCGCAGGGGATAGCCATGAACGGAATTTCGCACGTTGCGATCGGGGTTCGCGACATGGAGCGGTCGCTCAGATTCTATCGCGATCTGCTCGGCCTGGAAGTCAGATTCGATGGGATGCAACCGATCGGCGCGATGCCGAGCCTCTACGCCAGCCCCGATAAGGGACAGCGTCGTGCAGCGCATCTGACCTACGGTAAGGGCGTCAACAAAGGCTTCCTCGTGCTCTCGGAGCGACCGGGTGGTACTCCGGGTGAGGCGATCAAGCTCGATCAGGTGGGTATCTCCCACTTCTCGTGGTGGGTCGATGATATCCGCGCCATCCACGCCAAGCTCAAAGATGCCGGGGTGAAGATACTCGTTGCGCCCGCCGAGACTGATTCGGCTGGTTACGGCGACGCACCCGGCAAAAAATATCTGACCTGCCTGTTCGAAGATCCCGACGGCATCATTGTCCAATTGGATCAAAAAGTTGAGTGAATCATGTTAAGTCGATGCCGCGTGCTGGATCTCAGCACGGAACGGGGCTTTCTTTGCGGGCAGATGCTCGGCGATCTCGGTGCGGACGTTATTAAGGTCGAGCCCGTCGGCGGCGATCCCGCTCGCAACTTGCCTCCGTATTTGAAGGATCAGCCGGGTCCCGATCATTCGATCTACTGGCTCGCCTATAATCGCAACAAGCGCGGGATCACGCTCAATCTCGAGACCGATGAAGGCCGCGATATCCTGAGGCGGCTCGTCGCCAATAGCGACTTTCTGATCGAATCAGAAAACCCCGGTGCGATGGCAGCGCGGGGCCTCGGCTACGAATCGGTGCGGCGGATCAATCCAGCCCTGGTTTACGTATCAATCACGCCGTTTGGTCAGGACGGTCCCAAGGCGTCGTACGCTGATAGCGATCTCATCATGATGGCGGCGAGCGGCGTTCTGGTTCTGTACGGCGACGAAGATCGCGGGCCCATTCGGATGAGCGTGCCGCAAGCCTATCCGCTGACGGCAGCCGATGCGGCCGGCGCCGCGTTGATCGCTTACTGGGAGCGGCTCAAGTCTGGGTTGGGGCAACAGGTCGATGTAGCGGCGCAGGAAAGTATCAGTCTCGCCGGGCAATCAACGTCGCTCACCGCACTGGTTCACGCGGACGAAACGCGTCGAATGGCAGGCGGCGTCAAAATGGGCTCTATCCGAGTACCCCTCGTCTGGAAATGCAAGGACGGTCTGGTTAGCTGCGTCTTTCTGTTCGGCACGGCGCTCGGTGTTTTTACGCGCAAACTCGTGGACTACATCTTTGCGCAAGGTGCGTGCAGCGAGGAGCTGAAAGACACGGACTGGATTAGCTACGGGGCGAAGCTCCTTTCCGGCGAGGAAAGCACCTCAGCCTACGAGCAGAAGCTCGGTGTCGTCGCGGCTTTCTTCGCCGCACGAACGAAAGCCCAGCTCTTCGAGATCGCGCGCGAAAATGGCTTCCTCATCGCGCCCATCTCAACCATCGAAGAGCTCCTGCAGAACGCACAATTCAAAGATCGCGATTACTGGCGCAAGGTAGAGCATCCCGATGGTATCACGCTTACCTATCCGGGGCCTTTCGCCAAACTCAGCGGCCATCCGATCGCGTTCAGGCGCCGGCCGCCGCAAATCGGCGAACATAATCGGGAAATCTTCGGCGAATTGGGTATCGATGGCGACGGTATCGCCGCGTTGGCACGTAAAGGGGTGATCTGATGGCATCGGCATTGCCACTGTCTGATATCAAGGTTCTCGATTTCTTCTGGGTGCTCGCGGGTCCCGGTGTAACGCGAAGCTTGGCCGACTACGGCGCGACCGTTATTCGCGTCGAGGCGACGAATCGCACCGACCCTGTGCGCACAGTGGGACCCTTTCTCAACAACAAGGTTGAGCGGGAGACCTCGGCGCTATGGTGGAACAACAACGCCGGCAAATACGGCGTCACGATCGATATGTCCAAGCCCGAGGGTAAAGCGGTCGCGCTCGACCTCGTTCGATGGGCTGACATAGTGACGGAGTCCTTTTCGCCCAAGGCGATGAAAGCGTGGGGGATGGACTACGAATCGCTGCGCAAAATCAAACCAGACATCATCATGATCAGCAGTTGCCTGATGGGTCAGACGGGGCCGTTGGCACGCTTCGCCGGATTTGGGAATCTCGCGGCGGCGCTGTGCGGTTTCTACAATCTCGTCGGATGGCCTGATCGGCAGCCATCGGGGCCCTTCAGCGCTTATACAGATTATATCGCTCCGCGCTTCGGTTTGGCCACCGTGTTGGCTGCGCTCATCCATCGGAAGCAAACGGGAGAAGGGCAGTACATCGATCAGGCGCAGGCCGAGTCAGCGCTGCAAATGCTCACGATACCCATCGTCGACAGCGCTGCGAATGGGCGTGAATACCCACCCGTCGCCAATCGCGACCTTTACCACGCGCCCCATGGCGTCTATCCGGCGGCAGGTGATGATCGCTGGATCGCGATCGCCTGCCGCACGGAGGCACAGTGGCAGGCTCTGACCAAAGCGATGGGCCAGTCTGCTCTCGCGCAAGATTCCAATTTTGCGACGTTTGCCGATCGGCAGAAGAATCAACCCGCACTTGATGAGAAGATCGCTGCCTGGACGCGAAGCACTGATCCTCTGACTTTGCAACATAAGCTTCAGGACGCCGGGGTGCCGGCTCACGTCGTTGCCAATACCTTCGACATGACTGAAGACCCGCAGCTGAAGCATCGCAGCCACTTCGTTCAGGCTTCGCACGGCTCTCTGGAAAAAACCTGGATCGAAAATTCCCGCTATCGGCTGTCGCGGACACCCGCACCGATTGAGCGAGGTGCCCCGACTCTTGGCGAGCACAATCAGCATGTGCTCGAACATATTTTGGGCTACAGCGAAGAGCGGATCGTCGAACTGGTATCGAGTGGGGCGCTTGGCGAATAGGTCGGGTTGTGAAGCCTGTCGATAGTTCTTTGGAAGCCATGTTTTCAAGCGTTCTTACGCACGCCACAATCTAGGCAACGCGAAAGGTGGACAAAGATTCGTTAGAGACGATTCACTGATTGTGGTCCGGGTACTGAAAGCGCTTGAGAGCCTGGTCGTTCCTCTGCTGATCCTTGGCTTCGCGCCCCATGCGTTCGCCCAGGCCGGAAAGGCCGCCGGAACGATCAGCGCTCTCCGTGGGAAAGCCACTATCACGCGGGGTGGGAAGACGATTCCGGCTGCATTCGCGGCACCGCTGCAGGTCGGTGATCAGATAGCGACGGCGCCCGGCGGCAGCGTGACGCTGTCGCTCGCCGATGGCACCCAACTGGAGCTGAGCGAGTCGAGCACCGTCACCCTCCAGCGTAATGATCTGAACGCCGACGGCTCTCGAGCCAACACAACCATCGAACTGCTCGGTGGTCTGCTGCATTCGCTGGTTCGCTTCGCGCCCGGCAATGCCCCGAACTATCAGGTGCGCACGCCCAATGCTGTCGCTGCCGCACGTGGCACCGACTACGACACCGATTACATCAAGGGTATGGAGCGGAAAGACTATAAGGACTGCCGCGAGTTCACCGACGTCGCCGTTCATGAAGGCGAGGTCGAGGTGATCAGTACCGCCAACGGGAAAACCGTCAGATTGAAGAAGGACCATCACACGACCGTCGCCTGCGGCTATGTGCCATCGCCGTCGATGACCGGTACGATCGCGGGCGCTGCGCTAGGGGTTGCTGGCGCTGCCGGCGTCGGGGTCACGGTCTGGGGTGTTAGTGGTGGCGGCAGCGAGCCGACCAGCCCCTCGCACTAATCACTTCGTCGATATTTGCGGCCCGATACCGTCTTCTGGTATCTCCGCATACGCATTCGCGGGTGACCGGCCAGTGCGGTACAATCCCCGCCAGCAAAAATCCAATGGAGTTTCCAAGGTAATGGCGAACGACGGCAAGCGGATTCGAGTCGAAAGCGACAGCATGGGGAAAATCGAGGTCCCTGCGGATCATTACTGGGGTGCGCAGACCGCGCGCTCGCTGATCCATTTCGCGATCGGCCACGACATCATGCCGCGCTCGATCATCCGCGCGTTTGGCGTACTGAAGAAGGCCGCCGCCGAGGTGAATCGCGATCTCGGCAAGCTTCCGGCGGACCTCGCCGATCTGATTGTGCGCGCCGCCGACGAGGTTATCTCGGGCAAGCTCGATTCCGAATTTCCGCTGCGGATTTGGCAGACCGGCAGCGGCACACAGTCCAACATGAATGCCAACGAAGTCATTTCGAACCGCGCAATCGAGATGGCGAGTGGCGAGATGGGCAGCAAGAAGCCGGTCCATCCGAACGACCACGTTAATATGTCGCAGTCGTCGAACGACACGTTCCCGACTGCGATGCATATTGCTGCCGCCGAAGAGCTGACCCATCGTCTGGTGCCGGCCGTCGAAGGGCTGCTCAAATCCCTGCGCAAGAAGCAGGCGGAAATCGCGGATATCGTCAAAATCGGCCGGACGCATCTGATGGATGCCGTCCCACTGACCCTGGGGCAGGAGTTTTCGGGTTATATCGCTCAGCTCGAACTCGGCTTAGCCCGCGTTCATGCGGTGTTGCCCGAGGTAATGCAGCTCGCGATTGGCGGCACAGCAGTCGGTACCGGCCTGAACGCTCATCCGGAGTTCGCGGAACGATGCGCTACTCGCATCGCGCAATTAACGGGTCTGAAATTTACCTCGGCGCCGAATAAGTTCGCAGCGCTTGCCGGCCACGACGCGCTCGTAATGGCCAGCGGCTCGCTCAAGGCCTTGGCCTGCTCGCTGATGAAGATTGCTAATGACATCCGCTGGATGGGCTCCGGTCCGCGTTGCGGTCTCGGAGAGTTATCGCTGCCCGAGAACGAACCGGGCTCATCGATCATGCCGGGTAAGGTCAACCCCACGCAGTCGGAAGCGATGACGATGGTTTGTGTGCAGGTGATGGGCAATGACGCGGCTATCGGCTTTGCCGGATCGCAGGGCAATTTTGAGCTCAACGTCTTCAAGCCCGTGATGATCCATAACCTGCTGCACTCGATCACGCTGCTGTCGGACGCCTGCGGTCTGTTTGCCGAGCATTGCGTCGATGGTATCCAGGTGAACCGCGGCAAGATTCAGGAGTATCTGGAAAGCTCGCTGATGCTTGTCACGGCTCTCAGCCCGCATATCGGGTATGACAACGCAGCCAAAGTGGCGAAGAAGGCTCATCAGGAGGGGACGACCCTTAAAGAGGCCTGCATCGCGATGGGCCTGCTGAAGCCCGACGAGTTTGATCGCTTTGTCGTGCCCGGCAAGATGATCGGACCGGAGGCGTAGAACTCAAGCTTGTTCTGAGCGGTAGAACTTCTAGAGGCGTACCCAGCGGTCGGAAGAGCAGGCCGTGTCACTGGTACACGCGAACTCGTGATCGCAGGGACGCCTTACGCGATTCCCTACCGTCTTCTTGGAGACCGAATCGAAGTCCTGTGGGTCTTTCACTGCGCAAGAAAATGGCCGTCAATGTTGTGAGGAGAATCGGTTGAAGATCAAATACGCCGCGATAGCGGTGCTGGCTACGCTGGTAACGGCTGCCCCTGCGATGGCGGGGCCGGGGGACACCGCTCGGGCTCAGGAGCAAAGCTTCGACAGTGCAATCCTGGCCTGCAACGCGGATGGGGCCGGGGGGCTTTACGAAGAGGACGCGGTCGCAATCTACCCGGGTGAAAACGATATCGCGGTCGGGCGCGGCGCTATCGCCAAGCTCTTAAAGAATTTTGCTCAGGCGTTTTGTCCAAACGACCAGAAGAAGGCCTCACTTAAGGATGTTCGTCTGGCGGCGACGCCGTTGGGCACCGATTACATCCTCATCATGCGGGTGGTCGATGCGACCGATAAGCAGGGGAATCATGCCCTCTTTCGCAGCACCAAGGTAATCCACAAATCCGGTGGTAAGTGGCATTACCTCTCCGATCACACCTCTGTGGGGTTGGCCTCCGATCAGCAGTCGCCGTAAGAAGGCTAGTCGATCCTCGCGCTTAATGCGTGCTGGCGATTCGGGCAGCACCGTCGGTCGGCGGGAGCTTGCCGATCCGCACCAGTTCCTCGCGCAGACTTCCTCGCGAGAGCGGCTTGCATAGCACGGCGGATGCCCCAAGCTCATAGCTGTGCGCGATATCGTGATCATAGAGAGAACTCGTGATCACAAACGCCGGAACGCGCGAGCAGGCTTCGTTCGCCCGAGCTGCGGCAAGGACCGCAAAGCCGCCATTCTCAGGCAAACGCAGATCGACCAGCATCAGATCGGGATGATCGAGTTCGGTGAACTGACCAATTAACCCGACTGCTTCGTCAGCGTTCTCAGCCACGATTATTTCGCTGGCCTCGCCCAAAAGTTGCCGGATAACCGTCACCGCGATGAAGGAATGCTCGGAGTTGTCCTCGACGAGAAAGACCCGGACTCCAAACTCAGGAAAGAAGCGATCTTCGGTTTCCATCATACCCCCCGGCTAAGCATACTTGGTGAGCCATCATTAGGAATGCATTTTTATAGGCGGCTCAAAAATTACTGGTCGACTCAACGTTCTGTCGTCTTACAATTGCCGTGCCACATGCCTCTCGAGGGTAGCTGATACAGCTAGGTATCAGCGCCGAAATCTCTCCGGATTCCTAGTGCTGGGCCAGGGTCACCATTGCCCAGTATAGGGCGGTATAAACGGGTTCCGAAAAATCTCGCAAAAGGAAAGATTTCTTTGCGTCAGACCGGCGTTCGAGCGTAGGCGTTACGGATTTGATACACGCCCGATCCCCGTTTCATTTTTGATACGCTGGTGGGCGACTCAGCTTTGAAGTGGTTGGCTATTTCCCGGCTGTCGCGGCGACATCTTGTACGACGAGAGCATAAC
>Ga0335069_10009625_pt1 | contig 13746 bp, 16 predicted proteins | sample Lox_Sample_11_FD_206714 | JGI IMG/M metagenome (GOLD analysis project Ga0335069, IMG submission 206714) | Soil microbial communities from Loxahatchee National Wildlife Refuge, Florida, United States - Lox_Sample_1.1 | ecosystem: Environmental > Terrestrial > Soil > Wetlands | place: USA... | reverse complement strand
GCTCGCCGTCCCGGACGCCCTGGCGTTCGCGTGCGGTCCGGAGGGCGGCCTCGAGGATCGCGAGGTCGACGAGGCACGCGCCGCTGGATGGACCATCGCCTCGCTCGGCCCTCTCGCGCTGCGCACCGAGACCGTCGCCGCCGCCGTCCTCGGCGCCGTGCGGATCTGGTCCGTCTAGGCGAACCGCGCCGTGAGCGCGCCCTGCAGCGCCATGCTCTCCATGAACAAGCGCCCGAGGTCCTGCGGCAGGTTGCGCAGCGGCTCGGTCGGGTTGTTCGTGGCGAGCTGAAGGGCGTTCAAGGCTTCTTTCAGCGCCTGCGACGGCCGCGCGTACTTGCGCTCCACGTCGCGGAAGAGCGCCTTCGCCGCCGACCAGTCCGGGCCTCCCTCGCTTCGCAGCCCGTTCGTGATCGCGCCGAGCAGCGTCACGACGCTCGCGCACCACGCGTAGCTCCCCCGCACCTGCACCTCGAACGGCGCCCCCGTCGCTGTCCAATCGCGCAGCCGTTCGTCGGCCGCGTCGCAGTAGAGCTCGTAGAGCGCGTCACGCACCCCTTCGGCCTGCGCCGCGAGCCCGCGCACCGTCGCGGCGAACGCACCGGTGGCTCCCCCGTCCAGGAGCTGGTCCAGCCAGGCCAGCCCTGACGCGAGCCCCATGTGCGCATCCAGCCACCACTCGAGCCCCTGCACGAGCGTCTCGTGCTCGAAGGGGGGCGGAGGCAGCGTGATGGGGGCGGAACCCCCGTCCTGCCCCTCTTCCAGCCGCTGCATCGGCGACTTGAATCGTGTGTAGGACGCCGTCCGATTCGGGACCGCCCGCAGCTGTTTCGAGTCGCGCCGTGCGGGTGACTTCGTCGATGCCATGCTCTGGGCTCCTCGCTCCTCGTGGATACGCGCGAAGCGGGTGGGGGTGCTCCGGGTTCCCCTTAAGCAATTGACGTACCTCTTCCGTGCCCGATGCAATCACGCGGGGTTGCCAACCCGTGGGCGTTGCAACCTTTGCGGGCTTCTGACCTTAGGTATGTGGGGCTATATCGGGTGAACCCCGTGCTCGAACGCATCGCGTTACATCAGACACGCCTCCACACGCCCGGGCTGGGGCTCGACGCGAAGGGCGTGGCGCTCGGGGCGAAGGGCCTGGTGCTGCTGCCGTCGATCGACCGGCTGGTGGCGTTCCTCGCGGTCTACACGCGCGAGCGATCGCTCGAGGACCTGATGCCCAGCCTGGTCATGCACGTGGTCCGGTCGAAGCTGGGGACGCGCGAGATCACGCTCGAGGTCGCCGCCGAGTCGAGCGACCGCATGGACCGCCTCGCGGACACGGCGCGCCTCGTCGGGGGGTTCACCTTCACGGGGACGTCGCGCCACTTCGTGCAATACCGGGACGCCGCTGCCCCGTTCGGCTACGACGCGACCGAGCTGCTGTCGACCGACGCGGCGCTGCTCCTCTATCACGATCGCTTCTCGCAGACGTACGACGTGGAGCGCCCCATCGGGCTGCGTCCGCTGCTGCTCCGCCTCATGCCGCACGTGGATCCCTCCACGAAGGAGGAGCCCGGTCTGCGCATCCTGGTGGCCGAGCAGGGCCTGGGGCCGGCCCTCGTGCACTACCTCGTGCGCTCGCGCGTCGAGGGCGACGTCGGCGTGGCCGAGTGGCCGCCGGAGAGCGCGTTCGACGACGCGCCGGTGCGCCGGTGGGTGCTGCGCGTGCCGGAGCTGCCGGATCGCATGCGGGAGCTCGTGCACGGTACGCCGGGCATCACGGCGTTCGTCCCGGTGGGCACGGGCGTGGCCGTCGAGGCCGGGTACAGGCATCCGATCGAGCTTCGCGCGTGCCCGGTGTTCGACGCGGCCGGGTTGGTGCTCGTGCGCGGGCGCGGCGACGAGCCGTGGTCGATCCCGAAGCTGCCGCCCATGGGGACGCTGTCGGCGTTCGCTCGCGTCGAGCTGCGCACCGCGGGCGGCGAGGCGGCGGTCGCGACGGGCGCGGCGCCGGCCGAGACGGTGCGCGTGCCGCTGCGCGTGACGCCATCGAGTGGGCCATGGCGCAACGTGACGGCGACGTGGGTCGCGCCCCAGCAGCTCCCGCTGCTGCGCAAGCTCGCGTACGCGCTGCCGCACGCGACGGTGGCGCAGGCGCGCATCGCGATCACGACGCGCGGTGCGTTCGTCCGATCGGCCGCGGGGATCGAGGCGGTGCCGCTCGGCACCTTCTACGTCGAGGTGCACCCGGGGCTCTACGTGCCGGCGGGGCACGAGGTGACGCCGGCGGTCGCGCCCGAGGTGCTCGCGCGGGCGCTCGGGGCGCCGGCGTCGCAGGCGCTCTTCCTCACGACCGAGGGAAGGGCGATCGCCGTCGAGGACGCGGCGTTCGTCCCGCTCGAAACTGCGCTGCTCGAGGCGCCTGCGTGGGAGGCCGTCGTGGCCGAGGCGATCGAGCGCGCGCTCGACGAGGAGCCGCTGAAGCTCGAGGTGACGTCGGCGGGCCTGATGCCCCTGCGCGGCGTGGAACCGCAGCAAGGCTGAGCGGGGCGGGCGTTGGCGGCGGACCTGCGCGAGATCGCGAGCCAACTCTTCGAGGGGGTCATGGCGCCGCTCGTCCTGGGGGGCGCGCTGAGGGCGGGCCACGCGATCGGGACGAAGGCGTCGCTCGCGCTCGGCGCGGAGGGCACCGTGGACGTGCTGGACGCGGCGCTGTACGACCGCGTGCAGACGGCGCGTGTACGGCGCGCGCGCCGGCTGACGCCGGTGGACACCGTGGGTCTCCCGTCGAGCGCCGAGTGGGCGATGGCAGCGGCGCTGCACGACGTGCTCCAGTCGGCGAATCCTGGGCTCGACGCGGCGCTGCGGCGCGCGGCGGCGGTGCGCATCCTCGAGCTGGCGCACCAGACGATCGAGCACGTGCCGCCTCCGGCGCACACGGGAGAGGCGCTGTCGCGCCACACGTGGATGGCGCGCGTGCTCGACCTGGCGCGCGAGGACACTTCGGTCTCGTGGTGGACCGGCTCGCGCACGTTCCGCGGTGTCTCGCCGCCCGGCCGCCTGACGGCGTGGCCCCATCTGCGTCGGGTGAACGTGGTGACGACGCCGCGTCCGCTGCTCGAGCTCGAGCCGCTCGCCGTGGACCGTGAGAAGCTCGCAGCGGCCGTGTCGCTCCTGCTCGCGCGCACTCCGCTGACGGATCTCGCGACGTGCGCGCGCACTGCGCCCGCGTTTGCGTGGAACGAGAGCGCGCTGGCGCTCGTGGCAACGCGCGCGGGTCGCACGCTGGCCCTGCGTGCGCTCGCGCAGGCACCCGCGTCGCCCGTGGACGTGGCGCTCGGGCGCGCGACGAGGGAGCTCCTGACGAACCGGCGCGCGCAGGCGGCGCCCGCGATCGCGCTACTCGCCGAGCGCACGCTGGCCCTCGCGCAGACGGCGCCCGGATCGCTCGGCGGCCGGCCGGACGGCGCGTTCGCTCGCGGTATCGGCGCCGCGGCAGCGCTCCGCATGCTGCGCGAGAGTGAAAGCGAGTGGCCGGAGGAGGAGCGTCGCCGCCTCATCACGGTGCTCGAGTCGGCCGGGCGCACCGATGCGGTGCGCGAGGCCGCAGCGATGCTCGAGGGCGCATCTTGAGGAGGAGAGCTCCCCTCGCCCTCTTGCTTCTCGCGGCCGTCACCGCCGGCACGTCGGCAAGAGCGCAGGCCACCGCCGATTGCGAGCGCAGGCTCGGCGACATCCGCACGGTGCTCGACGACGACGCCCGTCACACGCGCGTCTGGTACTGGGCGTGGATGGGCATCGGGAGCGCGTTCTTCGTGACGCAGACGGCGCTCGCCGCTGTCACGACGGGCAACGTGCAGAAGGACTTCGCCGTCGGCGCTTTCGCGAGCGCCTTCGTCCCCGGCCTCCTTCTCCTTCACCCGCCGCGCGTCATGTCCGACGCCGAGCTCCTGCGCGATCGCCTCGCCCTGACCACCGTGGACGGCCGCGTCGGCGACCCCTGCATCGCCGTCCATCGCGCCGCCGACCTGCTCGACCGCGCCGCCGACGACGAAGCACTAGAGACCTCCTGGTTCAACCATGCGTTCATCATCGGCGGCAACCTCGTGCTCGGCCTCTTCCTCGGACTTGGCTTCCACGACTGGCTGGGCGCGACGAAGCAGTTCGTTGGCGGCACCATCGTCGGCGAAGCCCAGATCCTCACCTTCCCTGGTGGCTCTCTGAAGGCCCGTGCGCTGGGGCTCACCGCCACCTGGTGAGACGAGGCCGGCATGCAGCTCTACCGGTGAATGTCGCAGTCAGATTTAGCTCCGCGCCCCACCACCGCCACGATCTGCTTCACGCTCGTTCGCTCGCGGCGCATCGATCGATGCGTCCCCGCGTTCCTCGATTGCTGCGCATGCACCTATCCTCGTTTTCCGCGCCTGAGCCGTCGATCTGCCGATGTCGGCGGCGCTGCGCGATTGACAGTCAGTATTATGGTGCATATACACTCTTCATGGCCGACGACTCGCCGCTCGCGCGCAAGATCGCCCGGGAGTGCACTGGGATGCGCGTCCGCCAAGTGTCCCGCCTCCTCACCCGCATCTACGACGAATGCCTGAGGCCCATAGGCATTCAGGAGTCCCAGCTCACGGTGCTCGTCGCGGTATCGATGTCCGGCGAGAACGGCGCGACGATGGGCGCGCTGGCGGGCAAGCTCGTGATGGATCGCACGACGCTCACGCGGAACGTCGTTCCGCTCGAGAAGGCGGGGCTCCTTCGCGTCGCACGCTCCGCCGACGATGCCCGCGCCCGCGTCATCGTTCTCACGCGAGCCGGCGAACGCTTGATCGAGTCGGCCTACCCGCTCTGGGAGGAGGCGCAGCGACGCATTCGCCGCGCTCTTGGCGAGAAGCGCATCGAGACGCTTCGGTCGCAGCTCTCCGAGGTGGTTGCTTTCGCCGACAAGCTCGTGATCGGGGATGCGGCGGCGGAGTGATGCGCACGATCGCGAGGCGATCGTGGACTCGCTCGTGTACGGCTGGCGTTTCGATATTTTTTCCTCAACCACAAATAAGTAAGTCATGTCCCAAGAGACGATTCTCGTGACTGGCGCCGCCGGCGGCGTCGGCTCGACCGCGCGCACGGCCGTCGCCATCCTGCAGGAGCAAGGCCATCGCGTGCGCGCCATGGTGCGCAAGCTCGACGCGCGCGCCGACAAGCTGCGTGACCTGGGCGCCGACGTCGTCGTCGCAGACATGCTGGACATCGTCGCCGTACGCGCGGCCATGCAAGGCTGCTCCGTGGTGTATTTCACGATGTCGGTTTCGCCCGACTACTTGGAAGCAGCCATCAACGTCGCGGTCACCGCTAAAAGCCTCGGTGTGAAAGCCTTCGTCAATCTGTCGCAGATGACGCTGTCGCAGATGAGCGAGACAGAGACCACCCGCAGCCCGCAACAGAGGCAGCACTGGCTTGCAGAACAGATACTGCACTGGTCCGGCCTACCGGTTGTCTACTTGCGTCCGACCGCATTTTTCGACGGCCTGTTCCTGCTGCAGGCGGCGAAGGGCATCCGCGAAGACAACGTCATTCGTTTGCCGTTCGCCGATGGCAAGACCTCGCCGATCGCCGCCGCCGACGTGGGGGCCGCCGCCGCCGCGGTGCTGGCCAACCCGGCGCCGCACATCGGCAAGGTCTACGAGCTTACCGGCCCCCAGTCGCTGACGATGACTGAGATCGCGAAGGAGTTCAGCGGCGCTCTTGGCCGCACCATCCGATACGTCGACGTGCCGCCGCAGATCTGGGAAGCCAAGCTCCTGGAGCTCCAACAGTCGGCGCATGTGACCAAACACCTGGTCGTCATGGGCGAGCTACATCGCGACAACCGCTACGACCGCATGACCGACACCTTCCAGCGGTTGGTCGGCCGTGCGCCGATCTCCGCCGCCGAATTCGCTCGCCGCCACGCGGCCGCGTTCAGGCCCGCCTGATCCTCGCTTCTCGACGGAAGAGGGCGTCCATGAAAGCAGCGGTGTACTACGAGAACGGCGGGTCCGAGGTGCTCCGCTACGAGGAAGTCCCCGAGCCGGCCTGTCCGCCCGACGGCGTGCTCGTCGACGTCGAGGTCATCAGCGTCGAGGGGAGCGATGCGATCCATCGCGCGCGAACACCGCTGACCGAGCGGCCGCACATCGTCGGCTACCAGGGCGCGGGCACGGTGCGCGAGGTCGGCCCCAACGTGACGAGCCGCAACGTCGGCGACCGCGTCGTCGCGCTGGCACCGAACGGCTCGCATGCGGAGGTGATGGCGGCCAGAGAGACGAGCACCTGGCCGGTTCCCGCCGGCGCCGATCTCACGGCGGCGGCATGCGTTCCCGTCGCCTTCGGCACCGCGCACGAGGCGCTCTTCGCTCACGGCCGGCTCGCCCGCGGCCAGCGGGTGCTCGTCCACGCTGGCGCGGGGGGCGTCGGCCTCGCGGCGATCCAGCTCGCGAAGGCCGCGGGGGCCGAGGTGCTCACCACGTCGTCGAGCGACGAGAAGCTCGCGCGCCTGCGCGAGCTCGGTGCGACGCACCTTATCAACTACTCGACGGGGTCCTTCGACGAAGCGATCACCCGGGCCATTGGGCGCGACGGCGTGGACCTCGTCATCGACAGCGTCGGTGGCAAAACGCTGCAGGAGAGCGTCCACTGTCTGCGTTACCGCGGGCGCATCGTCAGCCTCGGCGTGTTGGGGCGCGACTATTCGCCATTCAACCCGCTGCCGCTCTGGGGGAAGAATGCGTCGCTCATCGGCATGAGCCTGTTCAACTCGCGTCGCATCGAGCACGCTCGAACCTACGAAGTCATTGCCGAGTGCATTGCGCGCGTAGCATCGGGCGAGCTTCGCGTGGTCATCGCGCACAAATACGCGCTCGCAGACGCGGCCAAGGCCCACGCTCACAGCGAGCAACGCTCGGTGCTCGGCCGCGTGGTGATGCTCCCTCGCGGCGGTTGACAGAGACGAGCGAGCCGATCGTCTGACGCGCGGGCGGCCTTGCAGCTCCCCGGCGCTCACCTTCCATCACGCAGCGAGCGTCCTCTCAAGCGTCACCGAAACCACGGTACACAGGGCGTCAAGCGCCCCCGCGCAACCAAGCGAAGCGGCGCGGGAATCCGGCGAGAGCCGGTCCCGCGTCAGCCTTCCAAGGCGTCGAGGCCGAACACTAGAGCCAGGCCCTCCAGAACCTGGCGGACGCGTCCAGGTGCGAGGTGACCGACTCGCTCGCTCAGCCGCTCGCGGTCCACCGTTCTCACTTCGGTTGGAGGTGCAATGGGCGCCTAATCGCTCGTTAGGTTGCCTCGCACTCACGCCGCTTCCGCCACCCAACTCGCTTGCACTACCTCGCCGTGGTCGGCGCCGCCGATCCCGTGGTGAGCGTCCCTCGCGCGCGCGCCTTCTTCGACGCCGCCGGCACCACCGACAAGACGTGGGACTCGCGCGAGGGCCTCTTCCACGAAGTGCTCAATGAGCCTTCGGCGGGCCGCCAGATCGCCGACCGGCTGGCGGAGTGGATTTTGGCGCACTCGAAGTAGCTGGCGGCGCTGCGGGGGGCTGCATCTCGGCGGCGCCCCACGTCCGGGGCGCGAGGTACCCTAGGCGTTCGGCGATGACGCGCGCCTCGGCCGCGCGCGTCTGCAGAAGCACGTTGCGCTGCGCGGTGGCGTCGTGCGCCTTCACGCGCGCCATCTTGGTCGCCGCCATCGACTCGGCGAGCTGCGCCTTGCGCTGCGCGTAGGTGGCGCGCAGGTCGGCGTTCTCGTAGTCCTCGGCGTACGCGGCCTCCGCATCCGCGAGCGCCGCCTCGGCGTCGTCGACCGCCGTGGGTTGCAGGCGAGCCGCCGGCCCGTTGTGGGCGCGTGCGACCTCGGCGCGTGCGGCCGCGAGCGCACGGGGCACGTGCGGCGGCGGCGCCTCTTGCGTGGTGCACCCCCAGGTCGCGGCGACGAGGAGCGGAAGGGCAACGGCTCTGCCGATTCGGATGCTCATGCGACGTCTGCCTCGCAGACGACGTGCCAGAGCCGCTCCGGCTGAGCCGCGATCTCCTCGCTCAGATCGCGCCGCCGAGCGAGGCCACCAGCGTCCAGCCGACGACGCCGGAGCTCGTGACGCCATCGTCGCGGGGCCGCCCGTGAGCGCACCGAAGAAGTGACCCGTGCCCACGAGAATTTGCGGTCCGCCGGCCGCGTCCCACGTCGCGCCGTTGGGCAAGCTCTTCGTCCCTGCGAGCCTGTAACGGCCCTGGCCGTCGATGCCGATGCGCACCATCGAGGCGACGTCGTATCCGAAGCGGAGTCGCCCCTCGGTGTCGATCTCGCCCTCCTCGGTGAAGAGGTCTTACGTTCTAGCCACCGTCTATCCAGGGCAGGCAGGTCCCCTTCGGAGCCCCTGACGTGCTGTCCCAGTAACAGCAATCCGTACGCACCGATCAAACCGCACGAGGCTTGATTCCACCTCGACGGCGGTGCACTAGCCAGTCACTTCGGCGTGACCTTCAGGACCGACGCCGACGACGTGTTGAACTGGAGCAGCAAGTACAGGCTCGTGTCGTCGACGGCCAGGCTCCCGAAGTATCCGCCGTCCGGGTTCGGGATCGCCGTCACGGGGCCGCCGCCGATCGGAACCTTCATCACGCCGGCCGTGGCGTCCGGGGAGCTGAAGCCCTGGTTCGAGTTGATCCAGTAGACGCTCGTCTCGTCGACGGCCAGCGCGGCAATCGGCGACTGGCCCAGGGCAAGCACCGTCGCCTTGCCGCCGTCGAGAGGGAGTCGCATCACATCGCCGGAGCTGTTGGTCCAGTACGCCGCCGCCTGGTCGGCGACGACGGCCTCTCCGGTGGTCACCTCGTAGGCGAGCTCCTTGGGCGTCCCGCCCGACGTCGGAACCGTCAGCACGCGCCCGTCATACGTCGTCCAGTACAGCTGCCCGTTGGCGGAGAAGATCCACGCGCCCGCGCCGGCGTGTGAAGCGAGCGTCGAGACGGTCCCGCCGCCCACCGGCACGGAGAGGACGCAGCCCGTGCAGACGCTGCCGCAGGGCGACGAGGTCGTGAAGTAGACGTTCGCGCCGTCGGTGGCGAGCGCCGTGGTTTGCGGGAATCCCGACGCGATCGTCGCCTGCGAGCCGCCCGACACGGGGACGCTCGCGATGAATCCACCGTCGAACGATCCCCCAGGGCCCGCGGAGCCCGTCCAGAAGACGTGGTTCGTGTCGACCGCGAGTCCTAACGGGGCTTCGGTGGACGATGCGAGAGTGACCGTGGCGCCGCCAGCGGCGGGAACGCTCAGGATGGCCCCGCCCCGGTTGCCAAGGTCCTCCGCCCAATAGACCGTGGTCTTGCCGAGAACGACGTCGTACGCGTAGACGGAGCCAGTCACGGTCGAGAGCGTGACGAAGCATTGCCCCGCGGTGCACGTTCCCGCGCACGTCGAAGGAGAGCACGGCGGGGCGCCGCCGTCGGAGCTGCCGCTGCGCGAACTGGAGCAACCGATCGAGACGGTGCCTGCCGCGAGCAATGGGGCCAACCGGAAGAAAGGCACGTTCACGTCGACGAACGATAGCTCAGGCTAGACGGCGATTCGGTTGGAGGTGCAATGGGCGCCCAATCGCTCGTTACGTTGCCTCGCACTCACGCCGCTTCCGCCACCCAACTCGCTTGCACTACCTTCTCGCCGAGAACCACGTCGCGCGCTCGAGGCTCGCGCCGCTCGATGCTCATCGGCGCGAGCGGCTTGCCGGCCGTAGCGACACCCCTAGCCCGGACCCTGTTCATCGTCCTGACGTTCACCCCTCCGCACGCTACGCCTCCTCGCGGATCGCAACGCCGAGGTTCTGCAGCATGGGAGCGTTCTCGCACGCCACGTAGCGGCAGGGCTTGGTCGCGCTCGCGTTCGTGTGCTGGTGCCACGCCCAGACCGGAATGTAGACGGCGTCTCCGGCTCTCCACTCCACGCGCTGATCCTCGATGATGCTGAACCCGTCTCCTTCGAGCACGTAGAGAATCGTCTCGTAAGTGTGCCGGTGCTTGCTCGTCGTCTGACCGGGCTCGAGCCCGCCGATCGTCATGCTGACGACGCGCGACGGTAGATCGACGACCCACACCGGGTGTTGGCGCTCCCGGCTGAACGGCTCGTCGCGGCTGGTCTTCTCCACGGCGCGGTGAACGAGCCTCTGCGGCATCTCGACAACCGGCGATCCCGGCGTCCGGCCGAAGTCCTTCGACGTGTACGACATGGGGTTCTCGTCCTCCTCGGCGGTGTCATGCCACGGCGAGCGTCCGCGACCTCGTCCTCTTCTTCCTCTTCGTCAACACGGTGAAGAACTGGACGCGCGCCGCGATGGCCAGCGCTGCCCCGTACTCCAGATCGACCCGGCTCGCCGGGCGCTGCTCCAGCTCGCGCGCGATGATGCGCTGCATCGTGCGCGCGTGGTCATCGTCTCCGTCGATGTGGATGAGAAAGAAGGACAGGTGCTCGCGCGGCTCGCCGACGGCCTCGAAGCCGTTCACGATCGTCGAGTACAGGTGCGGCACGATGGCCTCGGCGCCGAGGCACAGAGCCCCCAGTCCGACCATCGGGCGCGGACTGCGACAGCACTCGAACATCGTGTCCACCAGCGCCTGCGTCTCGGTGAACACCGGCTCTTCTTCGAGGAAGATGCCCATCGTGCGCATCATGTCGCGGTAGATCTGCGAGTGAGGGACGCTCCCGAGCGCGCCGAGCCCCATTTCCTCGAACAGGTTCTGCACGAGGTCTCGGCGGTCGGCCTCGTCGGTCATGTTGGCGAGAAGCGCGCTCAGGTAACGCGTGAAGTGGCGCGAATAGTGGCATTGCTGGCGAACGAAGGTTGCGAGCTCGTCGCGCGTCGCCGTTCCCTTGCGACAGCGTGTCAGAAAGGGTGTGCAGTCGAGCGCGTCGATCCAGCTCGATCTAAGGATGGAGGACCAGTGTTCGTCGATTCCGACGATCTTCATTGAGTTGTTCTCCGTTGGGGCGGACGGGGTGGTCACTCGTCTTGCCGGATACATGCCGGCGCCCCCGTCGGCTTCTCGTCTGATCTCGCCTCGGTTGGGGGCTCGTCCCCGCCGCACCTGATGTCGGATCAGCGCGATCGCAAGAAGAAGATGATGTCCTGCCGGTCCGTCTTGGACAGGTTGTTGAAGTTGGTGATGACGGTGGCGGCGTCACCGCCGGTGCTCGAAGACGGAGCGCAGCAAGACGAAAAGGTCACGTTGACGAATGGAGACGTTCGGAGGCCGATTGCATCCCGACCTTTTGCTTGTGAAAAAGACCGGACACAGGACGCTGGAAGTCGGCCGACCAGCGACGAAAGCCCGCCTCGCTACGCAAAGAGTTCAGCCGTCGGCACTTTCCGGCGTGCCTACTCGATCGCGATCTGGGCAATCAGCTCCGGAGGGCGGCGGCCAGTGTGTCGCTCGATGTCGCGATGGCGCTCGGGTACGTCGAGCGTGTCGAGCCGGAGTTGCTCGGCAAGCTCGATCAGGTCCGGGTCATCATGGCGCGCGTCGTCATGTGACGTGACATGCGATCCGCGCCAGCGCGGGCGCCGGCGGCAGCGTCGGCGTCAGGAGCAGCGTCGGCGTCAGGGGCAGCGACAGGGTCAGGGGCAGCGACGGCGTCAGCGGGTGGTCGGTAGACGCCGTCCTCTTGGAGCGAGACCACCCCGCACGTACGATGGCGCTCGATGACAGCCGGAAGATGGACGCTGCGAGGGAGCCTCGTCTGCCTCGTAGCCTGCGGAGGGGCCGCGGGCACCGAGACGAGCGGTACCGGCGGCTCGGACGCGGGACAGGTGGCGACCACGCAGGTGCAGGGGCAGGTCAACGGCCGTTCCTTCGATGCCAAGGACGCCATCTCGGCGCTCGTCGACCACACCAACGGATTCGAGTTCCTCGGCACCGTGCCGTTCGTCGAGATCACCGACTTTCCGGGCGCCTGCGCACTCTCCGCGCAGAACAAGGGGCCCACGGACAGCCGCGTCCTCTTGCTTGGGTTCGGCGTGAACGACGCTTCGGGAAAATCGACCGCCCCCGTCGCCCCGGCCACGTTTGCCGTGCACGACGACTCCGCGCCGCTTCCTCCGAGCGCCAAGGTCGCCCAGGTCTATTACGGCAGCGGCTGCGGGAAAGACGTTTCCTACTTCGGAACGTCCGGAACCGTCACGCTGACCAAGATCGACGCGGACAACACGTACGAAGGCGGCTTCGACGTCGTCCTGAGCTGCGCCGCGTTCTCCACCTGTTCCGGCGGCGACGCGCACCTCACGGGTTCGTTCCGGTCGACCGCTTGCGGAACCCTCGCAACGAGCATCAACAGCACGCCGGCCTGCATGTAAGTTCCGGGCCGGCTGCCCACTTCGCGGCTCTGCGCGCGCGTCTCCGTGGGTGACGCTGCGCACTCTCTGCCAGCGACGGAAGCCCAAGCCGACGTGCGGTAGCATCGACCTGGGTACACCGCGTGAGCACCGCAGAAGGCGCACCGCCGGACTATGGGACGGAGTTCCTCGAATGGCTCCGGACCGCTACGGAACGCGCGTGGAACGACTATCCCGAGCGAACACTCGCCGACTTCCAGCGCGCAGGGGTCGGTGGCACGACCTGGCGAAGAGGGACGCGATGGGCTGCAGGACTGTCGGACGCCGAGATCGACAGTGCAGAGCGGCGCTACGGGCTCCGCTTTCCCTCTGAGTACCGACTCTTCCTTAGGCAGCTCCACACCACGACGCCGCGCCTAGGCGGCGCCCGATTCAAAGACGACGTCACACTCCGCTGGATCGAAGATCCCGGTTTCTTCGACTGGCGTCACGATGACGCCGCGATCGTCGCAGCGCGCGGCGACGTGCTCGAGGGGCTGGTCTTCGACGTTGAGAACAATGTCCTGTGGCCGTCGAGTTGGGGTGCGCGGCCTGACCGGGCCGAGGCTCGCCGGGCGCGACTCGAGAACCTCCTCGGCAGCGCCCCGCAGCTCATCCCCATCGTTGGACATCGCTACCTACTGCCGGTCGCACCTCACGCCGTCCTCTCGGTCGTTCAAAGCGACATCATTGTGTACGGCGGCGATCTCCGCACGTTCCTACTGGCCGAGCTTTCATCGCTCCTCGGAATCACGGACGATCCCGCGTGGTCCAACGTCCGCGTGACGGACGTGCCGTTCTGGGGCGAGCTCGTGCAGTAGAGGCGTTAGGCGCCACCCAACTCGCTTGCACTACCTTCTCGCTCATCTGTCCTTCTCTTGCGCGGATCAGCGGTACGGGGCGGTCCCGGGGCGCTCGAGGAGATGCACGCCCGAGGAGGGCATGTGGCGCAGCTCGGCGAGATGGCGCCCGTAGAACTCGGTGTACCCGCAGCCGTGGCATACGTAGGCGTCGAAGCTCCCGACTGTGAGGAGGGGTTCCTTCGGCCCGCGATCGATGACCACGTGCATCTCGCTGCCACCTTCGTACTCGCTCGGCGTCGTGAAGCGGTCGATGCGCCAGATCTTGCCGCCCCCGCACTTGGGGCACGTCAGCGTCGTCTTCATGGTGAGAGCCTAGCGGCTGAACCGATGCGCGGCGCCCTAGCTGGCCGTACTTCTTGGAGATCTACGAACTCAGTCTCAGTGCACATCGCAGCACCGGAATCCCAAGATCGGAATAAAGTCGGTGGGCCCAACGATGATTGGGTTCATCATAGGGGCCTGGTATCGGTTCAATAACGGGCTCAACTCGCGAGCACTGAGGCT
>Ga0335069_10009624_pt1 | contig 13746 bp, 15 predicted proteins | sample Lox_Sample_11_FD_206714 | JGI IMG/M metagenome (GOLD analysis project Ga0335069, IMG submission 206714) | Soil microbial communities from Loxahatchee National Wildlife Refuge, Florida, United States - Lox_Sample_1.1 | ecosystem: Environmental > Terrestrial > Soil > Wetlands | place: USA... | reverse complement strand
CCCTTCTTGGTGCGGAAGCGCCCCTTGCCCTTGCCGGGCACGCGCTTGCCGACACCGGCCGGCCCCAGGCCGACGATCTTCGCGCGCGGCTTGCCGGCGCGCGCGAGGATCACCTCCTCACCGTTGGCGGCCCGCTCGATGAGCTCGGGCAGCCGGGCCTTCGCCTCGGCCACGTTCACCACCTTCGGCTTCATGCAAAAGGTCTAATCGAGCTGACCAACTTGGTCAACCGGCCGACTGAGCTGTCCCGGCGCGCCTTCCGGCATTCCCGGCGACGCTTCCGTTCGAATGCGTTGCTCGATTTGCGAGCAGGCGCACCGAGGCTTCGACGGTCGGAGTCGGTACCGGACGCGGACACGGCAACGGACACCGACACGGAATCGGTGTCGGACTCGGACTCGGTCTCAGCCCCCGCAGTCGGGGTTCTTCACGGTGAACGTGGCCACATCGGGGGCCGGTTCCACCGTCTCGAGCTTCTGGTAGGCAATGACGCCGCCCGTCGGCTCGCTCACCATGTCGCTGACGACCGTCTTGGCGACGTTGTAGGCGCCGGTGATCTTCACCTTGGCGCCAATCTGCGGCAGCGGGTTGGGGAGCGGGACGTTCAGGATGTCGTCGTTGACCGGTTCCTTCGGCTGCTCGCCCGGCTTGAGCTTGTTGTACGCCTTCATCGCGTCGCAGATGACGGCGTAGTTTCGCGCCCAGCCGACGACGCGGATCTTCGGGCTCTTCATGTCGCCCTTGTTGTCCGAGATCCAGAAGCTCGGCACTTCCATGTTGCAGTCGGCCGGATCCGCCTTGCCCGTCTTGTGGATCGAGCACTTGGGCGCGCGGCCGATGTTCGAGTCGACGATGTACCCCGTGATCGTGATGGGGTTCGCCGTCACGTCCTTGCCGTGCAGCAGGCTGCGGAGCTGGTGGATGGCGCCGAACACCGTGTACGACCCGTCGCCGCCCTTGATGGGCGTGCTGGGGAGGGTCGGCGGAGCCGGGATGCTCGCCCTCTTGCCGGACCACGCGGGCGCCGGCTTGTACGGGTTGTCGTCACCGCTGCATCCCGCCGCTGCAACGAGCAACGCCGCGAGAGAGCACGCCCCAATCGCCTGCTTGGCCAGCTTGTGCATGGCCCGGATCGAGTATCACGCGAGAAACACGCGAGACAAGGGCCGAATCTCGGGGGGAGGCAGCCCCAGCGCGTCGACGTCCGCAGCCCGGATGAGATCCCCCGTGCACCCGGCCACGAGCCGCTGCACGATTGCAGCCAGCTCGGCATCTTCGCCCGGGAAGGGGTACTCCACGAGGCGCGCGTAGGCCGCGTGCTCGATGCCCACCGGCCGGCCGAGGACACGGAGCCCCTCGCGCGCCAGCCGGTCCGTCAGGATGGCGCGCAGGTCCTCGGCGCGGTCGCGCAGGCGCGGCAGGGCCACGGGCGACTCGCGCGCGTCGGCCAGGCGCGCCGCGAGCGTGCCGTCGAGGCGCCCCTGCTCCGCGAGCGCCTCGGGCGGGGCCGATGCCGTGAGCGCCAGCTGCACGTCGAGCGGGTCGGGCCGCTCCCAGGGCGCGCGCTTCTCGGCGAGGGCGCGCGCGACGATCTGCTGCACGTCCGCCGGCAGCGCGGCGCCGTCGAGGAGCACGAGCATCCCGCCGTGCGCGAGCGCCAGGGGCGAGGCGGCCGGGTCCGTCCAGCGTGCGACGTCGTGCTCGCGGGCGCTCGTCGCATCGACGAGCACGAGCGGACCGTCGCGGCGCGCTCCCGAGAGGTGCGCGCGGGCGAGCATCGGCACGGGGTCGATGCCGCTCGGCGCCAGGATCGCGATGGGGGCGCCCACCGCGGTGCGCCGCTCGAGCGCCTCGAGCGCCATGCGCGAGGCGGCGGAGTACACCCCGATGGTCGCGGGCCGTGCGAGGCGGATGGCGGCGAGCGCGTCGCGCCCGCGATCGAGCGCCCGCTCGTGGTGCAAGAGCTCGATGCGCTGCTCGGCCGCCTCGGCACGCCGGGTCGCCTCGACCGCGCGCGCGAGCATTCGGTCGCGCGTGCCTCGCGCGCGGCACGCGGCGGCGAGCCGTCCGGCGGTGTCGGCCAGGGCGCGCACCTCCTCCAGCGTCGGCGGCTCGTCGCGCGCGACGCGCGGGAGCACGAGCACGCCCTCCGTCTCCCCGTCGCACGTCACCAGCGACGCGAGCAGGGCGCCGCGGTCGTTCATCCAGCGCGCCAGCGGGCGCAGCTCCGGGCGCCGCACCTCGAGCGACTCGAGCACGTCGGCGCGCAGCGTCGCCTCCGGCTCGGCTGCCGCGACGAGCGCGAGCGCCTCGGGGAGCTCGCCCTCGGCCTCGCGCGCGTAGCCGGCGGCGTCGACCGTGGTCACCCGCGTGGGCTCGAACGTCCAGAGCTCGGGCGACGTGGCGTTCGCTCCACCCGGGGCGCGCAGGGCGTGAAGCGCGGCGCGCAGGGCTTCGTCCGGATCTCCTCGCTGCGCCTCGACGGCGGCGCGGGCGAACGCGTCGAGCCACGCGCCGCGCGCGGGGCGCAGAGGGCCCTCGAGCATGGAGGCCACCGTGCCGACGGCGAGCGCGACGATCGCCGTGACGAGCGTCACGCCCCACGCGTCGCCGCGTCCCTCGGTGGATGCGGCGCCGAGCAGCGCCACCCCGCCGCCCACGATGGCCAGCACGACCACCCGGCGCGTCACGCGCGCGACGCGCACCGGGTCGGCTGCCATCGCCGCGGCGCCGAGGAGCACGCTCGCCCCTGCGACGAGCGCGCGCCCGAGCTCGTCGGCCCGCGCGCGCCCCACGAGCGCCACCACCAGCGCCGCCACGAACGCGGTGCCCAGGAGCCCGCGCATCGCGAGCGCCCGTTCGGCCACTCCGAGCTCCAGCTTGCGGCGGCGCAGCGTCACCTCGACCTGCGCCAGGAGCGCGAGCGCCGTGACGACGCTCGCGCCGACGGCCCACGCCCGCGGGTGCTCGGTGACCGCGAGCCACTCGCCGCGTTGCGGCGCGAGGCGCGCCACGAGAGCCGCCCACGCCGCGAGCGCCACCACGACGACCCACGGCGCTGCCGAGGTGCGGACCGGCCGCACCATGCCCGAGGACCCCGGGATCCGCGCGACGGCGACCGCCGCGGCCATCGCGCACGCCGCCGCGCCCACGGTCCCACACGCGTCGAGCCCTGCGCGCGCCGACGTCGCCCCGAGCGACGCGATCACGATCGCCGCGCCCACCCCGAGCACGCGCGACACGGCGCGCTCGCGCCGGGCCGCGACGAAAGCGACCACGAGCGCCGCCAGCCCCGCGAGCCACGCGCGCGGCTCGGCCCAGTCGTCGGCGCCGGCCGCCAGCGTCGCGACGTATCCCACGACCGCGAGCGGCGGGAGGTAGCGCCGCAGGGGGCTCCAGCGAGAGGGGCTCTCCGGGGTCATGACGCGGACGGGCCCAGTTATCGCACGGATCGGCGCGCCGACCAGGTCGTCTGGTGGGGCTTCGCGCGGTCGGCCCGCCTGCGGCGGATCCTCGTGCCGGCTGGCGCGGCGCGGGCCGCTGTGTTCTCGTCTCTGCGATGGCCCGGCTGCCGGCTCCCCTCGCCCTGGGCGCCTGGCTCGCCGCGCGGGGAACGCTCGCGACGGTCGCCGTCGCCATCATCGGACTCGAGGCGCTCGGCGCGGTCGTCTTCGCCGTCGCCGTCGGCGCGCGGCGGGCGACCGAGGTGCCCACGCTGTCGGCTCTCGCCATCGCCTGGGGCGGAGGCATCATGCTCGCCTTCGGCGCGGCCCTGCGGGCCATCCGCGCGGATCGCGAGGAGGGCATCGCGGCCCTCGTGCAGGCGCGAGGCGTGACGGCGGGAGCGTACGTGCGCGGGCGCGTCGGTGGGCTCGTGTTCCTGCTCGCGGTCGCGATGGGCGGCGCCACGCTGATCGCCGACGCGGCGGCGTTCGCGGCCGGCGGCGGCGGCTGGCCGGTGCTTCGAGCGGGCGTGGCGGCGCTCGTGTACGTGCTCGCCTTCGCCGCGACCGTGGGGCCCGTCGCCATGGCGGCGCTCGGGGCGCGCACGCGCGCCGGTGGGTACCTCACGCTGCTCGGGGTGCTGGTGCTCCCGGAGCTCGTCGCCCCGTGGACCTCCGACCTGCTGCCGAGCGGATGGACGGAGCTGACGTCGATCCCGTTTGCGCTCGGTGCGGTGAGGGCCGGCGTGGCGCACCCGATGACCGCGGGAGCCCACGCGGCGCGCGCGGTGGCGGGTCTCGCGGCGGTCGTCGCGCTGTCGCTCCTCGTCGTCGCGGCACGCGCGCGGGAGGGGCGGGCGTGATCTCTCTGGAGGGCGTTGCGTCGCGCCGGGGAGGCCTCGCACGCGCGAGCCTCTCGCTCGACTGGGACGCGGGCATGCACGCGGTCGTCGGAGGAACTCCGGACGGCGCGCCGGAGCTGCTCGCGATCTTGGCGGGCCTCGAGCGGCCGCGCACGGGCAGCGTGCGTGTGCTCGATGGCGACCCGCACGACGTGCAGGTGCGTCGCGCCATCGCGCTGGTCCCCGCGACGCCGGCGCTGCCCGAGCGCATGTCGGTGCGCGAGACGCTGGAGCTGGCCGCGGCCATCCGTGGCGACGCAGCGACCCCGCCCGCGCACGAGCGGCTCGCGACGCTCGGCGTCGAGGCGCTCGCCGACCGGCGCGTGCTCGGCCTCTCGCTCGAGGAGGCGCGCGCCGTGGCCCTCGTCGAGGCGCTGACGGCGCCCGGCGTGCGCGTCATCCTCGTCGAGGAGCCGCGCGTCGCCGTCGATCCGCGCGCCGCGGTGCTCCTTCCCGAGCGCCTGCGCGCCCGGGCCGCCGCCGGGTGCGCCGTCGTGATGACGACGCCGTCGATGCGCGACGCGGCCACGCTGGGCGACGACCACCTGTTCCTCACGGCAGCGCGACCGCCCGCCATGGCGCGCATGCGGATCGTCACGCGCGACCCGGTGGCGCTCGTGTCGGCGATCGCACGCGAGCCCGCCGTCGAGGGCGTCTCGCGACAAGACGCGCCTCGCTCCGGCAATGGCGGCGCGACGGCGGGCGCCCTGGGCGTCGTCGTCGCGCGCGGTCCGGACGCGAGCGCCCTCGCCGACGCCGTCGGCCGAGCCGTCGTGGCGTCGGGCGCCGACGTGGTCGAGATGCGCCAGGACTTCTCGCCGGGCGCGAGGGACGTGGCGCCGTGAACATCGTGCTCGCCCGCGTCCCCGTCTCCCGGCTGCTTCGCACGCCGCGCGCCTGGGTGATGATCGGCGCCTGGACGGTGCTCGCCGTGGGCTTCGCCGCGGCCGCTCGGGCGCAGGGCGCGTCGCATGGCGCCGACCACGCGCTCGTCGGAGCCTTCGGCGCGCTGGTCGTCCCGCTGCTCTGCTACGCGATTGCCGGCGGCGCGCTCGGTGCCACGTCGCTCTCGGCGGCGGACGCACCGGCGGTCGCGTTCGGAGCCACGCCCCCGCGCGCGGCGGCAGTGACGGTCGCGGTCGTGGTCGGCGTGAGCGCCGCGGCGTGCGCCGTCCTCGGCGCAGCCGTCGCCATCGTCGCCCACGGGTCCTCGGACCCGCCCGTCGCGCGCGATGCGATCGCCAGCGCCTACGCGGGCGCCCTCGGAGGCGCGGCGTACGGGTCGCTCTTCGCCCTGGGCTCGACCTTCGGCCGCCGCGGCGGGGGCCGCACCGTGGCCCTCGTGGCCGACTGGCTCCTCGGCGCCAACGCGACCGCCGTGGCTTTCGTCACTCCGCGCGCGCACCTGCGCAACCTGCTCGGCGGCACGCCGCCCGCGGGTCTCGGCGAGCGCGTGAGCGCCATCGCCCTCGTCCTCCTCGTCGTCCTGTTCGCGACGCTCGCAGTCCGCCGCGCGCGCTGAGTCTGGTGTTCGACTCCGCTCCCTTCGGGCGTGGGGAGTCAGCCCTCCACGCCTGCCAGCTTGAGCACGCGCTCGCGCACCTCGCGCGTCATGTCGAGCGTGCGCCCCTCGAGGTCGAAGCTCGCGTCCGCGCGGCGCCTGCACGCGTGCACCTTGATCCGCAGCCGCGCCGGGGGCTCCCCCGCGAGCGTGCCCTCGAGACGCGATCCCGGCGGCGACGGCACCGACGAAACGAGCACGATCGCATCGTCGCGCAGCGACACGACCCGCGCCTCCCCTCCCCGGTCCCACGCGACGTGCCGGCTCACTTGCGCCCCGCCCGCATGGCCTGACGCGCCTCGCGCTCCGCGTCCTTCTCCGCGATGACTTGGCGCTTGTCGTACTTCTTGCGGCCCTTGCCGACGCCGACCTCGACCTTCACGCGCCCCTCCTTGAAGTAGAGGCGCATGGGAACGGCGGTGTACCCGCCGCGCGCCAGTCGCTCGTGGATCTCCTCGATCTCGCGCCCGTGAAGGAGAAGCCTCCGGGGGCGCCGCACCTCGTGGGGGAAGGCGCTCGCCTGCTCGAAGGGGGCGACGTACATCTGCTTGAGCCACGCCTGTCCGTCGTCGACGGAGACGTACGCGTCGGTGACGTCCACCTTGCCGGCGCGCAGCGACTTCACCTCGCTGCCCACGAGGGAGATCCCGGCCTCGTAGCGCTCCTCGATGTCGTAGTCGAAGGTCGCCCGCCTGTTCTTGACGATCAGGGGCTCGGGGTCCTTCTTGGCCATGGGGCGCCTCGCATTAGCCGATCCTCGGCTAGCATGCCGCAGGCTGGGGATGCGCAGCGAGGTCAAGGGCGTCTGGTTTCTGACCGCGAAGCGGTACCTGCTCGAGGACTACGGTCCGGAGCAGTTCGACCGCTTCGTGGCCGCCGTGCCCGAGGCGCACCGCGAGTGGGTGCGCGAGCCGCTCGCGTCGCGCTGGTACCCGGAGGACATGATGCGCGACGCGCTGGCGTCGTTCTACGCCGAGGTCGCGCAAGGCAGCAACGCGGTCTTCACGGCGGCGATGGAGCGGTGCGCTCTGCTCGGCATCCACTGGTTCCTGCAGCTGCTCCTGTCGGTGACGACCCCGCGCTATCTCCTGCGCCTCGTGCCGACGGCGCTCTCGCAGATCCGCCGCGGCCCGGTGAAGGTGCACATCGAGGCGCGCGAGGGCGGCGCCACGCTGCGCTTCACGGGACAGCCCTACGCCACCGACCTGCGCTACCGGCTCGCGACTCCGGCGATCGTGCGCTCCCTCATGAGCGTCTGCGTCGGGCAGTCGGCGCGCGCGACGCTCACGCACTTCGACGAGTCGACGCACGTGTGTGACGTGAGCTGGTAGCGGCGCGTACGGTTCAGCCGCCGTCGGCGCGAGGGAGCTCCTCGCCGTCGTACGGCAGGTGGAAGGCCGGCTCTTCGTGGGCGAGCCCCATCTTCTTCTCGAGAGCGGACACGCGCTCGCGCAGCGTCTCGTTCTGCGCGGCGAGCGCCCGGATCATGTCGGTGACGGGGTCGGGCAGCGCCGCGTGGTCCAGCGCCGCGTCGAAGCGCGCGTGCTTGGGGACGATGACGCGCGCCGGAACGCCGACGACGGTGGCCTCGGGAGGCACCTCGCGCACGACGACGCTCCCCGAGCCGATGCGCGCGTGGTCGCCCACGTGGATGGCGCCCAGGATGCACGCGTTCGAGCCGATGACCACGTTGTTGCCGATCTGCGGGTGACGCACCTTGCGCTCGAGCGAGGTGCCGCCCAGGACGATGCCCTTGTAGAGGAGGCAGCCGTCTCCGATCGTCGCCGTCTCGCCGATGACGATGCCCATCCCGTGGTCGATGACGACGCGCCGGCCGATCGACGCGGCGGGGTGGATCTCGATGCCTGTGAGGAAGCGGTTCCCGTGCGCCAGCAGGCGGGCCGCCATCTTGTGCTCGTGCTGCCACAGACCGTGGGCGGCGCGGTGCAGCCACAGGGCGTGGAGCCCCGGGTAGACCAGGGCCACCTCGACGGCCGACCGCGCGGCCGGGTCGTTCGCCTGCACCGCGCGGATGTCCTCCGCGGCGAGCTGCGCCCCGCGCACCAGCTTGCGTACTGCCGACAACGGGTTCATCGCGGGGCTCCCGCCAGCTTAGCATCGCTGTATGAGCGAACGCTTGCACCTGGCCGCGCCGAACCTGTCGCCGTGGAAGCGCGTCCGGCACGAGACGGTGGGTCACTTCCGCGTGTTCGAGGTCGATCGGGGCGATTGGACCGACGCCTCGGGCAACCCGCGTGGGGACGCATACACCATTCGATGCAGCGACTGGTGCAACGTGGTGGCCCTCACGCCGGAGGACGAGCTGGTGATGGTCTGGCAGTACCGGTTCGGGACGGACGCGATGTCGCTCGAGATACCGGGCGGCGTGGTGGACCCGGGCGAGTCACCGGAGGCAGCCGCGGTGCGCGAGCTGCGCGAGGAGACGGGTTACGTGGCCGACTCGGTCGAACCGCTCGTCGTCGTGGACGCGAACCCGGCCACGCAGAACAACCGCTGCTCCACGTTCCTCGCGCGCGGGGTGCGCCGCGCGGCGGAGACCGCGTTCGACGCGCAAGAGGAAATCGAGACGGTGCTCGTGCCGGCCAGGTTCGTGCCCCAGCTCCTCGACGAGGGACACGTGCGGCACTCCCTGGTGCACAGCGCGCTCGAGCGCTTCTGGCGCCTGCGGAGCGCCCGGCCGTAGTCTCGGCCCTCGCCGGGCGCGCCTCAGCTTCCCTGCGCCTCGTCGTCCGAGTCGTCGTCTTCGAGGACGTCGCCTGCGATGGGCAGCGTGCCGCTCTCGGGATTGTCCTCGCCGCGCAGCCGCGCGAACCGGTCGACGACGCCCGAGGGACGCGCGGTCGGCAGCCCCAGGTGCAGCTCGCCCGTCGTCTCGTCCTCGCCGTCCTCGGCGAAGACGCGGGCGAGCGCGCTGCGGAGGAACGAGCGGCCGTCGCCGACGCCCATGGCGAGCGCCACGCGGCGCAGCTCGTAGCCGAGCGCACCGGCGTGCGGGTAGCGGTTGGCGGGGTCCTTCTCGAGCGCGCGCGCGACGATGCACTGCAGGGCGCTCGGGAGCTGCGGCTCGAAGATGCCCGTGTGGATGATGCCCTCGCGCGCCCAGCCGAGAGCCTGCTGCTCGTTGATGAACGAGGGGAAGCGCGGCCCGATGAGCATCTCGCGCAGGATGATGCCCAGGGAGAACACGTCGGAGCGGGCGTCGCCCATCTGGCCGCGAGCCACCTCCGGCGCGAGGAAGCTCACCCGCCGCGCGAGGGCGCGCACGCTGCGCACCGACGATGCGGCGCGGGCGGCGACCGCGACTCCGAAGTCGCTCACCTTCACCTCGCCGTGCCACGAGAGGAGCACGTCGCAGGGCGAAAGGTCGCCGTGCACCACACCGAGGCGCTGCCCTTCCGGCGTCGACGCGAGGCGCGCGCCGGCGAGGGCCTCGGCGATCTCGTTGCCCACGAAGAGGGCCACGTCGGTCGGGATGCGCTCGCGCCGCTTGGCGAAGGACGCGAGCATCTTGGCGAGGGTCCGCCCCTCGATGAGCTCGACCACCGTGTAGGGCTGTGCGGGACCGGCGAGGCCGAAGTCCTCCACGCGCACGACGTTGGGATGGCTCACGCACGCCGAGCGATGGGCCGCCGTCGTGAGCGCCGACAGGATGGCGTCGTGCTCGTCGCTGGCGATGGTGTCGAAGACCTTGATGGCGACGGTGCGTCGCACCCCGCAGGCGCCCTCGTAGATGCCCCGGTAGACGGTGGCCATGGTGCCGCGGCCCATCTGAGCTCCGATGAGGAGCTGACGGCCCTCCCCCAGAGGGATGTCGATGCACGGAGGCGGAATGAGCGGCGTCGGTCGGGCCATGGGCGGGCCTGGTTTCGATCAGCGGTGCCTGGGGATCCTTGGATTGCAACCATCGAACCGCGCCGCGGATACCGGATTCCCGAGACATCTCGCGCGGACCGCGCCGCCGATGGATCCGAACGGATCCACGCACAGGGATCCTGCGCGTGTGTGAGTGCTAGTGTGGCCGGCGCGATGGCTGTAACGAGCTGGGAGACGGTCGAAGCGCTCGTGACCGGCCTCGAACAGCACCAGCGCACGAAGGTGCTGGAGCTGGCAAGGCGCCTGCGCCCGGGGCTCACGCTCGAGGACATCGCCAACCCGCACGACTTCCCCGAGCTGGGCGACGCCGACTGGCAGTACGAGGACGGGATGCTCGCCGGCATCCAGAGCGTGCTCGCGGCAGTGCGCGCCGAGGCGCGAAGACAGGGCTGAGCCGTGGCGGGGAAGAAGAAGAAGAAGAAGGGCGCCCCCGGTCCGTTCGAAGCCCTGCGCGCGCTCAAGGAGGAGCTCGCGAAGAAGGAGGCGGCGAAGAAGGGCCCCGCGCGCGACAAGACGCCGCCGCCGGCCGCGCCGAAGCGAACGCCCGAGGAGCCCGAGGACGAGGCGCTGCTCCTGCATCGTCTCTTCGCGGGCGTCGAGCCGCTGGATCGCACCAAGGGCCGCATGCCGAAGCAGCGCGTGGAGCCGTCGGCGGCGGTCGAGCGTCAGGCGAAGCGCGGGGCGGACGCAGCGCAACGCGACGCCGAAGCGGTGCACGAGCACCTGCGCTCGCTCGTCGAGGGGCGCACGCGCTTCGAGGTGAACGACGACGGCCGGCGCGTCGAGGGGCGGCGCGTCGACTTGCCGATGGATGCGATGCGTCGCCTGCGGCGCGGGATGCTGCCGATCGACGGGCGACTCGACCTGCACGGCATGAGCGCGCGCGACGCGCGAGGGCACCTGGAGCTATTCCTCCGCACGATGCGCGCCCGGGGCGAGCGCTGCGTGCTCGTGATTCACGGCAAAGGCGAGCATTCACCCGGCGGCGTCCCGGTGCTGCGCGGCGAGATCGCTGCGTGGCTCTCGCAGGGCACGTCGAGCGAGCACGTCGCCGGGTTCGCCACCGCGAGCGAAGCCGACGGCGGCGAAGGCGCCGTGTACGTGCTGCTTCGCCGCTGAGGACGCGCGCGGCGAGGCGTCCGCACCTCACGGCGCCGGGTGGAAGTAGCAGGAGGTCTCGCCGACGGGATTGGCCTCCGTCGGGAAGTCGGCAGGCAGCGCCGCGAGGGGCGGCCCCCCGAGCTGATGGTCCCACAGGTACTCGTAGATCATCCCCTGCGTGAGGTCTGGCTCGAGGGTGTGGCCGAAGTTGTGTTTGCACTCCACGACTGTGCGGTCGTTGGCGTCGAGGAATGGCAGCGCTTCTTCGTTGGCGTTCTCGAGGCTGATGATGGTCGCGAAGTCGTTCGGCCCACCGTGGGTCAGGAGGACGTTGCCCTTGTCCGCCGGGTTGAACGCGGGCCAGTCCCACTTGATGAAGGGGACGGCGTTGTTGACGAGCACTTGCTGCTGCTCGGCCGGATCGTTGAACCACGCGCCGGATTCGCTGATGGTCGCCGCGAAGAGATGCGGATACTCCGCCGACAGGAGGTCGGTGAAGACGGCGCCCGCCGAGAACCCGAAGGAATAGATCCGCGTCGTGTCGAGGGTGAACTGCTGCTGGATGCACTGGAGCATCGCCTCGAAGAAGGGAAAGTCGACGGGAGGACTCTTCGGCTCGATGTCCCAATCGAGCCCCACGTTCCCGGCGACGCCGACCACGAAGAGCCCCGTGTCATCCGGGGCCACGATGAGCAGGGGCATCGGAAAAGCGTTCGGGTCGAAGGGCACCCATTGGCCGGACGGCACGTCGTACACGACCTGGCTCGCGAACGTGGCGGCCTGCTGATTCCAGCCGTGCCACAGGAAGAGCAGCGCCATGTCGGAGGACGTGTCCGTGGGCAGCTGCACCTCGAACTGGCGGGTCGTGCCGTTCACGACGAGTGTGGACGTCCCGTTGACGATGGGGTTGCACTGCACGCCCGCGTCGACGCCCGGAAGCGGCGGCGCGTCGAACGCGCCCGCATCCTCGTGCGCGACCGCGTCGTCCGTCGAGGTGCCGCCGTCCGAGACGTAGACACCGCCATCGGGGGTGCCAAAGCCGCCGCTGCCGAGCTGCCCGCCGGCGTCATCCCCCACCGGAACGCCCCCGGAATCGTCCCCGCAGGATTCTCCAGCCGTCCCCGGCGTGGACTCCGCCGACGCGCACCCCGACGCGATCACCAGGGCCAGCGCGCCGGCGGCAACTCCGCTGCCCGAGAAAAACGAGCGTCCCGAGCCCCTGTTTGCTCTCGTGGCCTGCGCTTCCATTGCGACCTCCGCCACGAAGGTATACACCGTGTTTCAGCGCACGGAAGAGGCAGAAGGCAACGGAGATGCAATTGTGAGGCGGGGGCAAGCACCCCCGTCGAGCACGGCTCCGGTTGAACGGCGCAATGTATACAGCGTGTTACCGCGTCCAGCCGGTCACACGACCGCATTCTTCTGGAGCATCACGCGCAGCGCCCGGAACGCTTCGCGACGCCAGACCTGCAGCAGGTGCCCGCCGCCGACGCGCGTCAGCGGGACGCCGAGGTGCGCGGCGATGCGCTCGGCGTGGGCGACCGGCGTGATGCGATCGGCCTCCGCGCCGACGACGAGCACGCGCTCCGGTGGGACGAGGCTCGGGCGTGCGAAGGGGCTGACGACCAGGTTGGCCGCCTCGAGCGCCGCGTGCTGCTCGAGCATCTGCGAACCGCGGCCGAGCCTGCCCTGGTCGCGCGCGAAGTCGGCCACAGACGCGAGCGGGATGAGCGGGGCGGCGAACGCGAGGTCCGGCTCCAGCGTTGCCATGAGCGCCGTCGTGTAGCCGCCGAGGCTCATGCCCATGATGCCCACGCGCGGTGCGCCGCGATCCCGGAGCAGCGCGAGGAGCACCCGCAGATCGGCGACCGCCTGGCGGAATCCCTCGTTGGTGAAGCGCGGGTCGGCGCCGGGGAACGGCGGCGCCCCTCCCCCCGCGAGCCCGCGCACGCCGTGGAACGGCAGCACCGTGACGGCGACGTCGAGCCCGCGCGTGTTGAGCCACCGGATCGGCCACGCGCGCTCCTCGACCGCCCACTGCCCCGAGAGGTACCCGTGGACGACGATGACCGCAGGCCGTCCCGATCCCGCCGGCGCGCCGTAGACGCGCGCGTGCGCGGTGCGGTTGGCGACGTGCGCCCTGTAGCGCTCGCGCACCGTCGCCTCGTGAGGCTCGCACGGGCTCTCCCAGGACGCTTCGACGCACTCGCCGCCCCACGCGAGCGCACGCACGTGGCGCACGCCCGGGCGCACCGCCGGCGGCCGCGGGAAGAAGGCCTCGCGATCGCTCAGCAGCTCCGGCGCGCCGTACAAGGCGCGCACCAGAGCGAGCTTCTCGAGGCGCTCGCCGTGCGGCAACGCCTCGGCGCGGGCGCGCACGCGCGCGTTGCTCATCTGGATGGCGGCGACCACGGCGCGGTCGACCGTCGCTGCCGCGGCGCGTACCAGCCGTCGCCTCACCTGACCCGGGCCCTTCACGAGCACGCCTCCTTCATCACGGGGTGCTTCGCCAGCCGGCGCAGCGCCTTTCCGAGAAGCGCCTTGCCCGGCTCGGTCTTGTGCCACGTCGACGCGCCGCTCGGGTGCGGCAGCGCGATGACTTCCAGATCGCGGCCGAGCCAGCGCGCGCGGCGCGTCGTGCCGACCACCTCGGCGAGCGGCGCCTTCTCGCCGAGCACCTGCTCGATCGCGAGCGTGCCGACGGCGATGACGAGGTCGGGCCGCAGGATCTCGGTCTCGCCCGCGAGCCATCGGCGGCAGCGCTCGATCTCCTCCGCGTCGGGCTTGCGGTCGCCGCCCCCGCGCGCCTTGCCGGGAAAGCAGCGCGCGACGGCCGCCATGTAGA
>Ga0335069_10009623_pt1 | contig 13748 bp, 12 predicted proteins | sample Lox_Sample_11_FD_206714 | JGI IMG/M metagenome (GOLD analysis project Ga0335069, IMG submission 206714) | Soil microbial communities from Loxahatchee National Wildlife Refuge, Florida, United States - Lox_Sample_1.1 | ecosystem: Environmental > Terrestrial > Soil > Wetlands | place: USA... | reverse complement strand
GCCAACACAAACCACGGGCTCTTCTCCTCGAGCGCATAACACACCAGCATGGCGGTGACCGCGAAAAGTCCGAAGATCGTGAGCGGGCTCATGCGGCAAGAATCTTTTTGCGTTGTGCGGGCGTCAAGGTCTCGCAGGCGGTGCGCAGCACCAGCCGTGGAGCTCGCTTGCGGATCTTCATGAGGTAAGGAATCGTACGCTCTGGATCAGCCTTCGCGGTCTCGCGCAGCAGCCAGCCCAGCCCCTTCTGTACCATGTCGTCCTCATCTTCGAGCAGAAGATTCGAGAGCCGTACAATCTCCGGAAAGAAAAGCTTCTTGCGCGTTCCCCGAATGAATGCCACGCAGGCGGCCCGCCGATGCCAGCGGCTTTTCGCCTTCGCCCACCGAAAAGGTTCTGCTTTGCGGCCAGGCTTGGTCACGAGCAGCGGTCCGATCAGGGCGTGCACCAGTCCGTCATGATCGGCCCAGGTGGTGATGCGGCCGAGCCAGCGTTCAAAAAGCTTGAACTCCGCGTCACTGCAAGCATCTGTGCATTTCTCCAGCATCAGTACAGCGAAGACCTTCTCTTCCAGAACCCGCCCGCGGAACAACTGATCCGCAACCCGAACCAGAAAGGGCAGTCCGAGCTCTTTCGAGATGGCGCGCCGGAAGCGGGTCGCAACTTTGCGCATTTCGCCGGTGCGCCAACCGCGCGACTGGATTTCTTCCTTGAAAAATTGCTGCACGCCCTCCGCGTGCGGAGCGGAACCGCCATCTCTTAGTACGCGGCGGATGTGGTCGGCGATGTAGCTGGGTTTGATTTTGTGCTTCGCCATGGCCAGTTGAGGCGCGCATGATAACCGAAACTGTGCCGGGAGTGCAGTGAGGTTCCGTCCTTGTCAGCTCACGCCGAGGTTGTTTCTTTCGCCGAAGCCGGCCGCACCGTCCTGTCGTAAATCCAGAGCAGCACCGTGGTCGCAATCCCGACCCCGGTGACTACGAACCAAACCTTCTCGGGCTGGTGCAGGACTTCGCCGTAGTGGTGCATGAGCGATCCGCCGAACCAGCCACCGATGAGCGAACCAATGCCGATCGGCAAAAACGCAAACCCCATGTAAGTTCCCTGCTGGCCGGGCGGCGCGAGCCGCGAAATGTATTCGTAATAGCGCGGCTGCTGCGTGATCTCGCCGAGCGCGAGCACGAAGAGCGAGAGCACTGCCGCCCAAACGCTCGGGCGAAAGGCGAGGATCAGCCACGACAGCGAAGTAATCAGCGTACCGAGAATGACCGCCTGGAATGCCGGAATTTTGCGGATCAGGTAATTGACCAGAACCGTCAGGCAGATCACCGTCACTCCGTCCGTGACCAGAATCTTTTCCACGTCGGCGGTCGAGCTCACGTAATTGTGCAGATAGCCGGGCAAGCTGATGTACTGCTGCCAGAACACCACCCAGAAGCCGGTAAAGATGATCAGGAACCACATGAATCGGCTCATGCCGGCAAGGACGAGCACAGCCAAGCCGACCCAGATCCACCACGGCACGTTCCATCCCGGGAGGAAGAAGAGCACGATTCGCAACATCAACGCGAACAGCAGCACCGGCAATACCAGCTTGTAATTTCCGAGCACCGTGCAGAAGTTACGCGCCACGGTCCCGATCGATGGCGGCGGAGCGTCGCCGGCTTTGCGAGGCTCGCGGAAGAAAATGAGCACGACGAAGAACATCAGTAGAACGCTGACAGCAGAGACGCGATAGACGTTCTCGACACCCAGATTGCGGTGCGCCCACGAGGCGAACAGCGGCCCGAGCGCGCCGCCGATGTTCACCATCGTGTAATAAATCGAGTAGCCGAGAGAACGCACGCTCTCTTTCGAGGCGCGCGCCGTCGTTCCTACCACGCAGGGCTTCACCAGGGAAATGCCAAGCGCGGGCAGAATCAGAATCGCGCCGACGAAAAGGCTCAGTGGCAACGCATTGCGCGCTGGGGCAAGCCAGGGTGCGGCAATCGAGCCGATCAGAAAGTAAGCCATCGACAGAACCAGGTATGCGACCGAGAGCGCGCGGCGAAATCCCAACCGGTCTGCCGCGGCCCCGCCAAAAATAGCCAGAAACCAGACCATGCCGCCAAACAAGCCCGTGAGCGTGCCCGTCTGCTCCGTCGAAAAATTCAGCTTCTCCTGCAAATAGAGTGCGAGCGACGCAAAGGCGCCGTAGTAAGCCAGGCGCTCGAAAATCTCGGTGATGTTCGCGACCCAGAAAGGCGGTTCGAAGCCGGTGCGGACTTCCTGAAGGCGTTCGGCAAGGTTCAATGAAGGCTCCTGAATAAGACCGCAGCAGATGACTGCGGCGCACAGCCTGCGCCAGCCTACTCGTTCGGCCTCATTGCCTCGAAACCAGAGGTCCTAGGCGTTCGCGAGCCTGCTCCGCGGTCAGACCGGCGATGCGAATACGTTTGTTGCGGCTGGTCTGGCCGGCTGCAATCGTAACGGAGGAGCGCGGCACTTTCAAAAGTTTCGCGAAGAACTCGATGCAGGCCTCGTTGGCCTTGCCCTCGACGGGCGGAGCGGTGAGCGAAAGCTTCAGCGCGTCGCCGACCTCTCCGGTGATGGCGTTCTGCCTGGCGCGGGGATGGACTCTTACGGCGAAGGAAACCGAGCCCTTTTCCTGCTGCAGGGGAATCATGCAGCGGGACGACCAGGTTCCGGGTTCGGCTTTGACCGCACCCCAAAAATCGCCGTCCCCACGCGCACGCAGGTCGAGCCTTCCTCGATCGCGACCGCGAAATCGTGCGACATGCCCATGGAAAGCTCCGACAACTGAACAGAGGGGAAATTCTTCGTGCGCAGTCGATCGCGCAGCTCGCGTAACTGACGAAAGTAAGGGCGAGCATCCTCGGGATTCTCGGTGAACGGCGGCACGGTCATGAGCCCATGAATCTCAAGCTGGGCCAGTCGCGGCGCGGCCTGCAGAAGGCCTTCCATTTCTGCCGAATCCGGCGCCAGGCCGCTCTTGGCGGCTTCGCCACCCACGTTGACCTCAAGCAGGACTGCCAGCCGCTTACCGAGCGCGCTTGCAGCGGCATTCAGCCTCTCGGCCAGTTTCAACGAATCCACCGAATCGACGGCATGAAACAACTCTGCCGCTTTGTTCGCCTTGTTCGATTGCAGGTGCCCGATCAGGTGGAATCGCGCATCGGGCAGTCCTCGAACCTTCGCCGATTTCTCTCCGAATTCCTGCACCCGGTTTTCGCCGAACACCCGCAACCCGGCAGCATAAGCCTCGTGAATGGCTTCGGCAGGGAAGGTCTTGCTGACTGCCATGAGCGTGACTGAGTCCGCCGATCGTCCTGCGCGGCGCACCGCCTCATCGATCTGCTCGTGAACCCGCTGGATGTTTTCCGCGATCGACATGCTCACTGCGCGGTCACATGATCGCGGTCGGCGGCGCCGGGTCTTCCGGCCGGCCGGCGTTGGCGAGCGGCACGCGGATCATCACTGCCGCCAGAATCGCGAGCGCCGCCATCGCCAGCAGGAACGGCGGCGTCCACTTGAACAACGTGACGTCGTGATTCGATCCCACGAGTCCCGCGATCACCAGCCCGCATAAAGCTTCGCCGGCGATCATGCCGGAAGCCGTCAGCACGCCGGCGTTCTCCACGCGCGCTTTTTGCGCGTCGTTCAAGCCACGGCGGTCGCGCAGAATGTCGGTAATCCAGCGGATCACGCCGCCGACAAAGATGGCAAACGTCGTTCCGAGCGGCAGGTACATGCCGACCGCGAAGAGCATTACGCTCTTCACTTCAATCATGATCATGGCAAGGCCGAGCAGGATGCCGACGATCACCAGCGGCCACGCCATATCGCCGCCCACAATGCCTTTGGACAACATGGCCATCAAGCCGGCCTGGGGAGCGGGCAGGGCCGAGCTGCCAAAGTGATAGGCCTTGGCGAGAATCGCGATAGGGAAGAACAGCACAAGCGAAGCGACCACTACGCCGAGCAGATCCCCGATCTGCATCTTGGCCGGTGTGCCGCCCAGAATGTGGCCCACTTTTAGATCCTGCAGCATCTCGCCGGCGACCGCCGACGAAACGCAAACCACGGCCGCCACGCCGAGCACGGCCGAAACGCCTCCTGCGCCCGAGACGCCTAAAGCCACCATCAAGAGCGCCGCAATCACCAGCGTGCACAGCGTGAGCCCCGATACCGGATTGTTCGACGAGCCGATCATGCCGACCAGGTTGCCGGACACCGCCGCGAAGAAAAAGCCAATGACGATCATCACGCCGGCGGCGACCAGCGAGCCGGAGAGAATTTTCGATCCACTCAGCGTTCCCGAGCCGCTGATGAAGTAGTAATAGAGCGCGATCATCGCCAGGAACACGATGCCCACGCCCGCAAAAACGATCTTCGCCGGCAGATCGCGTTCGGTGCGGTTCGTCGCCGTATGTGCCGCGGCAGACTTTTTTAAATCCGAGACGGCGCGCCTCATGCCCAGCGCCAGTTGCTTGCGCATCTTGAACAGGGTGTAGCTGGCTCCGACCAGCATGCCGCCGACGGCGATTGGGCGGACGATCGAGAAGTAAATGGCGCCGGCGAGCAGCGTCCATGGAATCGGCTGCCCATCGGGCTGCGCGGCTTGAATATAGGGACCGATGGTGAACGTGAGAAGCGGAACCATCAATCCCCAGGCCAGCACGCCGCCCGCGAAATTCAAAGCGGCAAGCCGAGGCCCAATGATGTAGCCCACGCCCAGATAGGCTGGGCTGATGTCAGGCGCCGTGAACAGGCTGGTTCCACCGGTCACCGTGGTCGCGACATTTGGACTTGTGCTCGTCCGCAACAACAGTTTCCTGCCCACGTTGCCGATGGTCACCGGGAAGGTATTGTTCGGGTTGAAGACATTCACCGCGCCCAACAGATACATGAACGCGCCGAACCCCATGTTCGCGAACAGAATCTTCGCGGCCGTCGATCCTTGCTGCCCGGCTTTGTGAATCTCCGATGCTGCGACCGACTCCGGATAGGGCAGGTCCGGATCCTCGACCATCACGCGCCGCAGCAGCGTCACGAACAAAATCCCCAGCGTTCCGCCGATCATCATCAGCGCGACCGACTTCCAATACTGTTCCGCCGTCAGCCCGGGCCATAACTCGGCCATCACAAACGCGGGAATCGTGAAGATCGCGCCCGCGGCGACCGATTCCCCGATCGAGCCGACGGTACGAGCGATGTTTTCTTCCAGCAGCGATCCTTTCATGATGCGCAACAGCGCCATGCCGATCACCGCCGCCGGATACGTGGCGGCGATCGTCATTCCAGCCTTCAGTCCCAGGTATGCGTTCGCCGAACCCAAGATTGCCGTCATCACCAGGCCGATGAAGACGGCCCGGAAGGTGAATTCCTTCATCTCCATGGTCTCGGGGACATAGGGACGATGTTTCGGGCGGGATTCGGTGCCTGGAAGACTGGTCTGCGTACTCATGAGAGCCCTCGCAAGTGATTCGTAGAGCTAGATATAAGTTCCATTTTGCCGCGACCGCGCACGTTAGCATGGGCTGAGCATCGATTACAAGGGCCGCGCACCCAGCTTGCGATGGCCGCCCGCAACTCCGATACCCTCATCGATTGCAGGGTTTTGCGGAGCTTTTCCCACAACTTATGCAAGCCCTGGGTTTAGAATTGATCTGCGGGTCAGCCTCGCTCACTTGCTCCGGAGGTGCAGGTTTTCATGAAGTCCCGAACCAGCCCAACCCTCTGGAATACGTTTTTCGACAGGGAATTTCACTGCACAAATTGCGGCAGTAGCGCGGGTTATCATTCGCGCCCCCGGAACCTGCTGGAGCGCTTAGTCGCGCCTGTGCTCCGGGTGCAGATGGTGCGCTGCGGTGACTGCTATCGCAGGACCTTCCGTCCTGTTTCGCTTGCTTTGCTGAGCAAGCGCGAGACGGTGGTAATCAATCACGACCTGGCCATCGCCAGCCTGGATGCCACCCTGCGCAAGGAACCCGACAAGCAAACTTCCGACTCGCCCCCCAAGCGAGCTCGCATTGCGTGACTTGGGGGCGCTCGCTATACTGAGTAGGATTCGTTCGGGCTGGAGCCCAATGTACTTCCGGACGAGAGGAGGTCGTCTTCAGCAGTACCGGGGACCGAACTCGGGCTACTCGCGCAGGTAAGGGAGCCAGACGGACTCCTATTGCCTCTCGGGCCAGCCGCCTTGCCGAAAGCCTTTTCGCCACGCTGTTTCCCGCCGACTGCCGCATCTGCGGCGAACCTCTTTTAAATATCTCGCGTTTGCCGGTCTGTGCCTGCTGCCTTGGCGCCATGCGAGCCATCGACGGCGGAGTCTGCTCGGTATGCGGCGAGCGCATCGTCAGCCCGCTGGCTTTCTCGGGAGATCAGAACGAAGCCCGCTGCGGTCTTTGCCAGCGGATGCAGCATCCCTTCGCCAAGGCCGCCGCGTACGGCAGCTACGAAGGCGGTCTCCGCGATCTGATCCACATGCTGAAGTACGAAGGCGTCCGCCCGGCGGCCAATGTTCTCGGCCGGATGCTCGCCGAAGTCCTTGTTGGCCTGCGCGCCCATACCGGCGATGCCGATCTCGTGGTCGTGCCCGTGCCTCTGCACGCGGCCAAACTGCGCCAGCGCGGATTCAATCAATCGGAGATGGTCGCGCGGATCGCGCTCAAATTGCTCGGCCCCAATGCGCGGTACACCATCATGTGCGATACGCTCGAGCGCACGCGCATCACCCAGTCGCAAATCGGCCTTACCCGCCATCAGCGCCGGGAGAACCTGCGCGGCGCCTTCCGCGTCAGCGCTCCTGACACGATTGCCGGACGCGAGATCCTGCTGGTGGACGACGTCTTCACGACCGGGACGACCGCATCGGAATGCTCACGAATCTTGCGCCGCGCCGGTGCCTCCCGCGTCTGGGTCGCAACCGTTGCCCGCACACTGAAATCGGATGCCCCGTTTGCCCTGCTCGAATCGTCGCAGCTGGAACCGGCGGGAAAAGACACCGAAATCAACCCTGCCGCTCACGGATAAAGAGAACGCTATGGCTGCGAAAGTCGACAACTCGATGAGAGGCATGATTGGCCGGTCGGCGGCCGGCATGTATGCCAGCGGCTCCTACTCCAACCGGCAGGCGCTGCATGCGCCCGTGCTGGTGCTCAATGCCTCGTATGAACCCATCAACGTCTGCGCGGCGCGCCGCGCGATCGTGCTCGTGCTGAAGGGGGTCGCGATGGCGGAAGAAGAGAACGGCCACTTCCTGCATGCGGCGCGAGTCGCCATGCGCGTTCCTTCCGTGATCCGGCTGCTCGAATACCGCCGCATCCCCCACCAGACCCGCGCACTGTCGCGCAAAAACATCCTGCTGCGCGACCGCAACACCTGCCAGTATTGCGCGGTGGTGCTGCCCTCCAGCGAGCTCACGCTCGATCACGTGATCCCGCGCTCGCGCGGAGGCTCCTCGACCTGGGAGAACCTGGTCGCCTGCTGCCACCCGTGCAACCGCCGCAAGGGCAATCAATCACCCTCCGAAGCCAACATGAAGCTGATGCGCGAGCCCCGCGCCTTCAACCTCCACACCAGCCGCCACATCATGCGCCTGATGGGACGCAGCGATGATAAGTGGAGGAAGTATTTGTTTTATTGAGGGTGAGGGAACTGCTGGCCTTGGGGACTAGGTTTCAAGGTTTCAGAGTTTCATAGTTTCAAAGTGGGAGTGGGGGCAGATCCATTTTGCTTCTTTGAGTTGCCAGTTGTCTCTGAATCCCTCTGACAGCGCTATAAACTTTCTTCGGTGAGGATTGGCCTGGAAATCTCTATGGCTCGTTCTTACCGCAACCTGGTTGTTTGGCAGAAAGCCAAATCGCTTGCGGTTAGCATCTATCGAGAGACCGCGAACTTTCCAAGGTCCGAAACCTACGGATTAATCTCGCAGCTGCGGCGCGCTGCGGTCTCGGTTACCTCAAATATTGCAGAAGGACAGGGACGTCTGACCCGCGGGGAGTTCGTGCATTTTCTGGGCCAGGCGAGAGGCTCTTTGCTTGAAGTGGATGCCCAACTTTCGATTGCTCTCGACCTGCACTACATTTCGGCGCAAACCTACGAAGCGCTTGATGACCAGCTCTACCAAAGCCTCGGCCTTCTCAATCGCCTGATCGAATCGATTCGTCAGCCAAAATCTGCGTAGCGGCTTCTGAAAGTTGTTGCCCGAAATCTTCAAAGCAACGCCAGGCACATCTCCAGCTTTTAAGCTCGAGAGATCTTCAACTTTGAAACTATGAAACTATGAAACTTTGAAACCTATTTCTGTTGTGCCTGCTGTCCCGGCGCGTTCTGTCCACCCTGCGCCGGCTGCTGGTCCTTCGGCAGCTCTTTCCCTTCAAACACGATGCGCGACTTCGCGCCGAAGCGCTTGTAGTTTTCGTACTTCACGATCTCGCGGATGTGCACGTCGTTCATCTGGAAGTGCAGCACATCGTCGGCCCGGGTGTAGGTGGGGAACCAGTACTGGTTGTCGATCTGCTGTCGCCAGGTGGTGAAGCTCGGATAAAGGTGCTCTTCTTTTCCTTTTTTCGAGTGAATCTGCGGGACCGTCTTTCCGTAGGTCTTCACGATCTGAAAATCGTGATCGTCCACCCAGATGCGGCCTTCGAAGTAGCGCTTCTTGCCGACGATCTGCTTGGGCGTGATGTCGAAGACGTAGCAGTGCAGTTCATCTTCCTGCTGCTGGCCTACATAAAGGATGCTGTATTCGTTGATCTCGTCGCTGGTCAACACAAAGGGCAGCCGCTGCCGGATGTCGTCGAAGTCACCCTGGTCCATCATCAGCCCGCCGTTCTCCAGCGTCGACTGCGGCGCAAACACGACATTCTCCAGGCGCTTCCCCTGGTCGTCGAAAACTACATCGAATACCTGACGGTATTCTCCCGTCACCGTGCTGCCGTCGAGCGTCTGCACCTTCACATCCTGGCGGTAGGTGTACTGGTCGCGCGCTTCCTTGAATTCTTTTTCTTTGGCGGCAAATTTCTGGATGATCTGATCCGAGGTGATGCCCTTCGGCTCAGATTTGTCGAGCGGACCTTCATCGGCCATCGCCAGAGAAGGAGCCATCAGGCAGGCACACGTGAGCATGCTGGCCAACGTCAATGCCGGACGCCGGAAACGCGATCGAGCGGTTTTCATACTCTTTAGTGTAAGGGAATCAGGTCGGTGCGTGGGGTACGGTCTTTTCCCGTACGATCTTTCAATCCGTACTGGCTTTCCGGCAGACCTGCTGCCTTCCTACCCCCGAGCCCTCTCCGCTCAGGGAGCCCGGAGGGTAGGGAAGCTGCAGTTTCTGCCTGCCTCATTAGACGAGGGAAGTATGCAAAGGGTTGCCGGGGAAAGGCAGCAATTGGCGAGGCTGCCCCAACCCTGCGCGTTCACTGCGAAAGGATGGGGCATCTGGCTGCAGACGGACAATGCAAAACGCGAATTGCCATTTGGGGTTAGGCTGAAAGCTGAAGGCTGAAAACCCGCAGCTCGCAGCTCATAGCCCGCAGCTTCCTTCGCTGCTACACTACCCCGTTTGCCTGCGAGGTGCCCGATGCGCCGTCTCGTCCTGTGCGTCTTTACACTTCTTTGCATTTCTTCTCTCGTTCTCTGTGCCCAAACCAAACGCCCCTTCACCTTCGAAGACCTGATGGCGCTCAAGCGCGTCTCGGACCCGCAGCCCTCGCCCGACGGCAAGTGGGTGCTGTTCAGCGTGGTCGACGTCAGCCTCGAAGCCAACAGCAAAATTCCGCACGTCTGGGTCGTGCCGACGGCCGGAGGCGAAGCTCGCGAAATCATCTTCACGCAGGAGTCGGATCGCCCGCGCTGGGCTCCGGATGGCAAACGCTTTGCGTTTGTGTCGACAAAAGAAGGTGGCTCGCAGATCTGGATCGCGGATTTCGACGGCGAAAAGGGAACGGTCACGGCGGTCCATAAATTAACTTCTCTCGCCACCGAAGCCGGCGGCGAACTCTGGTCGCCGGACGGCAAGATGATCCTCTTTACGTCGGATGTGTATCCCGAATGCGACGGCGCACCCGCATCCGAGGCCGACTGCAACGCGAAAAAGCTGAAAGACGTCGAGCAGTCAAAGGTCAAAGCGCTGATCTTCACCAATCTTCTTTATCGCCACTGGAACGCTTACAAGGGAGGGAAGCGCTCGCACATATTTGTCGTCTCGGCAGAGCCTCCGATTCACGCAGAACTCGCAAACAAACAAAATCCGGTTTCTATGGAGGTCAACGTCGGCCTGCGCGACCTCACGCCCGGCGACTACGACGCGCCCGTCTTCTCGCTCGGCGGGCAGGACAACTACGCCTTCTCGCCTGATGGAAAAGAAATCGCCTACAGCTCGAATCACGACAAGGTCGAAGCCACATCGACCAACGGCGACATCTGGATCGTGCCCGCCATCTGGCCCGACAACGCAACCGCGGCCGACGTGCTCGCCAAAACCAAGAACATCACCGCCGACAATCCTGCCGGAGACTTCACGCCCCTCTACTCGCCCGACGGCAAGTACATCGCGTATCGCGGGCAGCAGCGTCCGGGATACGAGGCTGACCGCTTCCGCTTGATGCTCTATGACCGCAAGACGGGCGAGAAGAAGAACCTGACGGAGGATTTTGATGGCTGGGTGGGTACATTCACCTGGTGGGGAGCGCGCTGGATCTTTTTCACTGCCGAGGACGCGGGAAGCTCACGTGTTTATTACTCCGCGCTCGACACGGTCAAGCCGGCGGTACAAAAAACTTCGCTCCACGGCTACGACGACGATTTGGTGATTTCGAAAGACGATAAATTTCTTATCTACACTCGCATGTCGATAGACGCGCCTTCGGAAATTGTTCAGAGTCCAATGGTTCAAGTTCGCACGCCGCGGTGTGGTGAAACGAGCGGAGACATCTGCACCAGCCAGGACCCCAATTTCAAGCTAACGAAGATCAACGACGCCCTCCTCTCCCAAGTCTCAATGTCCCCCATCGAATCCTTCTGGTTCTCCGGCGCACACGGCGACAAAGTTCAGGGCTTCCTCGTCAAACCTCCCAACTTCGATCCCAACAAAAAATATCCGGTGAAGTTCCTCATCCACGGCGGGCCGCAGGGCGCGTGGGGCGACGACTGGTCCTACCGCTGGAATCCTGAACTCTTCGCGTCGCCCACTGCCGCGACGCCCAGCGGCTATGTCGTACTCATGATCAACTTCCACGGCTCGACCGGATACGGCCAGAAATTTATCGACGAGATCAACGGCAACTGGGGCGGCGCGCCCTTCGAAGACCTGATGAAGGGCCTCGACTACGCAGAGAAGACGTATCCGTTTATTGATAAAGACCGCGAGTGCGCGCTGGGCGCGAGCTACGGCGGATACATGGCCAACTGGATCCTCGGCCACACCGACCGCTTCAAGTGCATCGTCTCGCACGACGGCATGTTCAACTCGATCTCGGCCTGGGGCACCACCGAAGAACTCTGGTTCAACGAGTGGGAGTACAAAGGCACGCCCTATACGAACCGCGAGATGTACGAGAAGTGGTCGCCCAACAACGCCGCGAAAAATTTCAAGACGCCGACGCTTGTCGTCCACGGCCAGCTCGACTACCGCCTCGACGTAAGCGAAGGCTTCCAGCTCTTCACCACGCTGCAGCGCCAGGGCGTCCCGTCGAAGATGCTCTACTTCCCCGACGAAGGCCACTGGGTGCTAAAGCCGCAGAACTCGCAGCTCTGGTACAAGACGGTGAATGACTGGGTGGACCAGTGGACAAAGAAGTGACTGACCATGACATCTTGAAGGAAGTCTGGGTTTTCATCGGAGAGCGGCCGGAAGGAGCGACGACGATTACGCTTCCAAGTGGCGTGTTTTCCACTCTCAAACTTGCTGAGAGCTGGATCGCACACCACCAGCTTTCGGGGCTCTTAACTTTCTACCGAGTGGATGTTGGCGCTTACGACTGGGCGATCGAGCACGGCTACTTTCGTCCAAGCAAGCCACACCACAACACTGCATCATTCATCGGTCAGTTCGCAGGCGGCGACCAACACCATCATTATGTGAACGGGCGAAGGTCGTCCTGATTCAGTCTGGGTATGAGGTTAGTTGGGGGTTCTATCGATGCTCTCAAGAATATGCAGATGAGGGTGCCCCAGGTTCGCGTCCGTCTTTTGGACGCTAACCTGGGACCGCTAAGCTAAGACTGCTACACTTCCAACCTCAAGCTGCTCTCTGCCGCTCCGCGACTTTGGCCAGCGCGATCGAGAGCGCCGCGCCGCCCAAGGTTTTCACCAGCGTGGGATGCTCGGCGTAAAACGCACTTGCCTTGTCGATGATCGACGGATCATTTTTCTGGGCGTGTTCGGCGATCTGCTGCACGACGTCCGGCGAAATGTTTTGCGCTTGTTGTGGCGTGATGGAACTTGCCCCGCCGCCAAGCAGGCTCGCCAGCGCTCCTCCGCCAGCCAGGCTCGCCAGGTTGCCCGGTCCGATCGATGAGATGAGTTGATTCAGCAGGCCAGCTTTCTGTTCGCCGCTCGACTGGCTGAAGAGGCTGCCCAGCATGTTGCCGAACGCCGGTGTCTGATCGGATTTGAATACGGCCGACAGGCCTTCCGCGATTACGCTGGATGGCGCTGCGCCGGCTACCTGTTCGTAGTGTTCGGTTGCGTTGGCTGTGTCCTGGGCGCCGCCGCCCGCATATTGCTTCAAAACGCCGCTGAGTTGATCGAAGAGGGTCATACGCGATCTCCCGGCAGTTGTACTGCCATTGAATTGATGAAGCGATCCAGGCCCGAAGTGGCAGCCATTATATGCCTCGCGGCCGGGCGTTGCTCTCAGCCCGGGAGTTGAAGTTCGCTTGGCTCGTCGCACGACCTAAAACTACGCTTTGTAGGATTGGAGATCGTTGGGGCGGGTAACATGGTTGATGCGTGCCTGCTGCAAAGTCCATCACCGAGTTTGTCCGGAACGCGGCACGCGAAGCTGGTTTCGAGCTTTGCGGCGTTGCCGGCGTGGGCGACTTTGCCGAGCTGAAATTTTTTCCCGAGTGGATTGAGGCTGGCCGCGCCGGCGAGATGAAGTATCTCGAAGCGCGCGATGAGGCGGGGCAGCTCAAGCGTGCGTCGCTCGCTCGCGCCGCGCCGTGGGCGCGCAGCGTGATCGTGTGCGCGATCAACTACAACACAGCAGAGCCGTATTCCACACAGGTTCGGGATGCAGAGCGAGGATGGATCTCGCGGTATGCGTGGAGCCGGGAGGATTATCACGATGCGGTGATGCGCCGGCTGCGCGTGGTGGAGGCGCGGCTTCGGGAGGCTACCGAGACAACGGCCTCCGTGAAGGAGCCGCGTTTTAGCGGCGTGAACAGCGCACAAAAAGACGCGGGGCTTCAGCCCCCGCGCGACGATGGCGAACTCATCACGCGCTGCTACGTCGACACCGGGCCGCTGGTCGAGCGCGTGTACGCGAAGTACGCGGGCGTCGGATGGATCGGCAAAAACACTTGCATCATCAATCAGAAAATTGGCTCGTGGATCTTTCTTGGAGTGATCCTCACCTCGCTGGAAGTGGCTTCGTCGGAAGACGCGCACGACGAGCGACGATTCGCGCCCAGCGCGCCGGCGCCGGATCGCTGCGGCACCTGCACGCGCTGCATCGAAGCCTGCCCGACGGACGCCATCGTCGCGCCCTACCAGCTCGATGCCAACCTGTGCATCTCGTA
>Ga0335069_10009622_pt1 | contig 13749 bp, 15 predicted proteins | sample Lox_Sample_11_FD_206714 | JGI IMG/M metagenome (GOLD analysis project Ga0335069, IMG submission 206714) | Soil microbial communities from Loxahatchee National Wildlife Refuge, Florida, United States - Lox_Sample_1.1 | ecosystem: Environmental > Terrestrial > Soil > Wetlands | place: USA... | reverse complement strand
TCCTTTCGGAGCGATTCAGGAGGTTGGCGAGTAGATCGAGTTCGTGTTCGGAAGGGCAGGCCGTGGGGTTGGCCTCGGAAAAATGCACCCTGCGCCCTTCGTGGACGGCATCTCGCATCGCTACATCCCCTGGCAGGGAAACAACGGCAACACCCCGACGTGAAATTGCCGTCTGCATGGCAATCTCGAGTACGCGGGGCATCTGCGACGGCTGCGAGACCAATTCAGAATAGTGACTACACGGCGCGAAGAGCTGATCCGGGTGAGTCTCCTGAAAATATCCGCTGCCGATTTCGTTACTGGGAATCTGAGCTGCCATGGCAAGAACGGGAACGCGGCTACGGTGACAGTCGTAGAGGCCATTGATTAAGTGCATGTTTCCGGGCCCGCAGCTCCCGGCGCATACGGCCAATTTGCCGGTGAGATGGGCTTCGGCGCCGGCGGCGAATGCAGCCACCTCCTCATGGCGGACATGCACCCATTGGATATCCTTGCGCGTTCGGATGGAGTCGGTGATACCGTTAAGCGAATCGCCGCTGACGCCGTAAACTCTCTCAACTCCTGCATCCACCAAGACATCAACCAGCAGGTCAGCTACTCTTTTTGCCATGCGATTTTTCCTTTCCGAACCAATCTGAGTTTTGCACTCGCTGAGCACGGGACCTGGAGCAAATGAGGCACCAAATGGTCTGCTCGTTTAGCAAACTCATTTGCGCCATTCGGCGGACTGCTTCGGAAGCATGGCAGGCAGCACAACCGATCAGCTCGAATCATTTGCTCACCTCCTCGATATTGACTTGGTTTGTCGAAAGAACGCGTATCGCCATGATATTGCTCTCTTTGTCCCGCGCTTTTGCCCAGCGTGCTCCAGACCAAATGGCCCAGAGCGCATGAGCAGATGGGGCAGCGGAAATCTGCGCGCAGGGCGCGAGCCAACGCGCGAAAAGTCTAAGAACGTCACAGTGTCGAGTCGACGTGTGTCGGGTCTGTCCGATTTGCGACAGTAGGGCGCGCGCTTCCCGGGCAGCCTCCGGCCTTAGTCGTTGCCTGACCGTAATGGCGGCCAAGGAATTGGCACTTGCCGATCAGGTGCGCAATGGCACACGACGTGCAACCGGAACGCACGCCGTACCGCAATTGAATTGTTTGCAGCACGTGAAACTCAACGGGACTTCGGACGATCGGGAATTGTCGGCAAATACATAGGCGTGGAGGGGCTGTTGGGAGTGACAGATCACAGCTACAGACAAGCGCAGTCAGTCACGACGAAGAACCGCAGAACAGAGTGGGGAGTTGTCGTCAGCCGAGCGATCGGAATTCTAGTCCTCGTGGCCGGAATATTCTTCGCAGCGAGGTTGTGCGTGGCGAGCCCGCACGGCGACAACCCGATTCCAAATATCTTCCAGCCGCATTCGACACCTGCGGCATCAATCTATCGTCTCTCAGTTTTCGTTCTGGCAATCACTGGCCTGATTTTCCTGGTGGTCTTTTGTTTATTGGTTTACGCCATCGTGAAATTCCGGAACAGGGTGGCACAAGATAAACGCGAGCCGGCCCAGGTATATGGAAGCACACAGATCGAGCTGGCCTGGACGGTCATTCCCATCCTGATCGTGGTGGTCCTCTTCCTAGCCACCGCCCGCGTAATCCATGGTATCCAAGATGCCCCGAAGCCCACGACTTCAGTGGAGGTCACTGCCATAGGCCACCAATTTTGGTGGGAATTCCGGTATCCGGCGCTCGGCATCGTTACCGCGAACGAGCTCCACATTCCCGTCAGCGATCCTGCTCATCCAACACCGACTTTCTTAAAATTGCTGTCCGCCGATACGGATCACAGTTTTTGGGTTCCTCAACTCGTGGGAAAGACGGACCTCATTCCGAATCGCGTCAATGAAACGTGGATGGACCCGCACCAAACAGGCGTCTTTCTCGGGCAATGCGCGCAATACTGTGGGACGCAGCACGCGAAGATGTTGCTCCGGGTATCTGTGGATGACCCAGAAGAGTTCAATGCGTGGGTCCGGGCACAAAAACAGCCTGCAAATCAGGGCGAGAAGGAGATTGGGGGTAGGCGGGTTTTTGAAACGACCGCCTGCATAAATTGTCATGCGGTCGCTGGCACGAATGCGTCAGGACGTTTCGGTCCAGATTTGACGCACCTGATGAGCCGCCGCACACTCGCTTCCGGCGCAGCCCAAAATACGCCCGAAAATCTGCGCTTGTGGATCCAAAACCCAGACGCCGTCAAGCCGGGTTCCTTGATGCCGGCCATGAAGTTGAGCGATGCCGACCTGAGCGCACTGGTGCGCTATCTCGAAACGCTGCGTTAGTGAACGGGGGACGAGCTATGTCATCGGATGTTATGGCCATTCAGACCGCGGACGCTGCGGGTCGGCCGTGGGTCGAAACGCTGCACGAATGGGTAACCACGGTCGATCACAAGCGTTTGGGAATCCTGTACATCGTCTTCGCGTTGATTTTTCTGGTCATCGGCGGAATCGAAGCCGTTGTCATGCGCCTCCAGTTGATGCGTCCCCATAACGACTTTGTTTCGCCCCAAGTCTTCAACCGCATGTTCACCATGCATGGAACAACCATGATTTTCTTCGTGGCCATGCCCATTTTGTTCGGATTTGCCAACTATCTGGTTCCTTTGATGATCGGAGCCAGAGATATGGCGTTTCCGCGTCTGAACGCGTTTAGTTTCTGGCTGACTGCGTTCAGTGGCTTCCTTCTCTACTTCAGTTTTGTGGGCGGCAGTGGGCTGTACGGCGCGGGGACTGTGCCGGACGTCGGCTGGTGGGCCTACGCTCCCCTGACCGCACGCGCGTTTTCTCCCGGCCACAGTACCGACTACTGGACCATTGCGCTGCTTGTCTCCGGATTCGGGAGCATCGGAACGTCCATCAATCTCATCGCCACTATTCTCACTATGCGCTGCCCGGGCATGACGATGAGCCGCATGCCGTTGCTTGCTTGGCTAAACCTGGTGATGTCCGGCATGGTGCTTATCGCCATCACGCCGCTCTCGGCGGCACAGCTCATGTTGCTCGTCGATCGATACTTGGGTGGGCATTTTTTCGATACCCAGGCGGGCGGGTCGGCCACCATATGGATGCATTTTTTCTGGATCTTCGGGCATCCGGAAGTGTACATCCTGATTATTCCTTGCTTTGCTTTTCTGTCCGAAATCATTCCCGTGTTTTCCCGCAAACCCATCTTCGGTTATCCCGTGATGGTAGGTGCAACGGTGTGCATCGCTTTCGTGAGCATGAGCGTTTGGGCACACCACATGTACACCATCGGGATGAACTCTTATTCGAACGCTTTCTTCACGATCACGACGATGGCTGTCGGCGTCCCGACTGGCATCAAGATTTTCAACTGGCTGGGCACGATGTGGGGCGGAAAAATCCTCTTAACGGTGCCGATGCTATTCTGCATAGGATTCCTGTTTCAGTTTCTGATCGCCGGCCTTACTGGGATCATGCTATCCGCTGCTCCTTTGGACTGGCAGCTCGGCAATTCCTACTTTGTGGTCGCGCATTTTCACTACGTAATCGTAGGCGGAATTCTCTTCGCCTTGTTCGCAGCATTTTATTATTGGTACCCAAAAATAACGGGAAGGATGTTGAAGGAATCTCTCGGAAAAGTTCATTTCTGGCTGTTCGTCATCGGGTTTCACTTAACCTTTGATCTCATGCACATTCCGGGCGTACTCGGCATGCCTCGGCGTATTTATACCTTCGAGCCCGGCCGCGGCTGGGATTCGTTAAACCTGCTGATCACGATCGGCGCGTTTATTCAGTGCGTCGCCATATTGGTATTCGTTGCGAACCTTGTTTTCTCCTATTTCAAGGGGCCGAAGGCAGGGAATGACCCTTGGGACGCCTGGACTCTCGAATGGTCCGTGAGTTCGCCTCCACCCGCCTACAACTTCGTTTCGATTCCAGTGGTCGCCAGCCGCCGTCCATTGTGGGATTTGAAGCATCCCGAAGATCCGGATAGCCGGTATGAGTAAGGGAGTCGAGCCATGAGCGCAATTCCAACTCCATTTCCCGAAACATCGGCGGCTTGGAAGCTTCCTTACCGCGGCAAGGTCGCGATGGCCTGCCTGATTATTGCTGAGTCGGCCATCTTCACTATTTTCGTCGTGGCCTATCTCTTCTACTTAGGAAAAAGCCTTACCGGGCCGACTCCCCGCGAAGTGCTCGAGACTCCGATTTTCTTCACCGTCTGTTTGTTGTCCAGCAGCCTAACGATTCATCTCGCGTCAAAACTTCTGGAACGCGGCAAGCGTGGAGCGTTCCTGGTTTTGTGGTTCCTGACGATAGTGCTAGGTGGCCTCTTTTTGTTCGGCACCGGCCAGGAATGGCACCGGCTGATTTACGAGCACGGCCTCACAATCTCGACCAATCTTTTTGGAACGACCTACTACTCGCTTGTCGGCCTGCACGCCACCCACGTCACCGCAGGGCTGCTCATGTTCATTATCGTGCTTCTCCTCGGTTTAGCTGGGCGTGTTGGCCAGGAACAATCTGCGCGTGTCGAGTTGCTTACCATGTACTGGCATTTCGTCGACGCGGTGTGGGTCATTGTTTTCACTGTGGTTTACATTTTGGGTCGCTGAGGAGAACGGATGGCAATGCTAGCCGCGAAGAAATTGGAGCGAAATTCTCGCGTGCCCAGCGAGATCGAGGTGCCAGCCTCGACAGCGTGGCCTCTCGTACTGGCTTTTGGATTTACGCTGCTCTTCGCAGGGCTTTTGACGAGCGTTTCCGTGAGTGTGCTTGGCGCGATACTGGCCATCGCCGGTTGCGTCGGTTGGTTCCGCGAAGTGTTTCCACAAGAACACGAAGAGGTTGTGCCGGTCGTTCCGGAGGATTTCTCCGTGACCACCGAGCGGACTATTGTCGAACGCCTGCCAGCGGCGCTACAACAAGTGCGCGCTTGGCTGCCCGTTGAAACTTATCCCATTTCTGCCGGCGTGAAGGGAGGCTTGGCGGGAAGCGTAGCGATGGCCGCGCTGGCCTGCCTCTATGGCCTGTTGAAGACCGGGAGCATCTGGTACCCCATCAATCTTCTGGCCGCTGTTGTGTATGCGCCGTCGGAGGTGCCTTCGCTATCGCAATTGACTTCTTTTCACGCAGGCCTCTTTTTCCTTGCCGTGGTCTTACATCTCGTCACCTCCATCCTTGTGGGATTGCTCTATGGTGCGATGCTTCCGATGTTCGCTCGCCGTCCCATTCTGTTAGGTGGCGTGATCGCCCCGGTTCTGTGGTCCGGATTGCTGTACTCCATTATGGACATTCTCAATCCCGTCCTTGGCAGTCACATTGATTGGACTTGGTTCATGGCCTCGCAGTTCGCTTTCGGCATTGTCGCTGGACTTGTCGTCATTCGCCAGTCGCGCGTCCCAACGTACGAAAATGTTCCTTTCGCGATGCGCGCCGGAATTGAAGCGCCCGGCTTGATGCCTCCGCAGGGAAACAAAGAGGAGCGGCCGTGATCTCCTTTCGATATCTAGGTGCATCCGCGGCGTTTTCCGTGATGCTGCTCTGCGGCTGCGGGTCCCCGCACGGCCAGCAACGCAAAGGTTCGGAAACACTCGCTCCTAATGCCATTCAGGACTTTGGGACTCTCTACGCGCAAAACTGCGCGGGTTGCCATGGTGCGGAAGGTCGGGGAGGCGCTGCCATCGCACTTGCCAATCCGGTTTACCTGGCTATTGCTGACGACACGGCGATTCGCAAAGTCATCGCCAACGGCGTACGCGGAACCGCCATGGCACCCTTTGCCGAAGGGTCCGGCGGGATGCTGACGGACAAGCAGATCGAAATAATCGCGGCGCAAATGCGTTCGCGTTGGAGCAAACCAGGGCTTCTTGAGGGAACCAATCCGCCTTCGTATACGCCGAAATCAGCAGGGGATGTTTCGCAAGGCGAGGTCGCATACAAGACTTACTGCGAATCCTGCCACGGCCCGGGGGGCCGCGGAGCAACCAAGGGCAGTTCCATCACAGATGATTCCTTTCTTGCGCTGGTCAGCGATCAAGGGTTGCGGACAGTTGTCATCGCCGGCCGTCCCGAATTGGGCGCACCCGATTGGCGTGAAAACATTCCAGGAAAGCCGATGACCGAGCAGGAGATCACGGATGTTGTTGCCTGGCTCGCGTCGCGCCGCGTGCAAGACCCCGGGCGGCCTTATTCCGCTTCGAATGATGCTCAGCACCAGGAGTCAGACAATGCCAAATGAAAACGCGCTATCCCGGCGTGGGCTGTTTATGAAGATAGGAATACTCTTCAACGGCGTGGTGGCGACCGCCCTGGCAGCGCCGATTGTGGGATTTCTTCTGTCGTCCGTTACCCGCGGTCGTGCAAATGGTTACCTGTCCTGGGTTCCGCTAGGTCCGGTTAGCGAGTTTCCCGAAAGCGAGACGCGGCTGGCCACCTTCCGAAACCCCAACGTGATGCCCACGGACGGCAAGACCGTGGACACGGCGTGCTGGGTACGCCACGTCCAAGGCGATGAATTTCAAGTTTTCGCGGTCAACTGCGCGCACCTGGGCTGCCCGGTCCGCTGGTTCCCGCAATCCGGTTTGTTCATGTGCCCCTGCCACGGCGGAGCGTACTACCGCGACGGCTCGCGCGCTTCGGGGCCTCCGGAGCGCGGACTATTCGAATATCCCTACAAAGTGCGGGACGGTCTCGTCACGATTCAGGCTGGCGAATTGCCTACTCCAGGCGCGGCGATGGCTTTGCTGAAAGACAAACCGCCCTGCGGGGCAAGCAAGGACTTGGTTTCCATCGAAGACGGCACGCTATCCGCGTCGAGCGAAACGAATGCTCTATTCAGAAAGAAGAAAACATGGGCTTGATCGGACAAATCGGACAGTGGTTCGACGAGCGCTTGCATCTGGCGGCTCCCATCCGCGAGGCCGCGGAGCATCCCGTGCCGCGTAACACGGCAAGCTGGTTTTACGTATTCGGCAGCGCAGCACTGACGGTCTTCCTGCTGCAACTCGTCACGGGAATTCTCCTGGCGCTCATCTATGTTCCCTCGGCGGGCGAGGCCTGGAGCAGTCTGCAAGCGCTGAACCACGATGTAACTCTGGGCTGGTTCATCCGGGCAATGCACGGATGGGGCTCAAACTTCATGGTGGCGATCGTTCTCATTCACATGGTGCAGGTCTTTCTCTTTGGGGCCTACAAGTTCCCGAGAGAGCTCACCTGGATCGTAGGCGTTTTTCTTTTGCTGATGACTCTAGGCATGGCCTTCAGCGGCCAGGTTCTGCGTTTCGATCAGGACGCATACTGGGGACTCGGAATTGGCGCATCCATCTCGAGCCGGGTGCCGATCATCGGTCCCGCAATCGTAAAGCTGATGCTGGGCGGGCCCATCATTGCGGGCGCTACACTCTCTCGCTTCTTTGCTCTGCATGTTTTTGTGATTCCAGGAATGCTGATTGGTTTTGTTTGCCTTCATCTTTTGATGGTGCTGAAGCTGGGGATCAACGAATGGCCGATGCCAGGCCGTCTCGTGAAACGGGCGACGTACACAAGTGAGTACCACGAACTGACGAAGAGGGCTGGCGCACCGTTCGTCCCTTATGCCATTTGGAAGGACCTGTTCTTCGCTGCGTTCATTCTTCTGGCCGTTGCCGCCTGCGCGGTGTACTTCGGTCCGTTCGGACCTACGGGGCAACCGGATCCGACCATCATCCAGACGGCTCCGAAACCCGATTATTTTTTCCTTTGGCTGTACGCGCTGCTCTCGCTCTTGCCTCCTTCGATGGAGACACCGGCGCTCCTCGTTGGCCCGGTCATCGTGATTATTGGTCTGCTGCTTCTTCCGTTTCTCTCAGGCGAAGGGGAAAAGAGTTGGCGCCGGAGGCCAATTGCTGTTTTAACTGTGCTGCTGATTGCCGTTACGTTGGGGACATTCACACATCTTGCGGAATTCGCACCCTGGAGCCCGCACATGAACGCCTGGAGCGGTGATCCGGTACCAGCAAAATTCCTGCACGGCAGAACGGCTCTTGAACGGCGAGGGGCGCTCGTTTTTCAGGTCAAGCAGTGCCGCAACTGCCATTCGCTAGGGGAGAGCGGAGGACAGCGTGGTCCGGCGCTAGACAGCGTCGCTGTCCGCTTAACGCAGGACCAGCTCATTCGCCAAGTGATCCAAGGTGGTGGAAACATGCCGGCCTATGGGAAAAATTTGAGTCCCCCGGAGACGACAGCGCTCGTTGCATTTCTCGAAACGCTGCATCCGGCGGCACAAACACCCGCTCACAACGCCGCGTTTGACTACGGCGGAAGTAAGAATTGAAAGGACAAGGAAAATGAAAAACAGAGTAAGCACGATCATGCTGGCGGCAATATTCGCGGCCACTGTGAATGTTGAAGCCAACGCGCAAACGCACTCCAAGTCTATTGTTGTAGAGTCTCCGTCGAATCTCCCGGAAATGGCACAACGCAGCAGCGAAGCGATGTATCTGCACGATACGGGACATGGACAGACAGTTCTCTACCTTGAACAGGGTCAGGGACGAACCCTCGCCATTCTGGACGTCTCGGACTTGGGGGCGATTCGAGCCCTGGGGCAAGTATCTATTGGCGCACGATCGCCGTATGACTTTGTCAGGGCCTTGGGCGATACAGTCCTCATTCATTACCGGGATCAGTCTGGATTTGCGATCATTAGTTTCAAGAGATACAAACAGCCGGTACTAGCCGAAGCGCCACAATTTGAACACCCAGCTCATCCGGAAGCTCTTGGGCACGATGGCTTACTGTTGGCATCCACGACCCATCCCAGCGGTCAAGCTGGAGATCCTCAATACGAAGTCTTCGATGTTTCCAATCCGTCCAAGCCCGTAATGCTTGCCACTGTCGCAGGCGTGAAACAGCGCCTGGATAGAACGGCGACATGTACAGTATTTCTCTTGAGCACTTCCGGGCTTACGGTGATACGACGCCCCGATGTGGAGCAAGACTATAAGAACATGATGGAAGCAGGATCGATCTATTCGAGCCCGTATACCCGCAGTTCGTCGTGCGGGAGCAGCGGAGTGGATTGAAGGCCGCTGTGTGCCGTTGAGTATCTGTCGTCTTTTGAACGCGCTTGCGGAACCTAGGGAGAAAAGCGCTTCTGCGCAATGGCGTTACGTATGTCACTTTCCGCTCACAGCGTGTTGGAGTCCTGGACCCATATGGTTCCGCTCACATTGTTCATAATCCTTGCGGCTTTCCCGTACGTGCGCGCAGGGATTTCCACTCGCTCAGGTCTTGCCGCCGCCATTCCAGCATGGAAGGCCAGCAGCTTCCTTCTCGGCCTAGTTTTGGTGTGGATAGCGTGGGGATCGCCGCTCGCGGCCTACGACCATAGCCTGCTGACGGTCCACATGATTAAACACCTGCTGCTTATGACCTTCGCTCCTCCCTTGATCCTGTTGGGTGAACCCATGAAAGTGTTCTGGGGCATGACGCCACTGCTGGCCCGAAGGATACTCGGCCGCGTGTGGGGCCGACCACTCGTCCAGCGACTCGCACGAACCGGCACAAGTCTTGTGCTGTGTTGGACCGCCTCCGCGCTGACTCTTATTGCCTGGCACGTACCCGCGTTATTTGCGCTCGGAGTAAGGTCTGAAATCGGGCATACGGTCGAACAAGCGATGTTCTTCGGAACCGGGCTCTTGTTCTGGTGGCCTGTTATTCAGCCCTGGCCAAGTGTCCCGACATGGCCGCGATGGTCGATCCTCATTTACCTTTTTCTTGCCACCGTACCATGTGACATTCTCTCCGCTTTCCTTGTTTTCTGTGATCGTGTCGTCTACGCGGTTTACCTCTCTACACCAACGCACTTCGGGACGTCTGCGCTCCAAGACCAGCAATGCGCCGGCGCACTGATGTGGACTTGCGTCACGATCATCTACCTGTTGGCCGCCGCAATTATTGCCACGCGGCTGCTGTCGGTGCGGAGTATAGAGAGAAATGAGTTGATGCAACTGGACTTGCCCGCCACGGCTGCTCCGCACACGAGCCAACGAAGCGCGGAGGTTGCCTGAAGATGGCCAGCGAGCCCATTCTTGCAGCTTTCGAGATGGCAGTAGTCCAGCGCGGCCATGCAGCACGGTCCAGCGTTCTGTCCAACTACTGGATGCTAACGAAGCCGGAAATAAACTTCTTGATTGGTCTGGCAACCGCGGCTTCTTTTCTTGTCGGCTGTACCGAACCACTCGCGCGCTTTCCGTGGGTGCGGCTTATACACACGGTTCTCGGCACAGTCCTGGTTGCGAGCGGCGCCGGTAGCCTGAATCAGCTGATCGAGCGAAAATTCGACGCGCAAATGCGGCGCACGGGTCGCCGACCGATCGCAGCGGGTCGAATCGAACCCATTCATGGTCTCGTTTTTGGTACGGTTTTGTCGCTTGCGGGAATCATTTACCTGGCTCTCGCCGTGCGACTGGCAGCGAGCTTCCTCGCCGTGTTGACGCTTGTTGGCTATTTGTTCGTCTACACTCCGCTCAAACGTCGAACGCCGATGTGCACGCTGGTGGGAGCAATTCCCGGCGCCATGCCAGTGTTGATCGGATACGTCGCTGCAGCCGGGAAACTCGACTCACCGGCATGGCTTCTTTTCGCCATTCTTTTCCTCTGGCAATTCCCGCATTTCATGGCGATCGCCTGGATGTACCGTGAGGACTACGCGCAATCGGGCTACGCAGTTCTCCCAAAAGGAAGTGACAAAGCCACATTCATGGGATGGCAAGCCGTGATCCCAACCCTAGCGTTGGTTTCAGTCTCAGTTCCGCCGCTGGTCCTACCGCATGCCAGTATGGCGGTTACGCTTGGAACGCTGTTGCTCGGTCTGAGTTTTTTTTATTTCGCCGCGACACTTGCCGTAGTCCGATCGAACGTAGCTGCCCGCCGACTGCTGCTGGTCTCTGTGATCTATCTGCCGTTAGTGTTGGCGCTCCAGGTCCTCGCAAGATTTTGAGGCGGTTTGCTCCCACTGCTGGTTTGCAACATTAGCTGGGCGTGGAACTCGCGCCCGCGACGCGATATCGTTCAAGCTGCTGTGAGGGTCGGGAGATTCTGTTCTTCTTCATTTTGCCGATCAAGGTAGTGCGTTTCAGGCCAAGCCTGGCGGCTGCGCCACCCGGTCCTCCAATCACCCAGCCACTCATCTCCAAGGCTTCCAAAATCAGGGTGCGTTCGGAGTCCCTCAGTATGGTTCGCGCAGGAAACGAAATCATGGGCTCGGTCCGCGCTGTTGGCAGCGGGTTCGGAAGCACTCCATTATCCGACAGGATTACGGCGCGTTCGATGACGTTCTGAAGCTCACGAATGTTTCCGGGCCACGAATAGGACGTGAAAGCGTTCAAGGTTTCCTCGGGAATGTGCTCTATCTTCTTTCCCATCCGACGAGAAAAAACCTCAACAAAATGCTGGATCAACAGCCCAATATCCTCACGGCGGTCCCGCAAAGGCGGCAGGAGAACTGGAAACACATTGAGACGATAATAGAGATCGCTGCGAAATTCGTTCCGCTTTACCATCTCCTCGAGGTCACGGTGGGTCGCTGCTACAAGACGGACATCTACATGGTGGGTTCGGCCGCTGCCCAGGCGCTCAAATTCCTGTTCTTGCAGGACCCGAAGCAATTTGGGTTGCAAGGCTAAGGGAATATCTCCGACTTCATCCAGAAACAGGGTTCCTTTGTCGGCCAATTCGAATCGACCAATTTTTTGCGCTATCGCCCCAGTAAAGGCTCCTCGCTCATGGCCAAAGAGCTCGCTCTCCAGCAGATCGAAGGGAATGGCGGCGCAGTTCAGCTTGAGGTAAGGCCGTCCGTATCGCGGGCTGACATTGTGGATCGCTTGGGCGATCAACTCTTTCCCGGTGCCCGTTTCTCCTTGAATCAACACTGTGGACGCAGTCGGCGCCACACGTTCTACCTGTTGGAGCACAGCTTCGAGGGCCGGACTGCGACCCACGATTTGCTCAAATCCGGGCCCTCTATCGTCGTGGGCCCGAAGTTTACCATTTTCGAAGCATCCCACAACCTTCCTCCCAGAGACCTGTTACACCAGGTCGTTGCTGCCACGAACGGCCTCCAATGCCAATCGAACACGGTCAAGCAGAACGCCAGCGTCAAAGGGCTTGGCCAAAAACCCCACTGCCCCAGCTCGCATTGCTTGGAGGCGCATTTTTTCGTCCCCGTGCGCTGTGATGAAGATGATCGGAATTGTACTACTCGCCGCCTGGAGTTGTGCTTGAAGATCCAGCCCAGACATGCCTGGCATGCGGATGTCCGCGATCAGGCACGCAATCTCCGGAAGTTGGCTGGACTTCAGAAAATCCTCGGCCGATGCAAACGAGGCTACCGCAAACCCGGAGGTTTTCAGCAGCCGTTGCAACGCGACCCGGACCAATTCGTCGTCATCGACAACCGCGATTAGCTTTGTTTTCGCATCGGTGATCATGATTGCGAATAAACTATCTGGTCCGCTAGGTCGAGACAATTGCCATTTCTTATGGACAGCTTATATATAAATATAAGGGGCAGCCAAAGCCAGGGAACCACTGGAGGATCCCTGATTGGCCGTGTTTAAGAGCGGCCGTCTGTAGGAAGTCTCAATTTCTCCGCCATTCTGCCCAATTCAGCCGGGGAACCGGCCTGCATTTTATGCATTACGTGACCGCGATGGACCGCCGCGGTGATATCACTCGTCCCGAGTTTCGAGGCGATCTGCTTTGTCTGCATGCCGGAAACCAGAAGTCCCATCACCTCGCGCTCGCGCGCGGTTAGACTTCTGTACCTTTCCTGCAATACTGCAATCGCATTGTGCTGCTGGCGTGCCACCTGGTCGCGTTGAAGAGCTTGCTCAATGGCATCGAGAAGATCTTGATCTCGGAATGGTTTAGTAAGAAACTCCACGGCGCCCGATTTCATGGCCTTCACTGTCATAGGAATGTCGCCGTGAGCCGTTATGAAGATGATAGGAATGTTCATGCCTGCCTCGATTAAGTTGCGCTGGACCTCGAGCCCACTCATTCCAGGAAGTCGCATATCCAAAACCAGGCAGCTGGGGCTCTTTGGCATCTCTCGCCGCAGAAAATCCTGCGCGGTCGCAAACAACTCCGCCTGCAGACCGACCGTTTTCAGCAAGCGCCGCATCGATGAGCGTATATCGGGATCGTCATCGATAATGAACACGGTTCGCTCAGTTGAGGAACTCATGCGCCCTCTTGCGTTTGGCGCGGCAGCGTAAATCGAAATGTAGAGCCGCGCCCGGAATTGGCCTCGGCCCAGACACGGCCACCGTGTGATTGGATGATAGAACGGCTGATCGCCAAGCCCATGCCGGTACCTTGTGGTTTGGTGGTGAAGAACGCGTCGAAGATCTTATCCGCCTTCTCCGGAGGCAACCCAATCCCGGTGTCTCTGAGGGAGATCAACACGTGCCTCTCGCCGACCTGCGATGTAATGCTGAGTTCACCGGAGGTACCCCGCATGGCCTCAATCCCATTGAGCATAAGATTCATCACGACTTGCTGCAATTGCACGTGATCGCCCATAACTGTTGGAAGATTTTCTGCGAGCTCCAGGTGAATAACAACGGAATGCTGTCTTGCCTCATTCTGCAACAGAACAACGATGTCGCGAATGACTTCATTTACATCGACGACTTCGTGCTGCGGAGCATTCTTCGCGAACAGTGCGCGGACACGGTCTATTATT
>Ga0335069_10009621_pt1 | contig 13750 bp, 16 predicted proteins | sample Lox_Sample_11_FD_206714 | JGI IMG/M metagenome (GOLD analysis project Ga0335069, IMG submission 206714) | Soil microbial communities from Loxahatchee National Wildlife Refuge, Florida, United States - Lox_Sample_1.1 | ecosystem: Environmental > Terrestrial > Soil > Wetlands | place: USA... | reverse complement strand
CGAGCAAGGCGCCGGCGAGCGCGCCGGCCCGGAGCCCGGGCAGCCGAAGCGCGCCCACCCGCCGCAGCCCGGCCGGCGCCAGCGCGAGAACGGCGATCGCGAATCGCAGCGCGAGGAACCCGAACAGCGGATACAGGGCGACCGCGTCCTTCACCTGCACGAACGTCACGCCCCAGACGGCGGTGACGGCGACGAGCACGAGGAGCGGGCGCACCCGCGCGATTAAACGGGGTCCGGCAGCTCCCGGCACGGATGAGCGCGGGAGCTACGGTTCCGGGATGGAAGCGCTCGACACCTTCGGACGCCCGCTGGCCGACCTGCGCATCTCGGTCACCGACCGCTGCAACTTCCGCTGCGTCTACTGCATGCCCAAGGACGTCTACGGCCGCGATCATGCGTTCCTCGACCGGCGGGAGCTCCTGACCTTCGAGGAGATCGCGCGCGTCGCCCGGGTGTTCGTCGACCAGGGCGTGCGGAAGATCCGGATCACGGGGGGAGAGCCGCTCGTGCGGCGCGACATCGAGCGGCTGATCGGCCTCCTCGCCGGGCTCGGCGTCGACCTGACCCTGACGACGAACGGATCACTTCTCCCGCAAAAGGCCCAGCAGCTCGCAGACGCAGGCCTGCGCAGGATCACGGTCAGCCTCGACTCCCTCGACGACGCGCAGTTCCGCGCCCTGAACGACGTCGACTTCCCCGTTGCACGCGTGCTCGAGGGAATCGATGCGGCGAGCGCGGCCGGCCTGCCCGTGAAGGTGAACGCGGTCGTCAAGCGCGGGGCGAACGAGGACCAGATCCTGCCGCTGGCGGCGTTCTTCCGCGAGCAGGGCCACACGCTGCGGTTCATCGAGTTCATGGACGTCGGCCACACGAACGGCTGGCGGCTCGACGACGTCGTCCCGGCCGGGGAGATCGTGGCGGCGCTCGACGGCGCCTTCGGCGTCGAGCCGGTCGATGCGGGGTACCGCGGCGAGGTGGCGAGACGCTGGCGCTACCGGGACGGGCGCGGCGAGGTCGGCGTGATCGCCTCGGTCACCCAGCCGTTCTGCGGCGACTGCACCCGCGCCCGCCTCTCCGCCGAGGGTCGCCTGTTCACCTGCCTGTTCGCCGTGCGCGGCCACGACCTGCGCGCCACCCTGCGCTCCGGCGCCACCGACGAGGAGCTCGAGGAGCGGATCGCAGGCGTCTGGAGCGCCCGTTCCGACCGGTATTCCGAGCTTCGCGCCCGCTCGACCCCCGATCTGCCCAAGGTCGAGATGAGCTACATCGGGGGCTGACGGGCGGCGCCGAAAGCTCGATTCGGCGACCTCCGCCGAAGGGTCTAGAATGACGGCATGTCGACCGTGGTCGCCGTCGGGCGGCGGTACTTGCCGCGCGGTTGGTCAGATCTCGGGCTGCAGCTCGCGATCTGGTTCGGGTTCGCCGCGCTCTATCAGCTGGCACGTGGCTTCGCCGATCGCAACCCGGCGAAGGCGTTCCAGAACGGCTACCACGTCCTCGATCTCGAGACGAGGGTCGCCCACCGCGTCTACGAGCTGACGTTCCAGCATTTCGTCGACCAGGAGCACCTGCTGCAGACGGCGGTCTCGTGGACGTACTGGAACTCGGAGTTCACGGTCGTCGGGCTTGCCGTCCTCTACGTCTATCTGCGGCGCCACGACTCGTTCGTCAACTTCCGGAACTCCGTGCTGCTCGCGAACGTGATCGGGCTCGTCGGCTACGTGCTCGTCCCGACCGCGCCGCCCCGCCTGCTCGGCGTCGGCTTCGTCGATCAGCATCGCGACGGCCTCGTGAGCCTCGCCGCGAACCCGTACGCGGCGATGCCGAGCCTCCATGCGGCAGACGCCCTGATCGTCGGGGTCGTCCTCTTCTCCGTCTGCCGGTCGTGGTGGGCGAAGGCGTTCTGGGCAGTCTGGCCGGCGTGGGTGTGGTTCGCCGTGATGGCGACCGGCAACCACTTCTGGCTCGACTGCGCAGCCGGCGTGCTCGTGGCGATCGTCTCGATGACGATCGTCTACCGCGGTCGGCTGGCAAGCCTGCTCACCGTTCGTCGGGCATAACCGACCGCCTGCCGACCGGCGAACCGAATCCGCCGGATACCGGTGGTACGTTCACTGCGGTGAGCAGTCTTCCTGGGCCGACAAGCAGAGCCGCGGCAATCAAGCACGGCTATACGACAGGGGTCCGCGGGCTCGCGTCGCGCTCGGTCGTCGGCCTCGCGCGCACCCGCGTCACCCCGAACGTGCTGACCGCGAGCGGCGTCGCGCTGTGCGGCGTCGCATCGCTGCTCGTCCTGCTGGAGGATCGCAACGAGATCCTCTGGTACTGGGTCGCCGCGGCCGTCTTCGTGCTCGGTTCGCTCCTCGACATCCTCGACGGAGCGCTCGCCCGCGCGGGCGGCAAGACGACGCCGTTCGGCGCGTTCCTCGACTCGACGACCGACCGCGTCAGCGAGGCCTTCATGCTCACCGCGATCGCGTACATCCTGGCCACCCATCACCACCCCGTGTTCGTGGCGGTGGCGATGGCGGCGATGGCGGGCTCCATCCTGGTCTCGTACACCCGCGCGAAGGCGGAGACGCTCGGGCTCCGCGGCGACGTCGGCATCGGCTCGCGGGCCGAGCGCGTCGTGGTGATCACCGCCGGGCTCGTGCTCGCGCCGTGGGGCGTCCTGCCCTGGGCGCTCGTGCTGCTCGCCTGCACGGCGTGGATCACGGTGGTGCAGCGCGTCCTGTACGTCCGCAAGCAACTTCTGACGGAGGCAAACGATGAGTGAATCGAACGGCAACGCAGGCGGACGGCAGCAGGAGAAAGTCCGCGTCGCGATCGTCGGCGTCGGCAACTGCTCGAACTCGTTCATGCAGGGGCTGACCTACTACAAGGACGCCGACCCGGACGCGTTCGTCCCCGGGTTGATGCACGTCGACCTCGGCGGGTACCACATCCGCGACGTGGAGGTCGTGGCGGCCTTCGACGTGGTCAAGGGCAAGGTCGGCGCGGATCTCGCGGAAGCGATCTGGGCGCACCCCAACGACACGATCAAGTTCGCGGACGTGGCGCCCACCGGCGTCAAGGTGTCCCGCGGCATGACGCTCGACGGGCTCGGGAAGTACCTGTCGCAGATCGTCGAGAAGGCCGAAGGGCCGACCGACGACGTCGCCGGCATCCTGCGCGACCGCGAGGTCGACGTCGTCGTCAACTACCTGCCGGTCGGCTCGGAGGACGCGACCCGCTGGTACGCCGAGCACGTCATGGCGGCGGGCTGCGCGATGGTGAACTGCATGCCGGTCTTCATCGCGCGCGAGGACTACTGGAACAAGCGCTTCCAGGAGGCCGGCGTGCCGATCATCGGCGACGACATCAAGTCGCAGGTCGGCGCGACCATCACGCACCGCGTGCTCACAAGCCTCTTCCGCGAGCGCGGCGTCCACCTCGACAAGACGATGCAGCTGAACGTGGGCGGCAACTCCGACTTCCTGAACATGCTCGAGCGTGAGCGCCTCGAGTCGAAGAAGATCTCGAAGACGAATGCCGTCACGTCGATGCTCGACTACGACCTCGGCGCGAAGAACGTCCACGTCGGCCCGTCCGACTACGTGCCGTGGCTGACCGACCGCAAGTGGGCGTACATCCGGCTCGAAGGCTCGAGTTTCGGAGACGTGCCGCTGAACGTCGAGATGAAGCTCGAGGTGTGGGACTCGCCGAACTCGGCCGGCATCGTGATCGACGCGGTGCGGCTCGCGAAGCTCGCGCTCAACAACGGCATCGCCGGCTCGCTCGAAGGCCCGAGCTCGTACCTGATGAAGTCGCCGCCACGCCAGATCGCGGACGACGACGCGTACGAGCTGGTCGAGGAGTTCATCGAGCGGAACCGCCGCTCGGTCACGGCTCCCGCTCCGGCAGAGGTTTAGACACGCTCGGGGTGTCTGACACCGTTGAAGGTGTCAGACATCCCGGCGGCATTCGGGCATGCTTCGCCCGTGCATATCTGCCTGGTGACGCCGTTCGCATGGTCGCAGCCGCACGACGTCAACGACCACGTCGACGGCGTCGCGCGCGAGCTGCGGGCACGCGGCCATGCCGTCACGGTCGTCGCGCCGTCGACACGCGGAGCCGACCTCCAGGCCGGCAGGCGCGCTCTCCTGAACGGCGAGACGACGGACGTGCTCGCCGTCGGCCCGGCGATCCCCATCTCGCGCCGCTCGCAGATGGGCGTGCCGGTGGGCGTCCAGGCGAACCTCCGGCAGGCGCTCGACCAGGGCTCGTTCGACGTCGTCCACGGTTTCGAGCCGGGGCTCCCGTCCCTGTCGTATCTCGCCCTCCGCGACACGGACGCGCTCGCCGTCGCGACGTTCGCCTCGCCGCACCGGCTCGGCTACCCGCCGGCCCGCTCGCAGCGCGAGAAGCTGCTCGGTCGCCTCGATGCGCTCGTCGCCCTGTCGGAGGAGGTGCGAGATGCCGCCGAGCTGCGTTTTCCGGGCGACTATCGGCTGCTGTCGCCGGGCGTCGACACGACGCAGTTCGCCCCGGCGGCGAAGGAGCGCATCATCGTCGTCGAGCTGCGCCCGAACGAGCGGATCGTCGCGCGCGGCGTCCTGCACGCGCTCGACGAGCTGCCGGGCTGGCAGGTGGTGCTGCTGCGCACCCGCCCGCTCATCGGCCGCCCGGCGATCCCGCGCCGCCTCGCCGGCCGCGTGTCCGTGCGGACGGCGAGGGCCGCTGGCGCACGCGCTGCCATCCTCAACGGTGCGGCAGTGTTCGTGCCGGGCGTCGAGGGCCTGCGGCGCGTGACGCTCGAGGCCGCCGCCGCCGGATGCGCGATCGCACGGCCACGCGGAATCGAGAGCCAGCCGGAGCTCGCCGCAGCCGCAGCGGCGCGTCTCGCGGAGGACGACGGGCTGCGCGAGGCCGAAGGCCGTGAAGCGCGGGCGCAGGCCGAGAGTCAGACGTTCGCCGTCGTGGCGGAGGAGCTCGAGCGCCTCTATGTCTCGCTCGGTGACCGGCGGCGATCACGCCGGCCGGCCGAGCCGCTCGCCGACCGGCCGTGGATCGTCGCCGACCTGCACATGCACACGTCCTGGTCGCACGACTGCAGCATCGACCCGGCCGAGCTCGTCGACCATGCGGAGGCGGAAGGACTCGGAGCGATCGCCGTGACCGACCACAACGTGTTCGGCGGCGCGCTCGAGGCGGCCGACTACGCGGCAGGCCGCGATCTGATCGTCATCCCCGGCGAGGAGGTGAAGACCGACGAGCAGGGCGAGGTGATCGGGCTCTTCCTCGAGCGCGAGATCCCGCGTGGGCTCACCTTCGAGGACACGATCGCAGCGATCCGCGAGCAGGGCGGACTCGTCTACGTGCCGCATCCCTTCGACCGGCTGCACGCGATCCCGGATCCGCGCACGCTTCACCGCCATCTCGCCGACATCGACGTGTTCGAGGCCTACAACGCGCGGCTGCTCTTCGAGGCCTACAACGACGAGGCGCTGCGGTTCGCGCGAAAGTACAACCTGACGATGGGCGCCGGCTCCGACGCCCACGTGCTGCAAGGGGTCGGCACGGGCGCCTTGCGGATGCGCGCCTTCCGCGACCCGGAGGAGTTCCTCATCTCGCTGCGGACGGCCGAAATCCTGCGCCGCCCCAAGTCGCTCGCCTACCTCCAGTCGCTCAAGTGGGTGGCCCAGGTGCGCGAGCGGGTCCGCTAGGAGACTCGGCTCCGGTCCCGAAAGGTCCCCTGCCGCGTGGCCGGAACCGTGACCCCAGACGACATCTACGAGCGCTACCTGCGGAAGGCGATCACCGAGATCAACCGGCTGTCGCACGAGATCGCGCAGGCAGCCGACGGCGCGCCGACCGCACTCCCGACCGGCCATCCGCTCGCGAGCATCTTCCTGCTCAAGTACGGCCCTCAGGCGCAGGAGCTGCAGGAGGGTGTCGCGTTCCACGGGCGCGCCGGCAACGCCCTGATCAAGTCGTTGCAACGGCTGCACGTCGACCCGATGGAGGTCTACGGGACGAATGCCGTCAAGTTCGCCGGCTGCGACCTGCCGCTCGCGCGCGAGTGGCTGCGCCGCGAGCTGCGGATCGTCGAGCCGAAACTCGTCGTCGTGATGGGCGAGGACGCGCTCGACTTCCTGAACGGGATCGAGTTCCCGCTCGCACGGCCGCTCGAGCCCACACTCGGAGCGCTGGAGCGGTTCACGCCGACGATCGAGGCTCTGCCCGTCCCCGACATCGACTCGTCGCTCGACGAGGCGCCGGCGAAGACCGCGTTCTGGAACGCGTTCAAGGCGGTGGGGCCCTGGTGGGCCGAGCTCCCGCCCTACTAGGCCTCGGCCTCTTCGGGCTCCTCGTCGGGTACTACGAGACGTCGGAGCACTGGCCGAGGATCGGCGTGTGGTGGGACGTCGCGTGGATCACGCTCGTGCTCCTCCCGGCGGTGTTCGCGCTCGTGCTGCTCGCGCTCCCGCTGCGCACTCGCCCGTGGCTCCCGATTGCCGGCCTGGCGCTCGTGGCGCTCGCCGTCGTGCTCACCGTCGTCCACGCCGACGTGTTCGCGAACTTCGCCCGGCTCGGCGCGACGACGTGCTTCGGGTGGTGGTTCCTCGAGTGGTTCGAGGAGATCTCGTGGGTCGTGCTGGTGGCGGTGATCATCCCGTGGATCGACGCGTACTCGGTCTGGCGCGGCCCGACGAAGCAGATCGTGACGCACCACGAGCAGGTGTTCACGTGGCTCTCGTTCGCCTTCCCGGTCTGGGGCGAGCACGCCGCGGCGAATCTCGGCGTGCCGGACATGTTGTTCTTCGCGCTCTTCCTCGGCGCGGCCGACCGGTTCGGGCTGCGCGTGCTCGCGACCTACGCCTGCCTCGTCGCCGCGCTCGGTGGGACGATCGCGATCACCGTGTGGCTCGACCTCAGCGGCCTTCCCGCCCTGCCCGCCATCTCGCTCGGCTTCCTCGTCCCGAACGCCGACCTCCTCTGGCGGCAGCTCCGGACACGTCCGGCGGCGACGGGGCCTGCCGAGCCATGACCCGGGGACAGTCCCTGGACACGTCCCGAAGGGACGGGTCCTACGAAGGCAGGCCCGGGTCGGCGAGCGCCCGTACGTATCGCTCGACCGAGCGGCGCACGACCTCCGAGCCGTCGCGCTCGACCACTCTCCCCCACCAGGCTCCGTAGATCCTGTCGAACCGGAACGGCGCCAGCGCGGCGCCGATCGCCTCGACCCGGTTGGCCGGGAGCGGCACCAGGTTCGGGTACGACCACATGAACGAGACGTGCGTCCGGTCGGGGATCACCTGGACGATGTCTCCGGTGAGCAGCGCGCCACGCTCGGCCCAGTGCAGCACCTGGCCGCCCTCGAAGTGGCCGCTGCAGCGGACGAGCGTCAGGCCGGAGCCGAGCTCGTGCCGCTCGCCCGACCAGAACCTGATCGCCGGGTCGGGCCGCATCACCCACTTCCGTTCCGCCTCATGGAGATGGATCGGGCAACCGAAGGCGTCCGCCCACTCGACCATCGCCGAGTAGTAGTGCGGGTGCGAGATCGCGATCCCCGCGAGGCCGCCCTTCTCGGTGATCTGCCGGACGACCTCGTCGTCGAGGTACGGGATGCAGTCCCAGAGCACGTTGCCCGCTGCGGACTCGACGAGCAGCGCGCGCTGGCCGATTGCAAACGACGGCGCACAGCCGATGCCGAGGATGCCGTGGTCGTCCCGGAGCTCCGGCCGGTGCTCGTCGAGGAACTCGTCCCAGCGCACCCAGACCTGGCCCGTGTCGTGCGGCACGTACTGGCGCGGGTCCTCGCAGATGGGGCAGGCGGCGGGCGGGACGTCACCCGCCGGGTACTGCGTGCCGCATGTCGCGCAGAGGTATGTCACGGGGATATCAGTCGGATATCAGTGCTCGAGCAGCGCGACGCACTCGACGTGCGGCGTGTGCGGGAACATGTCGACGGGCCGCGCGCGCACGAGCCGGTAGCCGTAGTCGTCGGCGAGGCGCTTCAGGTCGCCGGCGAGCGTCGTCGGGTTGCACGAGACGTACACGACACGGGGTGCGGCAAGCTCCCCGAGCCGACGCAGAGCCTTGCCTGCAAGCCCCGCGCGCGGCGGGTCGACGACGACCACGTCCGGGTCGCCGGCGCGGTCGCGCAGCTCTCGGAGCACCTCGCCGACGTTGCCGGCGAAGAACGCGGCGTTGCCGATCCCGTTCAGCTCCTGGTTCTCGATCGCGCAGGCGACCGACTCCTCGGAGATCTCGATCCCCCACACGGTCATCGACTTCGCCGCGAGCGACAGGCCGATCGTGCCGATCCCGCAGTAGAGGTCGTAGACCGTCTCGCCGCCGCCGAGTGCCGCGAACTCGCGGGCGATCGCATAGAGCTCGGCCGCCATCTCGGTGTTCGTCTGCAGGAACGCGTTCGGACGCACGCGGAAGCGAAGACCGTCGATCTCCTCTTCGATCGCGTCCTCGCCCCAGAGGAGCTCGGTGGGCAGGTTGGTCACCTCGGCGACGCCGCGGTTCTCGGACCAGTGGATCGACCGGACCGCCGGGATCTCGGTCAGCACCTCGATCAGCCGCTCCCGGTCGAACCGCTCGGCGCGCGCGGTGACGAGCTGGACGAGCGCCTGACCGGTGTTCCTGCCCTCGCGCACGACGACGTGCCGCAGGTATCCCTCCTGCGTCTCCTGGTCGTAGGCGACGAGCTTCTCCTCGCGCGCCCACTCGGTGAGGCGGTTGCGGATCGCGTTTCCCGTGTCGGTCGTCAGCAGGCAGCGATCGATCTTCAGCACCTCGTCCCATCTCCCGGCACGGTGCAGGCCGAGCGCCGGCCCGTCTTCGGTCTGCGTGAACGAGTACTCCATCTTGTTGCGGTAGCCGAACTGGCTGATCGCGCCGACGATCGGCTCGAGCGGCGCGTCGGCGAGCCCGGCAAGGCGCTGGAAGGAGTCCGCGACCCACTGCGCCTTGGTGGCGAGCTGCACCTCGTAGGCGAGGTCCTGGAAGCGGCAGCCGCCGCAGTCCGGGTAATGCAGACAGGGTGCGTCGACCCGCGAGTCGCCCGGGCGGAGAACCTCGACCGTCACGGCTTCGGCATGCCGGCGCTGCACCTTCGTCACGCGCGCACGGACGGTGTCGCCCGGAAGCCCGCGGCGGACGAAGACGACGAACCCGTCGAGCCGGGCGACGCCGTTCCCGCCGTAGGCGAGCGAGTCGATCGTCAGCTCGAGCTCTTGGTCCCGTTGGACGGGAGCAGCCATCGTGGGCCTACTGCAGCACCGTGACGTAGACCGAGCGGGTGCGCGGACCGTCGAGCTCGCAGAAGAAGATCCCCTGCCACGTGCCCAGCGCGAGCTCGCCGTCACGCAGCGGCACGAGGACCTGCGGCCCCATCAACGCAGCACGGATGTGCGACGGCGCGTTCTCCTCGCCTTCCTCGATGTGCTTCCAGTCCCAGCCCTCGGGTGCGATCCGCTCGAGAGCCATCTCGAAGTCGCGGGCCACCATCGGGTCGGCGTGCTCGTTGATCGTGAGGCCGGCCGTGGTGTGCGGGACGTAGACGAGCACGGCCGCCCCGGGCTGCCCGACGACGGCATCGCGCACGAGGCCGGTGATGTCCAGCACCTGGGTGTGACGGTCGGTGGTGACGCTCAGCTCGCGCACGGGGCCGTATCCTAGAGGCCGTGTCCGAGAGCCCGCCGACAACCACCCAGATCGACAGGTTCCGCGAGCGGGCCGACGAGTTCATCCGCGACCTCGACGACGAGTTCTACTCGCACTACGCCGGACTGAAGCCGACGCTCGACGTCGAGGAGGTGTACCAGGCATACGACGACCTGACGAGCCTCGAGTCGGCGCAGTCGATGCACGGTGCCCCCACGGAGATCTGGCGGTTCGCCTGTGAGGGCTATCTGGGCAACCTGACGCGCGAGCATCAGGCCCGAGCGGCGCGGGTCGAGGCCGAGCTCGAGGCCACCGTCGACGGCCAGACGATCCCGTACCGGATGCTCCGAGTCGCCATGGCGAACGAGCCCGACCGGGCGAAGCGCGAGGAGATCGAGCGTGTGCGGGTGGCCCTCATGGACGAGCGCCTGAACCCGATCTATCTCGAAGCGCACGCAATCGACCGCGACGCCGTACGGGCGCTCGAGGCACCGAACTACTACGAGCTCTACCTTCGTTTCGGCTTCCGGCTGCCCGAGCTCGCCGACGAATGCCGCGCGCTCCTCGACGAGACGGAGCGGCTGTGGGAGCGCGAAGGCGACCGGCTCTTCCGCAGCCGGCTCGGGATCGGCCTCGACGAGGCCCGCCCGTGGGACGTGGCGCGACTCTTCCGGGCCCCGGAGCTCGACGAGCTCTACCCGAGCGACAAGATGCTGCCGGCGCTCGAGCGCACCCTCTCCGACCTCGGCATCGACCTGCACGCGCAGCCGAACGTGCACCTCGATCTCGAGTCGCGGCCCTCGAAGTCGCCGCGTGCGTTCTGTGCGCCGATCGAGGTGCCGGGCAAGGTGATGCTCGTGATCCAGCCGGTCGGCGGCAAGGACGACTGGGAGGCGCTCTTCCACGAGGCGGGGCACACGGAGCATTACGCCAACACCTCGGCGGAGCTCCCGATGGAGGCCCGCCGGCTCGGCGACATGGCGGTGACCGAGGGCTGGGCGGCGCTGTTCGAGCGCCTCGTCACCGAGCCTGCCTGGCTCAACCGGCGCCTCGACGTCGGGCGCCCCGAGGCGCTCGCTCACGAGGGAGCCGCGACGGCGCTGTACTTCGCCCGCCGCTACTCGGCGAAGCTCCTCTACGAGATCGAGTTCTTCCAGACGGAGGACCCGAAGACGATGCGCCCGCGCTACTTCGAGCTGCTGAGCGACGCGCTGAAGATCCCCGTCAACGCCGAGAGCTACCTCGACGACATCGACGGGAGCTTCTACGTGATCGGGTATCTGCGCTCGTGGGCGTTCGAGGCGCAGCTTCGCGAGTTCCTGCGCTCCGAGCTCGGCGATGCGTGGTTCGCGCGGCGGGAGGCGGGCAACCTGTTGCGCGAGCTGTGGTCGCTCGGCCAGGGCCCGACCGCCGACGAGCTCCTCGCCGACGTGACCGGGGCGAAGCTCGAGATGGCCTCGGTCGCAGACCGGATCCGCGAGGGGCTCGGGGCCTGACACCTGCGCGGCGCCAGGCCCCGGAGCGGACCGACTAGCCCTTCGGTCCCTCGATCGTCGGCTCGGTGCCGTCGACCGAGATCGCGATGCGCTTCGGCTTCTGCTGGACGGGCTTCGGCACGACGACCTCGAGCACGCCGTCCTTGTAGGAGGCCTTGATCTCCTCCTCGGTGACGCCCTGCGGCAGCCCGACGGCACGCGAGAAGGTGCCGTAGCGCCGCTCGAGCCGATGGAAGCGCTCGGTGTCGATCTCCTTCGACTGCTCGCGCTTCGCGGACACGGTCAGCACCCCGTCCTCCACCTCGATCGAGATGTCGTCCTGGGCGATGCCCGGCAGATCGAAGGCGTAGGTGACGGAGTCGTCGCCCTCCCAGACGTCGAGCGTCGGCACCCAGGCCTGGACCTGCCGGCCGGCCGGGGCTTCGAAGATGCCGTTCATGAGGCGGCCGAGCTCGGTGTGGAGCGATGCGACGTCCCGAAGCGGGTCCCAGCGAACAAGCGTGGTCATGTGATGTTCCTCCTTGCGACGTGCAGCAGTACTTAAGTCACATCAAGGATAAAACCTAAGCGTGTCCTTGTCAATACCCTCGAAGACCCAGGATCCATGCGGGATGTCGACCTTCGAAAAGACGGTGCAGCAGGCGCCACGGCGGATCCGGATCACCGTTCTGCAGGAGCTCGGCGACCATTTGGCCTGGACGAGGACCCTCTGGGCGATCCCGGGTATCGGTAGGAATACCGTGAAACGGGTACGCGTTTCTACTGACATGCGAACGCTGACCGACATCAGAGCGGAGATCGACAGACTGTCCGATCGCCGGCTGCAGGTGATGCGCGCGCTGGCCCAGGAACACGACGCCGATCTGGCCGAGGAGCACAAGGAGCTCGAGGACCGGATCGCGTCGCTCTGGGACGAGCAGCGGAATGCGCGCGCGAACGTGCGCTTCGGCGACCGCGACACGATCATCCAGAAGGCACGCCAGGAAGAGCGGCTCTCCCGGGCCGCGTAGGCGCACTCGGCGAACGAGGTGTCTGGCACTTCGGTGTCAGACACCGATCGCGCCGGGGGCAGGGCTAGACTGGTGCTCCTGGGGCGTTAGCTCAGCTGGGAGAGCGTCGGCTTTGCAAGCCGAAGGTCGCCGGTTCGATCCCGGCACGCTCCACTCCTGTACGAGAGCCGGTTTCAGGCGGAAAGCCTGCCGATCGGCACCCGTGAGCGGTCTACGATTCGCGGGTGCCTGCGCGTCTCGGTGTGGTCGGCGTCAAACGAGGCTCGCATCATGCTCGGGTGTTGGATTGGCGATAACCGTTGAGCCACGGGAGCCAAACGGCGCTAGGGTTCTTCCTGTGAGCAGGAAGAAGTGGGCCGACCTCTCGCCTCGCTCTCGGAGACTGATCGTCGTCGCCGGCACGGTCGAAGGCGCGCTCAAGATCGCCGCGCTGATCGACCTCGCGCGCAGGCCGGGGAGCGAGGTTCGTGGCTCAAAGGTCAAGTGGGCGACGGCGGTGACGTTCATCAACTCGCTCGGCGCCGTGCCGATCGCGTATTTCGCGTGCGGACGACGCGCCGCGTAGGTCATCCCTCGTAACCGATGACGAAGAATCCCTCCCAGCTGATCGACGAGCGAATCGCGGAGCTTGGCGACTGGCGGGGTGAGCTGCTCGCCCATCTCCGCGGGATCGTCAAGGAGGCGATCCCAACCGTCACCGAGGAGTGGAAGTGGCGCGGTGTGCCGACCTGGTACAGCGACGGGATCGTCTGCACCGGCGAGACGTACAAGAGCGTCGTCAAGATGACGTTCGCCAAGGGCGCGTCGCTCCCCGATCCGTCACGGCTCTTCAACTCGAGCCTCGAGGGCAACACGCGGCGGGCGATCGACTTCCACGACGGCGAGCCTGTCGACGAGGAGGCGCTGAAGGCGCTTCTCCGCGACGCCGCTGCGCTCAACGGCTCGAACGCGCGGCGCCCGGCCTAGATCCGCCCACCGAGCAAGGAGGCTCCTGCGATGGACGATCGCACTGCGCGGCACTTTGCCGACGGCTGGTACGCAGCCTGGAACTCCCACGACCTCGAGGCGATCGTCGCCCACTACACACACGACGTCGTGCTGACATCGCCGCTCGCTGCCGACGTCGGCGGGAGCGCCGACGGCCGCATCGTCGGCAAGGACGCGCTACGGGCGTACTTCGCTGCCGGGCTCGAGCGGTTCCCGCAGCTGCACTTCGAGCCGCGCGACCTCTTCGTGGGCGTCGACAGCCTCGTGCTCCGCTACGTCGGGCCGACGGGAGCGGAGACGGCCGAGGTCATGTTCCTCGACGGGGAGGGCAAGGTGACCCGCTACTTCGCGCACTACGCGCGTCCCGCTACCGCCTGACGCGAATGAGAGCGCTCGTGCCGCCGAGGAAGCCGGCGCCGGCCTGGTTGACGCTGATCGCGACGCGCAGCGTCGACTGCCCCTTGGGCAAGCTCGCCTTGAACTCGACGCGCGAACGCGAACCAAGGCGATAGCGGCGAAGCGTCGTCCAGCGGCTGCCGACACGGCGCTGCAGCTGGACGAGCCGGTGGGCGAACGAGCCGCCGCCGAGCACGCGCA
>Ga0335069_10009620_pt1 | contig 13751 bp, 12 predicted proteins | sample Lox_Sample_11_FD_206714 | JGI IMG/M metagenome (GOLD analysis project Ga0335069, IMG submission 206714) | Soil microbial communities from Loxahatchee National Wildlife Refuge, Florida, United States - Lox_Sample_1.1 | ecosystem: Environmental > Terrestrial > Soil > Wetlands | place: USA... | reverse complement strand
TCCCAAGCCCTTACGTGTCCCATGTAGATTTCCCCTAGGGTGATTCTAAGACTAGACAGTTTTCAGCGATCAGTTTTCAGTCATCAGTCAATGCCGGGCCATTCCCCACCATCCTCTTATTGACGACTGACGACGGATGACTGAGAACTTCAGAGACGCTCCACTGGCTGCCCGGTGGCATCCACTCGCTCCAGAAGGCGGTAACCGGCGCCGCAGGTCGGGCACCGTAACGCAGGTCCCCGCACTGACGGTTGCGCCCCAACTTCTCCGACCAGGCCGAAGTGGCCATCGGGCGAACTATAATACTCAAACATAAGTTGGCCGCAGCGCGCACAAAACTGCCGGCGCCGCACCACGCAATCCACATCCGCCATGCGGAACCTATCCCTCGACCCGCCCAAACCCAGCCAGGCAGAAAGCAATGATTGTATACCGGAAATGCCTGAGGCCGCGGGATACGGCCTGCCTCCGCAGCAAAACGACGAGACCTGCTTCCAACCAGCAGGTCTAAGTGTGAGGATGGGGTATTACGCTTGACGCTCGTCCATCCCAGCGTTAGTCTCGCTCCGGAGGTATCAATGCTTTCGAAGCAGCCCACCGCATTCCTCCTTTTCCTCATCATGACCATTCTTCTGCTCGCATTGCTCGGCGTTTATGCGCAGGAGGTTCCCAAGCTCCCTCTCGTTGTCAGGGAGAAGATTCCCGTGCCGGCAGGGCTTGTGAAGTACATGGCGGCGACCCCACCGGCATGCGACGCCGCCAGGAATTTATACATGCAGATCGCTGAACCCGCCCCGGCGAATCCTGGTCAAGAACCCGTCACCAGAATCTCCGCCGACGGCAAGCAACTGACAAGGTTCTCCCTCAATTCCATCCCCGGCATGTCGGCGAAGTCGAACATTGACAATTTTGCGGTCACCCCGCGTGGCGAAGTATTCCTTATGGTTTACATTGGCGATTCCCCTCAGTTGGTGAGCTACCATGATGACGGCCAATTCGATTCCGCCCACCTGATTGACCGGGGAATCTTCTCCACGCACTTCGCGGTTTTTCCTACCGGCGAATTTTTGGTGAGAGGGATTGAACGCTCTGGCCCGCCCGGGAAGAAACGGGATGAAGCTCTTACCGGTCTCTTCGATCGCAATGGCAGCTTGAAAGTGGCGGGAGGGAACATCGTAGTCGAGTACTTTCAGAAGATCGCAGGTGACCCGCAAAACAGGATCAGCGACTTTACGTACTCGGTGTTTGCAGCGGAAAGCGGCGAGAAACTGTACGACTATTATTGGCCAGCCGAGCCAAGTAACTTCTTCGCCTGCTACACTCCCAACTACTTCACCTTTTTGAATATCGAAGACGATGGATTGAAAATCGTCCATGCCGCCGCGCGTTGAAACCCGGCAGCAGGATACCCCGGCCGGAGCGTTGGGAGCACAGCCACTTCAAGAGGCAGGGGCGGAATCCACTGGAAGAATCGCCAAGCCCGAGGGGTGACACCTAGGCCCGCCTCTACCTGCCCAGGTACTTTTCCGGCGCCTGATCGAACTTGGCCTTGCACCCCTTGGCGCAGAAGTAGATGGTCTGGCCTTTGTATTCGCTGGTGGCGGCAGCTTTTTCAGAATCAATCGTCATTTTGCAGACGGGATCGACAACCCTCATTTCTCCTCCTGAATGAGAATGAGACGAGCATTTTATCACTCCCGGGGAGTACATACGCCCGCCCCGCATTCGACGGCTCAAAAATCATTGACATGCACGGCGGGTTCTCTGTAGGATGACAGTTGACAATTGAATATCTGATTCAGTAACCCTGAATCTCATCTAGAGTGGCCGAGGGACGGGCCCTAAGACGCCACGACAACCGCTCCGATCTAATCGGAGGCCAGGTGCCAATTCCCACCCGGTATGGGGGAGATGAGAGGGGGCCGCAACACCTGCAAAAAAGCCTCTTCTTATCGGAAGAGGTTTTTTGTTTATGCCTCTTTCCGAGATTTCTGCTATTCCCCCAACAATCAGCCGGCCGCTCAGATGAAGAAGTGAGGATGTGTGAGTTACGCGATTCATCTTCGATGCCGGGACTGCGAGCGGACCTATCCGCTTGAACCGATAGCCGCCTGCGAAGAATGTTGGGCTCCTTTGGAAGTGGTGTACGACTACGGAAAGCTCTGGGCTGATTTGCGGCGCGAGGATCTTGCGTCGCGTCCCCCCACCATGTGGCGCTACCGGGAGTTGCTGCCGCTCACGCGCGAGCCCTATGTGGGCCACCACACCGGATTCACCCCGCTGGTACCAACCCCCCGGCTGGGGGCGGCGCTGGGGGTCCGCGAACTCTATGTGAAGAACGATTCGGTCAATCACCCCACGCTCTCTTTCAAGGACCGCGTGGTGGCAGTGGCGCTCTCCAAGGCGCGGGAGTTCGGGTTCGACACAGTGGGGTGCTCCTCCACGGGGAACCTCGCCAATGCCGTGGCAGCGCAGGCGGCCGCGGGGGGATTCAAGTCGTTCATCTTCGTTCCCGCTGAGCTCGAACCAGAGAAAATCGTCGCCACGCAGGTCTATGGTGCAACCCTCGTGCGCGTGCAGGGCAATTACGACCAGGTGAACCGCCTCTGCTCGGAGGTGGCGCAAAAGCACTCCTGGGGCATCGTCAACGTCAACCTACGTTCTTACTACTCGGAGGGATCGAAAACCGTCGGCTACGAAATCGCCGAGCAACTCGGCTGGCGGCTGCCGCAGAATATCGTCATCCCCATGGCAGGCGGCGCGCTGATCACGAAGGTCCACAAGGCGTTTGAGGAATTGAAGACGCTGGCCTGGGTCGAACCTATCACCACCCGGTTCTTTGGCGCGCAGGCCACGGGATGCTCACCCATAACCAGCGCCGCCAAGCGCGGAACGACGGAGATTGATCCGCAGAAGCCGCACACCATCGCCAAATCCCTGGCCATCGGTAACCCGGCGGACGGCATTTACGCGGTCAGGACCATTTTGGGGAGCGGCGGCATGGGTGAGGATGTGAGCGACGATGAAATCGTGGAAGGCATTCGCCTGCTGGGCGAAACGGAAGGAATCTTCACCGAAACCGCCGGGGGCGTTACCGTGGCTGTGGCGCGCAAACTGGTTCGCCAGGGGCGCCTGAATCCTGAGGAATCCACCGTTCTGGCTATCACCGGGAACGGGCTGAAAACCATCGGCGCGTTGCAGGAGCGGATTGCGGAAAGCGCCTTGATCCGTCCCAAAGTGGGCGACTTCGAGGAGCAGTTCCTGAGCGAGGCCGTGGCATAGCTGTTAGCCATCAGCTTTCAGCCATAGTCTATTTACATGACAAACTTGCGGAAAGATAGGCATCAAGTTCGACACAGTTTGGGGGCTTCATACGGCAACATGGCAAGCCGATAACTGACAACTGACAACTGACAACTGACAACTGAAAACCAGTCTCGACTTCACAGGAGGAACCGTTGGAACGAAAACCCGGATTTGACACACTTGCACTGCACGGCGGTCAGAAACCCGATGCTGCCACCGGCGCGCGCGCCGTCCCTATCTATCAAACCTCGTCTTTTGTCTTCAAAGACACCACCCACGCCGCCAACCTGTTCGCGCTGAAGGAATTCGGCAACATCTACACGCGTATCATGAACCCTACGTGGGATGTGCTGGAGCAGCGCGTGGCCGCTCTGGAGGGCGGAGTGGCTGGGCTGGTGACCTCGTCGGGGCAGGCGGCGGAAACGCTGGCCATTCTGAACATCGCGCGCAGCGGGGACCAAATCGTCTCCTCCGCCAGCCTCTATGGCGGCACCTACAACCTATTCCACTACACCCTGCCCAAACTCGGGATTGGCGCCGCCTTTGTTGACCCAAGTGACCCCGAGAACTTTAAGCGCGCCATTACTCCCAAGACCCGCTTGGTTTATGCCGAGACCCTGGGCAATCCCAAGAACGACATGCTCGACATCGAGGCCGTGGCCAAAATCGCGCACGATGCGGGCGTGCCCCTGATGATTGACAACACGGTGGCCACCCCCTATCTGTGCCGGCCGATCGAGTGGGGAGCGGACATCATTGTCCACTCCATGACGAAGTTTCTAGGCGGCCACGGAAACTCCATCGGCGGCATCATCGTGGATTCGGGCAAGTTCAATTGGGCGAATGGACGGTTCCCGGAACTCGTCGAACCCGACCCGAGTTACCACAACCTGAAGTTCGTGGAAGCGTTCGGGCCGCTCGCTTACATTCTCAAGGTGCGCGTGCAACTGCTACGCGATATCGGCGCGGCGCTGAGCCCTTTCAACGCCTTCCTGATTCTGCAGGGAGTGGAAACCCTCTCCCTGCGCGTGCAACGACACTGCGACAACGCCTTAAAGGTGGCGCAGTTCTTGGAGAAGCACCCGGCCGTGAGTTGGGTGAATTATCCCGGCCTGCCGAGCCACCCCGCCCACGCCCTCGCAAAGAAGTACATGCAGCATGGGTACGGCGCCATTCTCGGCTTTGGCATCAAAGGCGGGATGCAGGCGGGGATCAAGTTCATCAACGCGGTTGGCCTGCTTTCGCACCTCGCCAACCTCGGCGACGCGAAAACACTGGTCATCCATCCGGCCAGCACCACGCATCAGCAACTCACGCGTGAGGAGCAGGAAGCGACGGGCGTCACCGAAGACTTTATACGGCTCTCCGTCGGCATTGAAACCGTCGACGACATCATTGCCGATATTGACCAGGCACTGGCGGCGTCACAGCGGTAGAACAGTCCGTTGTCAGCGGTCCGTGGCCCGTCGTAATCCCCAGTGCCGGCCACGGGCCACGGGCCACGGGCAACTGAGCACGGACAACTGACTATGGACGACACTACTTCAGTCGGAATCGTCAAGACTCAATACCTCACATTTGCTGAGCCGCCCAACGAAATGCTTTTCGAGTGCGGCCGGCGGTTCGGGCCCATCACCCTGGCTTATGAAACCTACGGAGAACTGAGCCCGGCCAAAGACAACGCCATCCTGATTCTCCACGCGCTCTCGGGAGACGCCCACGCCGCCGGCTTCAATCATCCCCACGAGCGCCAGCCCGGCTGGTGGGACATCATGATCGGCCCGGGCAAAGCCTTCGACACGCGCAAGTACTTCGTGATTTGCTCCAACATCATCGGCGGCTGCAAAGGCTCCACCGGTCCCATCTCCATCAACCCCCAAACCGGGCGGCCCTACGCGCTCGACTTCCCCATGGTAACGGTTCAAGACATGGTCAATGCCCAGCGCGTATTGATTGACCACCTGGGCATCGACCAGTTGCTGTGCGCGGTGGGTGGTTCGATGGGCGGGATGCAGGTGTTGCAATGGGTGGTCAGCTACCCGGAGCGGGTCCGCCTCGCCATCCCTATTGCCACCACCAGCCGGCTCTCCGCGCAGGGGATCGCCTTCAACGAGGTGGGGCGCCAGGCCATCCTCTCCGACCCTCACTGGAAAGAGGGCGACTACTACGGCAAGCCCGTGCCGCGGCGGGGCTTGGCCATCGCGCGCATGGTCGGGCACATCACCTACCTTTCCGAAAAGTCCATGCACCTGAAGTTCGGCCGCAAACTTCAGGATAAGGCCGAGTATGGGTACAACTTCCGCGCCGACTTCCAGGTGGAGAGCTACCTGCGCTACAAGGGCGATCACTTTGTGGACCGCTTCGACGCGAACTCCTATCTCTATATCTCGAAGGCCATGGATTACTTCGATCTCGCCCAGCCCTACGGGAGCTTGGAAAGAGCCTTCGCGAATGTGCAGGCGAAGTTCCTGGTGATCTCGTTTTCATCGGACTGGCTTTTTCCCTCCTATCAGTCGAAGGAGATTGTCAGCGCCTGCCGGCGCGTCGGGGCGGCGGCCATTTACACGGAGATTCAGACGGATTATGGACACGACGCGTTTCTTCTGGAGTCGGAACAGTTGACCCGGCTCATCACCAATTTCCTGGCTCACGGTATGAGTGAAGCACCGAGAAACGGTGCCGTGGCGGCCGGGAAGTAGTCGGCTAATCCGATGATCGAATGATCCGGTGATTGATATCCTTGCTCGATCAATCACCCGATCACCTGACCTCCCGATCGCAAAGGACGGTTCTGAAACATGGGAAGCTTGGGGGAAGAGTTAAGGCTGGATGACAAGGGCACTGTGGTGAGGCTGCTGCCGGAGCACCGCGTGATCATGGACCTCATCGCGGACGGCGCGCGCGTCATGGATCTCGGCTGCGGCGAGGGAGACTTGCTGCTGGCCCTCCAGGTCAAGAAGAACGTTCGAGCCGAGGGAATCGAACTGTCGGAGGATTGCATCCAGGCCTGCGTCGCCAAGGGCTTGTTCAATGTCCACCACGGCGACTTGGACGAAGGACTGGCGGACTATCCCGACAAGTCCATCGATGACGTCATTCTGACCAACACCATTCAGGTGCTGCACCGTCCCCTGCTTCTCATCAAGGAGATGGCGCGGGTGGGCAAGCGCTGCATCGTGAGCTTTCCGAACTTTGCGCATTGGCCGGTGCGCTGGCAACTCTTCCGCCACGGCCGCATGCCCAAGACCGGCAAGCTCCCCCATGAATGGTACGAGACCTTGAACATTCACTTGACTACGATTTTCGACTTCCGGGAGTTCTGCCGCAAGGCAGGCCTGCACGTTCTTCAGGAGATTCCGCTCCGCGCCTCCGGCCCCGGGCAGCGCAGCGAGGTGCGCTTCTTCCCCAACCTGCGCGCCGACTCGGCCATCTTCGTCCTGGAAGGTGGGGCGAAAGAAGGATCGAGGAGCTAGGATCGAGGATTCAAGGCCTTCCCGGACGTCCCGCCTTCATCTGACGGTGAGTCCTATCCAACCGCCCGTCACCCCAGAGAGCGGATGACTGACAACTAACTACTGACGACTGACTACTGACTACTGACTACTGACTACTGACTACTGACAACTCCCACCCCCGTCGCTTATGATAGTTGCGTCCCGTCGCCCCGGGTTTTGCCGATGAGTGAGCGTATCTCGTTTCGCGTGCCGGCTTCCGGCGCCAATCTCGGATGTCTCTTTGATTGCGGCGCCATCGCCTTAAGTGTGTACCTGGACCTCCGCGTCACGCCGCGCGCGGATGAGGAGATCGTGGTCCATTACCGCGGGGTCAACGCCGACCGCGTGCGCGAGGGGAAGGACAACCTGATCGCGACCATCATGCACGACACGTTGCGCGGCTGGGGCAAGACCCGCGGGTTTGAGCTGGAAATCGAGAATCAGATTCCCGTGGGTGCCGGAGTGGGCTCAAGCGCTGCCGCGATTGTGGGCGCGCTGGCCGCGAGCTACCGCCTTGCCGACCGGACCATATTCGACGAGGAGATCGTCTCGCTGGCCACGCAGCAAGACGGCCACCCCGACAATGTGGCCGCGGCATGGCACGGTGGCTTTACCGTCGCCGTCGAATCCTGTGGCCGCGTCCTGAGTTACTCCTGCCCGGTGCCGGAACCGCTGGGATTGGTCCTGGTGGTGCCAAATTACGCCCTGCCTACCAATGAAGCGCGCAAGGTTTTGCCGGAACAGTACTCGCGCGCCGACGCGGTCCACAACCTGCAAAGGGCCGCGGTCCTGACGGCGCAGATCTTCTCGGGCAAGGCGGAGTTCCACCGCTGCTTCTTCGACGACCGCTGGCATCAACCCTTCCGCTCCCATCTGGTGCCGGGCTTGCCGGAAGTGCTCGAACTCAAGCATCCCGACCTTCTGGGAATCTGCCTGAGCGGCGCCGGCCCGTCGCTTCTTGCCTTTACCCGCGGCGACACGGCAGCCATCGGCGAGTTGATTCAGCAGACCCTTGGCGAGAGGCAGGTCCAGGCGCAGGTTCATGTCGTTTGCGCCGACAATCGTGGCGCCAAGGGCTGGATCCTTCCGGACTGACTTTTGCCAACCTGCCTCAACACCAGCATGGCCTTCGGGCTCGATTACGGCTACAATAGTCGCACTATGGATGAGCGCGACTTCTTTGACGAAAGCGAAACCCGCAAGCCCGCGAACCTCTGCTGCCTACATTGCCGGCAGGCGGACACTTATGAAATCCGCTGGCTGGTGCGCATCAAGAAGAAGTCGTTGCGGGGGAATGCCGATGAGCGTGACCGCGCCAAGTTTGCCAAGGCGCAGTCCTACATGCTCCGCCGCGACGACGTCATGCAATGCAAGAACCCGCGCTGCCGGAAGAGGTTCGAGATCACCGGAGTGCAATCGGTGGCCTATGACATTGAAGCCTACGCGGCCTACACGAAGGGGCATCCCGCCGACGAACCTCCTCAGCCCAGGCAGGAAAACGCCCGCCCCGCGGTCCCGGGCGGGGGGGCTGCCCAGCGCAGCCCGCACTTCGTTCCCGGCCGTGGCCGCCCCGGCGCTCCGCCCTTTCCCTCTCGCAACCGCGGCCCTGGGCCAGGCGGGAGATGACTCTGGCGGCGCACAGCTGCACCGGTCCCTCCGGGGGCAGACCACTGCACTCCATTTTTAGGCTGCTTTGACAGGCTTATAGGGGGCAAGGCGCGCCACCGCAGAACGTCAATTGCGCGGCCCGTATTCGCTGCGTCGCAAAGCGGGGCCGTCGTCATAAGGAGTGCGGGGCTGGACCTCCCAGCGGCTGAAGTCAATCGGCCGGGTCAGTTTCAGCTCCAGGCTGGTGCCGTGGGGCAGCACCGCGTCCTTGCCGCGCTCCGCCAGAACCCAGATCAAGCCCCCCACCGCCCCTGCCCCCGCTCCGATGGCCGCGCCTTCTCCCGCATGTTCTCCGTGCGAGAGTCCACCGATAAGAATCCCCATGGTGGTGCCTTCCACGGTAGTCCGGGCAACTTTGCCCACGTCTTGCCCCTTGGTGCTGTCGCCCTCGATTTTTCCCTCATCGGGTTTGTACTTTTCCCCGCCCGGGGTACCCAGACCCGAAAGAACGGCGCTCAGTTCCACGGTGGTGCCGTTGGGCAGGACCAGTTCATCAAACCGCAGGCCAAGCTCAGCTCGGCCTTTAACATGTCCCGGCCGCACCACCTGGGTAATGGAGCCGCGGACGGAGCTTCCCCGTGGAATGATGATCCGGTTTCCCACGGTAATGGGGTAAACGGAATCGCAATAGAACGACGCGCCCACGTATGCCGACTTGGTGTTGATGGGAGTTACGAGCATGACGGGGATGGCCGTCTCGGCGGGCACGGTGAAGCGCGATTCGTCCCCATCAGGAACAGGCCGGGCGGGAACGGAGGGAGCGGTAGCCGCTGCTTTCGCCGCTTCCGGCGCCGCCGCCGGGGCAGCGGGTTGCGGTTGTGCCGCCGGCCCTACGGGACCTCCCGGGGTCTGGGGAAAGACGGCCGGTGCCAGCGTCAACATCAACAGCGCCAAGTTGATAGCCTTCATGATGCACCTTCCTTACGGCGGCTTGTGCGGTTCTTGCCGATTGGATGAACCCCATGAAAACAAGGTTGCTACGAAAGTATCCAGGAAATGACCGGGTACTCCCTAGGTTCCCAAGGCGGCCTGGATGGCAGACGCGATGCGGGTGGTGTGGTCTTCCACGGATTGCATCTCCTCTCCCTCCACCATGACCCGGGCCAGGGGTTCCGTGCCGGAATAGCGTACCACGACGCGCCCACGGTCTCCCAGGTCCAGGCAACATTCCGCGATGGCCTGGGCCACGCTGGGTATGGAATCCAAGGGAGTTTTTGTCCCCACCCGCACGTTGCGAATCAATTGGGGAAAGGGCCGGTAGCCATGCAGCAACTGCCCGAAGGGTTGCCGCGTCTCCGCTTGGAGGCGCAGAACCTCCAACAGGGTGATCAGCCCGTCACCCGCCAGCGATAGGTCCGAGAAAATGATGTGCCCGGAGGGTTCACCCCCCAGGGAAATCCCCGAGCGCAGCATCTCCTCCAGGACGTACTTGTCTCCTACCGCGGTGCGCTTCAGCCCAATTCCCTGTCGCGCCAAAGCCAGTTCCAGCGCCAGGTTGGTCATCAGGGTACCGACGACTGCTCCTCCCTTCAGGCTGCCGTGTCGTGCCAGCAAGGGGGCGACGGCGAAGAGCACGTGGTCGCCATCGGCCAGGCGACCGTCGTGGGTGGCGAAGATGGCGCGGTCCGCATCCCCGTCAAGAGCCACTCCCAAGTCGGCCCCGGCGGCTCGGGTGGTTTCCGCCATCATCTCCGGGTGGAGCGAGCCGCAACCCTGGTTGATATTCCGGCCGTTGGGCTCTGCATTGAAGATTTTGGCCTTGATCCCCAGTCGCGCCATCAGCAGCGGCGCCACGCGGGAGGCGGCCCCGTGGGCGCAATCTACCACCAGTAGGAACGGGGAGAAGTCCATGCCGGCGGGGACCAGGCACGCCAGGTGTTCTACATACTCTTCCACCCAGCCGGGAACAGCCTGCGCGGCGTTCTCAGCCGAGCTGGGCGGTTCCGGTAGGGTATTGATCAGTCTCTCGATTTCCAACTCCCGGGCCTCGGGTAGTTTGGTCCCTTCGGGCGAAAAGACCTTGATGCCGTTGTCCTGGTAAGGATTGTGCGAGGCGGAAACCATAACGCCGGCGGAAAGGGCGTTCTGGCGGGCCAGAAAGGCGACCCCGGGTGTCGTGATGATACCGGCGTCGAAGACCTCCGCGCCCGTCGAGGCGAGGCCGCCGGCGAGGACGCGCGAGATCCATTCATTCGATTCGCGTGTGTCCTTTCCCAGAACGACGCGCACGGGGGAGGAGGAGTTCCTGAGCGCAGTACCCAAGGCGGTCCCGATCTTGCGCACCGTGGCTTGGTCCAGCGGATATTCACCGGCTACACCCCGGATGCCATCAGTGCCGAACAGTTCTGGTTTGGAACCCATAGTTGATACCTACATTGTAGCGCGGGGAGCCGCGAATATAACGCGCTTTTTCGACTCAGAAGGTGACTACCGTCCGACGGAACAGAAGGACGCCTCCGCCTGCATGGACTCAAGATCCCGTATCCCATATCGTGTACAATTCCGTTACAATTCCGTGGGCGTGAATGTCGGGGGAGAGAAAACCCCAAACCTTAAGTCACATAAGAGAAAGCGCGAGGTCGCGATGCTGTTGGGAAATGACACATTGGAAATTCTGCCGTCGGCACTAAAGGTGCTGGATGACTCTTTCGCTTCGCTTCCCTCGTTTGGGCAGGTAATTCCTGGCCGGGAGCGTATGCCGGAAGTTATGCAGCAGGTTGCTGCACGATTGCGTGACAACTATCCCTACTTCCATCCTCTCTACGCCGGGCAGATGCTCAAGCCGCCTCATCCCATAGCCCGGGCCGCATACGCCTTGGCCACATGGATCAATCCCAACAATCACGCGCTGGACGGGGGGCGGGCAAGTTCGGCCATGGAGAAGGAAGCGGTGGCGGAAATTGCAGCCATGTTCGGCTGGCAAACCCACCTGGGACATCTCGCCAGCGGCGGCACCATGGCGAATCTTGAGGCGCTCTGGGTGGCGGGAAGGCTCCATCCCGGCATGAAGATAGCCGCCTCCGCCCAGGCGCACTATACGCACCATCGCATCAGCGCCGTGCTGGGATTGCCCTTCGTGGAGATTCCCTGCGACGGCCGGGCGCGCATGGATGTTCGGGCTCTGGCAGAAACCCTGGCAGGAGGCGACATCGGCTGCGTCGTGGCCACCCTGGGGACTACGGGGACGGGTTCCCTCGATTCTCTGCCCGATATCCTGCGCCTGCGCGAGCGGTTCGGTTTCAGGCTGCACGTCGATGCCGCCTACGGCGGCTACTTCGCCCTGGCTGGAAACCTTACCCGTGATGGTCGTGCAGTTTATGACCTGATTGGGCAGGCCGACTCGATTGTGGTTGACCCTCACAAGCACGGGCTTCAGCCCTATGGGTGCGGGTGCGTGCTGTTTCGCGATCCGGGCGTGGGAGCCCTCTACAAACACGACTCCCCCTACACCTACTTCACCTCTTCGGAATTACACCTGGGTGAAATCAGCCTGGAGTGCTCGCGGCCGGGGGCCTCGGCCGTGGCGTTGTGGGCCACCCAGAAGTTGCTCCCCTTGAAACGCGGGGGTGAGTTCGCCAAGGGGCTCGAGGCCTGCCGTGAAGCCGCGGTCCGACTGGCCGACCGCCTCGCCGCCGATGCGCGCTGGCTGGTGCCCATTCCCCCGGAACTGGACATCGTCGTCTGGGCGCCCCGCGCCGCATCCGCCCGCTCGGCGTCTGATTTGTCGCAGCAGGTCTTCAATTCCGCGGCGAAGCGCGGCCTCCATTTGGCCCTGATTCGTCTACCCGTGAGGTATTTCCCATCCCTCGCCGGCGACTCGCCCGACAGTTCGGAAACGGTGCTTTGCCTGCGGTCGGTCCTGATGAAGCCCGAGCATCGGGCATGGCTGGACCAGATCTGGGAAATCCTGGGCAGTGCCTTTAGAGAAGCAACTTCGCAACGCAACGAGGGGAAATGATGGGCTGCCGGCCGGTAGCTACCCGAGTATGGTAACCTGCTAAACCTATGACCAACAATTATGCGGTGGACGGAAGCTTCAAAACGATTGAATGGACCGGGCAAGGGGTGCGGATGATCGACCAGACCCGTTTGCCGGGGGAAGAGATCTATCGCACCTATACGGACTACCGTGAGGTGGCGGAGGCGATTCGTTCCATGGTGATTCGCGGCGCGCCGGCGATTGGGGTGGCCGCCGCCATGGGCATTGCATTGGGTGTAAAGAACTCGGCAGCACAAACTCCGCACGCGATGCGGGCCGATTTCGAAATTATCGCTGAAACTCTGGGCCGGACGCGGCCCACCGCGGTCAATCTGTTTTGGGCCATCAAGCGCATGCGGGCGGTCTTTGAGCAGTCCCTCTCCTGCCACCACTCGGACGCCCAGGTGCTCGCCATGGTGCGCGTAGGGTTGGAAGAGGAGGCCAAGCGCATGCTGGCGGAAGATATCGCCATCAACGAGGCCATGGGCCGGCACGGCGCGGAGTTGATGCCGGACGAGGGAACCGTTCTCACGCACTGCAACGCGGGGGCGCTGGCAACCGGAGGCTATGGCACCGCGCTGGGCGTGATTCGAGCCGCCATCGGGTCAGGGAAGAAGTTGCGGGTTTTTGCCGACGAAACTCGGCCCTTTCTGCAAGGGGCGCGCCTGACCGCCTGGGAACTGGCCAAGGACCAGATTCCGGTCACCCTCATTACCGACAACATGGCGGGACATTTCATGAAACAGGGGGAGATTCGAGCTGTGATTGTGGGGGCGGACCGCATTGCCTCTAACGGCGATACCGCAAACAAGATCGGGACCTATTCCGTGGCCGTGCTGGCACACGAGAACGGCATTCCTTTTTACGTAGCCGCCCCGCTTTCCACCATCGACATGAGCCTGGCTTCGGGAGAACAGATTCCCATCGAAGAGCGTTCCGCAGCCGAGGTCACGCAGGTGGCGGGAGTGGCCATCGCGCCGCCAGATGTTCCCGCCCGCCACCCGGCATTCGACGTCACGCCGGAACGCTACATTAGCGCCATCATCACCGAGCGAGGTGTGGCGCGCACCCCCTTCCGCGAAAGCCTGCCCGCGCTGTTTAAGGAGTGATCTGTCCGATCCATAGGGCCGCTTAGCGGCGTCCACAAGCTCTTTTCCAGAGCCGCCAAGGGACAATTTGGCGATCCACGATTCAGACAAACTGCCACCCTTTTTCCACTTTTTGGAAGATTTGTCTAACTGGATTTGTTTTGTGTAGGTTCTCAGCTTTGGCAGGACAAAAACTCGCGTGTTCGGTCCTTTATT
>Ga0335069_10009619_pt1 | contig 13752 bp, 8 predicted proteins | sample Lox_Sample_11_FD_206714 | JGI IMG/M metagenome (GOLD analysis project Ga0335069, IMG submission 206714) | Soil microbial communities from Loxahatchee National Wildlife Refuge, Florida, United States - Lox_Sample_1.1 | ecosystem: Environmental > Terrestrial > Soil > Wetlands | place: USA: Florida... | reverse complement strand
CCCGTCACCCCGGCGGCGACCCAGGTCCCGCCGGCCGCCGACGCGGCCTGCCAGAAGGCGATCGGCACCGCGTCGCGCAAGCTGCTCAAGACGGAGCTGTCGCTCGAGCGCACGTGCCTCGATCAGATCGCGGCGGGGAAGCTCACGGCCGACGCGACCGACCCCGCCCACACCTGTCGTGGCATCCTCGTTCCGCCCGGAACGACGGTGGTCGGCCCCCTCGAGCCGAAGACGGCCGCGAAGGTCTCGAAGGCGGTGGCGAAGTTCCAGAGCACGGTGGCATCGAAGTGCCCGGACCCGGCCGTGCTGACCCAGCTCCACGCGTGCGGAACGACGGCCCCGGCGCTCGCACAGTGTGTGTCGGCACGGACGATCGACGCGGCGTCGCAGTTGACCCTGCTCCTCTACGGCAACACGGCGATCACGGACGCCGCCACGCTCGCCTGCCAGAAGGCCGTCGGCAAGGCCGCGGCGACGGAGCTCGCGAGCTTCGCGACCCTCATGGAAGGGTGCCTCGACAAGGTCACGGATGGCTCGGTGAACACGCAGACGCAGTGCATGGGCGCCTGGGACCCGACGGGGCCTGTCGCACCGGACGAGATCAAGACGGCGGGGAAGCTCGAGAAGGCGGCGGCCAAGGCGTTGAAGGGCATCCAGGGCAAGTGCACCTCGGACACGCTCGGAGCACTGAACGTCTGTGGTTTGGGAAGCGCCGCGGGTCTCGCGGACTGCATCCGGTGCGCGAGCTTCGGGCAGACGGCCGCCCTGATCGCCGACACCTACTGAGCGGCACGAATTCCGGCGCGCACCCGCGACGTCACCGGGCGCGGCTCTGCCCGGTGACGAGGCGCGCCGTGGCGCCGACCAGCATCCCCACCACCGCCCCGGTGGTGACGTTGTTCGCCATTCAGGTGAAGCCGCAGCCGGGCGTCGCGAGCGCCAGCATGCCGGGGGGCAGCATCAGGAGGACGCCGTACAGCGGGCCCCGGAGCCACCACGCCCGCGGCCAGACCCCGCACCCGACCATGAAGCCGATCAGCAGGCGCGAGCCATAGTACGTCCACACGGCGAGCGGGCCGTTCAGCCGCACGAGCGTGAGCTTGGCCGGGATCGGGCCGTGGACGAGCCGCGGCAGCCAGCCGTAGGCCAGGCCCGCGACCGTACACACGAGCGGATAGGACGACTCTGAAAGGCGAGGCAGCTTCATCGAATTCTGGATGCCGGTCCCCGATTCGGACGTGCCAGCTTGTACTTGTACAAGGTGTGAACCGGAAGGTGAAGATGTGGGTGGAGTGCACTTCTCTCGCCTCGACCGCCCAGACCTTGCCACGCGTGCGGGCCGCACCTTATGGTGCCTGCCGCATGAAGCTCGAGGCCATCGACGCAAATCTACTCGTGGCGTTCGATGTCCTCGCGACCGAGCGCAGTGTGACACGGGCCGCGCGGCGGCTCGGGCTCAGCCAGCCGGCGATGAGCAACACGCTCGGGCGTCTCCGCAAGGTGTTCGGCGATCCGCTCCTGGTGCGGCGCCGGGGCGGGATGCAGCCGACCCGCCGTGCGCTCGAACTCGTGGACCCGATCCACCGGGCGTTGGGCGAGATCCGGCGGACGCTGGACGCGCCTGTAGCGTTCGAACCGGGCACCTCGCGGTCGACGTTCCGCGTGGCGGCGACGGACTATGCGAGCCTCGTCGTCCTTCCGGCTCTCACCCGTCGGGTGCGGCACACGGCGCCGGAGGTCGAGCTGGAGGTTCTCGCGCTCGGGGACGGCCTTCCGGAGGAGGACCTCCGCGCGGGCCGTCTCGACGTCGCCGTCGGCGCCTTCGCACCACAGCGGGCGGGGCCGCTCCGGCACGAGGAGCTGTTCGACGACGGCTTCGTGTGCATCGTGCGCCAGGGGCGATTGACCTTCGCCGAGTTCCTCCGGCGCTCCCATGTGCGCGCGTCGCCGCTCGGGCGAGCGTGCAGCATGATCGACCGGCGACTCGCCGAGCTGGGTGTGGAGCGTCGCGTGGTGCTCACCACGTCGCACGTCCTCGTCGCCGCCATGTTGGCCGCGCGGACGAACCTCGTGGCGACGGTCGGCCGTCGGCTGGCCGAGAGAAGCGGGCTGCCCCGGATCCGGATGAAGCGACTTCCGTTCGAGGTCCCGGCGTTCACCGTCTCGATGGTCTGGCACGAGCGGACGGCCAACGACCCGTCCGTCTGCTGGCTGCGCGAGGAGCTGCGCGCCGTCGGCGTCGGGCTTCGTCGCGCGTCGACGCGGCGAGAGCGTGTGTCCAGCACATCGCGTTCCGTCAGGTGACCGGCGCGCCGACGTCGAGCCATTGGACCGGGGCCCATGTGCTTCTCTCCGACCGTGAGTCTGGCGGCGGGCGCCGGTCTCGGCGCCGTCGGGATCGCCGCCCTCTTGACGGCGAAGCGCGAGGAGGACCGGCCGCTCGCGGCGGTGCCGCTCGTGCTCGGCGTGCAGCAGGCCGTCGAAGGACTGGTGTGGTCGTCGTTCGGAGACCCGACCATCAACGCGGCGGCGACCTACGGGTACGTCGCGCTCGCGTACCTGTTGTGGCCGGCCTACGTACCGCTCGCCGTCCTGCGAGCGGAGCCCGACGCCGTGCGCCGGCGCCGCGTGCGACTCTGCGCCTGGGCGGGGGCCTGCGTCGGACTGTACCTGCTGCCGTTCGTCCTGACGGCGCCGGTGTCCTCGCGGGTCGTCGGGCACAGCATCCGGTACGAGGTCGCCGGTGTGCGGTACCAGCTACCCATGTTCGCCCTCTACGTGGCGGCGGTGTGCGGCAGCTGCGCGCTGTCGACGCACCGAGCGCTGCGGGTGCTCGGGGCCCTGTTGCTGGTCGGGCTCGGGGTCTCGTCCTGGTTCTACTACGTGACGCTGTTCTCGGTGTGGTGCTTCCTCGCGGCCGTCGTGAGCCTCGTGCTCCTGCTGCACGTGAACCGCGGGGCGACCGAGGGGGATGTGTCCTCGGAGGTCGTCTCAGACCGCGATCGTCGTACAGGACTCGGGATCGACGACCGGGTCGAGGACCGGCGTGCGGTCTTCCCGGGACAGTAGCGCGGCGAAGCGCCCGAGTCGCCGTTCGTAGCTCGCGTGGTAGTAGTCGGGAAGCTCGGTGCTCGTGCCCTCGTGGAACGCCCGGAACGCACGATCCGTCTCGAGCATCGTGGCGAATCGCCGGAACATCGCGAGGTCCTGTCGCATCCCGACGGTGCGCAGCGCGTGCAGGACACGCACCCCCCAGGTGCCGCGCGCCGTCAGACGACGCACGAGCATCGGACCCGACGTCATGAGCTCGTAGATCGCGGCGAGCGCGCGGCAATAGTCGGGCGGCGAGTAGTGCGCGAGCGTCGTCACGAGGAACGGCGTGTAGTAGAAGGTGAAGGGCATCGTCCGGAGCACACGACCGCTCGCCAGCGCGGCGTCGAACAGCGGCGTGCCGCCGAACGGGATCGGGACGTTGACGATCGGCCACACGTAGGGCAGGCGGGCGATGAACTCGCGCGTGAGCGCCATAGGCTCCTCGCCGTGGTCGGCGTCCGTGCCCAGGATGAAGTTCGCCTGCAGCGCGAAGCCGTGGCGGTGGAGTTCCGTGAATTGCTCGACGACCGCGGCCAGCTTCGGCCATCCGGTCGCTCGTCCGACGCCTGCCTTCGACGAGTACCCCGCCCACGATTCGACGCCGGAGGCGACGTAGATGCAGTGGGTGTCCCGGAGGCGCTGCAGCCGTGATCCCTTCAGGACCGACAGCGAGCTCTCCATGATGTACGGCGTGCGGCGCCCGGGCGGGACCATCTCCATGATCGCCATCATCTCGTCGAACCGCACGGCGAAGTTCGGGTCGAGATAGTTCGCCATGACGCCGGGCCAGTGCGTCGACAGGTAGCGGAGGTCGGCCTCGATCCGCTCGCGCGGCAGCGTGACGTACGGCGTGTCCCAGTCGACGCAGAAGTCACACCGGTACGGGCACCCGACGCTCGCCAGCATCTGCACCGTGCTCGACGGGACCGGTCGCCCGCGCACGAAGCTCGCCACGCGGATCTCGGGCATCCGCTCCTCGACGCTGGGGACGTCGGTCGGCGGTCGATCGGTCGAGATCACCGAGCCCGGGTCGTAGGTGCCCGCCAGGATATCGTCGACCAGTGCGCGATCGCATCGTCCCACCACCAGGTCGAAGAAACGGAGGCAGTCGCGCGGGAACGAGCGGGCGTGCGGGCCACCGATCACGGTGCGCGTCCCTCGCTCCCGGTAGAACCGTGCGAGCGCATAGGCGAGCGCGCTCGCCTGCGTGTACGTGGCGACGAATAGCACGTCGAGGTCGTCGGGCAGGAGCCGGATGGGATCCTGCTGCCCGTGATACGTGGCGTAGGTGACGTCGTGACCCCGCTGCCGGCACCACGCGGATACGGCTTGTGGCATGATGCTGGCGTACTGCTTCCGGAACACGGCTCGATAGGCGCGATCGACCGGGTGTCGTGAGGGAGCCTCGTCGATCAACAGCTCGAGTACGCCTACGCGCACGACGTCGCCTCGGAGCGGACCCGCGAACGTCGGGTCACGAGCGCGGCGTGCCCAAGCAGCGCGCTGGCGAGGGCGACGAGCACGAAGAGGTCGCCGAAGCGGCCGTAGAGCGTGATGCCGTCGAGTCCCTCGATACTGCCGACGACCCAGCCTCGCGTGAACGGCGCCGTGACTGCCGTCGTCCGACCCCACGGATCCACGATCGCAGAGAAACCCGACGTGGACGCCCGCACGAGATACCGACGCTGCTCCACCGCGCGCAGGGATACCATGTCGAACAGCTCCGCCGAAAAGCGGGGGTCGTTCACCCAGGTATCGTTGGCTGGGTTCACCAGATAGGTGGCGCCTGCCCGCACGCGCTCGCCCGGGAGGTCCGGAAACACCGCTTCGTTGCAGATCACGATCCCCGCCGGGCCCGCCGCCGTCGGCAGGAGCGCCTTCGACTCGCCCGGCGTGAACTGGCGAACCCGCGCGAAGCGGCGGCGAAGGAAGTCGAGCGCCGGGATCGGGAAGTACTCGGCGAACGGCAGCAGGCGCTGCTTGTCGTACGATGCGACGACCTCCCCGGTCGGCGAGATCAGGAAGGCCGTGTTGTAGTAGGCAGGCGCCTCCGGGGGGCCACTGAACCGGGGCGCACCCGCGATGAGAGCGGCCCCGTACGGGCCGAGCGTCCCGCGAAGCGCTGCCCGATAGTCCGGCTCCTGGTCGAGGAAGAACGTCATCGCGCTCTCCGGCCAGACCACCAGCGCCGGCCGCTTCTGCCGGAGCGCCTCGAGCGTCAGGGCGAGGTAGATGTCGAGGTTCCGGCCGTAGAACTCCTGGTGCCACTGGGAGCCCATGTCGAGATTGCCCTGGATGATCGCGACCCGCGTCGACGCGCTCGGCGGCTCGGCGGGAGCAGCCGCGAGACGCAACCGGCCGTATGCCAGCGCGACTGCCAGGACGGCGGCAGCGACCGAGAGACCGCGCAGCGCCTCCGACCGGTACGACTCGTCGCGCCGCGTCAGCCAGACCTCGGCGAGCGCCGCGTTCATCGTGACCAGCAGGAAGCTCAGACCGTATACACCGGCGACGTCCGCGACCTGCATCACCGTGCCGACCCCGCTCTGGGAATAACCGAACGTCCCCCACGGATCGCCGATGACGAGCGTCGCTCGACCCCACTCGATCGCCGCCCAGGCAGCGCCGGCGACCAGCGGGACGCAGCGCGTCGGCGTGCGTGCGACGTGGCGATACCCCAGGACGAACGCCAGGACGTAGGGAAAGACACCCGCGGCGACGCCGAAGAACAACGCGGCGCCGATCCTGAGGGGCTGCTGGTAGTAGATCGACACCGAGCGCGGCAGCCAGTCGGCGACCGCATAGGTCCCGGCGACGGTCCAGGCGGCGGACAGCGCCACCGCACCGGCGGTCCCGGCCCTCCGGACGGCGACCAGGAACGGCGCGAGCGCGATCCACGCGAGTCCGCGGATGCCAACCAGCGGGAAGGACCATCCGTAGAGCGCCGCCGATGCGAGCGTCGCCGCGAGCCGCAGCAGCACGTGCACAAGAGGCTGCTCTCGCACCAACGTGGGGATACGGTCAACCCGCGAGCATTCTTGACCGTTACGGCCGGCGACGGGTATTCGATGCGGTGGCCGTCACACGTCACGCCAGATGAGCGACCCCGTCGATCGGCGCCGCGGCAGCGAGCGGCGCTACGCGTCCATCCTGTTCGCCGACATCTCGGGTTTCACCGCGATGTCCGAGCTGCTCGATCCGGAGGACGTCACGTCGACGATGAACGAGTGCTTCGTCTTGCTCGAAGGGATCATCAGGGCGCACGGCGGCCACGTCGACAAGTACCTGGGTGACTGCGTCATGGCGGTGTTCGGCGTTCCGCACGGGCTCGAGGACGCTCCGAAGCACGCGGTGAACGCGGCGATCGAGATCCGCAACCGGGTCGGGGAGCTCCGGGGCGCAACGAGCGCCGGCCCGCCGCTGCAGGTGCACATCGGCGTGAACTCGGGGCTGGTGGTCGCGGGCGACGTCGGCGGCGTGGCGAAGCGCGAGTTCACGGTCATGGGTGACACCGTCAACGTCGCCTCGCGTCTGAAGGACGCGGCTCCGATCGGGTCGATCTGGGTCGGCGAGGAGACGTTTCGTCGTACCCGGGATCAGTTTGACTACAAGCAGCTGCGGCCGCTGGCCCTCAAGGGAAAGGGGGAGCCCGTCGCAGCCTTCGAGCTGCGATCGCCGAAGGGACAGCTCCACCGACCCCGGCTGGCACGCGCCGACCGCACGATCACCTCGGAGATCGTCGGACGCCAGCAGGAGGCCGAGCAGCTTCGCGGCGCGATCGACGAGGTGGTGCGGGGGCAGGGGGGCGTCGTGAATCTCGTGGGGGAGGCCGGGATGGGCAAGTCGCGACTGGTCGCGGATGTGACCAGGGCGGGCGCGACGGCGAACCTCGGCGCCGCGCTCGTCCTCGAGGGGCGGTCGCTCTCGATGGGGCAGGGGCTCAGCTTCCATCCGTTCGTCGACCTGCTGCGCGGCTGGGCCGGCATCACTGAGGACGACGGAGAGGAGTGGGTGCGCATCAAGCTCGAGAGCGCGGTTCGTGAGCTGACCCCGGCGGACGCCGACGAGCTGATTCCGTTCATCGCGACGCTGATGGGGCTCCACCTTTCCGGGGCACACGCCGAACGGATCGAGGGCATCGAGGGCGAGGCGCTCGAGAAGGTGATCTTCAAGAGCATGCGAGGTCTCGTGCTGCGGATGGCATCGATGCGCCCCGTCGTGCTGGTCTTCGAAGACCTCCACTGGGCTGACATGTCGTCCGTCCGACTCCTGGAGGTGCTGTTCCGGACGGCCGCCAAGACTCGCGTCCTGTTCGTCAACGTCTTCCGGGCGCAACACGAGGGGATCGGCGCGCACCTGCTGAAGGCGACGGCGGAATCCTGCCCCGGGCGGAGCACCGTGATCGCGCTCGAGCGCCTCTCGGACAAGGAGTGCGATGTCCTGATCCGGAACCTCCTCAACCTCGACGAGGTACCGCAAGCGCTCCGAGCGTTGATCCGCCAGCATGCCGACGGCAACCCGTTCTTCATCGAGGAGGTCGTTCGCTCGCTTATCGACGACGGCGTCATCGAGTACCGCGAGGGGCGGTTCAGGATCACCGAGCACATCCATTCCGTGGTGATCCCGAAGACGATCCAGGACGTCGTCATGGCGCGCGTCGACCGCCTGGAGGAGCGCGAGCGCCAGCTGCTTCGAGTGGCCTCCGTCATCGGACGGAACTTCTACCACCGCGTCCTCGCCGACCTCGCCGGACACTACGACGAACTGGACGCCGACCTCGCCAAATTGAAGGAGCGCCAGCTGATCTTCGAGCGGCAAAGTCGTGCGACCGGCGGGCACCGCCGCCGCGCCTTCGCCGCGGAAACCGAATACGTCTTCAAGCACGCCCTGGCGCAGGAGACGGTCTACCACTCGCTGCTCAACAAGACCCGGAAAGACCTGCACCTCCAGGTTGCGCGCTCGATCGAGCATCAGTTCGCCGATCGCCTCAACGACTTCTACGGCATGCTGGCTTACCACTACAGTCGCGCCGACAGTCTGGAGAAGGCCGAGGAGTACCTGTTCAAGGCGGGTGACGAGGCGGCGCGGTCGGCCGCGTCGAGCGAGGCGCTGTCCTACTTCCAGGAGGCCTCGCGGCTCTACCTCCAACTGCACGGCGACGGCGGCGATCCCGCGCGCCGGGCGGCGCTCGAGAAGAACATCGGCTTCGCACTGATGAACCGGGGCAACCTCTCCCAGTGCATCCCGCACTTCGACCGCGCCCTGGAGGCCTTCGGCGACCGCTTCCCGACGAGGCGCGCCGGAGCCCTGAGGCACTTCGCGGTGGACTTCTGCGCCGTGCTCGCTCGTCTGTACCTGCCCGGCTGGCTGTTTCCGCGCGGTCGGGTGAAGGCACACGATCTTGACGTGCTGGAGATCCGCAACGCGCGGGCGTTCGCGCAGGCCACCAGCGATCCGCAGCGGTTCTTCTTCGACGCGATCGGGGGTCTGCGGCGCCTGAACCGGACCGACGCCAGCGCAGTTCCAGGCGCATGTGGGATCTATGCGGCGGGTGCGGCCATGTTCGCGTTCTCGGGCGTCTCCTTCGACATCGGACGGCGATTCCTCGACGTTGCGCGGGAGCACATCGCACCCCAGCAGGCCGGGCGCGACCTGTTCGTGTGCCAGGCGATGGAGTTCATCCACAGCTATCTGCAGGGACGATGGGACGCGGGTTACCAGATCGACGACGATCTCGTGGAGCAAGGGCTGCGCTACGGTCGCCTGTGGGACGTCACCGCCTATCTCGGGTTCTGTTGCTCGCTGAGCGCGCGCCAAGGCGATTTCGACGCGTGTCGCCGCTTCCTGGACAGGATCGTAGAGGTCAACGAAGTGTTTGCCTTCGACTTCGGCGCTTCACACGTGCATTCGCAAACGGCCATTCTCCTCCTCGAGCAGCGCCGGCTGCGCGAGGCGCTGGAGGCGATCGCGGTGTACTACGAATCCCGCGACGAGGAGGTGCTGAATGTCCTCGCGCTCGGGATGCGAGCGAAGGCGCAGCTCCTGCTGGCCGATCGGGACGGCGCGGCTGCCACGCTGCAGGAGGCCGCCGGGGTGATCGCGCGGGCCGGGCAGGTGCCGCCCTGGCATCGGAGCGCGTACGTCCTGAGTCGCCTGCGTCTCGATCTCTTGGACCTGCAGGCCGCCGGGACGACGAGGGGCTCCGCGTCGCGGGCCGAGCGCCGCCAGGCGGTCTCGTCACTCAAGACGGTGCTGCGGATCGCCGCGAAGGTCGGAGAAATGCGGCCGGAGGCGTTCCGGCTCGCTGGACGCCTCCGGTGGCTCCTCGGCGATCGGAAGGCATCATTCGACTGGTGGACGCGGAGCATCGCCGAAGCCAAGCGGCTCGGGGCCCGGCCCGAGCTGGCGCGCACCTACCGCGAGGTCGCGGCCGCGCTCTTCCAAGGCGAGGGCGCAGCCGGATGGCTCGATGGCATGGACGCACACGCCTACCTCACCACGGCGCGCGAGCTGTTCACGGCGATGGATCTCGCCTGGGACTGCGAGCGTGTGGAGGAGATCGGCCGCGCTGCGGCGGCGTGACCGGATGGGCCGACGATGCGCGGCGTCTGCCGCCGTGCTCGCGAGCCCCCGGGCTGCCGGTCTCGCTGCCGGATGAGAAACCTACGGCCGGGGCGCTGGGCGGGACTCACCGCGGCCGGGATCGCGTCCGGCGTGACCGGTGGGCATCACGCCTGCGAGACGCGAAACCAGTGCCAGCCCGGCGTGCGCGTCGTGGGCGCGCGGGAGTTGAGCGCGCACGCGGCGACGTGCAGGAGCACGAGCGTTACGATCGTGCCGCCGCCGATTACGAACTCCCGGAGCGCGGGAGCGGTCTGCAGGGGGACGACCCACGTCATCATCGGGGTCGCCGTCGGGAGCATCTCGGGTATGGGTGCCATCTCCGTGCCCTCCCTTCGCCCGATGAGGGCAGCAAGTAGAGTGCCAGAGAGTTAGAGGCGAGCGCGCCGTCAGGGCGGCGACGTGCCGACCCGGAGTACAGGCCAGAGTTGGCAGCGGCGACCCCTCCGCCATCTCCGGTTGGCGCCACCCGACCGCGCCACGGTTGCGGCGAGCGGCCCGTGCCGGTGCCGGGCGTCGCCTTCTCGGATGTACTGACCGCCTTGGACGTCGTACAGTCCGGCGCGCGGGAGGTCGAAATGGATTTCGAGCATTCGGAGCAGGCCCGGACGTACATGGCGCTCGCCGAGCGGTTCGTCCGCGAGCGGGTCGTCCCGAGCGAGCGCACGTACTTCGAGCAGCTCGTGCGCACCGACGACTGGCGGAAGTGGCGCATCCCGCCGATCCTCGACACGCTCAAGGCGGAGGCGAAGGCGGCCGGGCTCTGGAACCTCTTCCTCCCCGAGAGCGAGTACGGCGCGGGGCTCGACAACCGCGACTACGCGCCGATCGCCGAGATCACCGGGCGGAGCTTCCTGGCGCCCGAGGTCTTCAACTGCAGCGCGCCCGACACCGGCAACGCCGAGGTCCTGGTGCGCTATGGCAGCGACGAGCAGAAGGAGCGCTGGCTCCGCCCGCTGCTCGCCGGCGAGATCCGCTCCGGCTTCGCCATGACCGAGCCCGCCGTCGCGTCCAGCGACGCCACCAACATGAAAGCGACGTGCGAGCTCGTCGGCGACGAGGTGGTCCTGAACGGCCAGAAGTGGTGGACGAGCGGCGCGGGCGACCCGCGATGCAAGTTCCTCATCTTCATGGGCGTCACCGATCCGCACGCCGAGCGCCACCAGCGCCACTCGATGGTGCTGGTCCCGATGGACGCGAAGGGCGTGACGGTGGTGCGCATGCTGCCGGTGTTCGGCCATCTCGACGAGCCGCACGGTCACGGCGAGGTCGTGTTCGACGACGTCCGCCTCCCGAAGAGCCACTTCATCGCCGGGCCGGGCCGCGGCTTCGAGATCGCGCAGGGCCGGCTCGGGCCCGGGCGGGTGCACCACTGCATGCGGTGCATCGGCGCGGCGGAGCGCGCGCTCGAGCGGCTCTGCCAGCGGGCGGTGCGTCGGGTGGCGTTCGGGAAGCCGCTCGCCAACCTCGGCGCCAACCGCGACATCATCGCGAACTGCCGGATGGCGATCGAGCAGGCGCGGCTGCTGACGCTCAAGGTCGCGTGGGCGCTCGACCGCCACGGCGTCTTCGGCGCCCTCACCGACGTCTCGGCGATCAAGGTCGTCGCGCCGAACGTGCTGCAGATGGTGGTCGACGCGGCGATCCAGATCCACGGCGGCGAGGGCGTCGCGGATCCCGAGCTGACGCGGCTCATGGGCATGGCGCGCGCGCTCCGGATCGCCGACGGGCCGGACGAGGTCCACCGCGGCATGGTCGCGCGGCTGGAGCTGAGCAAGTACCAGTGAGCGCGCCCGCGGCGCCCTCGTGCCCGATGCGATAGCGCCTGCGCCATCGGCCCACCGGGTCTCCCGGGCGTTCCCTGCGGGCCGGGTCGTGAGGTAGGAGGGACCACACGGCCCGCCGATGCCCGCCTGCCACCGCCATCTATCCATCCTCGTTGCACTGGCCTGGTCGGCCTGCGCGTTGCGGGCAGTTGGAGCGCAGGACACGTGTCTCGACGACGCGAGGATCGGCGTGTACGCCGAGAACCTCGCGGGAGTTCCGGTCAGTCTGGACGTAGACGGCACGCTCGCGCCCGACGCTGTCACGTGCGACGGTGCGGGAGCGGGCAGCTATCCGGCGCAGACAATTGAGTGTCCCGCCGGACCGGGCGTCGTGCCATGCGGGGAGATCGCGGGCCTTCGGCCGGGTTCGTGGATTCACCACATGACCGTGTCCACGCCCCTGCCGCCGTCCGCGGAGAACCCGGACCCTCCTCAAAGACGTTCGCAGCGATCCATGGTCGTCGCGGGGTCTGCGGAGGCGGTGTCGAACGTGCTGGTGTGGACGGTCTACCCGCGCAACTTCGTCGTGGAGGAAGCGACAGCACGCGAGCTCTCGGCGAAGATCGAGGCGGCCACCAGCGTTGCGACAGCCGCGCAGCCGGCGCTCGTCACCTTCTCCCGAGCTGCCTTCCCATCGTCGCAGCAACCGAAGACGATCACGCTCGTGCCGCCAGGCTGCGCGACGGAGACACGCAACGCGTGCCCTGACGGCAAGACGGCAGGTCTTTGCTTCTTCGGGAACCACGTCGTCGTCGATGCACTCGACGAGAGCGCCGGCATAGGCGCCGTGGTGCTATCCGTGAGTACCTGCGGGCAGCGTTTGCTGCGACTGCATGGCAACGGGAACGTTCTGCGTGGCCTCGTGTTCACCGGGAGTCGCAAGGGCGTCCCCGCGAGCGACTGCCAGCAGGCCGACACGATCGGCATCGTCGGTCCGGATGCAGCGGGCAACAGGATCGAGCAGTCCGTGGTTTACGGCCCGACGTGCGGCGACGCGGTGGAGGTGGAGCGAGCGGGAGACGGCGAGAATCCGAACGTCGTCACGGGGACCGAGATCCGAGATGCTGCGGACAAAGGGATCAAGGTCGTCGATGGCGGCGTCGTCCATGTCGAGCGGAGTTGTGTGCACGACAATTTGAACGGCGGGGTGCAGCTGACGACGAGTCAGGACGGCGCTCCGGGCGGCGCCGCCGTGGTCGTCGAGAGCGTCGTGCAGCACAACGTCGGCAGGTTTGCGGGCGGCGATACGCACGCCGCAGAGAACGGTCTCTTCGGCGGCGTCGAGGACAAAGCGATCACGACCCGGCTGGCGACCAAGGGTAACGTCGTGCGGTTCAACGGGCAGCGTGGCATCTCGATCGCGAACGATGCGTCGGCGATGCTCGTCGACGACGTGGTGAGCGAAAACTATCGCGCGGGCCTCGTGTTCCCGACGTCGCAGGCGTCCGGGCCGTGGGCGGGGCCAGCGCCCAGGGCCACGGTCCGGGGCGGCCTGTTCGCATGCAACTACGCACCAGGGTTGTGTGTCGACGGCTCGGGGACCCCGGCCGGCTTCGTCTGTCGCGTCGACGGCGACTGCCCGTCGGCCTGGACGTGCAACCTCGATGTGTGTGCTGCGGTCGGCTGCGGTCCGACCAGTGACAAACGCGTTGTGAACGGGGTGGGGTTGCAGATCAACGCCCCGCCTCCCACGTACTTGAGCCCCTCGATCGATCTCGGTAGCGCAGAGGACGGTCGGAACGCGTTCACCTCGAACGCCAACCCCCGGGCGACCGGTCCCGGGATCCAGGCGGGCGTCAACGTCAGCTCATCGCTGGTCGTCTCGGGACGCATCCCGGCGCAGGGGAACCAATGGGAGCACTGTGCCGCGGGCTGTTCTCCGTCCGACGTGGCCATAGCCGACATCCGTCTGACTGCCGTCAGCGCAAGCGCGTTCGATCTCGGCGCGGTCATCGCGCCGCAGGACGAGCTGGCGCCGGTCGTGAGTGGCATGTCGCCGGCACGCCCGCGTGCCGGCGAGTTCGTCCATGTCTACGGTGGCCCGTTCGACGCGATCGACGGGGCGGGTTGCCATCCGGCGGGGCTGCCGGCTGATCACTGCAGCGTGGAGAATCGCGACGTCGTGATGAGGAACTCCATGGATGGCGGCGCCGTCAACGACGTGGTCGTGACGATCGCAGGCCGGGTGTACCACGTGCCGGTGCACCAGGTG
>Ga0335069_10009618_pt1 | contig 13752 bp, 12 predicted proteins | sample Lox_Sample_11_FD_206714 | JGI IMG/M metagenome (GOLD analysis project Ga0335069, IMG submission 206714) | Soil microbial communities from Loxahatchee National Wildlife Refuge, Florida, United States - Lox_Sample_1.1 | ecosystem: Environmental > Terrestrial > Soil > Wetlands | place: USA... | reverse complement strand
GGAGAAGGTCGACGGCGCGGCGCCGCCGGCGGCGCCGGCCGGCCTCGCGCTCGACCTCGAGCGCGCGCTCGAGCGCCTGCCGCCGAGCGCGCGCCTGGTCGTCTGGCTGCACGACGTCGAGGGCTACACGCACGAGGAGATCGCCGCGGCGACCGCGCGCACGCCGAGCTATTCGAAGTCACAGCTGGCCCGAGCCCACGCCCGGCTGCGTGCCTGGCTCGAGCCGCCGCCGCCGCCGTGCGCGGCGCTGCCGGACTGTCCGGCGGAGGGATCGTGATGGACACCGACGAGAACGAGGCCGCGATCGCGCGGGCGCTGAAGGCGCTGCCCGACGTCGCACCGCCCGCCGATGGCTGGTCGCGCATCTTGCGCGCGCGTGCCGTCGATCGTCCGCGCCGCCGGCCGAGCGCCTCGTTCGCGCTCGCGACCGTCGCGCTCGCGCTCGCGACGCTCGCGCTCCTGCCGCTGCTCGGCCGCGGTCCGCCGCCGCCGGAGCCGGCCGACGCGGGCCTCGCGGCCGACCCCGTCGCGGACCTCGCGGCGCGCTCGGCGGACCTCGAGCAGCTGCTTGCGGCACTGCCGGCGCCCCGCAGCGCGCGCGCCAGCACCGCGCTCACGGCCGCGGCGCTCGAGGATCGGATCGCGCTCGTCGACGAGCGCCTGACGGCGCCGGGTGACGCGCCGCTGTCGGCGAGCGCGACGCGCGCGCTGATGCGCGAGCGCGTCGTGCTGCTCGACTCCCTGGTTCGCGTCCGCTACGCCACGTCGGTCGGGCAGACGCTCTGATGTGGTCTGGAGGTTAGCGATGAAGACGACGTTCCGCCCGCGCCACGCGCTTCTAGGCACACTGCTCGCGCTCGCGGCGGGGCCGCTGCTCGCGGACACGAAGCCCGCCGAGTCCGCGCCCGCCGACGAGGCGCAGCTGGAGCGGCGCCTCGAGGACGCGCAGAAGCGCCTCGAACAGGCCGCCAAGGAGATCGCCGAGCTCTCGGCCGGGCTCGTGCCGCAGCAGCTGAAGGAGCTGAAGCTCCACGTCGGCGAGCCGCACGCCATGCTCGGCGTGCAGCTCGCGCCGGGGCAGGGCGGCGCGCGCGTCGCGCGCGTCAGCCCCGGGGGGCCCGCCGCCGAGGCGGGCGTCAAGAGCGGCGACCTGATCATCAGCGTCAACGGCCACCACACCGCCTCGTCCGCTGACGTCAGCCACGAGATGCACGCGCTCAAGCCCGGCGACCGCGCGCGGCTCGACATCTTGCGCGACGGCAAGCCCGACCATCTCGACGTCACGACCCGCGCGCTCGACCCGCGCGTGATGCTGCTCGGCGGCGACTTCCTGGCCGGCCCGCTGATCGGCGACCTGTCGGGCATCGGCGAGGAGTTCCGCGGGCACGGCGGCTGGGGCGAGCTCGAGCTCGCGGCACTGTCGCCGGACCTCGGCCGCTACTTCGGCGCCGAGCGCGGCGTGCTGGTCGTCAAGGCGCCGTCCGACGGGTCGCTGAAGCTCAGGGACGGCGACGTCATCAGCGCGATCGACGGCCGCGAGCCGCAGGGCGTGTCGCACGCGCTCAGGATCCTGCGCTCGTACCAGCCGGGCGAGCACGTGACGCTCTCGATCCTGCGCGATCACAAGGCGCAGAAGCTCGAGCTGACGATGCCGGCGCGGCCCGTGCACTCGATGCGCGCGGTGCCGCCCGTGCCGCCGGCGCCGCCCGCGCCCGCGGCGCCGCCCGCGCCGCCGGCCCCGGGGGCGCCGCCGGCGCCAGCCGCGCCGCCGCACGCGGGCGAGAGCTGAAAGCCCGGGGGGCCTGCTACGATGCGCCCCCCATGGTCGAGCCCCCCGCGCAGCGGCCGCTGACGCGCGCTGATTTCCACTACGCGCTGCCGCCCGAGCTGATCGCCCAGGAACCGCCCGCGGTGCGCGGCGCGAGCCGGCTGCTCGCGCTCGAGGGCACGACCGGCCGCCTGCGCGACCTGCGCTTCGCCGACCTCGCGACGCTGCTCGGGCCGGGCGATCTGCTGGTGCGCAACGACACGCGGGTACTGCCGGCGCGCCTGCACGGCCGCAAGGAGACAGGCGGGGCGGTCGAGATCCTGATCGAGCGCGTCACCGGCGAGCGACGCGTCGTCGTGCAGCTGCGCGCGAGCAAGGGCGCGCGCGTGGGACAGCGGATCCTGCTGCCGGCGGAGGCGATCGCGACCGTCGTCGGCCAGGGCACCGGGTTCGTCGAGCTCGAGCTCGACCGCGCGGTGCTCGCCTACCTCGAGGCGCACGGCGAGGTGCCGCTGCCGCCCTACATCGCGCGTGCCGCCGACGCGCACGACCGCGAGCGCTACCAGACCGTCTACGCGCGCGCGCCGGGCGCGGTCGCCGCGCCGACCGCGGGCCTGCACTTCGACGCCGCGCTCCTCGCATCGCTCGAGGCGCGCGGCATCGGGGTCGCCGACGTCACGCTGCACGTCGGCGCCGGGACCTTCCAGCCGCTGCGGAGCGACGACCTCGACGCGCACCGCATGCACGCCGAGCGGCTGATCGTGCCGCCGCGGACGGTCGAGGCGGTCGCGGCGGTGCGCGCGCGCGGCGCGCGCGTCGTCGCGGTCGGCACGACCGTGGTGCGGGCGCTCGAGACGGCGGCCGCGGGCGGCGCGCTCGCGCCCTTCGAGGGCGAGACGCGGCTCTTCCTGCGGCCGGGGGCGCGCTTTTTGGTCGTCGATGCGCTGGTGACGAACTTCCACCTTCCGGAGTCGACGCTGCTGATGCTGGTGTGCGCCTTCGCCGGGCGCGAGGCGGTGCTCGCCGCCTACGCGCACGCGGTCGAGAAGCGCTATCGTTTCTTCAGCTACGGCGATGCGATGTTCGTGACGCCGGCGGCCGGCGCGAGGCAGGCGACGTGAAGTTCGATGTGTTCGGCACCGACGGGGCGGCGCGCCGCGGCCGGCTGATCTTCCCGCGCGGCTCGGTCGAGACGCCGGCGTTCATGCCGGTCGGGACCTACGGCACCGTCAAGGCGATGACGCCCGAGGCGCTCGTCGAGGGCGGCGCCGAGATCGTGCTCGGCAACACCTTTCACCTGTGGCTGCGGCCGGGACTCGAAGTCATCGCCGCGCACGGCGGGCTGCACCGCTTCATGCACTGGGAACGGCCGATCCTGACCGACTCCGGCGGCTTCCAGGTCTTCAGCCTCGCGAAGCTGAGGAAGCTCACCGAGGCGGGGGTGCGCTTTCGCTCGCCGGTCGACGGCAGCGAGGTGTTCCTGTCGCCGGAGGAGTCGATGCGTATCCAGCGCGTGCTCGGCTCCGACATCGCGATGCAGTTCGACGAGTGCACGCCGTACCCGGCGACCGAGCGCGAGGCGCGCGACTCGATGGAGCTCAGCCTGCGCTGGGCGCTTCGCAGCCGCGATGCCTACTACGGCGCGGGCGGCGCGCCCGGCGTGCTGTTCGGCATCGTGCAGGGCGGGATGTACCGCGCGCTGCGCAGCGCCTCCTGCGAGGGGCTCGCTGCGCTCGACCTCCCGGGCCACGCGATCGGCGGGCTCGCGGTCGGGGAGCCGGAGGAGGAGCGGCTGCGCGTGCTCGAGCAGACGCTGCCGCTGCTGCGCCCCGACCGGCCGCGCTACCTGATGGGCGTCGGCCGGCCCGAGGACCTCGTCGAATCGGTCGCGCGCGGCATCGACATGTTCGACTGCGTGATGCCGACGCGCCACGCGCGCAACGGACACCTGTTCACCGCCGCGGGCACGCTCAACATCCGCAACGCCCGCCACGCGAGCGACCTGTCGCCGATCGATGCGAGCTGCGACTGCTACACCTGCCGCCACTACACGCGCGCCTACTTGAGGCACCTCGACCGGGCCGGCGAGATCCTGGGCAGCATGCTGAACACGATCCACAATCTGCACTTCTATCAAGCGCTTATGCGGGCGGTCCGGACCGCGATCGAGACCGGCCGATTCGCGGCGTTCCGGCGCGAGTTCCACGCGGCCCGCACCGGGGAGGACGAGGCGCCTGTGGCATAATGCCCGGCTACGCCCATCACAACGTATCCCGGGGAAATCGCATGGATTTTCTGATCTCGAGCGCCTACGCCCAGGCGGCCGGCGCCGGCTCGCCGCAGTCTCCGCTCATGACGTTCCTGCCCATCGTGGTGCTGTTCGTCGCGTTCTACTTTCTGCTGATCCGCCCGCAGACCAAGAAGGCCAAGGAGCACCGCGAGATGGTCGCCAAGCTCGCGGTCGGCGATGAGGTGGTCACGGCCGGCGGCATCCTCGGACGGGTCACCGAGGCCGGCGAGACCTTCGTCAGCGTCGAGATCGCCAAGGACGTCACGATCAAGGTCCAGCGTGTCCAGGTCTCGCAACTGATGCCGAAGGGCACCTTCAAGAGCGCCTGAGAAGGCGCCCGCCACGGAGCACCGTCCGGCATGAACCGATATCCGCTGTGGAAGAGCCTGCTGTTCGCGGGCGTGATGCTGCTGGCGCTCGTGCTGGCGCTGCCGAACGTGTTCGGCGACGCGCCCGCACTGCAGCTGTCGCGCCGCGACGGCGAGCTGTTCAAGGACGCGGGCGCCGCGCAGCCGTTCCTCGACCTGCTCGCCAAGGAGCACATCGTCCCCGACGCCAACTTCGTGCAGAACGGGCGCGTCGTGCTGCGCTTCGCCGACGTCCCGACGCAGCTGAAGGCGCGCGACCTGATCGAGGCCTCGTCCCCGGGCGCGTACGCGATCGCGACCACGTTCGCCTCGCGGGCGCCGGCCTGGGTGCGCGCGGTCGGCCTCAGGGCCATGAGCCTCGGCCTCGACCTGCGCGGCGGCATCTACCTCGTCTACCAGGTCGACGTCGATGGCGCGGTCAAGCAGACGCTGCAGCGCCTCGAGCGCGACTATCGGCTCGCGCTGCGCGAGAAGCGCATCCAGTACGAGGCGGTCGATGCGAGCGGCGGCGGCATCGCGGTGACGCTCAAGGATCCGGCGAGGCTCGACGATGCGCGCGCCGCGCTGGCCGCGGTCGACCCGAACGTGACGCTGACCGCCGCCGACGTCACGATCCGCGCGACGCTCTCGGACCAGCAGGTGCGCCAGCGGCAGGACTTCGCGATCCAGCAGAACATCACCGCGCTCGGCAACCGCGTCAACGCGCTCGGCGTGTCGGAAGCGAGCGTGCAGCGCCAGGGCGCGAACCGCATCGCCGTGCAGCTGCCCGGCGTGCAGGACGCGAGCGAGGTGATCCGGCTCCTCGGCAAGACCGCGACGCTCGAGTTCCGGCTCGTCGACCAGACCGGCAACCCCGTCGAGGCGCAGGCCACCGGGCGGCCGCCGCTCGGCACCAAGCTCTACAAGGACCGCAGCGGCCGGCCGGTGCTGCTGAAGCGCGACGTGATCGTCTCCGGCGAGCAGCTGACCGATGCGACCTCGACCTTCCAGCAGGGCGAGCCCGCGGTCAGCATCCGGCTCGATGCGCGCGGTGGCGAGGAGATGCTGCGCACCACGCGCGAGAACATCGGCAAGCCGATGGCGGTGGTGTTCATCGAGCGCGAGCGCCAGCTGCGCGAGCAGAACGGCGCGAAGGTCGCCGTCGACGTCACGCGCGAGGACGTCATCAACGTCGCGACGATCCGCGGCGTGTTCTCGAACCAGTTCCAGATCACGGGCCTGACCGCGCGCGAGGGCCAGGAGCTCGCCAAGCTGCTGCGCGCCGGCGCGCTCGCGGCGCCGGTGTTCATCGTCGAGCAGCGCCTGATCGGCCCGAGCCTCGGCCAGGACAACATCGACCGCGGCGTGCGCGCGCTGCTGATCGGCTCGGCGCTGCTGTTCGTGTTCATGGTGATCTACTACAGCGCCTTCGGCCTGATCGCCGACATCGTGCTGGTGTGCAACGTGGTGCTCCTGACCGCGTGCCTGTCGCTGATCGGCGCGGCGCTGACGCTGCCCGGCATCGCCGGCATCATGCTGACCGTCGGCATGGCGGTCGACGCCAACATCCTGATCTACGAGCGCATCCGCGAGGAGCTCAGGAACGGCAGCACGCCGCACGCAGCGATCAAGGCGGGCTTCGAGAAGGCGCTCTCGGCGATCGCCGACGCCAACGTCACGACGCTGATCGCGGGCGTCGTGCTGTTCCTGTTCGGCACCGGCCCGATCAAGGGCTTCGCGGCGGTGCTGTCGGTCGGCATCCTGACGACGCTGTTCACGGCGCTGATGGGCACGCGCACGATCATCGGCCTCATCTGGGGCCATCGCGCGACGATCAAACACCTGCCGGTCTAGCGCGCGAGGAGTCTCAACAGTCATGGAAATCCTCCACAAGGTCCCGCGCATCCGCTTCATGGCGCAGCGCAGGATCTGCTACGTGATCTCGGCGCTGATCGTGCTCGGCTCGCTGGCCGCCGAGGCCGTCAACGGCCTCAACCTCGCGGTCGACTTCACCGGCGGCGTGGTCATCGAGGCGAGCTACGCCCAGAGCGCCGACCTCGACCGCACGCGCGCGGCGCTGAAGAGCGCCGGCTACGCCGAGAACCAGGTGCAGAACTTCGGCTCCTCGAAGGACGTGCTGGTGCGGCTGCCGCCGCTCGGCCCCTCGGAATCGGCGCAGGCCGTCACGCAGAAGATCGAGCTCGCGCTCAAGACCGTCGACGCCGGGGTCCAGATCCGGCGCACCGAAGTCGTCGGCGCGACCGTCGGCAAGGAGCTGATGGTCAAGGGCGCGACTGCGATGGCGATCACGGTGTTCCTGATCCTGATCTACATCGCGTTCCGCTTCCGCTGGAAGTTCGGCGTCGGCGCGGTGCTCGCGACGCTGCATGACCCGTTCGTCGTCGTCGGCGTGTTCGCGATCTCGGGGATGACCTTCGACCTGTCGGTGCTGGCCGCGGTGCTGGCGGTCATCGGCTACTCGATCAACGAGACGGTCGTGGTGTTCGACCGCGTCCGCGAGCTCTTTCCGCAGATGCGCAAGGCCGAGCCGATCGAGGTCTTCGACCGCGCGATCAACGAGACGCTGTCCAGAACCCTGATCACGAAGTTCGCGACGCTGATCGTGGTCGTGGCGCTCTACCTCTTCGGCGGCGAGTCGCTGCGCGGCTTCGGCCTGGCGCTGATCGTCGGCATCCTCGCCGTCACCTACTCGTCGATGTACGTCGCGAGCGGCGTCGCGCTCGACCTCGGCTCCTCGCACCGCGACCTGATGCCCTCGGAGCGACGCGCGCCGGTCGACGACCTGCCCTAAGCCGCCGGGGCACGGCCGGTGCTCGAACTGCTGACGGACCCCTCCGCATGGCTGTCGTTCGTCACGCTGACCGTGCTCGAGGTGGTGCTCGGCATCGACAACATCGTGTTCCTCGCGATCCTGGTGTCGCGGCTGCCGGCCGAGCGTCAGGCGAGCGCGCGCCTCGGGGGACTGGCGCTTGCGATGCTGACGCGGATCGCACTGCTGCTCTCGATCACGTGGCTGATCGCGCTGCAGGCGCCGCTCTTCACGCTGCTCGGGCGCGAGATCTCGAGCCGTGACCTCGTGCTGCTCCTTGGCGGGCTGTTCCTGCTGTGGAAGAGCGTCACCGAGATCCACTCGACGATGCTCGGCACGCGCGCGGCCCGCAACGTGCGGGCGCCGAGGCGCGTCACGACCGTGATCGTGCAGATCGCGCTGATCGACATCGTGTTCTCATTCGACTCGGTGTTCACGGCCGTCGGCCTCGCGCAGCGCGTCGAGATCATGGTCGCGGCGATCGTCGCGGCGGTGTTCTTCATGATGTTCGTCGCGCGCGGCATCAGCAGCTTCATCGACCGCTACCCGACGCTGAAGATGCTGGCGCTCGCGTTCCTGCTGCTGATCGGCCTCGCGCTGATCCTCGACGCGGTGGACGTGCACATCCCGAAGGGCTACCTGTATTTCGCCATGGCGTTCTCGATCGGCGTCGAGATGATCAACCTGCGCGTGCGGCGTCAGCCGCCGGCGCGCTGAGGGAGCGCCGATGAGCACGCCCCAGGGCGCGGAATTCAACGGCGAAGGGCCGGTCGCCTCGGCCGAGCGCTACGGCGCCGCGCCCGGCCACGGCGGGCCGCTGCACCTGCTCGCGCTCGGCGCGCTCGGCGTCGTGTACGGCGACATCGGCACGAGCCCGCTCTATGCGTTCAAGACCTGCCTGACCGCGGTCGGGCCGCTGGCCGCGGCCCCGGCCGCGGTGCTCGGCATCCTGTCGCTGATCTTCTGGGCGATCACGCTCGTCGTGACCGTCAAGTACGTCGGCCTCGTGCTGCGCGCCGACAACCGCGGCGAGGGCGGGGTGCTCGCGCTGACGGCGCTCGTCGTCACCGAGGGTCGCGCGCGGTACCCGGTGCTGCTCGCGGCGCTCGGCCTCGCCGGCTGCGCGTTCTTCTACGGCGACGGCACGATCACGCCGGCGGTGTCGGTGCTGTCCGCGATCGAGGGTCTGGAGGTCGCGAACCCCGATTTCGCGAAGGCGGTGATCCCGCTGTCGGTCATCGTGCTCGTCGTGCTCTTCGCCGTGCAGCGCCGCGGCACCGGCAGCATCGGCAGCCTGTTCGGCCCGGTGATGCTGGTATGGTTCTTCGCGATCGCGGCGCTCGGCGTCGTGCAGATCGCGCACCACCCGGAGGTGCTGCTGGCGATCAATCCCGCCTACGCGGTCTCCTTCCTGGTGCGCCACCCGGCGATCGCGGGCGCAGTGCTCGCGGCGGTGTTCCTCGCGGTCACCGGCGGCGAGGCGCTGTACGCCGACCTCGGCCACTTCGGGCGCGCGCCGATCCGCCTCGCCTGGTATGGGCTCGTGTGGCCGGCGCTGACGCTGAACTACTTCGGGCAGGGCGCGCTGCTGCTCGCCGATCCCAAGGCCGCCGAGAACCCGTTCTACCTGATGGCGCCGCCGCCGTTGATGATCCCGCTCGTCGTACTCGCGACCGCGGCGACGATCATCGCCTCGCAGGCGGTGATCTCGGGCGTGTTCTCGATGACCCAGCAGGCGCTGCAGCTCGGCTTCCTGCCGCGCATGAAGGTGTCGCAGACCTCGGCGCAGTCGATCGGCCAGATCTACGTGCCGGCGGTCAACTGGATCCTCGGCGCGGCGACGGTCGGCCTCGTGCTCTACTTCGAGTCCTCCGACCGGCTGGCGAACGCCTACGGCATCGCGGTCGTCTGCACGATGCTGATCACGGCGCTGCTGCTCGACGTGCTGCTGAAGGGCCGCGGCGCCACCGACGTCCGGAGCCGCTGGCTGCTGGCGCTCGCGCTGCCGCTCGGCGCCATCGACGTCCTGTTCATGGTGTCCAACATCGAGAAGATCCCGCACGGCGGCTTCTTCCCGCTGCTCTTCGGCCTCGCGGTGTTCGTGACGATGCGCACCTGGATGCGCGGCCGCACCGTCGTCAGCGAGCAGATGCGCCGCCAGGAGCGCGCGGTCAAGAGCTTCCTCGAGGAGCTCGGCCGCCAGCCGCCGCAGCAGGTGCCGGGCACGGCGGTGTTCCTGACCAGCAACAGCGACGCCGTGCCGCGCACGCTCGCGCGCAACGTGCGCTACAACGGCGTTCTGCACGAGCACACGGTGCTGATGTCGGTGGTCACCGAGCGCATCCCGCGCGTGCCGCGGGGCGGGCGCCTGAAGGTGACCCGGCTGGCGCCGCAGCTGTGGCGCGTCGAGGCGCACGTGGGCTTCATGGAGCGGCCCAATGTGCCGAAGATCCTGCGCGAGGCCGAGCGCCTCGGGCTCGGCTTTCGGACCGACAACGCGACTTATTTCCTCGGCCGCGACGACATCGTGGTCGCGAGCCCGCGCGGCATGGCCCGCTGGCGCAAGCGCCTGTTCCTGTTCATGGCGCGCAACGCCGAATTCGCCGGCGCGCACTTCGCCATACCGCCCGAACGCATCATCGAACTCGGCGGCCAGGTTCAAATATAACGACGCGGCGCTTGCCTGCGCCGCCGTCGCCGTGCCTACAATCCGCGATCGACCTAGGGGGGGTGCATGAACCTGCGCATCAAGTCGCTCGACGACATTCTCGCCACCGCAGAGAAGAAGACGCTGCATCGCACGCTCGGACCCTTCCAGCTCACGATGCTCGGCGTCGGCGCCATCATCGGCACCGGCATCTTCGTGCTGACCGCCGAGGCGACGCAGCTCGCCGGGCCCGGCATGATGGTGTCGTTCGTCCTCGCCGGCTTCGTGTGCGCGGTGTGCGCGCTGTGCTATGCCGAGCTCGCCTCGATGGTGCCGGTGTCGGGGTCGGCGTACACCTACTCGTACGCGGTGATGGGCGAACTGGTCGCCTGGATCGTCGGCTGGGCGCTGATCCTCGAATACGCGGTCGCGGCGAGCGCGGTGTCGGTCGGCTGGTCGAACTACTTCGTCGGCGTCATCGACCGCGCCTTCGGCTGGCACATCCCGCGCGAGCTCGCCAAGGGCTACTTCGCGGGCGGTTTCATCAACCTGCCGGCGGTCGTCATCGGCGGCCTCGTCACCTGGCTGCTGTACATCGGCACCCGCGAGAGCGCCTGGGTCAACACCACGCTCGTCGTCATCAAGATCGTGGCGCTGACGGCGTTCTGCATCCTGGCGATCCCGGTCATCCACATGGAGAACTTCCACCCCTTCGCGCCGCTCGGTGCGCTCGGCATGGGCGGCGCCGCGGCGTCGATCTTCTTCGCCTACGTCGGCTTCGACGCGGTCTCGACCGCCGCCGAGGAGACCAAGAACCCGCAGCGCAACGTGCCGATCGGGCTGATCGGCAGCCTCGTGATCTGCACGGTCTTCTACCTGCTGGTGGCCGCCGGCGCGATCGGCTCGGTGGGTGCGCAGCCGGTCGTCATCAACGGCGTGGGCCTGACGCCGGGCAGCGCCGAGTTCGTGCAGACCTGCAAGCAGGCGGCCTACGCCAACACGCTCGCCTGCAGCGATGAGCCGCTCGCGCACGTGCTCGCCGTCATCGGCTGGACCAAGATGGCGAGCGTGATCGGCCTGGCTGCGTTCCTGGCGCTGCCGTCGGTGATCCTGATGATGCTGTTCGGCCAGACGCGCATCTTCTTCGTGATGTCGCGCGACGGGCTGCTGCCGAGCGTGCTCAGCAAGGTGCACCCGAAGTACAAGACGCCGCACGTGGTGACGGTGATCACCGGGCTCTTCGTCGTCGCGGCCGCCGCGTTCTTCCCGGTCGGCGAGCTGGCCAACATCTCGAACTCCGGCACCTTGCTGGCCTTCGCCATGGTGGCGATCGTCGTGATGATGCTGCGCATCCGCGACCCGGGCCGGCGACGCAGCTTCCGGACCCCGTGGATCTGGGTGGTCGGGCCGCTGGCGGTGATCGGCTGCGTGCTGCTGTTCGTACTGCTGACCGGCGCTGCCAAGATGGTGTTCATCGTCTGGGCGACCGCCGGCCTCGTCGCGTACTACGTGTACGGCTTTCGCCACAGCCACCACGCGCGCGACGAAGCCGCCGCCGGACGCTGAGCGGCGAACGCGACCTCAGCGCAGGTCGGCGGGCAGGTGCGGCGCGAGCAGCGCCACGAGCGCTTCGTAGGTCTTGGGACTCCCGGCGAGGATGTCGCCGCCGAGCTGGTACTCACCGCCCGCGAGCGTGCCGACGCGCCCGCCGGCCTCGATGATCAGCAGCGTCCCCGCCGCCGTGTCCCACGGGCTCAGGCCGAGCTCGAAGAAGGCATCGGTGCGGCCGGCCGCGACCCACGCGAGATCGAGCGCCGCCGAGCCCGGGCGCCTGAGGCCCGCGGTCGCGAGCGCGACCGCCTTGAACATCGCGAGGTAGCTGTCGAGCCAGCGCAGGTTGGCGCGAAACGGGAAGCCGGTCCCGATCAGCGCGCCCTCGAGCCCCTTGCTCTTGCTGACGCGGATGCGCCGGTCGTCGAGCTGCGCGCCCTGGCCGCGGCTCGCGGTGAAGAGCTCCTGGCGCATCGGGTCGTAGATCACTGCGTGCTCGAGGCGCCCGCGCTGCTGGACCGCGATCGAGACGCAGAACTGCGGGAAGCCGTGCAGGAAGTTCGTCGTGCCGTCGAGCGGGTCGATGATCCAGACGAATTCCTCGTTGCCGGCGCCACTCGCACCGCTCTCCTCGGCGAGGATGCCGTGGTCGGGATAGGCCCTGCGGATCGTCTCGATGATCTCCTGCTCGGCATTGCGGTCGACGTCGGTGACGAAGTCGTTGCGGCCCTTCGAGGAGACGTCGAGCGATTCGAGGCGATTCAAGCTCCGGATGATGACGTTGCCGGCGCGGCGCGCGGCGCGGATGCCGATGTTGACGAGCGGATGCAGTGGCACGGACGGGTCCCGGGGTGCAGGGTCGTGAGCGGCGCGTAGAATATCAGACGAGCCCCACGGTCCCGCCTCGGTGTCGCTGCGCTTCATCCTCGTCGCTCCCCGTCATCCCGGCAACATCGGCGCGAGCGCGCGCGCGATGAAGACGATGGGCCAGGAAGAGCTCTGGCTGGTGCGCCCGGAGTCGTTCCCGAACGCCGCGGCGACCGCGCTCGCCTCGGGCGCCGACGACCTGCTGATGCGCGCCCGCGTGGTCGCGACGCTCGCCGAGGCGGTCGCCGACTGCGGCCTCGTGCTCGGCACGAGTGCGCGGCTGCGCACCCAGTACTACTGGCCGGTCGAGACGCCGCGCGCCGCGGCGCCGCGGCTGCAGGCGGCCGCGGCGGCCGGCGCGGCCGCGGTCGTGTTCGGCCCGGAGCGCACCGGGCTCAGCAACGCCGAGCTCGACCTCTGCCACGGCCTCGTGCACATCCCGGCGAACCCCGCCTACGAGTCGCTGAACCTCGCACAGGCGGTGCAGATCATCGCCTACGAGCTGCGGGTCGCGGCGCCGCCACCCGCGCCGCGCGTGCGCCGCAGCGCCCCGCTCGCGCCGGCGATCGAGCTCGAGCGGCTGCGCGCGCACGCCGCCGAGGTGCTGAAGGACATCGATTTCACCGACCGGCGCGGCGGGCCGCACCTCGTCAGGCGCCTGGCGCGGATCTTCGGCCGCGCCGGCCTCGACCAGCACGAGGTCAACATCCTGCGCGGTATCCTGACGGCGGTGCAGGCGCGCCGGCGGCGCGCCGGGAGCGGCACGTGAGCGACTTCATCTACCTCGACTACGCGGCGACGACGCCGCCCGACCCGCGCGTGTGCGCGGCGATGCAGGCGGTGCTCGAGGGTCCGCCCGGCAACGCCTCCTCGACGCACGCGGCCGGGCGCGCGGCGCGCGCGCGCGTCGAGGCCGCGCGCGCCGAGGTCGCGGCGCTCATTGGCGCGCCGCCCGCGTCGATCGTGTTCACCTCCGGCGCGACCGAGGCCGACAACCTCGCGATCCAGGGCGCGGCGCGCGGCAACGCCGCCCGCGGCCGGCACCTCGTCAGCCTCAGGACCGAGCACCGCGCGGTGCTCGACCCGCTGGCGCGGCTCGAGCGCGAGGGCTTCGCGGTGACGCTGCTGAAGCCCGGCCGCGACGGCCTCATCGACCCGGCCGCGGTCGGCGCGGCGCTGACCTCGTCGACGACGCTGGTGTCGGTGATGCTCGTCAACAACGAGATCGGCGTCGTGCAGGACATCGCCGCGATCTCCGCCGAGTGCCGCCGGCGCGGCGTCCTGCTGCACGTCGACGCGGCGCAGGCCGCCGGGCGCGTGCCGCTCGACGTCGGCGCGCTCGACGCCGACCTCGTGAGCCTCGCCGCGCACAAGGTCCACGGGCCGGTCGGCGTCGGCGCGCTCTACGTCCGCCGCGAGCCGCGCCCGACGCTGGTGCCGCTCAGCGACGGC
>Ga0335069_10009617_pt1 | contig 13752 bp, 14 predicted proteins | sample Lox_Sample_11_FD_206714 | JGI IMG/M metagenome (GOLD analysis project Ga0335069, IMG submission 206714) | Soil microbial communities from Loxahatchee National Wildlife Refuge, Florida, United States - Lox_Sample_1.1 | ecosystem: Environmental > Terrestrial > Soil > Wetlands | place: USA... | reverse complement strand
TAGAGCAGGCTGCGCCGGTCGCTGTAGGTCTGGTCCTCCCAATAGACGCCGCCCCGCGGCGAGGTGTGGCCGCGGCGGTCGCCGTCATGGGCATCGAGGAACGGCGTATCGACGTCGGTATCGGGTCCGTCGGTATCGTCCGGCGGGATCGCGCCGTCATAGGGGAAGGGCGCGCTGTCGAAGGCGACCAGCGCCGCCTTGCCGCCGGAGCCGCTCAGGGAATCGACGATGTCGTCGCTGTCGGAAAGGCTGTTGGCCACCGGGATATTATCCGCGCGGACCGCCGCTGCCGGGAGAGAGGCGCAGGCGATCGCAAGCAGCGTGATCAGGCGCTGAAAAGGCATGCACGATGACCCTCCAACCTGGGCCGGCGCTCAGGCCGGTCTCGCCGATCTTGGCAGCAGCACGGCGAAAAAGGAAGGAAGTGCCACGAGATAGGCGAGGCCGCTCAAGCTCAGCACGGCGCCGAGGCCGAAGGTGGTGGCGATGATCGGCACCAGCGTGGCGCCGATCACGGAGAAGCAGCCGTTGATGCCCCAGGCCCAGAGATACATGTGGTCCTTGCCGAGCCGACCCAGGGTGGTCATGGCGGTCGGCATCGGGAAGCCCATCAGGAAGGTGGGCGGTGCCAGCAGCAGGATCGAGCCGACCAGCCGCGCCGCATAGGGCAGGGCGCCGATCCGGTCCAGGACCGGGTCGATCAGGCTGCCATAGCCGATCAGCAGCGCGCCGATCAGCAGGAACACGATCGGCATGACGCGGCGTGCCCGGCCGAGGAAGCGCTCCGAGACGAAGCTGCCGAGGCCGGAGAAGACCAACATGCCGGTGATGAGCACGGCGGCCGAGATGGTGGCGTTGCCCAGCGCTTCGATGAACTTCGCGATGAGGCCGACCTCGACCATGATGTAGCCGAGGCCGAGGCAGGCGAAATAGACGATGGTGCCGAGCTTGCCGGGATTGTGCTGGAAGATCGCCCGCCAGCCGAGCAGCAGCGGCAGCAGGATCAGCACCGTTGAGACCGCCGCCGCGACGCCCAAGGTCGCCCAGAGCAGCAGATAGCCCCAGTCGTCCTGGAAGAGTTCCAGCCGGTCGGTGATGCGCGGCAGGTCCTCGGGCTTCTCATAGGCGGCGAAATAGGGTCGGTCGTTGGTGAGGGGATGGATGTCGAACACGTAGCGCCGGGCGATCTCGTCCCAACCGCCGAAGATCAGCGCATGCCAGGCGAGGCGCCCCATGGCGACGGCCGGCAGCACCTTGGGCGCGGTATCGTCGCTGGTCTCCGCAGTACCTGCATCGGCGGCGCTGGAATCCGTCACATTGTCCAGCGTCGGGTCGGCCTGGCCGGCGACCGGGGCGCTGCTCGCATCGCTTGTCGTTCCCGAGGTCGCTTCCGCGACCTTGGCCGAGGCGGCGCCGAAGATCTGGTCGTGATAGGCGGAGAGCAGCGCGTCGGTGCCGCTGCCGTCGAAATCGATGCCGGGATAGTAGATCTCGTCGAAGGAGAGGCCCCTGGTGGTCTCGCGCAGGGTCGCGATCTCTGCGGGCGTGAAGCCGCCGCGCTTGTAGAGCACCGTCGTGGTCGAGAGGTAGGTCGAGACCGCGTAGAAGGCGTTGGCGAGGTTGGTGTGGTCGCCGCCCGCCGAGGCGCCGCTCTTCGCCGCCTCGACCATGGTGGCATAGAGCCTGAGCACTGATTTCGGCGGATCCTCCTTGTTCCACAATGTGACGGAGAGGATGCCGCCTTCCTTCAAGGCGCGCATGTAGGTGCGCATCGCCTCGACCGTATAGCCGTACTTCTCGACGATGGCGAAGCCGCCGGGATTGGAGAGGCCGGCGGAATCGGCAAGACTCAAGTCGATCACGTCGTAGCGGCCGGCGGTCCGGGCGAGGAAGAGCCGGCCGTCATAGTCCACCACCTTCACCTTCGGCTCGCGCAGCAGGTCGCCGGTGAAGTCGCGGATCTCCTGGTGATTGAGGAAGGCGTCGCGGATCGCCGGATTGGCCTCCGCCACCGTCACCGACTTCGCGCCGCTGCGGAGCGCGACCTCGGTCGAGATGCCGCCGGCGAACTGCACCACGAAGGTGTCGGCGTTCGGCTTCAGCACATAGGGATAGTGCATCGGCAGGTAGCGGAAATAGGCGGTCTGCGCCTCGGGAAGCTTTCGCATGACGCCGATCGGGCCGTCGCCGTCGATATACATGCCCCAATAGGCGTTGACCGGCATCTCGGGGAGGTTGAAGGCGGCGTTGTCGGAGAGGCCCGGCGCGAAGTGGAGGTACGAGCTCGAATAGAGCTCGAGCTCGCCGAACGGCGAGATGTCGTGATAGACGCGCTGGTTGTCCGGGAACTTCCGCGCATAGGCGACGCCCTTGTAGTCCGAGGTCGCGAGCTTGGCGATGCCGAGCCAGCCCGGCGCCAGGAAATGCCCGCCGAAGGCGACGACAGCGGCCGCGACGAGCAGCACGACGCCGCGGCGGTCCCGCTGCCCCTGGAACCAGAGCAGGCCGCCCGCCGCCCAGAGCATCAGCGGCGCCGCGATCAGGTTCTCCGGCGGCAGCAGGTACATCGCCGCCAGCATCGAGAGCCCGCAAAGGCCGGAGCCGACGAGATCCGCGAAATAGACCCGGGCGAAGGCCGTGCGGCTCTGCAGCAGCACCGCGCCGATGAAGAGCGCCCCCGCCAGGAACGGCACGAAATAGAGCAGGAAGTTTCCGAGCAGCAGCCATTCCTGCGCCGGGTCGGAAATGAGGAAGATCGCGTTGAAGGGGATCTGCTGCGCCGCGAGGTTCGCGGCCACGGTCAAGGGACCGAACAGCAGCAGGGCGCCGCCGGCGACGCCCCGCCAGTGGCGCTCGAACCAGCCGGTCCCGGCGCACATCACCGCGCTGGTGAGGCCGAAGCCGAGCAGAGCGAGGCTCACCACCAGCGAGCCGAAATGCACCCAATTGCCGACCGCGAAGATCCGCATGATGCAGATCTGCAGGGCGATCACCGAGCCCGCGACCAAGCCGACCGCGAAATAGGCCGGGACCGGAATCGGTGTCGCTGAAGGGCTGGCGGGGCCGGCGCTCACGCGTCAGCCGATCGCAGCGCGGCGCCGAACGTTACTGGCCATTATGCGTGCCCTGGATCACGTCACCGGAGAGCGCGGTGAACGGCACGAAGGGCACGATCTTGCCATTGTAGATGTCGGAGCGGGCGACCGTGATGGTGCCGTCGGCGGCCTTCTGCTTGGTCACCTTCAGCACGTGCTGCGCGCCCGGCGGGCCGACCGGGATCACCATGATGCCGCCGTCTTTGAGCTGCTGCAGCAGCGGCGGCGGCACGTGGTCGATACCGCAGGTGACGATGATCTTGTCGAACGGCCCCGCTTCTTCCCAGCCGTAATAGCCGTCGGCGTTCTTCGAGGTGATCGCCTTGTATTCCGAATAACCGGCGGCGATCAGCTCGTCATAGGTGGCGCGGGTGCGCTCGGCCAGCGGCTTGATGATCTCGATCGTCCAGACCTTGTCGGTCAGGTTGGAGAGATAGGCCGACTGGTAGCCGGAGCCGGTGCCGATCTCCAGCACCTTCTCGCCCTTCCGCACGTCGATCGACGTGGTCATGCGGCCGACCAGGTGCGGGCCGGAGATGGTGACGCCGTAGCCGATGTCGAGGAAGGCATTGGCATAGGCGCGCGGCAGGTTCGGCTCGCGCACGAACTTCTCGCGGGGTGTCATCAGGAAGGCGCGCTTGTTGCGTTCGTCCTTCAGGTCCTTGTTCGCCACCAGCACCAGGAACCGCTTCCAGCGCTCGGAGAGGTACTTCGGATCCTCGCCGCGGTTCTTCTCCATCCAGGTGACGAAGTTCTGCTCCGTGTCCATCGGCGGAGCGGCATCCCAGCTGTAGGGGACGGGGACGTTCGCCAGCGCCGGAAGGGCGGTCGCGGAAGCGACCGCCGCGGCGGATCCGGCCAGGAATTGACGGCGGTTCAAGAAGTCTCTCCGGAAATCGATCGAGTTGAACGGGCGAAAAATGCGGTGCGTCGCGCGACCTTGTCCACCTTCAATGTGTAACAGACGGTGTCACGACAATTCGGCGAAAAATCAGCGCAGATTGCCGGTATGGCCGAGCGAGTAGCGGCCGGGCTGCGGCCAGACGGTGAGGCCGTGCGGCTCCCGGTCGACCGGGATCTGCACCACGGCGCCGTCGGTCGTGTCGAAGCGATAAACGACGTTGTCGAACCGGCCGGACAGCCAGAGGTAATGTCCGTCCGCCGTGACGTTGCCCATGTCCGGGCTGCCACCTCCGGGAATCGGCCAATTGGCGATCACCGCGCGGGTCGAGAAGTCGATCACCGAGACGCTGCCGGGGCCGTGCCGTCCGCCCTCGACCTTGTGCGAGCCGCGATTGGCGACGTAGAGCTTGGTGCCGTCCCGCGAGGGATAGAGGCCGTGCGCCCCGCGGCCGGTCGGGATGAAGCCGATCTGGCTGAAGCTGTCTCCGTCCACCAGATAGACGCCGTCGGCCAGCATGTCGGCGACGTAGAACACCTTGCCGTCCGGCGACACCCGGATGTCCTGCGGCATGCCGGTGCCGGCGCAGATCGGGAAGCCGGTGGCCGGATCGGCGAGCGCGGAAGACGTGGCGGAGGCCGGCACGAGCAGCGAGGCCTGGCTCTGCTTGGTGACGCCGTCCTTGTTGAGGGTGAGGTAGCCGACGACCTGGCGATGCACCATGTCGACCTTCGCGAGGCCGCCGCCGTATTCGCAGGTGAAGAGCGCATAGCGCCCGTCGATCGAGAAATCGGCGTGGTTGATGCCGGCGCAACCCGGGGTCGGCAGCGACCACTGCAGTTCCATCGTGTGCGGATCGCGGAAGTCGAGCCGCTGGCTCTCCTCGGCGACCACGATCGCCGACTGGCCGTCCGGCGTGAAGTACATGTTGTAGGGATCGTCCACCGCGATCGGATGCCCCGGCTTGCCGGTCCGGGGGTTGATCGGCACCACGCTGCCGGTCGACCGGTTCTCGGCGTTGTTCACCACCCAGAGCGTGCGGAGATCATAGGAGGGGACGATGTGCTGCGGATTGACGCCGACGCGGAATCTTGCCACCACCTTCATCAGCATGGGGTCGATCACGGTCACGTCGCCGGAGATCCGGTTCGGCACATAGATGCGGTAGAGATCGTCGGCGACCGCGGGGCTCAAATGGGTCGGGCCGATCTCGCTGTAGAGGTTCTCGGGGTCGGCAACCGCCGGCATGCCGGGAACCGTCTCGACCGCTTTCGCCCGGTGATTGCCGGTCGATTGGGCGGCGGCCCCGCCCAGCCACTGGCACGAGCCGAGGATCGCCGCCAGCGCCACGATGGCCAGCCTCCGGGAGTCGAACAGGTGCTTCAAGGTCAAATCCGCCCAGGGGAAACGCAGGCGCGCGGAATCACGATCGCCTCACCTTGAGGTATCTCACAGGCGACCGGGGGCGGACAAACGATTTCTGGTAACGTTTTGAAACAGATAGCGGGGTTTAACTGCGACGTATTGTCCGCTCCGCTGGCGCCGGCGCAGGAGGGGGCGGGATCGGGCCTGGATGAGATGCCCGGTCCCGCCGCGTCAGGTTTCCTCAGTCGATGTCCTCGCGCAGGCGCTGTGCCTGGTCGAGCCGGTTCCGCAGATCCACCGCGTCGCCGCCCGCGGTCGAGCGCAGGGTGACGTCGGTGGCGCTATCGGACTCCATGCCGTACATCGCGCTCGCCGCCTGATGGTCGGCGATGATCTGGTCGAGATAGGCGCGGTCGAGATCGCGCCCGTTCAAGGCGGAGATGCGGCTGACCGCGGTGCTGCCCGCCGGATTGGGCTGGAACGCCAGCGAGACGTTGTCGCGCGCGGCAATGCCGCCGAGCTCGCTCGACATGCGGCGATGGGCGTCGATGGTTTCCCGCGCGAACTCGCGGACGTCGTCCGACTGCGCGTGCTGGGCCGCGACCTCGGACATGGCGATCTCGGTCGCGTTGAACTGCGAGGCCCGCGCCATGAAGTCGACGTCGGACCCGACCACCTGGCTTACCGGCACCTGGTTCGCCGGCACCACGACCGTGCCGCCCACGGTACCAGCGGGCGCCACCACCACCGTACCCGGCGCCACCGTGTTCGGCACGACCGTCGCTGCCGGCGCGATGACGGTCGCGCTGCCGGCGGGCGCCAGGGTCGGCGTCGCCGCGACGGTGCTGGTCGTATGCGTGCTGGAGGCGTAGCCCTCCTTGTAATGCGGATTGTAGTTGCCGTTGCAGCCCGCCACCGCGACGGCGGTCACGCCCAGCGCAGCGGATGCAAACAGCAGGTTTCGGAAACTCGGATACAAATGCGCATTCATTGCGACGACCCTCTTCATGTTGTTTCGCGCGGTCGCACGCGCATCACGTCACCGCCGCTCCGGCCATTGCGCGCGCCGCAGCGGTTGGAACGCGTCAGATGCGGCCCATCGCGAGCAGCACGATCACCACGACGAGAACGAGGCCGAGTCCGCCGCTGGGGTAGTAGCCCCAACCGCGGCTGTACGGCCAGCTGGGGATCGCACCGATCACCAGGAGAATGAGAACGATGAGCAGAATGGTGCCGAGCATGATGCCTCCACGCGGTTGTCCATCCGGGGGTCCGGCGCGCCGCTGAATCTCGCGGCTGAATCTCACGGCCGGATTCGTTGGACCAACCGGGGATGCCGGTCCCGGTTCCCTCCTGCCGCGCTGGGGAATGGCATGAAATTCGGGGTCGGGCTCTCCCGGGATGCTCGAGATCCTGCGCCGAGATGCCGCGTGCCCCACTTCGGCGCTTCAGGTTGTCGTCAGGTTGCCGCGTGACACTCGCCGCATCGAGCGGGCGTGACTCGATGGACATGAAGGAGCTGCCGTTTCACCGTGACCACGTGGAACGCAAGACGTGCCGGGGCGACGACCCGAGCCGGTATGATCCGAGCCGGTAGGATCCAAGTCTGGGATCTGCCGGTCCGGCTGTTCCACTGGCTGCTGGTCGCGTCGGTCTCGACCGCGCTCACGACCGAGCTCGCGGCGCCGGAATCCTGGATGGGCGTTCACATCGCCGCCGGCACCGTCGTCGTGCTGCTGCTGGTGTTCCGCCTGGTCTGGGGCGTCTTCGGCGGCGAGTACAGCCGCATCGCCAGCTTCCTCTATTCGCCGCGCCGCACCTTCGCGCATCTGCGCGGCCTGGCGCTGCGGCGCCCGCCGCATTATCTCGGCCACAATCCGACCGGCGCCGTGATGATCTTCGCACTGATGGCGGTGTTGACCGGGCTGGTGGCGACCGGGCTCATCGAGCTCGGCGGCGAGGAGAAGCAGGGACCGCTGGCCGGGATCTTGAGCTACGCGCTCGGCAACGGCGTGAAGCCGGTGCACAAGGTTCTCGCCTATGCCGTCATCGGCATGATCCTGTTCCATGTCGCCGGCGTGCTGGTCGAGGGCGCGCTCACCCGCGCGCCGCTGATCCGCGCCATGTTCACCGGCTGGAAGCCGGTCGACGGCGATCTGCCCCCGGAGAGCATCGAGGTGCCGCGTGCTGCGTCACCCAAGGCCGCCGCGCTCTGGTTCGCGGCGATCGTGTTGCCCGGCCTCGCCGTGCTGGCGCTGCTCTGGCAGTTGCCGCCGACCGGCGTGCTGCATCCGCTGCGGGAGCCGCTGCTCGATTCGGAATGCGGTGCCTGCCACCGCCCGTTCCATCCGAGCCTGCTGCCGCGCGCTTCCTGGGCGGCGCTGATGGCCAACCTCTCCGATCACTTCGGCGAGGATGCCAGCCTGCCGCCGGACGAGGTGAAGCGGATCGGCGACTATCTACAGACCTATGCCGCCGAGGCCTGGGACACCGAGGCGGCCCATCGCTTCTCTGTCGTGTCCCCGGACCAGCCGCTGCGCATCACCGAGACGCCGTACTGGCGCCGCAAGCACGCGCATATCGACCCCGCGGTTTTCGCCCGCAAGGAGATTGGCGCCAAGAGCAATTGCGGTGCCTGCCACGGCGACGCCGCGACCGGCCGCTTCGACGACCAGGCCATCCGCATCCCCATCCAGAATCCCTGAAGCGAGTGAATCCATGAAGAGAGTTGTCACCCATTCCTTCCACCTGCCTCGCCTGCCGCTGCTGGTCGCCGGCATCGCCCTCCTTGCAACCGGCGTCGCCGCGGCGGCGCCGCAGCGCGACGCGATCCTTGCCGCGCTGGCGGCCGAGGCCAAGGCGGCGGATTCCGCCTTCGCCGGCTTCTCGGCGGAACGCGGCGGCGCCTTCTGGAACGCCGATCACACCGGCGGCAATGCGGAGACGCCGTCCTGCACCAGCTGCCACACCAGGGACCCGACCGCCGAGGGCAAGACCCGCGCCGGCAAGTCGATCGCGCCGATGGCGGTCTCGAAGACGCCCGACCGCTTCACCGACGCGGAGAAGGTGACCAAGTGGTTCAACCGCAGCTGCAAGAACGTGCTCGGCCGCGTCTGCACGCCGACGGAAGAGGGCGACATCATCATGTATCTCTCGGGGAAATGAGGCGAACGATGAAAAGAATCTGGCTGATCCCGGTTGCTCTGACGCTGACGACGGCCTCTGCGATGGCCCCGGCGATGGCGGAAGAGTTTCCGCCGGTGAAGGACGCCGCCGTCGTGCGGGAATGCAGCGCCTGCCACATCGTGTTCCCGCCGCAGATGCTGCCGGCGCGCTCCTGGAAGGCGCTGCTCGGCAATCTCGGCAGCCATTTCGGCGAGGACGCCACCGTCGCCGATCCGGACCGCCAGGTGATCGTCGATTATCTCACCGCCCATGCGGCCGACGGTCCTGCGACCAATGGCGGCGGCAAGTATCTGCGGGGCATCGCCGCCACTACGACGCCGCTCCGCATCACCGCGACGCCCTACTGGCTGCGTCGCCACGACGAGGTCTCGCCCGCGCGTTTCAAGAGCCCGCAGGTGAAGTCCGCGGCCAATTGCGCCGCCTGCCACAAGGGCGCCGCCCAGGGCTTCTTCAGCGAGGCCGAAGAGGAGGAATAGGGGCGAGGGTGCTCTCGCGGCCGCCGTTCCGTTTCTCTTTCCATTCGTTGAGCCGGGTTGTTCCACGGCCCGTCCCTGGCCTAGACTGCCGCCCCTGAACGCTTTCCGATCGAGGGGCACATGCACGACGACGACCATCGTCACGATCATGACCACGATCATCACCATGGCGAAGGAGAGGGCTCGCCGCTCTCCGACATCGCGCTCCGGGTGAAGGCGCTGGAATCGATCCTGGTCGAGAAGGGCTATGTCGATCCGGCCGCGGTCGATGCCATCGTCGAGACCTATGAGACCAAGGTCGGCCCGCGCAACGGCGCCCGCGTGGTCGCCCGGGCCTGGAGCGATCCCGCTTATCTGGCAAGGCTTCGCGCCGACGCGACCGGGGCGATTGCCGAGCTCGGCTTCACCGGCCGCCAGGGCGAGCATATGCGCGTCGTCGAGAATACGCCGACGCGCCACAACCTCGTCGTCTGCACGCTCTGCTCCTGCTATCCCTGGTCGGTGCTCGGCCTGCCGCCGGTCTGGTACAAGGCGGCGCCTTATCGCTCGAAGGCGGTGATCGATCCCCGCGGCGTGCTCGCCGAGTTCAGCGTCGCCGTGTCGCCGGAGACCGAAATCCGGGTCTGGGATTCGACCGCGGAGCTGCGCTATCTCGTGCTGCCGATGCGTCCCGCCGGCACGGAGGGCTGGAGCGAGGAGCGGCTTGCCGGACTGGTCACCCGCGATTCCATGATCGGCACCGGCCTCGCTCTTCCTCCGGAGGCGGCGCGATGAACGGCGCCCAGGATCTCGGCGGCATGATGGGCTTCGGCCCGGTCGATCCCGAGCCGAACGAGCCGGTGTTCCACGCGGCCTGGGAGAAGCGCGCGCTGGGCGTCACCCTCTGCTGCGGCGCGCTCGGCGAGTGGAATCTCGACATCGGCCGCCACACTCGGGAGTCGCTGCATCCCGCCGACTATCTCTCTTCGAGTTATTACGAGATCTGGATCAAGGCGCTGGAGAAGCTGCTCGAGTCGCGCAGCCTGGTCTCGGCGGAGGAGCGCATCGCGGGGCGCAGCCTCGTTCCGGCGCGCGCGACGGCGCGACCGCCGCTCGCCGCCGCCGACGTGCCGGCGGTGCTGGCGCGCGGCGGACCCTGCGACCGTGCGCTCGATCGCGCGCCGCGCTTCGAAGTCGGACAAAGGGTCCGGACCCGCAACATGAATCCGGTCGGCCACACGCGCCTCCCGCGCTATGCCCGCGACCGGCTCGGCGTCATCGAGGCGCGGCACGGCGGTTTCGTCTTTCCGGACACGAATGCGCATCGGAAGGGCGAGGATCCGCAATGGGTCTACACCGTCGCTTTCGCCGGAACCGAGCTCTGGGGTCCGGATTCCGATCCCAAGCTCAGCGTCTCGATCGATTGCTGGGAGCCTTACCTTGAATCCGCGTGATGCTTTGGACGCGGTGCCCGGCATCCCGCGCGATGCCGCGGGGCCGGTGTTCCGCGAGCCCTGGGAGGCGCAGGCCTTCGCCATGGCGGTCCATCTCCACGAACGCGGCGTCTTCACCTGGACCGAATGGGCGGTGGCGCTCGCTGCCGAGATCAAGGCGGCCCAGGCGGCGGGCGACGCCGATACCGGCGAGACCTACTACCGCCACTGGCTCGCTGCGCTGGAGAAGCTCGCGGCGGAAAAGGCCCTGACCAGCGCAGCGGAGCTCGGCACGCGCCGCGACCAATGGGACCGCGCCGCGCGGGCCACGCCCCACGGCCAGCCGATCGAGCTCGCCAACGACCCGCAAACAGGGAACTGACTCGGTCAACCGGTTGTTATCGACGGGACCGCAGTTCTTCTTGCGAAGGGACCCATGCACCGTATCTGGATGGCCGGCATCGCCGCCTTGGCGGCCATGCCGGTGTCGGGTTGCGCCCTCGATCGGCAGACCGATCCGCAGCGCACCGCGACCGAAGAGTTGCTGATCTCGACGGCGGCGGATCGCGCCGCCGACAGCCTCACGCTCGACATCGGCAAGGACCGCAAGGCCTTCCTCGACGCCACCGACTTCGAGGGCCTCGACGGCAAGTACGCGATCGCCGCGATCCGCGCCAGCCTGCTCCGGAAAGGCGTCAATTTCGTCGGCGACAAGAAGGATGCCGACACCATCGTCGAGATCCGGAACGGTGCGCTCTCGATCGACAAGCATGGCACGCTGGTCGGCATCCCCGCCGTCACCCTGCCGATCCCGCTCGCCGGCCCGGTCTCGACGCCGGAGCTCGCCTTCTACAAATACGAGGAGCAGGAGGGCGTCGCGAAATTCGCCGCCACCGCCTATGACGCCAAGTCCGGCCGTTTCATCGCTGAATCGACGCCGCCCCTCGGCACCTCGCATCTGAAGAAGCACGTGATCCTGGTGATCTCCTGGACCCACGACGACATCCACGGCAATGACGGTCACGGCGACCAGCAGCAATCGACCACCGTTGTGCCCGGCGGGGGCTGACCGCCCGTCCTCTTCCGCCCGGGAGATTTTCAGCTACCGGCCGCGCCGGTCTCGGATTAGTCTCGCGGCATGGCCATCCCGCTGCCGCTTTCCGTCCCCCGCCAGGTCGACCGCGGCATCCTGATCGCGACCGTGGCGCTCGGCGCCGCCGGGCTGGCCGGGTTGATCGTTCTCGGCCTTGCGCTTCCGGATTCGCAGCGGCTCGCCGCCAGCCTGGTGTTCGGCGTCTGCCTGCTGCTCTGCTCCTGCTCGTCTTTTCTCTACAACATGCTGGAGACGGACTGGCGCGCCGTGCTGCGCCAGCTCGACCACTGCGCCATTTTCCTGCTGATCGCCGGCACCTACACGCCCTTCGTCGCCTCCGGCGTTCCCGGGCCGCTCGGCCTCGGGCTGCTGGAATGGGTCTGGGGCCTCGCCCTCGCAGGGATCGCGGTCAAGCTGCTCCGGCCCGGCCGCTACGATCGCCTGTTCGTCGGGCTCTATGTGGCGCTGGGCTGGCTGTTCGTCTCGGCTTTGGGACCGTTCGTCGCCGCCAATTCGCTGCCCTCACTGATTCTGCTGGGAATCGGCGGCGTCTCATACACCGCCGGCGCGCTGATCTTCTCCCGGGGCATCGGCGCCTGGACCGGCGCGGTCTGGCATGGCTGCGTCTTCGTCGGCTCGCTCAGCCACTTCCTGGCGGTGGTCGCATTGCGGCTGGCGCCGCCCATCTTGTGACGGACTTGTGACCATGAGGACGATTCTCTGCTACGGCGATTCCAACACCCACGGCACCGCGCCGATGTCGGATCTCGACGACGACCGCCGCTTCGGCCCGACCGAGCGCTGGGCCGGCGTCATGCGCGGCATCCTCGGCGCCGACTGGCATGTGGTGGAGGAGGGGCTGCCCGGCCGCACCACCGTGCTCGACGATCCGATCGAGGGGATCTACAAGAACGGCCTCACCTATCTGGCGCCCTGCCTCGAAAGCCACCGGCCGATCGACGTCATCACCATCGCCCTCGGCACCAACGACTTGAAGGCCCGCTTCGGCATGCCTGCGAGCGACATCGCCGCCGGCGCCGGCATCCTGGTGGAGACGGTGGCGGCGGTGCTCGGCCGCTTCGGCCAGAGCGCGAAGGTGCTGCTGATCGCGCCGCCGCCGATCCTGGAGGTCGGCTGCCTCGCCGACATGTTTGCCGGCGGCGCCGCGAAGTCCCAGGCCTTCGCGCTCCACTACGCCGCGGTCGCGAAACGCTTCGGCGCCGCCTTCCTCGATGCGGGCGCGCTCATCGCCAGCAGCAAGGTCGACGGCATCCATTTCGACCAGCCCGCGCACCAGGCGCTGGGGAAGGCGGTGGCGGCTACCGTCAGGCAGCTTTAGCGCCGACCCGCTTCTCCGCCTCGGCTACGACCTGCATGGTCTTCAGCAGGCTCGCCGGGTTGACGCTGATCGAGTCGATGCCCTGCTCGGCCAGGAACGCCGCGACCTCGGGGTAGTTGGCCGGCGCCTCGCCGCAGATGCCGACATGGCGCTGGTTGCGATGCGCGCCCTGGATCGCCAGCCGGAACATCTCCTGCATGCCGGGATCGCGCTCGTCGAAGTCGAAGGCGACGATCTCGGAATCGCGATCGACGCCGAGGGTCAGCTGCGTCAGGTCGTTGGAGCCGATCGAGAAGCCGTCGAACAGCTTGGCGAAGGCGTCGATCTGGATCACGTTGTTGGGGATCTCGCACATCACGTAGATCTCGAGTCCCCTGTCGCCGCGGTGGAGGCCGTAGCGCGCCATGGCGTCGATCACCTTCTTCGCCTCCTCGACCCGGCGGCAGAACGGGATCATCAGCTTCAGATTGGTGAGGCCCATCTCCTCCCGCACCCGCTTCATGGCTGCGCATTCGAGGGCGAAGCCCGCGGCATAGGCCGGATGGTCGTAGCGCGAGGCGCCGCGGAACCCGATCATCGGGTTCGATTCCGTGACCTCGAAGGCGGCGCCGCCTTTGAGGCTGGCATATTCGTTGGTCTTGAAGTCCGACATCCGCACGATCACCGGCCGCGGGGCGAAGGCGGCGCAGATCGTGGCGACGCCCTCGGAGAGCCGCTCGACGAAGAAGTCGGCGGGCTTCTTGTAGTGGCGGGTCAGGCGCTTGATCTCCGCGCGCTCCTTGGCGGACTTCACCATCGCGGGCTTCAGCAGCGCCATCGGGTGGACGCCGATATGCTCGTTGATGATGAATTCCAGCCGCGCCAGGCCGACGCCGGCATTGGGCA
>Ga0335069_10009616_pt1 | contig 13752 bp, 8 predicted proteins | sample Lox_Sample_11_FD_206714 | JGI IMG/M metagenome (GOLD analysis project Ga0335069, IMG submission 206714) | Soil microbial communities from Loxahatchee National Wildlife Refuge, Florida, United States - Lox_Sample_1.1 | ecosystem: Environmental > Terrestrial > Soil > Wetlands | place: USA: Florida... | reverse complement strand
TCGGATAATCTTTCTGTTTGCCGATTGGAGGAAGAACTACCAGGCGACAGGAGCGAATCTCTAGGACAGCTTCGGAGATGTTGCCCTGCTTATCTCTGAGCTTCACGTGGTGCAGACCTTGAACCCGTACCTGCTTCATCTCATCGGAGATGGTGCTGCTGCCGTCGCCCGAGAGACGGTCCACACAGGTACGTACGAGGAAGTGGGTGCCGACCTGCTGGGCGGCACAGAAGAGCTCGTAGATATCGCTCTCACGGTCTCCGATGTGAACGCAGCGATCGGGAACACTCAAAAGGGCTGTGGACTGCTTCAGATTCTCCAGTCAGCGGACGCTTTCTTTTTTCTCGATGGGCACCCGGGTGGGGTTAATCTTCTTCTTCAGGGCATTGCAGCCGTGAAACTCATCTCGCGTCCAGAACTTGATGGCCGCCAGCCCCAGTGGCAGCCCGTCCAGCGTGACCGCCAAGCTGGAATGCATCAAGATCCCGCAGATGGTAACGTGCCGCCGTCGGCCACGCTTGTCCCGGCCGCAAATGGAGTTGTGGAGAACACCAATCGCGGCCACCTCCTCGCGATGGTAGGTGAACTCGGTCGTGTCATGCAGAATCAGTACCGGCCCCTGCTGGGCCAGAAATCGTTCGCGGGTGGAGTGGAAATGTCCCGCGAGGATATCCGCTTCGCTGACCCGATCATTTGCGAAGAAACGGTAGGCGGCTTTGGTGTTGGCCCAGTCCTGACACACCCAGGGAATGCTGCCACCTATCCCGCTGGCAAACTGCTGCAACAGCTTTCGAAACCGCTTGCCCAACCGCACATCGGCGAAATCGCAGCCCGCCAGTTCTTGATCAATCCATGCATCGCCCTTGGAATCCGTGGAACGGTCGACCTTTTCGCTGCCGCATAACAACTCCTGTTGGTTGCTCATGCTGGCAGTTCACCATCCGTCGCACCTCCCTTATAAGTGCCGACCCAGAGGCCGAATCCCGTTAGCAAATAGCTGCGATCAGCCTCTACGGATCAGACTTATGGGTAATTGAAAGGCAGGCCGGACGGTTACAATGTAACTGCGACCGCCGCGGTTTCTGCGTGTGTACGCCACTGACCTGCTCCCCGGAAATTAGTCCATTGAAAATGTGACTTCTCCATTTACGATGGCCCGCCAGGGCCGGAGGAGGAGTCGTGAGGAAGAGTCGATTCAGCGAAGATCAGATTATCGCCATCCTGAAGGAGTCGGAAGGCGGGGTGGAGACGGGAGAGTTGTGCCGTCGCCACGGGATCGCGAAGGCGTGTTTTTACCGCTGGAAGAGCAAGTACGGCGAGCTGGAACTGAGCGAGGCGAGGCGGCTGCGGCAACTGGAGGAGGAGAACCGTCAGCTGAAGCACATCGTGGCGGAACAGGCGGTAGACATCCGAGCATTGAAGGCGGTGGTCGCAAAAAAGTGGTGAGCCCGCAAATGCGGCGAGAAGCGGTGCTGGTGATGCAGATGGAAGTCGAGCTGAGCCAGCGACGCGCTTGCGGGCTGATGGGACTGTATCGTGCGACTTGTCGTTATCGAAGGCGGAGATGCGAAGACGAACGGCTGCGGGTGCGTTTGCGTGAGCTGGCCGAGGCCAGGCGCCGGTTTGGCTACCGTCGTCTGCAGATTCTGTTGGAGCGTGAAGGCTGGCAGGTGAACCACAAGCGGGTGTACCGGCTGTACGTGGAAGAAAAGCTGTCACTGCGGCGTAAGTGCGGACGAAAGCGCAGCCAGGCTCGCCAACCGCTGCCTGCAGCCGTAGCCGCCAACCAGGTGTGGTCCGTGGACTTCATGAGCGATACGCTCAGCTCGGGACGGAGGTTTCGCACCTTGAACATCGTGGATGACTACACGCGGGAGTGCCTGGCGATCGAAGTCGATACCTCGCTGGGAGGAATGCGAGTTGTGCGTGTCTTGGAAGAGCTGAAGCACAAACGCGGGCTGCCACGCCAGATCCGCAGCGACAACGGACCCGAGTTCGTCAGCCGAGCAGTTGATCAGTGGGCCTACGAACAGCGTTTGCAGTGGCACACGATTCAACCCGGACGACCGATGGAGAACAGCTACATGGAAAGCTTCAACGGCCGCTTTCGCGATGAATGTCTGAACGAGAACTGGTTCAGCAGTCTGGCCGATGCACGCCAGAGGATCGAACAGTGGAGGCAAGATTACAACGAAGCCAGACTGGTGCGAGATTTGTCAGCATTAAGTGAGCTGCATGTTGGGTGACGCCATGACGAGAAACCTTACGAATGAGGCCCGAAATAAGCCGCGTCACCAACTACTGACAGAATACTCTAGAAGCCGAGCCTGCGCCCAGTCGTATAGTTGCTGGTCCTCCCGTACAGAGTCCAAGAGCAAGCGGCCCACTTCATCATCGGAGTTGATCCAACCTAGGTCTCCGCGAAAATCAAGAGAAAAATTCTCAAACGGGACCTCACCGGACGGAAATGGGAGATTCGCGGCTTCAACCCTCCTGCGGAGCACCGAGACGCTTCGATTCATGTCCTCCACAAGGCCTACAAACAGAAAGTCTTCCAGAATTTTCTGGGCCGTAGCAAGGCGCTGCTTCCGATACTGCGCTTGGTCAAGCCCGTTAGGGCCGTCGCGCAGTGGGTACCATGAAAAAAAATTGACGGTGAAGTTCTCGTGGAAGTTGATTTCGGCATGGTGCGTTAGGATCCAGTGTGCAATCTCGCGAATCGAGAGTGAAGGTACATCAGGTGGTAGGCAAGTCATTAATGGCTGATCGTGCCGCAGATCCTGAAAGTTTTTCTTTATGTAGGTAATGTAGGAAATGAACTGGTCGATCGGATTGCGTACAAAAGTGATATATAGGAGATCACGTCCTGCCAACCGTTGGGGAAAAGTGCGAACAAAGTGCGTGCTAATGCACCGAACGTTCCGGTCGGCCAGATATTCGGCTAACTCCTCTTCTGGATATACAGAGAACCTGTCTGACACATAAAGCGCACGATGTGCCGCTCCATAGTGATTTTGCAAGAAATTACGAAACGCGGTACCTCCGCATTTGGGCACATGAATGTGTAGGATGACCGGATCCACGAGGGGCCGGGTATCCTGTTCGCTGGAGCGTGCGGAAACAATTGCGGGGGGCATATGTGTGGGCTGATGGTCGCGCATCAAGTATCGGACTTCACAAACTATGTTCGCGATGGCTGTGCTAAACGCTCCGCTGTTCAGTTCACTACTAACTCGGCGAAGAGCATTATCCCGCACAGTATTCCAAAGAGAAGCATCGCTAAACAACTTGATACAACCATCGGCGAACTGCTTCGCATCTGCCGCAACTAGACAATCCTGACCGTCGATCCACCCAAGCTGGTCACAGATGATCGGAGTAACAACCATGGGAACGCCATTAGCAGCAGCTTCGTGGGCCACATATGGCAAGCCGGCGCAATATCGAGTTGGTACGACAAATACTCGCGCTGATTGGTACAGGTGTCGAGTGTCTTTCTGAGGGCCAAGGGCCCTGACACCTGGCATCCTGAACTCATCTGCATATTTCTCAGTTTCGAAGCCTGCAATCGTGAATTCCGCTCTGGTTGACTCTGAGACTGTCGGCCACCCCTCCCGGCAAAAGTACCGGAGTGCATCAAGGTTTGGACTATCTTCGTCGTGGATTGCACCAAGAAACAGGAAACCGGACCGCTCGGCATAGGACTGCTTGGTGGGAACGGCCTCGACGCAGTGTCCCAACACTTTCACCGACCGTGCCCCCAAGGTCGCTAGAGTCCTAGCATCGCCTTCGGAAACAGCGAGTGTCACATCAGCCGCTTGTGCCAGTGCGGCCTCCATAGCTGAACGAGCGTTGAGCACGTGCGAGGAAATATCGTGACCTTCGACCTGCCCCTTGAGCCGGTCCGAGTCTGAAAATATTGACTCCGCATCATAGATAATCGGTATGCGGGATGGCGTGACCGAATCCGCGATGGCTCTTAGACAGCGTTCCATGTTGTGAGGCCGGCTGACCCAAATCAGGTCGCATGCCGGCACATACTCTTTCAGGACGGAGACACAGTCTCTCGTACCGTCAACCAATTCGACTTCGCGAGGAATATCATCATACTCATCCTTAGGCATTGAGAGAGGAAAACTCAACGCAACGCAGGCCACCTGATGGCCCTGTGCAGCGAGATGCTGCAGCACATCATTGCTGCGGGGGAATCCAGAACCTAATCCACGATGGGGTATCCGATCATCAAGGTACAAGATACGTAGCCCTGACGAGGACGCAGCAATTCGCGCACGAAGCTGATTTGACGTTGACGGCGACAAGTGCCGCGGGAGAGTTTGCATCCACTCTCCCACGAAAAGGGACTGCTTTGCGGCCATCTGTAATTGCGCCTTTTCATTGCCCTCGGACGATGCTGACTCGTAATGGCGAATGACTGCTCGCGGTTCGTAAATCACCTGCAGGCCGTTCTGCCATACGCGCAGGCAGTAGTCCGTATCCTCGTAGTAGGCTGGGGCAAATTTGTCTCTGAAGCCTCCGAGTTGTGAGAAAAGCGCTCGCGGAGTGAAGAGAAATGCGCCTGAACAATAGTCCACCGGCCGGCGAAACTCATAGGCAGGATGCGATGGATCAAAAGACCGTCCGTAGCCGAATGCTGAACCGTCTGACCACACAATACTGCCGGCCTCCTGCAGACTGCCATCTGCTAGGAGAATCTTTCCGCCGACAACGCCAATGCGGTTCGATCGTGTGAAGTTTTCGAGGGCCATCCCTAGGGCTTTCGGTTGAAGAAGGGCATCGTTGTTGAAAAAACACAGATACGGCGCCTGCGCGACTTCCGCTGCCTGCATGCACGCCGGTCCGAAGCCTACGTTTTGTGCGTTGACAATGACCCTCACGCCGCGCACGCGCTGCAGGAGTTCACCCGTCGCAGCAGTGGATGCATTATCAACAAGGATCAGCTCATACGGAACATCGGCGTTGGCCAGGACAGATTCCAGGGAGAGTAATGTTAGATGCTCTTTATTGAACAGCACAAGAATCACAGATAAGAGTGGCCGCTCGCACGCGCCGAAATCTAGGAATTTGTCGCTGGTCAGGAACTTCGTGAGCCGGGCATGCCCGTGCCGATCCCATGCAGCCCGGTCGAACGGCACACCGCCTTCATCGTCGTCTTTCGCATCGCGTTCCGGTGGGTTTGCTGCCTCTGAGTTCGTGGGTTCGGGCGCAGGGCGCTGGCGGCCACGTAACACTGAGTTCAATGCTCGCAAAGGTTTGGTAATCTTCCACGACCCGGAGTTCACGGCCATGTGGAGCTGCTGGCGATGGTAATCGGCCTCAGTCCTCAACTCGGCCAATTTCTTAATCATTGCGCCTCTTTCGATCTTCGCGGCCTCCAGATCCGACTGGCGAGCAGATAGCTGCTTCCCCACTTCACCCAACTGGGATCGGACGTTGGCAAGCCCCCGTTCCATCTGAATTCGTTGACTCTGCATTTCAACCAATTGGGAACGGACGCTGGAAAGTTCCCTTTCCACCTGAGTTCGCTGATTCCATTCCTGGTGGGCCAGTTCAGAGGCGGACTGCAACGCGGAACTACTTTGCTTTTGTGCCTCGTCAAGTACGCGCCTGGCCCGGGCCAACTCTTCCTCTAGGAGAATTCGCTGACTCCGCTGATGATGAATCTTTTCTCCTGCTTCCCAGAGTTCCGCCACGTGTTGTTTCCGAACTTGTTCTAGCTCGGCCCTGAGGATGGCGATCTCGACCGCGTAGTGCTTTTGCATGAAGAGCGAGACGCCAACCGCGGGGAGCGCCTGGTCCGAGGCAAGGGCTAAGAGGTAGGTGGCGCGAAGGAGGTGGGACGCAGCTTCATAAGTGAGACGGTCCCGTTGCTCGAATATCGCTAGCGGGTTTGCGACGGATTCCGTGGCATCCGGGAGGATGACCGATCCGCTCATTGCCCGCTGCCGAATCAGCTGCACGTTGCGGAAGCTGGCAGACAGCGTTGCCCGAAACTCCGCTTCCGTCAACTCCCTGGCATGAAAGGAGTTAGACTCTGCTCCGGAAGCAGAATAGGCGTTCACGTCAGGGGTGCTGATGAGTAGAAACCCGTTCGGGCGAAGGACGCGTTTCACCTCCGCTAGAAACTGGCGGTGATCGGAGAGATGCTCGATGGTTTCAAATGAGATTACGGCGTCTACCGAGCGGTCGTCGATGGGCAACTTTGCCGCATCGCCCACGATGTATCGCAGGTTGGAAGACCGATAGGTGCTGATGGCGTGCTCGACACTCTGGGGATCGATCTCAACCCCGACAACCTTACGCGCTGTCTGTGCCAGGAACGCCGAACCTTGGCCCTCTCCAGAGGCCACATCGAGCACATCCAGACTCCGGCATAGCTCGCGTGCAACGAAATATCGATGATAGTGCTCCGCCTCAATTGCGCCGGTTTGACCAGTGACCATACGTTCGCCTGTCCAATCAAGAGGCGCGTCGGGCTCGATCCGGCGAAAAAGTTCACCCATTTTTAGAATCTCGCTTGGGAACAACTACCACAGCGAATCGCTTCATCGAAAGCGAATCATTCGCAGTAACCAAAGCGTACCGGCGTCCACGAACTGAGTCGAATCCTGGTGTGGAACCCCATTTGGCAAGTTTCGGACTCGGAACATCCATTTATGTCCTACGACTTCTTTTGTGCTTCATGAACATTCTAGCCGACCAAGAGGCTCAACGATTGCAGGTCGAAGGTTTCCACTCACTCCGATCGGCGACGTGGCAACCTGCTAGGCTGACAATCGTCTGCAAGCTCTTGGTGAACACTGTTGGACTCAACTCCGCCTGCACGCGCGCAAGTGCATTGGCGCGAAAGCGGTCCCACAACTGCTCGTCTTCGAAAAGTCGCACACAGTGCTCTGCCATCTCATTCTCGTTGCAGGCCGCGAAGTAATCGTTTCCGTGGTCCCAATTCAGCTGGCTTCCAATGAGCGGCGAAACAACCATTGGCACCCCATGTGCGGCAGCTTCATGCGCCTTGAAAGGCTGTCCGGCGGCATAGCGCGTGGGCACGACGAATACCCGGGCGCGGTTGTAGAGCGGCAGCAGGTCCTCCTGCCTGCCTAAGAACTTCACTGTGGGGTCGCTGATTTCCTGCCGCATCAGCTCCGTCCCATATCCCGCCACGAGCAACGGTGCATTCGTGGCTCGATGAATCGCGGCCCAGCTCGTCTTCCAAAACGAGCGCAGAGAATCTGCATTGGGATTATCGAGACCGTGCACCGAGCCCACAAACAGGAAAGCGTCGCGGTCATCGAATGAAGCTGGTGTCGGCACCGCTGTGACGCTGTGACCAACGACCTGAACAGTGCGAACTCCGGCCCGCAATAAAGCCTCTCGATCGGCTTCGCACACCACCGTCACAAGGTCCGCGAGCTTCGCCAGCGTAACTTCCTCGGCAAATCCGGCTGGCTCGAAGTCGCTCTGCCGAGGTTCCGGTGCTCCCAGAATGGCTTCGCGGGTATCCGAGCGCTGCGAGAAAATTGCCTCGGCATCGTACACCAGCTTGAACCTGCGGCCAGTCAGTGCCGCACCGTACTGCTTCCACAGCAGCTTCAAGTTATGCGGTCGGCTGATCCAAACGACATCGGAAGACGAAAAATACTCGTTGACCAGCCGCTCTCTGGAGCGGAAGCCATCGAAAATCTCGACCTCTGGCGGCAAGCCCGCGCGGCTCTCCCCGACCACCGGGAACGTCGAAGTCGCGTATGTAACGTGATGGCCCATCGTGGCCAAAGCCGTCACTATGTCATGACTGCGGGGGAAGCCGGCTCCCAACGATCGGTCAGGAATGCGATCGTCGATATAAACGATTCGCAACCCGGTTGAATGAACGGCGATGCGGGCCCTGCAGATATTCTTCTGCGCAGGCGGAGAGTGCTTTTTCAGCGCTTCAGCCCACTTGCGCTGAAATTTCTCCTGATGCGCTGCCATCAGCGCGGTGGCCTTGTCGTTCCCGCCTGAGCTGGCCGACTCGTAATGGCGAATCACGGCCTTCGGCTCGTAGATGACGCTCAACCCTCGCTGCCAAAGCGTCATGCAATAGTCAGTGTCCTCGTAATATGCAGGGGCAAACTCAGGCGTGAAACCGCCGGCATCGCGAAACAAGTTGGCGGGGGTAATGAGAAAAACGGCCGAGCAGTAGTCCACGGGGCGGCGAAAATCATATTGCGGCAGGCTCGAATCGTCTCCTCGTCCGTAACCCAGCGCGCTTCCGTCTGACCAAATGATCGAACCGGCTTCCTGCAGGCTGCCATTGGAGAGCAGAATCTTTCCACCCACGGCACCAATTTCCGGCGAATCGAAATTTCGCAACGCGGCCTCAATTACAGCGTCCGTTAACAACGCATCGTTGTTGAAAAAGCAAAGGTACTCGCCGGCGGCAGCCTCTGCGCCTTGCATGCATGCAGGACCGAATCCCAGGTTGTCACGGTTGCGGATGATTCTCGCTCCGCCTATCCGGTCAAGTAGCGACGCTGTAGCGTCGGTTGAGTTGTTATCGACGATGATCAACTCAAACGGCATGCCGGCAAACTGCAACACCGAGTCAATCGTCAAGACGCTCAGGTGGGCCTTGTCCTTCAACACTAGAATGATCGACACCAGAGGGCGGTCGCACTGCGGTACCTCAAGGTGCTCGCTTGCGTCGAGAAGCTGTTGCAGGCGCTTTTGCCCGCTCGCATCCCACTCCGCTTGCGCCTGTTGAATTTCGAGTCGGAGATCGACCTTCCTCCGGTTGGAAAGCCGTTCCAGAGCCCGGTTCAGGATTCGGAACCGCATTTCATCAGCCATCGGCAAGTGCGTCACGATGAACTGCACGACGCGGTACTTGTCTTCGGTATTGCCTGCCCGAAAGGATCGGCGCAAGGTATGCCACCGGCCGATTTGACGCGCCCAGAAGGCCTTGAGTTTTTGTCCCGTCACTCTATCGTCTTTCAATCAGTCGGGGTTCTCTTCCTGACGTGAATTGGGCGCGGTCAGCAATGCAACCCGTACAGCTTGGCACACAAACGGGGTGGCAGCGCCCAATCGCGGGTGCCATATTAAGTCTAGCGAACCGAAAAATAGTTGACAAAGTGTCCGCTGTCAGAACGTTGAGTCACCTTCTCAATTCCTTTCTGACGGCTGCGGGTGAATGCCAGCTTTTGTACTCGGACGGGAAAGTTGCACCCGCGACGACGGGCGGCTATCTTGAATCGGGTTACCGCCATCATGCTCGCAAATTCGGATACAGCCGTTGCAGTGTGGCAATTGCTTCTTACCGATGCACCCCGGCTGGTCGTTGCAACCGTCTCCATGGCAATCGGGTTCGCGTCGCTTCTTGTCCAGCTATTGCGCTGGAAGTCCCCGGAACGCATTCGGCTTTGGTTCGGACTGCTCGCACTGCTTTATGGATATCGCGCATTGCTAATGACGCGTTCGGCGCAACTATTCCTTTCCCGCGACGCCGTCGAATCTCAGATAGCGCTTGTCACGTTCACTATTGGAATTCCGGCCATCCTCTTCGGATGGGGGCTCGTCGACCGCAAACACAACCTGGTCACAAAGTCTCTGCTTGCCGTGAACGCACTCATGGCGCTGACGTTCCTCGCGCTGTTTTCCAATGACGCCGCGGTGCGTTTGCTCTTCCTGGCCAACAGCGTCCTGGTGGTCGGCTTCACCGGCGGCATGATTGCCTTTCTGTATTGGCTGCCGACGAGCGCAGTCGCCGACCTCAAAACCCTGCGGGTTGTCCTGCTCGTGTGGGGTGCCTTTGTCGTGTACAACAACATTCGCGGTTTTCTGCCGTTTGCTCCCAGCGCGGATTACGAATTCGTCGGCTTTGCTATCTTCTTGTGCTCCCTGGCATACCTCGTCGCGCGCCGAAGCATTGCCACAGAAGAAGCTCTCGCCGCCATTCGCAACGAACTCGAGATTGCTCGCCGTATTCAATCGACAATCCTGCCCGACCAGATGCCGCAACTCGCCGGCCTGCAAGTGGCGGCACAATACGTGCCCATGTCAGAGGTTGCGGGCGACTTCTACGACTTCCTGGTCGTCGGCCAGCACGGGATCGGGCTGCTCATTTCCGACGTCTCCGGCCACGGAATTCCTGCTGCGCTCGTGGCGTCGATGGTAAAGGTCGCCATCGCCGCGCAGGTCGACCACGCCGACAAACCGGCCGAAGTCATCGCCGGTCTGAATTCCGTCCTTTCAGGGAAACTTCAAGGGCAATTCGTCACTGCCGCTTATCTGTTCCTTGACCTGGAGAAGGGAACCGGTTGCTACAGCGCCGCCGGTCATCCGCCGCTTTTGCATTACCGCGCCGCTGACCGAACCGTCGAAAGCGTCGTCGAGAACGGCCTGATCCTCGGTGTCATTCCGCTTGCCAGCTACGAAGCAAAGGTCCTTCAGATCGGGAAAGGTGACCGCTTCCTTCTCTACACTGATGGAGTTGTCGAAGCCTCGCAGAATGGCGAGGAGTTCGGCGAGGCACGCGTAAAAGATGTGCTGGCGCGCGACCACGACGCCAACGCCATCTGTCAGTCCATCACCAGTGAAATCACGGCTTGGACGCAAGGCATTCCCGGTGATGACGTGACCTTGATTGCCGTGACGATCGCCTAAGGGGCGATCTGCCTGTCCCTGGCCTCGGACACTAACATCAAACAGCAAAAGACAGAAGCCTACTAGGACCTGTTGGACCCGTCTTCTGGCTTTGGTTCCCCAGCCTGTGAATCTGTCGCGTTAAGTTGGCGCTCACTCCGGGCAATCAGGCGCTGCGTCTTCACGTCGATCGTGTAGCCGGTGCCTGCCTTGATTGCATTGGTTGCGACAGAAGAAAACGCCACGCGTTGGGATACCAGCCCAGTCCTGCCTACAAGCTCTCCCGCAGCTCGAACCAGTTCAGATTCACTGGGTAGTTGTACTCCCGGAAGCGCCACCACGTCGTGCATCAGCAGGATCTCACCGGTTTCGCGGTCGTAGCCTACCTGGGTAATGCCGCTTCCCTCGATGAATCCTTTACCGCCGGCCTGGCCTACCCCTGACTTGAGCCCCTGGCTCACAAGAACATCCCGAACCGTGCTTAGGATGCGCGACAAAAGGCTGGCCGGATAGACAAATATGGTGGCAGTCGCGTAGGCGAACACGTTGCTCACACCCAACAAGAACGTAATGCTACTAGAGCTGTAGATCTCTATGCTGCTGGGGCCGGCGAGTACGATGGCCAACGTGTCCGTAGGCCCCGAATAGGCGCCTGGAAAGTCGTACACAGGGTCGGGATATTTACCTACAAAAAAGGCGTAACCTTCGACCACCGCTCGCGCTGCACCGCTTCCGTCGAGGCGCGAAAGGCAGACCTCCGCAATGACTCTCGGCCCGGGAGGCCGACTCGCCAGATACAGGTCTTGAAACGCATCACGTTTTCTTTGACCGATGCTGTGCCGGTGATGTCCTTGTCGGTTACCGACTCGGCCCAAAACTAGTAGGTATGAACTTCCAAGGAGTCCTCCTCCAGAAGTGCGCCGGACTCAAAGTTCGGCATCATAGCACAGCCAGGGCGATAAAAGCTGAGCTAAAAAAACGAAAGCCACCAACCTCGGGTGGCTTACGCTAAGTCTGTCTGGGGTCTTACGCTACACTCGCGCCGGTCAGCACCTGCTCGCGTATCGCCTCGTCCTGCTTCTCCTCAGCAGGAGTGGTAGGGAAGGCGATAGTCAGCAGCTCGGGGATTGACTTCACATAGTGCATGCTCAGTCCATGTAGCTGCTCCGGCGTCAGGTCTTCCTGTACGTTTTGCCGGTTGTCCTCCGGAAGGATGATGTCGGTTACGCCCGCCCGTTTGGCCGCCAGCACCTTTTCTTTGATGCCGCCGATCGGCAGCACATTCCCACTCAGTGTGATTTCGCCCGTCATCGCCGTTAGTGGACGCACCCGCCGATCGGTTAGCAGTGACACCAACGCCGTTGCCATGGTGACACCGGCAGAAGGCCCGTCCTTCGGAATTGCTCCCGCCGGCACGTGAATGTGAATATCGTGATTGGCGAAGAAGTCTTCATCGATCTCAAGCTCCTTGGCATTCGAACGCACCCACGTTAGCGCTGCCTGCATCGATTCGCGCATCACGTCGCCCAGTTGTCCCGTCATGTTGAAGCCGCCTTTGCCCTTCATTTTGTTGGCTTCAATGAACAGGATGTCACCGCCCGTAGGTGTCCACGCCAGTCCCACGGCTACGCCCGCACGCCTCGTGCGCTCGGCGATTTCGCCTTCCGTCCGGATCTTGATTCCGCCCAGCATGTCGGTGTGCTGCACCAGCTCAGGCGTCACCATCAGTTTGTCAGTCTTGCCTTCAGCAATGCGCCGCGCCTGCTTGCGGCAAATCGTGCCGAGGGTCCGCTCGAGGTTGCGCACGCCCGCTTCGCGCGTGTAGTGCCGGATGATGAAGCGAACCGTCTCCTCCGGAAACTCAATCTGTTCCTGGGTGATTCCGTTTTCGTCAATCTGTCGCGGAATCAGGTACTGGAACGCGATGTGTACCTTCTCTTCCTCGGTGTAGCCCTGCAGTTCGATGATCTCCATGCGGTCGCGCAGAGGCTCGGCAATGGGATCGAGCTGATTTGCCGTGGTAATGAACAGTACCTTGGACAGATCGAACGGCACGTCGAGGTAGTTATCGCGGAAGCTGAAGTTCTGCTCCGGATCGAGCGCCTCCAACAGTGCCGAGCCCGGATCGCCACGAAAATCGCGTCCGACCTTGTCGATTTCGTCCAGCATGAATACCGGATTGTTCGTCTCAGCGCGGCGAATCCCTTGCATAATCTGTCCCGGCAACGCGCCGATATAGGTGCGCCGATGCCCGCGGATTTCTGCCTCATCGTGCACCCCGCCCAGCGAAAGCCGCACGAACTTGCGGCCCAGTGCGCGTGCAATCGACTTGCCCAGCGACGTCTTGCCCACACCCGGAGGTCCGACAAAGCACAGGATCGGCCCCTTCATTCCCGGCTTCAGCCGGCGCACCGAGAGGTAGTCAAGAATGCGATTCTTCACCTTCTCCAGGTCATAGTGATCGGAGTCGAGAATTTCCTTCGCCTTCGGAATGTCTACCTCGCCGCCCGACGACTTTTGCCAGGGCAGGATCGCCAGCCATTCGATGTAATTGCGCGTCAGGCCGTAATCGGCCGCCATCGGAGACATCCGCGCCAGCCGTCCCAGCTCCTTCAGCGCCTCTTTCTTCACGTCGTCGGGCATGCCCGCCGATTCGATTTTCTGCCGCAGATCTTCCGTGTCGCGCGTGGCTTCGTCCTGCTCACCCAGTTCCTTCTGGATGGCTTTCATCTGCTCGCGCAGATAGTATTCGCGCTGTGTCTGCTGCACCCGGTCCTGCACTTCGCTCTGGATCTTGTTGCGCAGTTGCTGGACTTCCAGTTCCTTCGCCAGGTGCTGGTTGATCTTTTCCAGCCGTACCTGCACGTCAGGTGTCTCGAGCACATCCTGCTTGTCCTTCGTCGAAAGCGAGGGCAGCGATGAGGCAATGAAGTCCACCATGCGTCCCGCGTCTTCGATGTTCGACGCCACCGTCGAAAGCTCGTCCGACAATGTGGGAGAGCCTGCGACGATCTGCTGGAACAGCGTCAGGACGTTGCGTTGCAGCGCCTCAATCTGCGCGTTTATAGGGGCGTTGACCTCGGGGATCGACTCCACCGTCGCACGCATGAACGG
>Ga0335069_10009615_pt1 | contig 13753 bp, 13 predicted proteins | sample Lox_Sample_11_FD_206714 | JGI IMG/M metagenome (GOLD analysis project Ga0335069, IMG submission 206714) | Soil microbial communities from Loxahatchee National Wildlife Refuge, Florida, United States - Lox_Sample_1.1 | ecosystem: Environmental > Terrestrial > Soil > Wetlands | place: USA... | reverse complement strand
TTCGGCCTGCCAGGTTTGCCCCCGATGGAAGAGGTGAATGTTGAAACTTGCGGGATGGTTGTCGAACTCCGTGTGGACAAAAACCCGCGGCTCCGGCACGACTTCGAAGATCTTCGGAAAGGCATGCAGCAGTTCCGTAAGTTCCGTGCGCAAGGCCTCCTCAGAACCCGTCTTGAAAGCAATGGGAACGGCGCGGGGGTCTTCCCGCTGGTACGGATCACCAAACGCCGTATTGTTTTTCAGGTAAACTTCCTCGGCCAGATTGACGACACCCTCGATCTGCACATCGGCCAGCGAGCCCATCTCCGCATTGACCTCGCACTCCTGCTGGTAACGGCGGTCGCGGATCTTGAGTTTCGCTGGAGCGTCCAGGTCGGGAAAGATGATGTCCAGGTCGTCTTTGAGATGCACCGTGCAGGAGGCCGCTCCGGGGCCAAGGTGCCTTTGGCGGACGGAGCCCAGGGTGATATCCGGCTCAACGTCGCTCCGCCTGCTTCCTTCGCGCAGCGTCGTGCGGCTAGGCGCAAAGTCCTCCACGAGCTGCTCCACGCCGATGAGCTTTTCCCCCTGTTGCAGGCTGATTTTTCGCCAGAACCTTGGCGCCTCGATCGGTTCTCGTGACGGAGTTTCCATTTTATTCGTTTCAGCCATTGAAGGAAGTATTCACGCTACACAACAGTTTGGTGCCAAGCGCATTTTAGCGTTGTCGCATCTGCGGGGCAATAGTGGCTTGGGATGAGTTTTGGCGTTCTGTGCATTCAGATCCCGTTCGTTTCCCGCGCATTTTCTTTGCTGGTCAGAGCAAAATCCAGTTGGTCCCAGGTGTCCGGCTTTTCCTCGGCCGGACAGCCAGCTGCCACCCACCGAATGTTCTCCATGTAACCCCCGGAGAAGCCGCCAAATTCCGGTGTGCAGCCTGGCGCGATTTCCAGTTTATGCAGGGTGTCGTCTCCTCCGTGGCGAAGGCCGGAGTCCTCTTTGACCCGCCGGATGATGGCCTCCTCGATTTCGCCAGCGGCATCCGGATCGAAGGGGCCGCCGACTACTTCCAGCGACACTCCACCGGAGTTTTGTACAAGATAAATTTGGCGTTTCACGGGATCAAAAGTTTCCTGATGGCGCGCGGAATTCGCTTTTCGTAAGTGCCCCTCGGCAGCAGCAGGGATGTCAGCCGGGACAGCTTGCGGCTGCCTGCCACGTCTCGGGTCCGTCCAGTGACGAAACGCAACTGCTGCCCGTTAAACTCGCATTTCTCAACTTCCACACGCGTAAGTCTCTTTTTGCGGCAGGCCATGTCCCGCCTTTTATGTTTCGCGCCGTTTGGGCGGCTGCCCCTTCCGGCCCTCTGCCGCACCGCTCATGCCGGGGCGTCTGTCTCATGGCGGCGAACGGTGGCCAATCCGCTTGCCAGAGGTTGCTAGGAATTCTTAGCAAGGCAAGTTCCTTTTCCCAATAGGGTCACACGCACACTCGCGCATGGCCCGAACCAAAACACCCGCCAATGTCGTGGGACCGCAGATCCGGAAATTGCGCAACAAACTGGATTTGACCCAGGACGAACTGGCTGCCCGTTGCCAACTGCATGGCTTGGACATCAGCCGGGGAACTCTTTCGCAGATTGAAGCGCGGCTCCGGTGCGTCACGGATGTGGAATTGTTCCAGCTCTCGACTGTGCTCAAAGTGCCGACCGACGATCTGTTCCCAGCCGACATGCGCAAACAAAGGGACAAGCTGCGTGCCCGGGATAGCACCGGTGGCTGATGCCCGGAGGCGGGAGTTTTCCCCGCCGGCCCTCTGCGCTGTGGGCACATATTAGCCCTGGCCGCTAATCCCCGCGCCGGCTGCCTGGACCAACGCCGCCCCGGAAGTCCGTGGCCGCCTCTGTGTTTTCGGTCGTTTCACGAGCCAGCCGGCGGGGTCGTCGCTCCTGAGAATGAGTCCGGCGATGCGGTTCCCTAAGTACATACCCAGCAACTACCTTTAGTGAGTGTTTCTGTCAATCGCCGAATCTCACCCTGATATGAGTGGAACCAGAATCGGCATCCAACAGGTTCGGAAAACGCTTGCGGGAACTGCGGCACGCCTGCCGGTGGACGCAGGAGAGGGCCGCGGAAGCCTGCGGCATCGGGTACAAGCTCTATCAACTCTACGAACTCGGGATAAAAAAGAACCCGGGCCTCGTCACCCTCGAAAAGATCGCCTCAGGCTTCGGGCTTGGGGTACATGAATTGCTGGCCCCGGCCCCCTCGCCCCGGGTTCGCTTCCGTCAACCCCCTGCCGCTCCAAATCCTACATCCCGGAAGCGGAAAGGCCGGCGCTAACGAGAACTACCCCGCAGTAGTGACGAGGCTCTGTCGGTGATGATTGTTTGGGGCGAGTGAACCACTACTTTGCGCAACCGCAGGGGCTCCGGCGGCCGTCACGAGTTGCGCGCCCTCCATCGCCACCCGTTCACCGTCCATCAACGCCAGCACGTCCCGGCGTATCTGCACTTGCACTTCCTCTATTGTGCGGGTGCCGTCGAGGATGCGGAACCGTTCCGGTTCGCCGGCGGCGATTTCGTCAAAGCCCTGCTGCACCCGGAGGAAGAATGCCCTGTCGGCAGCTTCAAAGCGATCGAACTCGAACGGAAGTGTGGCGCCGCGCAGGTGGCGGCGCTGCTCGCTGACTTGCGCGGGAATCCGCAACAGGAAGGTCAAATTGGGTCTGGTCGTCCCCACCGCAGCGTCAACCACCTGCCGCACGAGGGACAGCTCCAACCCTCGGCCGTAGCCCTGATAGGCGTAAGTGGAATCATAGAACCGATCGCACAGAACGATTTTGCCCTCTTCCAGTGCAGGTCGAATGATTTTCCGAACCAGTTCGGCCCGGCTGGCGTTCATGAGGAGAAGCTCCGTGACCGGATCCATGCCTGCACAGTTGACATTGTGCTTCAAAACGTGGCGCAGTTCCTCACCGGTTGGAGTGCCGCCCGGCTCGCGCAGGCTGCGGACGGTGTGCCCGCGCCCCTGCAGCCAGGGGACGAGGCGCTGAATCTGGACGCCTTTGCCCGTGGCCTCGGTCCCTTCGAACGTAATGAACAGTCCCCGCATGCTCGCTTTACTCAGCTCATTGTAGCGTTTCCGACGGTGTCAGCCTGTTCACCTCGTCTTGCGGCCATTTCCACCATGGCCGCCCCGATTCGGCAGAGGGCGTCGTGGTAATCCTCGCTCAAATGGTCCGTCGAGAATTCGTGAGCTAGTTCATGAATCAGGAGTTTATTGATCCCCACGCGGTTCCGGCCCAAGGAAAACCAGTTGCGCCCAAGTCGGCCTACGTTGAAGGTGAGCCGCCCCGGGCCGTAGGTGGCCGAGAATGGCCAGTGAGGGTCGTTGGCAAAGGTCACGCTGATTTCGCGCTGCAGAACCTCCCGTGCGATCGCCCTCACGTGCTGCTCCACCGCCCGCATTTCGGGCGTGGCCTGGTCGAGCAATTTCAGCGCTGGACCGTCCGGGCTATAAGGCTTGGGTGACGGAGTGACCTGGCCGGCCGGCAGGATGGCCTGGGCGCGCTTGGAGTTTTTCCAGGCCCCCGAGCTCATCATTGAGCCGGTGACCAGGGTGTAGCCCTTGGAGACGGCCAACTTGTTTGCTTCCGAGTCCGAGGGATCGTAAGCGACTCGTTTTTCCGAAAAACGCCGGTCCAGGTAGGTCTTGACGGCAGCCGGAGTGCAGTCTTTCTCCGCCACGACCTGTTCGATCCAGGGGCTGTTGACTTCCTCGGCCTTGATCTGCGCGTGCATGTGGTTGAACACGGCCAGCCGCAGATCGCGCACGAACGAAGGGGCCACCGCTTCGCGGTCGAGGGTTAACGGAATTTTCTGGGCGACGTCATAGTCCCATTTGTCCCCGGTCTCCACAATTGGAATGCCCATTTCATAAAGCATCGCAGGCTCACCGGGCAATGGTTCGTACAGCGCTACCTCTGTGCTACGTTCCACCCGGAGGAGGAAGCCCGCAGCATTTGACTTTTCAGTCTGGAGCTTGGCCCGGAGCGTGGCAACGGGCGGGCGGTGCGCGACGGCTTGGCCGTTGATCCGCGTCACAATGCCTGGAGGTGGCAGAAGCTTCCAGGCCCACGCCAAGGCCTGTTCCATTTCCGCCTTGGTCATCCGCACGACGCAGCGGATCAACGATCCTTGGAGCCGCTTTTGTGGCAACTGGCGGCGGCCCGCCTTGTCGAAGATCAGCGTGCCAGTGGTTGTGGAAATGTGAGCGCAGTCGCACAGCGCCAGCACCAATTTGTCGCCGACGTCAAATCGGCCGCGCTTGGTTGGGTCGGCCTTTTTGGGTGATTCCTTGAACAGCGTGTAGGCGTGGGCCAGGTCGCTAAATCCGTCGGGAGAGTCGTCTTCAACGATGAGCAGGGCCCGGCCGCCGCCAGCGGGACTCAAAGTGACCTCAACTTGGCTGGCCCCTGGCGCATCCCAGGCGTTTTGGATCAACTCCAGCAAGGCAAACGCCTTGCCGCGGCGGCCAAGCACTTTTGCTAAGCCGTCTTTATCGACCGTAAACCAATCCTTCATGCTCTTGCTACGTTCATTTGTGTTTGGCGGCTCACCCGTCGAAGCACTGCATGCTCCCGGTCCCGATGCCTTCTTGCACGGCTGCAGAGGAGTTTTCATGGGTTTTGAAGCCCCCAGATTTGCTGCGCGTTCTTAGCTCCGCCCGATGATGACGCAGGGTATGGATTTGGTTCCGACCTTCTCGTGCGCCCGCAACCGGTGGTAGCCCTCCAGCAACTCCCAGCCCCGGCGCCGGCAAATGAGCGGCGGCAGGCATCGGCCGCTTTCCAAAAGCTCACGGTAACATTCCACTTTGACGGGGATCTCGTAAGTGCCCAGCAGATTGTGCCGCAGGCAGTCGATTGGCACGCGCCGCCACCGAAAGAGGCGGTTCCGCTCGAGAACGCTCAGGCTTTCCGGACAGGTGATCTCGTTTGCTTCGTAATACGCAATCGCCCAAGTTTTGAGTGTCGCTGGGCCAGTTTTCTCGTCGAGGTTTCGGAACTCCGGCTCCCCAGGTTTGGGGCCGAGGACTCCGCCGCCGATTATGCAGGCGGCCAACCCTGCAAGTGGCAAATGGAGCAACTGCCGGGCTCGCCGGATGAAAGCGCGTTCGTCAATTGGCTGGTTGCTACCGAAGCGTTCCTGGCTATGGGCGCCGTGACCACAGTACCCCAGAGATCTCAGCTTGAGCCCCATCTCCCGTTCAATCAGCCGGACGATATAGTGCAGGTTTGAGCCACCGTCCAACGTCCCATCGTGAACGAGAACATAAGCGCCCTGCTCCCGCCAAAACCGGATGGTCTCCTCAGGCATTCGCTTTCCGGCTGTCCCGCAAGACTCCCAGAACCCCAACCTCCCCATAGACCTCAAGGAGGTAAACAAGTTGGCTGGCGCGCCCTCCGTTATTGACTCGGGCCGCATGCTGCTCGGCTGACGTGATCAAGCGCTCCTGGCGCTTCGCGTCGGACGTCTGATTCACCCGCTTGTTGTCCCGCTGGGCCGCTTCATGAACCAGTTCATCCAGGTCTTCTTGTGTGATCCTCAGCTTCTTGCACTCCTTTTTAATTCGAACGAGCGCCTCCGCCAGTCTTTCTGCCAGAACTGCTTCCACCTGCGCGCGCCGTGGTTTGCATCGAAAGGGGTGCCCTTCGTTGAGCCATTCCCCGGAAGCCGAAAACAGGTCCCAAATGCGATTCCCGGCGTCGTTCTGTTGAACGACATCGACCTCTCCGAATCCGGGGATGTTGTAACTGGCGACAGGGATCATTTGTGGAAATCCGTTTCGCGGTTTTATAATCGGATACGGATGGAAGATTTCAAAGGTTTTCAGCCTTCAGCGGGATTTGCGGGAAGAAACTTCGTTTGATGCCCAGTCTGCTGGCCCGCGTAGCTAACGTGGCTGCTTTTCGGCTTCTTCTTCCCGAGCGGCTTAGCCCATTTGCGCTACGCGAACGCCATCTGCTGCTCCTGCGGTCTTTCCACTTGATCTGCAACTTGGGGAATATAGACGCTGACCTTGTAGCTATCGGCGTCGTAACCATCGAAGAGCTTTTTGCCATGCAACGGTCTCGAATACAGGCGCCTGGGTGGTTCGTGCCATTCCAGCCTCCCGCCGTGACGCTTGATGATTCCCGTTATTCGGGCCAGCAGCCCATGCAGCGGAATTTCAAACTCGATGCGCTTGGTGGCATAGTCTCCCTGCAAAGGTCTATGCAGTTCCACGAAGACATTGAAACTGCCATATCCATTATCATCATCAACAACCGCCCTCCTCACACCCCGCAGCTTGACCATTTCGCCCGCGATTTCTGAGATAATGTAGCGCTGCGCTTCCGTCGTCATCAAAGAACATCTGTGACGGAGTTCTCATCCTCTGTCTCTGCGACGTCTTCCGCGGGTCAGCGCAACAGCAAGTAAAGCGCCACTCCGACCGTCAGGAATGCGCCTGCCAGGACGATGGCAAGCGCCTTGGCAGTCTGAAATCGTTCGTAAACTTCCTGGTGGGCGAGGCAGGTTTGAATCAAATCGTCGCTGGCGGCCAGCAGATCATCCACGCGAGCACCCAAGTCGCATGCGTTCTGCCGGCATTCAGCGATCTGATTGCGCGTACTCTTGCCAATTACGTCCTCCAACTCCGGACCGGTCACGTCCGGTATGTGGGAGGCGCCTCGGTCGAGCAGTTGACGGGTTTCGCGGAGGTCCGCCTGGATTTCGGAAATCAGCGTGACGGCTTCCTGCGTGGGGAGCATTTGCCACCCAGCTTCCACCTGTTTGAATTTCTCGACGGCTTCACGGTACCTTCGGCACGCGGCGTTGATGAGGTTGGTTCCGGTAGCAGCCGGCGATTGAGCAACAAGGGGAGGCATGGCATTTTGCTTTTTTATTCCGGCACCGCCGTCGCACCCTGCCACGGTTGGGCCGTCTCCCCACTATAGTTCCGGCAGTGGCGTTTTTGTCTCTCAGATGTGCCGGGAATCGTGATCGTCTTTTACGACATAGCCGGTCTCCTGGCGCCTGAAGTTGACCGCGTTCTTCTTGACGTACGCCTCAAATACGTCGTCGGCGCCCATGCCCAGCACTTGGGCGAGGCTGATCACAAAGTGAAAAAGGTCCACGACCTCCACGCGGGCATTCTGCATCTCAAACTTCTGGTAATTGGCCCACCATTTCCAGGGAACGCTGTCGGTCAGTTCAGCGATTTCCTGGACCACCGCACGCGAATAGTTCAAGATCCACTTGATCTTCTCCTCCTCGCTCATGCTCGCAGTATGCACACCAATGCGTTCATTGAGCGCTTTCTGCATCTGGAAGAGTTCGTGAAGCTGATCGGGGCTTTCCATGGTGTGATGTGCGTGCGTTTGCTGGATCGGGAAAGGTCGCTGGGGAGCAAGGAGGCGCCTGCAAATCGGAAGGCCAGTTGTAAAGCCTGCCAGCGCAGCTAGCCACACCCCGAACTTTCACCGCAACTCGGGCATCGGTAACACGCCCCACTGCGCACCAGAATAGTGCCGCAGTTTTGACAGGGCGGCGCGTCGGATTGGAAGTGGGCCATCGCGGCATTTAGCTCCCGGACGCCTCCAATATCCGCCTCTGTTTCATGGCCGTTGTTCTTGGTAAGGGCGGTGCCGACGGCAACCAGGGCAGGTTCCGTTGTCGTTGTCGCCGCGCGCTGGGCGGCGTGTTTGGAGCGGTTCAAGGAGCCAACCTCCGAGTCCACGCCTTCGTACCCGGAGATGAAGGTAATGCCCAGCCAGCGGAAGATGTAATCGACGATGGACTTCGCCATGCGGATTTGCGGATTCAGAGTGTATCCGGACGGCTCGAAGCGCTGGTGCGCGAATTTCCGAACCAGATCCTGGAGCGGCACCCCGTACTGCAGCGAGAGGCTGACCAAGGTGGCGATGGTGTCCATCAGGCCGCCGATGGTCGAGCCCTCCTTGGCCATGGTAATGAAGAGTTCGCCCGGCTGGCCGTCCTCGAACAGGCCAACTGTGAAGTAACCCTCGTGGCCGGCGATGCTGAATTTGTGGGTGAAGGAGGCCCTTGTCTCCGGCATGCGCCGACGCACCGGCTGACCAACCTGTTTGCGGAGTCGCTCCAGCTCTCGCCCAAGCTCATCGAGTTGGCTCTGGGGAATCTTTCCCTCAGCCGCCCGATCCTGACTCTTCGTGTTGAGCGGCTGCGAACGCTTGGACCCATCCCGATAGATGGCTACGCACTTGAGGCCCATCTTCCAGGCTTCGACGTAGATGTTCCGGATTTCCTCGATCGTGGTGGTGTTGGGCACGTTCACGGTTTTCGAGATGGCTCCCGAAAGCAAGGGCTGGGCGGCCCCCATGATTCTCAAGTGGGCAAGATAGTGCAGGCTCCGTTTGCCCCGTGCGGGTTTGAAGGCGCAGTCGAACACCGGCAGGTGTTCCGGCTTGAGCCCGCTCGGGGCGGTATCGCCCACCCGGGCCAGACCCTGCTTAACAGCTTCGTCCTCTTTGTTCAGCAGGACGTCCTCGATGGTGTCGTGCTTTTCAATATGGGTGATGATTTGATCGATCTGCTCCGGGGCGTAGCCGAGGTTGCGAAGCGCTTCGGGCACTGTCCGGTTGACGATCTTCAGCATCCCGCCCCCGGCAAGGAGCTTGTATTTGACGAGCGCAATATCCGGCTCGATGCCGGTGGTATCGCTGTCCATCAGAAAGGAGATGGTCCCGGTCGGCGCCAGCACGGTCACCTGTGCGTTGCGGTATCCATACTGTTTTCCCAGGTCGAGCGCTTCATTCCAGCACTGTTCAGCGGCTTGCCGGATGCAGTTGAACTTCTCTGGGGCGCGGATCTCCTTCAATGCCGCGCAGTGGAGTTCGATGACGCCCAGCATGGAAGCCACGTTGTCCCTGGCTTGCGGTTTTTCCACGTTCACGCAGCGCGCGTCTTGGTAACCTTTGAAGGTACCCATCTGTTGGGCGATAAGCGCGGATTGCTTGTATGCCTCGCCGGTCATGACCGCCGTGATGGCCGCGGTCAGGGTGCGGGCCTCGTCCGAGTCGTAGGCCAGCCCGTAACTCATGATGAGCGACCCGAGGTTGGCGTAACCCAGGCCGAGGGTGCGGAAGAGGTGAGAGTTTTCAGCAATTTCCCTGATAGGATAGCTCGAATTGTCCACCAGGATGTCCTGCGCAACAATGAAGAGACGGACGGCGGCTTTGAATCGTTCCACGTCGAACGACCCCTCCTCGCCCTTGAATTTCATCAGGTTAAGCGAGGCGAGATTGCAGGCGGTGTTGTCGAGAAAGACGTACTCGGAGCAGGGGTTGGTGGAATGGATCGGCTCGGTGCCCTTGCACGTGTGCCACTTCTGAATGGTGCTGTCGTACTGCAAGCCGGGGTCGCCGCAAGTCCACGTGCCTTCGGCGATCTTGAGGAGCAGTTTGGTGGCATCTTTCCTTTCCAAAGGCTTGCCGGTGGTGATGGCCCGGGTCCACCACTCCTTGCCGCCGACCGCTGCCTCCATGAATTCGTCGCTCACGCGCACGGACAGGTTTTCGTTCTGGAACTTCACGCTCCCGTAAGCCTCGCCGTTAAACGACCCGTCATAGCCCTGCTCGATCAAGGCCCTGGCCTTTTTCTCTTCCAGTGTTTTGGCCTCGATGAACTCTTCGATGTCGCCGTGCCAGTCGCGGAGCGTGTTCATCTTGGCCGCCCGGCGGGTCTTGCCACCCGACTTCACGATGGCCGCGACCCGGTCGTAAACCTGCAGGAACGAAAGCGGCCCACTGGGGCGGCCGCCGCCGGAGAGCTTCTCCCGGCTGGATCGCAAAGGCGTCAAGTCGGTGCCCGTGCCGGAACCGAACTTGAAGAGCATCGCTTCGCTCTTGGCCAGGTCCATGATCGATTCCATGTCGTCTTTCACGGACTGGATGAAGCAGGCACTACATTGCGGGTACTCATACTGTGAGGGGGCGCGATCGGCCGTCCGCGTCTTGGGGTTGTAACGCCAGTTGCCGCGCGTGGAGTCGCTGCCGATGCCGTAAACATGGTGGAGACCCACGTTGAACCACACCGGCGAATTGAAAGCAGCGTATTGGTTGAGGCAGAGCCAGACCAACTCGGAGTAAAAGATGTCTCCGTCCTCTTTGCAGAAATAACCGTCTTTGACTCCCCAGTCGGCGATGGTGCGGCACACCCGGTGGATCAACTGGCGCACGCTGTTTTCGCGTTCGCTCGTGCCCTGCTCGCCGTAAAAGTACTTCGAAACGACTACTTTCGTGGCCAGTGGCGACCAAAATTCCGGGACCAGCACGCCAGTTTGCCGGAAGATGACCTCGTTTTTTTCATCGGTGATTTCCGCCGTGCGTTCCTCCCACTTGATTTCGTCAAAGGGGTCAACACCGGCCTTGCTGAACACTCGAGGTACTTGGATGGATTGCACGGATTTTCGTTCGTCCGCTTTCTGTTTGACGAGATAGTCGTCAATGAGGCCTGTTTGGGCTCACTCACTTCCAATTATAGGCTCGAGCTGGCGGTGCTGCCCGAAATCCATGCCGCCGCCCACCTGATTCCGTACCCATTTCAGTGGGCGACCCGACAGAACAAGGATTCTCGCTCGCCACGAAATTTGCTCTGGGACTTATACTGGATTATGTGGCTCGGCGGAAAAGATGCTGGTGAATACCTGGGGGTGTCCCGGGACTTTGTTGAAGAGCGTGCGCTAGCGTGGGTAGACGAACCTGTGCCTGGCATGCTTCGTTACAAGCACATGGTAACGAAGCCTAACGGCGAGCCGATTCGCCGGTATTACGTGCCCGACCTCGAGGCCTTACTGCGCGTGCCTCGTTCTGCTTCGCGTTCTCGCCCTCATTTTTCTCCAAGATTTTCCAAGCTGGCTCCTTTGCCGGGGTAAAGCTCAGCCTTGGGCCGTTGCCCTGCAGCCAATGGGGAGGCACTCCGCCATAAACCTTTTCGAGAGTCGCCACTCCTCCAACATGATTGATCTCCCATGCGATTTGGGAATCTGCAATACCATTTGAACGCCTAACCAAGACGTAGAAGGCGCGAAGCCCATGGCTTGTGAGTTTCTTTGGGATGGCTTTGTCCTTGAAAAGTCTGTGCAGAGCTTTCGTCAGGGCGCCTTTGGACACGGGCTTGTCATCCTCCTTGTCTCGGCCCGGAAAGAACCACGGACTTTTAGGGTATCGTTCGTTGTGCCACGCTTTGTGGCCGTCCAGCAGTTGTTGGAGTTCGGGGCGGACCTCAATGTATGGGTTATCCCGGCCTGCCTTTTTGCTACGGCGAACGCATAGGCTGTTTCCGCTTAATCCGCCCGGCTCGTCTGGACGCGCGTCCATTCGCATCGCGACGACCTCATTGGAGCGAAGGCCGGTTACCGCTTCGAACAGTGCCTGCCAGGCTAATGTCTCTGAGCGGCGGTCTTGGAATAACTTTCCTGCTACAGCGTGTAGCTCATCTGAGTTGGCAGGTGCCAATGACTTGCAATGCTTGGCGGTTATGGAGCTGTGATATCGGGTCCGTTTGGTTATCGGATTGTGGCGAATAAGCCTTTTTCGGATGGCCCAGTTGAGAGCGTTCGACAAAGTGTTCAGCTCGAGATCGGTGGTTCGGTCTCCTGAGCCTTTGATGATGTTTCGCTTCCGCCATGAGTGATACCGGTCCAAGAGATCCTGGTGCAGATGATCAACCAAATCACTTTTGAAGAATGACAGTAGCGTATCACATGCGTCGGTCTCGCAGCGAAGGTGGGGCCCGGTTTGTCGAGGATTTCCCTTCTTGTCCGGGTATCCGTCTTCGCGGTACCGCTTGATCGCCTCTGCAACAGTGACCTCCCGGGCCCTGTCGTTGGGTTCGAAGGCGATGCCAACCTTGGAGGCGACTCGCGAGGCCAGGTAGGCATCCCGAGCCTCGACAGCCTTGGATTTCCGTGTTGTATCCAGGCTTACGTCGGTATCGATTCCGTTGCCTCGCTTACGGAGGAAATAGACGCCGTCTTCATTGATATACAGCAGCTTCTCGCCCTGAATTTTCTCCAATCGGTTGCTCATGAGGGGGGACAATAGGGGGACAGGCCATTTTTGGCAAGTTCCTTGTTTGGCGGGAAACCCTTGATTTTAGCTGGCGCACCCATCAGGAGTTGAACCTGAAACCTTCTGATCCGTAGTCAGATGCTCTATCCAATTGAGCTATGGGTGCCGCCGAGCCGGGCCTACGGTTGAGGGCAGGCAGCCGGTATCCAGACCTAAAGTGCCAGAGCGCCGGATCATAGCAAGCGGATTTCCTGGACCGGGAGAAGACTTGCCACGCGGCAGGGCGTGCGCTTCGCTGCCGACCGGGGTTCGTGGGTCCGAAAATAACCTGCGAAAAGTTCAAAATGGCTATTGACATGGATTGGCCTTTAGTGTTAAATGCAGACGAAATACCAACTATGGACCGTGTGATGCGCGGTAACGTGCCCTGAAGGGACAATTGACATGAAAAAAACAACTATCCTCCTGGCGTTCGCTGCAACCTTTTCCTTGAGCTTGGCCGCTCGTGCTGACATCACCAGCGCCGATTGGTGGCCGTCCGACATCTCGCAGTTCACGTGCTCTTCCAATGGCTTCTCCGGTGGTGTCCTGTGGATGAACGGGACCCAGCTCCAACCGACAACCACGATTGCCGGTAACATCTATCTGAATAGTCCGGGCGACCCGACCCTGACCTTGGCCAACTCGATCAACAACGACAGCGGCAACCTGTGGATTGGTTACCAGGTCGGCGTGGTCATGAGCATCCCTTTCACTTTCGTCAACCTCCCGCCAACTGTATCCAATCCCCCGAACAACGATTGGTTCGTCGCAAGTGTGAACCCGCCGACGCTGCAGGCGAGCGGCCCTTATGCCGGGCAGTACGAGGGAACACTCCAGTTCTCGGAGGGGACTCCCGTAAGTATCGGAGGGGAGCTGGACTGGCAGTACTCGATTAATTTTGCCGGCTCGTCACAGAACAGCTTTACCGAAGTGCTAATGCCGGTGACACAGCCCATTCCAGAGCCGGGTGCTCTTGCGATGGCCGGACTGGGCGGGTTGCTGCTGGCGGCGCAAATCCTCCGTCAAGCTCGCAAGGTTTCCTGAATTCCTGACGACCGCCGCGACTTCCCCAAGCGGTCGTTTTGTCTAAACGGCCTGGCTGGCGCGCCGGCCCGCTCCCGGCACGTGGCGGCAGCCAGTTGGTGATCTCTCCGTGGGCCTATCCGGTACCTGTCCGGAGCACCTCTAATCCGCGATCAGAGGTGCTATGGAGGGGTGCCGGACAGGGCAGGGGAGGGTGCGGGACGAGTAGAGGCGAGGAGCGCCGGAGGTGTAAAGGCGTTCCAGTCGTCTGAGTGCCTAAGGCTGGTCCGCTGACAAAACGGTGTTGCGGGGTTGGGCATTTGACTTCGCCGGTCTCCGGCCGCAGTCGCTTCTGGATCAATCCCTGGGTCTGGAGTCGGGTTGCTCAGGGGCAAGCCGTTGTGTCACGATCCGGGACAGGGGGAGGCCAGCAATGGGACACTCTCTCACACTTGTGCCCAGGCCCGGGCGTCATCGCGGCGTTCCTCGTCTCGGGTTGTGCTTAGCGCGCCGGCCTGCCATTATCGGCTGAGCGAGAGCGGTCTCGAGCCATTGGGGCTGCACTCGAAGTTGTTTCGCGCGTCTTTTCTGCCGGGCATCCCCCCTGCTACAC
>Ga0335069_10009614_pt1 | contig 13754 bp, 10 predicted proteins | sample Lox_Sample_11_FD_206714 | JGI IMG/M metagenome (GOLD analysis project Ga0335069, IMG submission 206714) | Soil microbial communities from Loxahatchee National Wildlife Refuge, Florida, United States - Lox_Sample_1.1 | ecosystem: Environmental > Terrestrial > Soil > Wetlands | place: USA... | reverse complement strand
GCTTCGGGCGCCTGGGCCATGGTGCTGGCCAGTTCGGCGAGCTCGTCCCGCAAGAGCGCGCCATGACGCTGCAGCTTGCTCATGATGAGCTCGAGCTGCGGAATCAAGGCGTTCGCCTCTTCGATCGTGAAGTAGCGCGACATCACCGTCGTTCTCCGGACACGACGAGGGTCCTAGACAGTCACCTCCGGGTTGTCAATTCTCCGCGCCCGCGGCGCGCCCGCGCGGCGCCTCGCGTGCACGATCGTGTCGCGCCCCTTGTCGCTGGGGGGATGCTGTATTAGATTTTTCGCCATGAGCGCACCGGAGCAGGACGAATCGGAAGCCAAACAGCGCTTCTTCGCCTTCGAGGAGGACCTCAGTGACATCAGCGTGCCCACGGAGCTGGCGGTGCTGCCGCTACGCGGCGTGGTCATTTTCCCGTCGGCCATCGTGCCGCTGTTGATTTCGCGCGGCAGCTCACTGCGCGTCGTCGAGGAATCACTCGCTGGCGACCGCATGCTGGGCGTGGTGGCGCAGAAGAATCCGGAGGATGAGTCTCCGGACGTCAGTGGCCTGTACTCGCGCGGCACCGCCGCGCGGATCCTCAAGATGCTGAAGTATCCGGACAATAGCGTCCGCATCCTGGTGCAGGGGCTGCGCCGCATCGAACCGATCGAGTACATCCAGAACACGCCGTTCCTGCGCGCCCGCGTGCGCCATCTCAGCGACCTGGGCGAGCCGTCGAAGGACCTGGAAGCGATCCAGGCGCATATGGTCAACCAGTTCGCCAAGTTCGTCTCGATGGTGCCGTTCCTGCCTGACGAGCTGCAGGTCGTGGTCATGAACATCAAGGACCCGGGCAAGGTCAGCGACCTGATCGCCTCGAACCTCAACATCTCCCTGGAGGAGAAGCAGGAGCTGCTGAGCACGCTGGAGGTGCGGCTGCGCCTCGAGAAGCTCACGACCATCCTCAATCGCGAGATCGAGTTGCTCGAGCTGGGACAAAAGATCCAGTCGCAGGTGCAGACCGAGCTGTCGAAGAACCAGAAGGAGTTCTACCTGCGGCAGCAGATGCGTGCCATCCAGAAGGAGCTGGGTGAAGGCGACCCGCGCGGCGCGGAGCTGGACGACCTGCGCCAGAAGCTCGACGACGCCCAACTGCCCACCGAGGCGCGCAAGGTCGCCGAGACCGAGCTGGAGCGGCTGCGCATCATTCCCCCCGAATCGGCGGAGCATACCGTCGTGCGCACCTACCTCGACTGGCTGGTCAACCTGCCGTGGGCCATCTCGACCGACGACAACCTCGACATCCCACACGCTCGCGGCGTGCTCGACGAGGATCACTACGACCTCGAGAAGATCAAGGACCGTATCCTCGAATACCTCGCCGTGCGGCAGCTCAAAAAGGATTCGAAGGGGCCGATCCTGTGCTTCGTCGGCCCGCCGGGCACCGGCAAGACGTCACTGGGCCGCTCGATCGCGCGCGCCATGGGTCGCAAGTTCATACGCATGTCGCTCGGCGGCATCCGCGACGAGGCGGAGATTCGCGGCCATCGGCGCACCTACATCGGCTCCCTCCCCGGTCGGATCATCCAAAACCTGAAGACCGCCGGCTCCAACAACCCCCTGATCATGTTGGACGAGATCGACAAGCTCGGCGCGGATTTCCGCGGCGACCCGGCATCGGCGCTGCTCGAAGTGCTGGACCCCGAGCAGAACAACACCTTCGTCGACCACTACCTCGACGTGCCGTTCGATCTGTCCAAGGTCATGTTCGTCACCACCGCCAATTTGCTCGATCCGATCCCGCCGCCACTGCGTGACCGCATGGAGGTCATCGAGCTCGCCGGCTACACCGAAGAGGACAAACTACAGATCGCGCGGCGGCATCTGATCCCCAAGCAGGTGAAGGAGAACGGCCTGCCGGACGGGCAGATTCAATTCGCCGACGACGGCTTGATCCATGTGATTCGGCACTACACGCGCGAGGCGGGGCTGCGGAACCTCGAGCGCGAGATCGGCACGCTGTGCCGCAAGGTGGCGCGCGCATACACCGAAGGCAAGACCGAACCGACGACCATCGACGCCGCCAAGGTGCACGAGTTGCTCGGCGTCGAACGCTTCTTCGCGGAGATCACCGAACGCTCCCACGAACCCGGCGTCGCGATCGGTCTGGCGTGGACCCCGATGGGCGGCGAGATCATGTTCATCGAGTCCACCAAGATGACCGGCAAGAAGGGCTTGACGCTCACCGGTCACCTCGGCGACGTCATGAAGGAGTCGGCACAAGCGGCATTGAGCTATGTGCGCTCGCGCGCCGAACGTCTGGGGATCTCGCCCGACTTCTTCGACAACCTCGATCTGCACATCCACGTTCCCGCCGGCGCCGTCCCCAAGGATGGGCCGTCGGCCGGCGTCGCGCTCGCAACCTCGCTGGCATCGTTGCTCATGGCACGACCGGTGCGGCCCGACCTGGCGATGACCGGCGAGATCACCCTGCGCGGCAAGGTCCTGCCGATCGGCGGCGTCAAAGAGAAGGTCCTCGGGGCGCGGCGCGCCGGGGTGACCACCATTCTGTTGCCCAAGCGCAACGAGAAGGACCTCGAGGACGTTCCTCAACCGGTGCGCCAGGAGATGCGCTTCATCTTCGTCGAGACCATGGACGAGGTCCTCGAACACGCGCTGGAGCAGGACGCCGCGGCGGCGCCCCCCCGGCGCGCCGCCCAGGCCTCGTGACCCGGCGGCGACAGCGTGCCGATCGCTCCGTGGTGCAGCGCAATTCTTCTTGCTCGTCATCCGGCACAGGCGGATAAAGAAGCCTGAGGCTGCCAACGATGCCGGAGCTGCGCAAAGACCCGATCATGGGTCGCTGGGTCATCATTTCAACCGAACGAGCGCGTCGCCCCTCGGACTTTCGACACAACAACGCCGGCCGGACGCGCAGCGAGTGCGCCTTCTGCGCCGGGCATGAGGCCGAGACGCCGCCGGAGGTGCTGGCGTACCGCAGCAATGGCAACGGCGCCGACGGCGGCGGTTGGAGCGTGCGCGTCGTGCCGAACAAGTTTCCGGCCCTGCGCATCGAAGGCGAGCTCGGCCGCCGCGGCGAGGGCATGTTCGACATGATGAACGGCATCGGCGCCCACGAGGTGATCATCGAGACCCCGGACCACGGCACCGATCTGGCCGATCTCGCCGAATCGCAAATCGAGGAAGTCCTGTGGTCATATCACGACCGCGTGCACGACCTCACCAAGGACCCGCGCTTCCGCTACATCCTGATCTTCAAGAATCACGGCGCCGAAGCCGGTGCCAGCCTGGAACATACCCACTCGCAGCTCATCGCGTTGCCGATCGTTCCGCTCAACGTCGCCGAAGAGCTCAACGGCGCGCGCGAGTACTATCGGCTGCGCGAACGCTGCGTGTTCTGCGACCTCATCAGCCAGGAGCGCGAGGACCAGGTGCGGCTGGTGGCGGAGAACGACGAGTTCATCACCGTCTGCCCCTTTGCCCCGCGTTTCCCGTTCGAGACCTGGATTCTGCCGAAGCGCCACGGCGGCGCCTTCGAGCACAACACCAAGCACGAGTACCGCAACCTGGCGCGGGCGCTGCGCGACACGCTGGGGCGCCTGAACCGCACGTTGCGCTCGCCGGCCTACAACTATCTCATTCACTCCTCCCCGGTGCGCGAGCCCGACGAGCGTCACTATCACTGGCACATCGAGATCATGCCCAAGCTCAGCCAGGTGGCCGGCTTCGAATGGGGCACCGGGTTCTACATCAACCCCATGCCGCCTGAGGACGCCGCCCGGCACCTGCGCGAAGCCGGCGACTAGCCTGCAGGGACTCGACGACCCACATGCGCGTGGTGATGGCGGCGTCGGAGGTCGTGCCGTACGCCAAGACCGGCGGCCTGGCCGACGTCCTGGGGGCACTGCCGCTGGCGCTGCGACGGCTCGGCGTCGACGTGGCGATCATCATGCCGGCGTACGGGTTGATCCCGCGCGCCCGCTTCTCGTTGCGCCGCACCGACTGGGTGCTGCAGGTTCCGGTGTCGCGCCAGACGGTCAGCGCCGGCGTCCTGCACGCCGAGCTGGACAGCGGCGTGCCGGTCTACCTGATTGAAGCCGATCCCTACTTCGCGCGGCCGGGGCTCTACGGCACCGCCGCCGGCGACTACCTCGACAACGCCGAACGCTTCGCCTTCTTCAGCCGCGCCATTCCGGCGTTGCTGGAACAGCTGGGCAGGCCGGACATCCTGCACTGCCACGACTGGCAAACCGCATTGGCGCCGGTCTTCTTGCGCGCCGATCCCGCCCGCTACCCCCAGCTCGCCGGCCTGCGTACGGTGATGACCATTCACAACCTCGCCTATCAGGGCGTCTTCTGGCATTACGACTGGCACCTGCTCAACATCGGCTGGGAGTACTTCACGCCGAGCTGGCTCGAGTTCTACGGCAAGATCAACTACCTCAAGGGCGGTCTGGTATGCGCCGACGTGCTCACCACGGTGAGCCCGACCTACGCGCAGGAGATCCAGACACCGGAGCTCGGCTGCGGCCTCGATGGTGTCCTGGTGGCGCGGCGGCAGGTCCTCACCGGCATTCTCAACGGCGGCGACTACGCGGAGTGGAACCCCGAGCACGATGCGCACATCGCGGCACGCTACTCCGCCGACGACCTGTCGGGCAAGGCGGCGTGCAAAGCCGACCTGCAAGCGCGGTTCGGCTTGCCCGTGGATCCGCGGCTGCCGCTCATCGGTATCGTGTCGCGTTTCGCCGACCAGAAGGGTTTCGATTTGATCGCCGAGATCGCCGCCCAGCTGTTGCGCAAGCGTCTGCAGATGGTGGTGCTCGGCAGCGGCGACGTGAAGTACCAGAACCTGTTTCAGGATCTGGCCGCCAAGTTCCGCAAGCGCTTGGCGGTGCGCGTCGCCTTCGACAACGTCCTGGCGCACCAGATCGAAGCCGGCAGCGACATGTTCCTGATGCCGTCGCGCTACGAGCCCTGCGGCCTCAATCAGATCTATAGCCTGCACTACGGCACCATCCCGATCGTGCGCGCCACCGGCGGGCTGCACGATACGATCGACGATTACGACGCGGCCACGGGCGAGGGTACCGGATTCAAGTTCGGCGAGTACAGCGGCGCGGCGCTGCTGACGTGCATCGAGCGGGCGCTGCAGGCGTACCGCATGCCGGCGGTGTGGCAACGGCTGATGCACAGCGCCATGCGCCTCGACTTCTCCTGGGATCGTTCCGCACAAACCTATCTCGAGCTCTACCAGCGCCTGTGCGGTGCGGCGGCGTAGCGGGGCTGTGCCCACACACGCCGGCGGACGCCCTTCGACGCCGCCGGAAGAATGCGGCTCTTGCACGGGACCCTGACGCTGACCCGGCGGCTGAAGCCGCAGCAACAAAAGGCGCCCAAGCCGCCCTGCGGCGACTCCCCCACCCCGGCCGTAAGAATACGCTCCGTCCTTGCGGGGGGAAGGTGGGGAGGCCGCGCAGGCGGCCTTGGGTGCTCTTCGTAGCCGCGGCTTCAGCCGCCGGGCCCAGGACTTTTCGGCTTCTTTGGCCGGTCCGACGCGATATGCTAGGGACTGCAGGTGGCGCAAGGAGGCATGATGCGACGGCGGAAGCTCGGAACGATTGCATTGCTCTCGGTCTTGCTCGGCGTCACTCCGTTGCTGCTCGGCTTGGGCACCTCGGGCGGCCGCGACGTCATGCACCCGGCGGTCGACTTCGCGGCGACGCTGGTGGATCGGGACGGCACCCAGGTCGACGTCACCCGCCTCAACATCGCCGGTGACGTGCAGCTCGAAGGGGACATGGGGCGCGGCAACCTGCGGATCGCCTTCGACCACATCGCCAGCGTCGAGCTCAGCGCCGACTCGCACGACTTCAGCCGGGCGGTTGTGCACCTCAAGAACGGCGAGACGGTGACGTTACGAGTGCGTAACTCACTGACGATCTACGGACAGACGACGGTCGGCATCTATCAGATCCGCGCCCGCGACCTGCAGAGCATCACCTTCAAGTCGTGACCGCGCGCCACACGGTCCCGGTGCGACGCCTCGCGGCCACGGCCGGCCTCGCGACGCTGCTGGTCTTGGGCACCCCGGCGCGCGCCCTGGACGTGAAGCTCTGGCCGTTGGTCGACTACCATCGGGACGCCTCGCAGCAGTGGCTGCATCTGCTCGGACCGTTGTTCTCGTACGAGCGCGATGCGCAGCATTCGGCGGTGGCGCTGCGGCCGCTGTTCTCCTACACCCACCAGCTCGACGCCGCGGCCAGCGAGCTCGCCGTGCTCTACCCGGTGTTCATCTCCCGCTGGCAGCCTGCGCACTGGGAGTATCGGCTGCTCGGCTTGATCAGCCGCCAGACCCAGCCCGATGCCGAAACGCGCCCGGACGAATGGAGCGACCGCTTCACCGTCTTTCCATTCCTCTTCTACCGCTCCAGCCCGGCGCGCGGCACGTCGCTCTCGGTCCTGCCGTTCTACGCCGATCTCGAGGACACCTTTGGCTACCAACGCATCCAGATGGTGGCCTTTCCGCTGTACCTGCGCCTGCAAGAGTCGCTGATCGAACGCACCTGGCTGCCGTTCCCGTTCGTCTCGTGGTCGGGCGGCACGCTTGGACAGGGCGTCCGTGTGTGGCCGTTCTACGGCTGGGACCAGGCAGGCGAGGCCGAGCGCTTCCACTACGTGATGTGGCCGTTCTACATCGAGCACGAGCGTCACTTCACGCGGCCCGAAGCGGAGCGGCGGCTGGTCATGTTTCCGTTCTACGCGCGGATCGATTCACCCACCTTGCGCAGCCGCGCCTACGGCATGTTCGTCACGCACACCATCGACGCCACCGCGCGCACCGACACGTGGGGGTTTCCGTGGCCGTTGTGGCTGTCGCAGCGCGACGTCGACAGCGGCGAGCGCACCTCCTTGCGCCTCACCCCGTTCTACGAGGACGCGCACATTGGCAGCCGACATACGCACTTCATCCTGTGGCCCGTCTACCGCTGGGAGACGCAGGAGGTCCAAGATCCCGAGGATTATTCGTATGCCCGCGACGATGCCTTCCTCGTGCTGTACCGCAATGTTCGCGAGACGAGTGCCACGGGTGGGGAGCATCGTCTGCGGACCCTGTTCCCGCTCTTCCGCGCCAGCGCCGACGACGGCAGCTCGTCGTTCTCGACCCTCGCCGTCGTCGACGCGCTGCTGCCGCACAACCCGATGGTCCAGCAGCTGTACTCGCCCCTGTGGCAGCTCTATCGGCGCGACCAGGAGGGCGCGGCGCCGCCGCGCTGGAGCCTGCTCTGGGATCTGGTATCATCCGACGGCACGCGGATCCGCTATCCGATACACCTGAACCTGTCGGAGTGAGATGGAATGACCAGCGCCACCGAGACCATCGAGCACCCGCAGCATCGCGGTGGCGTCCTGGCGCGCCTCGGCCGCGCCATCCTGGAGATCCTGCAGATCATCGGCGAAGGCGCCTTCGTCTTCTTCGGCGCGCTGCGGCGCCTGCGGCTCACGGTCCGCACGTGGGAACGCATGATGGGTCAGCTGGTGCGCATCGGCACCGACACCTTGCCGCTGGCGTTCCTGGTCTCGCTCTTCGTCGGCATGGTGCTGGTCATCCAGGCGGCCGATCAACTGCAACAGTACACGCAGGCCATCCTCGGCTCGATCGTCGGCCTGGCGATGACCAAGGAGCTGGGCCCGGTGATCATGGGTTTCCTCATCGCCGGCCGCGCCGGCTCGGCCATCGCCGCGGAGCTGGGCTCGATGACCGTCAACGACGAGATCAACGCGCTGAAGACGATGGACATCGACCCGATCCAGTTCCTGGTCGTGCCGCGCTTCATCGCCATGACCCTGGCGCTGCCGATGCTGATCCTCTACGCCGACGTCATTGGCATCAGCGGCGGCGCCATCGTCGTGTCGTTCGATCCGGCGGTGAAGATCAGCGTCTATCAGTACCTCGACAACCTGACGCAGTGGATCAACATGCAGGACGTCGTGGTCGGTCTCGTCAAGGGCCTCGTCTTCGGCATCATCGTCTCGGTCATCTCGTGCACCTTCGGCTTGCGCACCAAGGGCGGTGCCGAGGGCGTGGCGGTCTCCACGACCGCCGCGGTGGTGTGGAGCTTCGTGCTCATCATCATCTTCGATTACATCATCGTCCGTCTGGCGATCCTCTTCTGAGCATGGACTCGACACGCGGCGTCAGCATCGAGGTCAGCGGCTTGCGCAAGTCCTTCAACGGAACGCCGGTGCTGCGCGGCGTCGACCTGCGCGTTGCGGCGGGCGAGATCATGGTCATCGTCGGGGGCAGCGGTGAAGGCAAGTCGGTGCTGCTGCGTCACATCGCCGGCCTCGAAGCGCCCGACGCCGGCACCATCCGCCTGAACGGCATGGAGCTCCACGAGTATCTGGCGTTGCCGCCCGCGGCGAAGCCGTTTCGACTGTCGATGGTGTTCCAGGGCGCGGCGCTGCTCAACTCGCTGAGCGTGGCGGACAACGTCAGTCTGCGCCTGAAGGAGCACCGCACCCACTCGCGCCCCGAGATCCAGCGCATCGTCGCCACCTGCCTCGAGCAGGTCGACCTCGGCGGCAGCGAAGCGAAGCTGCCGGGCGAGTTGAGCGGCGGCATGCGCAAGCGGGTAGCGATCGCCCGCGCCCTCGCCGTCGAGCCCCAGGTCATTCTGTACGATGAGCCGACCGCCGATCTCGACCCGATCTTGACGGTGCAGATCGGCCAGCTGGTGAAGCGCATCCAGGACACCCGCGGTGCGACCCAGGTGATCGTCGCCCACGACCTGGCGCTCGCCGGCGAGATCGGCACGCACATCGCCGTGCTGCGCGACGGCCGCATCGTCGACTACCAGCCGGCCCGCGAGCTGGCGCGCAGCGACAACCCGTACACGCAGGAGTTCCTGCGTGCCGCCAACCTGAAGTTTTGAGGACCGACGCAGACGGACGCACGAGGGACGGACATGACGAATGAGCAAAAGGTCGGGTTATTCTTCCTGGTCGGCATCCTGCTGGTCTTCACCGCCATCGAGGTCACCGTCGGCACCGGGCTGCTGCGGCGGACCTACCGGCTGTACGTCACCTACCGCAGCGTCGAGGGGCTGCGCACCGGCGACACCGTCGAGGTGGCCGGCGTCAAGCTCGGCAAGGTCGACAGCGTCGCGCTCAACCCCGACGGCGTGCGCGTCGGCTTGCGGCTCGACCAGAGCGCGGTGGTGCGGCGCGACGCGCGCGCCCGCCTCGACTACCAGGCGTTGAGCGGCACGCGTTTCATTGCCATCTCCCTCGGCAGCGCCGACGCCCCGGCGCTCAAGGACGGTGACACGCTGCAGGGCGAGGTGCCGCCCGGCATCACGCAGATGGTCGACGAGCTGCAAGGGGTCGCGCACAGCGTGCAGGCACTGGCCGACTCGCTCAACGAGAACCAGGACCGCGTCCTCAAGAACGTCAACGCACTCATCGATGACAACCGCACGACGCTGCAACACGCCTTGGAGAACCTCGATTCGATCACCGCCAAGCTCGATCGCGGCGACGGTACCATTGCCAAGCTGCTCAACGACCCCTCGCTCTACGATCGGGCCAGCGCCGTGATGGGGGACCTGCAGAAGGTCTCGGACCGCTTGGCGCGCGGCGAAGGGGACCTGGGCCGTTTGGTGAACGGCGACGGCGCGCTGTACGACGACGTGCGCGAGACGGTCGCCAGCCTCAGCACCACCGCCACCAACCTGGAGGAGATCTCGACGCGCGTGCGCAACGGCGAAGGTACCCTCGGCCGCATCGTCAGCGACGACGGTCTGTACCAAGAGGCCCAGCACGCCGTGCGCGGTCTCGACCGCGCCACCGCCGCAATCGAGGATCAGAGCCCGATCTCGGTGCTCGGGACCCTCGTGACCACGCTCTTCTAGCGCGCAGTGAGCAGCGCGCCACAGCGGCTCTCGGCGTTGTCGATGGCCGTCAGCAGCTGCTCGATTCGCACCGGACCGGCGGTTTGGCAGGGCGTGCGTGGCGCCGCGCCGAGCGCCACACGCAACAGGCCCACGAGCTCCGGTACTGCGACGGTCCCGTCCCCGTCACAGTCGCCCACGCACGGTCGCGTCGTCGGCGTCGGGGTTGGCCTGATGACGTTGGCGCAGCGCGACGGAGTCCCCGGCACGCAGGCGCTCGACTCGCAGTCGGAGTCACGGCGGCACTGCTTGCCGCCCGGGAGCTGTTCGCTACACGCGCCCGCTGCCCCAAACACGTCGCACCGCTGGCGCGCCCCGCAGGCGGCGGAGCCACAGCAGACGGCGTCGACGCAAAAGCCGGAGAGACACTCGGTACCCGCCGTGCATGCTGAGCCGTCGGGCTCCGGCGTCACCGTGCTCGTCGGTGTGGGTGATGCGGAAGCGGACGCAGTGGGCGTCACGGTCGGCGTCTCCGTCGCGGTCGCCGTGCCGGTTGCACTTGCTGTCGCCGTATCGGTTGCACTCGCGGTGTTCGTTGGTGTCGCCGTGGCGGGGCCAGCCGTATTGGACGCCGTCGCCACGACCAGTGCCGTGTAGCTGGGCGTCGCGGTGGCGACCGGACCGTGCGTCGCGGTCGTCGTCGACGTGGGTGTCGCCGTGGACAGCCTCACGGTCGGCGACGGAACAGTGCTGATCAATATGCTGCCATTGCTGCCATTCGTCGCCAGATCATTGCCGAGTGGATCGGACGCCCCGGGACTGTTGCTCAACACCCGCATGCCCGACGCCGCATTCGCTGCCACCGCGAACTGACAGGTGTACAGCATCCCATCCGGGATCACCGCGGTGTTGCTCAGCCCGACGATCGCTACACGCAGCACGTTGCACCAGTTCGATCCCACGCAGTCCAAGTCGCTGCTGCAACTGACCGTCGCATCGCTGCACAGCGTCTGGGCGAATAGCGACTTGTTCGCCGTGGTGCCGGCACCGATCGCCGGATTGATCGCACACGCGTCGGGCGTGGCGACGCTCAACACCGCATTGTCGAACTGGATGTCATTCGCGGTCGCCGCGACCATCGCTCCATTCTTCGAGAGTGTCACCGGCACAGCGGCAATCTCTCCCGCCACGGCGCTGACGGAGCCCACATCGACCGCCGGTGGGACCGGCAACGGAGTTGGGGTCGGCGTCGGAAATGCCGCGCCGATGAGGATGCCGCCAGCGCTGCCCGTGGTGACCAGATCATTGCCCAGCGAATCGGACGTGCCGGCACTGTTGCGCAGAACCTGAGTGCCCGAGGGTGCGGCCGCGGCCACCGCGAACTGGCAGGTATACAAGATCCCGTCGGGGATCGTCCTGGTGTTGGTCAAACCGACGATCGCCACGCGCAGCACATCGCAGCGGTTCGGGTTCACGCAGTCCGTGTCGGTGCTGCAACTTGTCGCCCCGTCGCTGCACAGCGTCTCCGCAAACAGCGACTTGTTGGGCGTCGTGCCGGCGCCGATCACCGGGTTGATCGTGCAGGCATTGGGCAGGTCGAGACTCAGCACCGCATTGTCGAAATGGATATCATTCGCCGTCGCCACGACCGCGGCCCCGTTCTTCGACAAGGTCACCGGAACGGCGGCGCTCTCCCCCGCCGCCGCGCTGACGAAGCCGACATCGACCGCCGGAGTGCCCCCCGGCGGCGTTGGCGTCGGAGTCACGGCACCGGTGATCGTCAGGCTGCCATCCGCTCCGCCCACGTCGAGGAGGTCGTTCCCTTGCGCGTCCGCCGCCTCCGCCGTGTTGCCGATGCCGAGCGTCGCCGGCGAGGCGTCCGCGGCGATGCTGAACTCACAGGTGAACAACAGCCCGTCCGGAATCACGTCGACGTTGAAGATGCTGAACACGCCGACGCGCAAGACATCGCATCGATTCGGCGCAGGGCAATCGTCATCGCTCACGCAGCTGACGCTGCCGTCCGTGCAGAGGCTGCCGGTCACCAGTGTCTTTTTCAGAGCCGATCCGTCTCCGATGGCGGGGTTGATCGTGCATCCCACCGGCTGCAGGAGGGCATCGTCGAAGTGAAGATCGTTCGCCGTCGCCACCACGGTGGCGCCGTTGCTGGTCAGCGTGACCGCGATGAAGGCGCTCGAACCCGGCGCCCCTGCTCCAGCCCCGGCATCGATGCTGGGTTGGGCCACGATTGCGGCGGGGAAGGCGGCGAGCAGACCGCCCCACAGGAGACTTGTGACCAGTGCGGTGCCCGTCCCCCGCCCCGGGAGCCTTCTCGAACCCGGCACTAGCGACGTCCCACCCGCACGGCGCCGTTGCCGTGTGCGAGCCGAAACTCCCGTCCCGTGGCGTCGGCGCCGGTTGAGCGTTGGCGGAGGATGTACAGTCGCGCGCGCGCGTGCGGCGACACGTCGAAGGTCACGCTCGCCACCTCGCCATCGGGGATGACGTTCGTATTCAGCCCGAAGACGAGCACCCGCAGCCGCCGCCCTTTCAGGCTACAGGCAACGGTCTTGCCCGCGGCTGTGGCCGCCGTGCCCGAGCGGCAGCGCGCATTCGTTACGACGGTCGGATCGACGTCGACATCGGTCATCAACGCCACCACCGCCGCTCCGTGCTGCTGCCGGTACTGCAGCGGCACCGCCACCTCGCTGCCGGCTCGGGCGTGGGCGCGGCCCAGGGTCAGCTGCCCCGCACTGGCGGCAGCGGCGTCGAGAATAAACGGTACGGCAATCAGCGCGGCGATCCATCTGTTCATGGCCACACCCTCTCGGTCCACCGTCGGCTACTCGACCACGAAGACCGTGGTCACAACGGAATCACCGACAATAGGCACGTTCGGGAACGTGAACGCTCCGACCAGCGTGGCGCCCGATACCAGTCCGTTGCTGAGGTTGTCGCAGGTCAGTTGAGCGCCTTGTACGGTCACCGGCTGGATGCACAGGCTTGCCGAGCAAGCCGGATCGCCGGTAGCACACTCGCAGACCGTATCGTCCGGAATGCCGTTGGCGTTGCTGAACTCGCCTTGCGCCGCGCCGGTCGTCAGTGGCAGGACCCCAATGACGCCGCGCACCGAGAATGCATCTGCATCGGTGCAAAAGCTTGCTGTGCACGCCCCGACCGCCGTGCCGATAGACGTACTGGTTAGCAAGACTCCGGACCCAGGCCCGCCCTGACCACTGGTGGTCCGCGTGGGCGGGCTGGAGCACGGCCCGGGATTGCAGGAGCCGTCGACATCGTCTTGGGTGACGAGCAGATTGATGCCGGCGCGACCGTCGCAGTCCAGGGCACCCGCGGCGGAGTTGCCCGCGCCATGGATGAAGGTGCACGGCAGGTTTGCCGGGCACGGCCCGTCGTGAGCTGCATCACCGTTGTTCGAGTATCCGGGAGTGCAGTCCTTCGCCAACTCGCCAGTCTTGGTGAACGTCGTTCCACCGCAGGTCTTCGCGGCGACGCCACGGACGCACGAGCACGCAAGACCGCTGACGTCGATCTGAGGAAATTGCACCGAGTCTGCCGGCACGACCATTGGGATCGAGCCGTTTCGTGGTTTGCCGACGACCACGGCCTCCGCCCCCGTCAGTGGAAGCGGGATCGTCAACGCATCGCCGTGCACGACCGCACCGCTGGTACCGGACTTCACGGAGATCCCGTTTTGATCGACCACGCCGGGGACCAAGTTGAGCGGGACCGCGGACTCGGACGTACAGTTCGCCGCGCAGCCGTCCCCACCCTGCGGGACGCAATGCCGGCAGCTGCCGCCGGGGCAGTCGCTGGCGAATGTACAGGCTCGCG